>ENA-UPSB01000065-UPSB01000065.1-bioreactor-metagenome-genome-assembly--contig:-NODE-65-length-189946-cov-31.094064_pt1 | contig 189946 bp, 196 predicted proteins | sample MGYA00238182_ERZ773286 | MGnify/ENA primary metagenome ERZ773286 (study PRJEB29026, sample SAMN07631240) | bioreactor metagenome | isolation source: Switchgrass digestor | place: USA: Dartmouth...
TTTTTTTATTATTTTAAATTTATTGATAATTCAAGTTCAATTAATTATTTTGCAGCTTTGTTATAGAATTGATTCCATACATTGATGATACCATTCATGCTGCTTGCACCTAATGTAGCACCAGTATTAGCATCAGTTGTATTTAATCCTTCAATCTTACCGTCTTTAATTGTTAATCCTTGGTTTTCTAATAATAATTTTTCAATGTTTTGAACTTGAATGTTCCATTCAACTTTGCCAGTATCTGACATACCATACCATTTACCAGCTGAATCTTTAGTTACAAACTTTTTAGCGCCAGTTAATGTAACCTTACCATTTTCTAATTTACCAGTACCTTTAATAATGTTGTAAGATTCTGTTTTATTTTGTTCTTCATCAACAACTACTGTATACTTCTTGAATGAACCATCAGTATTTGTTTCATAAATATATGCATCATGTCTTGCATTGATGTCTGCTAAAACGATTGTACCATTAACTACTAAGAATGTACCCATTGTTGATGTCTTGAATGTTTCTTCGAATACTAAGTATTCATCAGTAGTGCCTTCTTTTAATACTGCATATTTTACAGTCTTATCTGCTAATTCTGTTTCAACATAGTAGTAACCGTCTTTGTAGTCGCCTTTTTCTACTGGTTCATTTTCTAATGCTTCATCAATTAAATCGAATAATTCTTTAACTGTGATTGATACAGAAGCAATAGCATCAGTCTTGCCATTGTCTTTAATTTCAATTTCATTACCAATTTTTTGGTTTGCTACGATCCAATCAGTTACTCTTTTAGCTTGTAAATACCATTCACCATTGTTAGCATTCATGCCATAGTTACCTTTTTCTGAACAAACCATCTTGCTGTCGCCACGGCAGTTAACAGCTGCACCATCAACATGATAAGCATCCCAAGTAACATTGGTGATCTTCTTGTCTTTAATAGTAACTGTTACCCAATATCTGTAGGTTTGATTTTCAGTACGTTCTTGAATTGCGAAGTATACTCCGTCTTTGTAGTCAAATTTGCCTTTTGTTTTTCCAGTACATGCACTTAATACTAATGCTAATAGTACTAGAGAAAAAATAGTAAATAATTTTTTCATGATATCCTCCTTGATTATGATGTTTTTCACGAATGTATTATACAATAAAATTGTGATAAATACAAGAAATTTTGTGAAATTATTAATCATTTACGAAAACAATTTCACAAATTTATAAACCCTGTGACTTTGTGAAGTTTTTCGTGCTTTTTGAATACTATTTGACAATTGTGTGATAATATGTAAGAATAATTATTGTTATACGAGGTGTTGCATATGATGAATAATCCCTATATTCAATATATAGAAAATTATATTAAAGAAAATACTCCTTTACCATTTCTTAAAAGAGAAGATAAATATCAAGAAATGGTAAAAGCATTAACCGATCATAATTTAACTGATTATATTGAACTTGTCGCTAGTTGTTATTCTTTGTTTTATACTGGTTTGGATTATCACTTAAATGCCTATGATAATCCCGAACATTTACCATATGCGATATTATTAGGAGATTTTATCAGTAGTTATGTCGCTGAAATTCTTTATAAACATCAACAGTTTGAGTTATTGAAAACTTTTGCTCATACTACAAAAGAAATTATGTTGAATTTATTAAATGGTACAAGCGATGATAACTTATTAGTTAACATCATCAATACTTTAAAAAGCAGGTGTAATAATGGATTTAGCTAGTTTATGTAATTTTAATAAAACGTTACTAGAAGAGAAAATAAAAGCAATTATTAATAAAGATCCCAACTTACCTGAACACTATCGTGAACATTTGTCACAATTATTATTTTCTTCAGGCAAAAGAATTAGACCAATCTTTACTGTTTTAGGTAGTTATTTTGGTAATGCTGATCAGGATCAAGTTTATAATCTTGCGGCTATTTTTGAATTAATCCACACAGCCAGTTTAATTCATGATGATATCATTGATAAAGCTGAACTTAGGCGTGGTAAACCAACGTTACACACTATCTACGGTACTACTAATGCTTTAATTCTTGGCGATTATTTGGTAAGTTTATGTTGTGAAACGGTATCAAATTTCGAATTTGAGGAAGTCTACTACAATGATTTTCACTTAACTGATCTATGTCGTTCAGAGATAACGCAACAACGCTTATTATTTAATTTCGATATCACTTATGAAGATTACATTACCAAAACCAAAAATAAAACTGCTCTTTTGATTGCTGCGAGCTTATTAGGTGGTGCGAAACTTGCTGGTGTTGATGAAAAAACCTTGAAAAAATTATATATCTATGGTATTAATCTTGGAATTTCTTTTCAAATCAACGATGATATCCTCGATTTTACTCAAGATACGACTCATTTAGGTAAACCTAATGGCGCTGATTTAATGAACGGGAATATCACCCTACCAGTTATCTTAGCACTTAAAGATAAAAAAATTAATAAGCATATTCGCAATTTATCTAAACAATCGCCCATCGAAGATTTCAACTACTGTATCAATTACATTAAAAATAGTAAATGGATTAAAAAGAGTCATAGAATTAGTAGAAAATATCTCAAAAAGGCGAAAAAAGCAATTAAAGGTTTAAAACACGATAAAAAAGCGCTATTAATCGAAATTTTAGATATGCTAGATAAAAGAACGCATTAAATTAGGACATATTATCACACAGGATAATATGTCCTTTTTTTATGCTATTCTTCTGTTACTTTAATAGTGTAACGAATTTCGAATGCATTTCCAGTTTGCGTATTTTCTCCAGGTTGTGGTGTCGCACCACTTGAACCATCATTTCCGCCTGATTCAGAAGCACTACTATTCGCATCTGCTTGGGTTGATGCTCCCGATTCAGCATCATTTCCACTTGGAGTAGCACCAGAGTTCCCATCGTTATTATTGTTATCATTAGAACCAGAACTCTTTGCTGTTAATAAAATAACTACTTCATAAGTGCCTGCAGATTCGAAGGATATTGTATCATTTTCAACTTCAATTCCTAATAATTCACCATTTCGGTAGATTTTATATTGAACATTATACTTTTCAAGTAATTGTGCATAAGTTAAGCGATTTTCACCACTATATTCAACCACATTATCTAGTAATGTGTAACTTTCATTGACTAAAATAGTGATTTCTTTATATTCTGGGTTAATAGGTGATTTTTTGAAAGTATAGACAACATAATAATTAATCATTGTCTTCTTGTCTTGTGTTTCTTTATCAAGGAAATGGATTCTAAACTCATATTTTGAGTTATTACCAAGTTCTTGATGAGGATTTTCAAAAACGATTAATCCATCTTTTAATTCTAATTCTTGATAACGATTATGTGACTCATATACACGGTATTCAACTACTACATCATAAAAACGTTTAGGGTCATTTGCTCGCGCATTATTCCATTTAATATCTTTACGATTTTTTAACCATTCATTCTTATCTTTTAAGAAATCATATGGGTCAATTTCAATCGCAATTGGTGTAGACTCTTGAACATAATCATAGTAATAAACATTTTTATTCCCCAAATTGTAATAGAGCGTATTTATGCCACATGATGTTACTATAACGATGAACGCGAGTAATACTACCGCATATAATATTTTTTTCATCTTTCTTCCTCCTTCTTTCTTTCTTAGGAGTATTAGTTAGCCTTTTCGCCATAGAGGTACCATTTCTTGATGAATGGTATCTTTTGCAAGAAAGCATGAACTTTAGGCATTACATAATAGTCAAGCGATAATACATGACCAGTTCCACCAAAGTTCAAGAGGACGATACTTGCGACTAAGTACCAAATTAATTCTGCTAAGAAGATACCATCATATGATAATAGGCTACCTACAATGACCATAAAGGTTAGAATTAATGAACCTGTTGACGCTAGTACTGTGAAGAGACCTAAAATTAAGAGAATACCAATTCCTACTTCACCAATAGCAAGCATGAATTCAAAGAATGGTGCCATATAAGCAATAATCGTATTCATGAACCAATCAGAAATAATAATGAAAATGTTATATAGCCATTCAAAGACAACGAATAACCAACCGATCCATTTAAAGTTTTGTTGATAATATGCGAAAACATATTTCACATTATAAGAAATACCCCAATTTGTGGATACATTTGGTTTAAATCCTGCGAAGAATTCGTTAATGTATGTTAAGAATTTATTTAAGAAACCATCCGCATTTCGCCAAGTAGTATTAGGAACGGTAAAGTTATTTTCAAATGGTGTCGCATTGACAAAGTTAACTGTTTCACCAACAGCTGTACAGATTAAACCTTTATTGATGAAAGTTGATGGTAGTTCATTCAACTTACAATATGTATCCCAACCACCAGACAATTTCTTAACTAATTTAGGTAATCCTTGTAAGAACCACATAAACCCTAACCATAGACGAATTGGTACGGTCCAAATGCTTGGTGTTTTCTTAGAGAATAACCCACCAACAAAACTACGATTATTTGGTACATTAAAGAATTCGTGTTTAATGTAAGACCAAACTTTTGTCCAACCTAATACTTGTATGAAGTAAATAACATTAATGAAGTGTTTTATAAATAATGCAATAAAACTATTCTTAATATTGAACATCCGCTTTGGTGTACCAACTTGTGCTAAACCTTTACGGCCACCGATACAAACCATTGCGCCATGGAACTTAGGTTTATATTCGCGCTTTTCTTGACCTTTAATATCCGCAATGATGTTATGGGCAACGAGTTTGGATGATAACTCAGCATTTTCAACCATTTGTGGCACTGGTTGACTTTGACCTTCTGGAATATAGAAGATATTGTCACCAACTACATAAACATTATTGTATTCTTCGGTTTGTAAATACTTATTAACAACTAAACGACCTCTGCCTTGTTTTTTAATCTCATTAATATTATCTATTAACGAAGAACCTTCAACACCAGTAGTCCAGATAATCGTTTGCGTTTTAATTACTTCTTCGCCGAAGTTAATGGATTCACTGGTGACATTGTGACAAGGTTGGCCAGTTAAACATTCAACTCCTAATTTGTTTAACTTCTTAACCGCATTTTTGGATAAGGTTTCTGGGAAGGTTGGGAGAACTCTTGGTGCCATATCCATCAACTTGATGGTTACATCTTCGCGATTTATATGGTATTCACGGCATAATGCAGGAACATATTCGGCAAGTTCACCAGCCATTTCCACACCTGTAAAGCCAGCACCGACAACCACAAATGTCAACATTTGTTTTCTAACTTCAGCATCAGTTTCTTTAGCTGCCTTACGGAATTGATCCACGATGTGTTCGTGTAAAGTTACTGCATCTTCTAAGGACCATAATGTAAAGACATGTTCTTTATATTCATTATGACCAAAGAAAGTTGGCTTACAGCCAGTACCAATAACTAAGTAATCATAAGGATATTCAGCTTTATCTGAGATTAATTTTTGATTTTGAAAATCAATATTCTTAATTTCCGCTAATTCAAAATCAACCTTACGTCCCGCGAACACTTGATCAAAATATATTTTAATTGAATCTTCGTGAACGCGACCGGCAGCTACTTCATGTAATTCCGTTAACATGGTGTGGTATGGATTTTTATCGATTAATGTGATTTTAACTTCTTCTTTTCTTAGTTTCTTTTCTAGGTGTTTTGCTGTTAAGATACCGCCATATCCGCCACCAAGAACGATAATCCGTTTCATAGAACTTATCCTCCTTCTGAAATAAATATTTCTAATTCATTTTATCACATAGTTTCACTAATTTAAAGTAATTTTTTCACAACCAGCACTAATTAATAATATTATTTACTTCATTAATATTTTTTAACATAAAGTCTAATTTAAGCTGATTATTGCCTTTCTTAATTAGCTTGACTAATATCAAAATAGCAACGGGTATATTATATAATATTTTATTTACTTTGTGAAATAATACTCAATAAATTAATATTGAAATTTGATAAAAATCAAAATTAAAGAGCCCGCTAAGCAGGCTCATAGGAGATGATCATATTTGAAGAGGTTTTCGCTTTTATTTACCGCATAATAACCATTTTTATTATAGACATCTGCTTTATTATATTTAAACCGTTGATGATTCAAATCTCTAAATATACCCCCCGCTTCATGAATGATAATATCCATTGTCGCAATATCCCATTCTTTAGTGCCACTACCAAACTTGTAAAACGCTTCTAATAACCCACTCGCTAAGAAACATCCCTTAAGAGTAGAGCCAAGTTCATAATACTTTTCAATCTTATCTTGATTTTCTTCATACAATTGGAATACTTTTGGAGATTTATGGCTCCTACTTTCCGCTACCCTTAGATTACTAGTTCGATCTGATACTCTTAATCTAATGTGTTCGCCATTTTTAGCTTTATACGCACCTTTTCCCTTTTCAGCATAATACAACTCCTCTAATACAGGTGCATATATGACCCCCATCACAATCTCTTGTTTATAACTTAAGGCAATATTGATGGTAAATTCACCTGTTCTATTCACAAAATCTTTAGTACCATCAATGGGGTCAATAATAAAACAATAATCGTTTTCTAATCTAGTTAAATCATCTTTGCTTTCTTCTGACAAGTAAGCATAGTTTGGAAAAACTTCTTTTAATTTGTTAAGAATAATGGTATTAGAAGCCAAGTCTGCTTTTGTTACGGGTGAGTTGTCTTCTTTGATTTCGACAGTAAAATTCGTGTTATATATTTCCATTACTTTTTTACCCGCAACAATTGCGGCTTGTTTAGCTACATATAATTCTTTTGAGAAATCCATAATAGTCAACTCCATTTTCTTTCATTCATAAAGAGGGGTTTATTTTTTATTTAACGCGTTAATCGTTTAGCTGCTTCTAATGTATTTTCCATAAGCATTGTAATGGTCATTGGTCCTACACCACCAGGAACAGGAGTAACATAAGATGCTACTTCCAAAGCACCTTCATAATCAACATCGCCACAAAGTTTGTTATCAACGCGATTTACTCCTACATCGATGACGACTGCCCCAGGTTTGATCATATCTTTTGTCACAAACTTAGGTTTACCAATCGCAACCACCAAAATATCAGCTTGTAAGGTATGATACTTCAAATCTTTTGTGCGCGAATGACAAATCGTTACAGTCGCATTTTCTTGTAATAGTAACTGACTGACTGGTTTACCGACAATATTACTACGACCGATAACAACAGCATGTTTACCTGCAATTTCAATACCTGTTTCTTTAATCATCTTAATGATACCTGCTGGTGTACAAGGTAGGAAACATTCTTCGTTGAGAATCATTTTACCAACATTAATAGGACTAAAGCCATCAACATCTTTTTCTACACATATTGTATTGATAATTTTTTGTTCGTCAATATGTTTTGGTAAAGGAAGTTGTACTAAAATACCATGAACGCTCTTATCAGCGTTTAAATCATTAATAATCTTGATTAATTCTTCTTCAGTAGTTTCTACTGGTAATTTTATTAGCGTAGATTTCATATTCGTTTCTTCACAAGCTTTTTGTTTTCCTGTTACGTAAGATACAGAAGCAGGGTTATCTCCAACAAGAATAACAACCAAATGAGGAACGACTTTTGTTTCTTCAATAAATTGATTTACGCGTTCACGGATGTCTGCACGCAATTTTTTAGCTAATTCTTTTCCATTAATTACAGTTGCACTCATACTAATCTCCCTCTCTTTAAGATAGATAAATGAAGTCTATTCGACTTCATTTATAGCTTTAAATTCTAAAATTTTTTCTATTAAATAATCAATATCTTCTTCGGTAAACTCGCTTAGTAAACCAACTCTTAACATTTTGTCAGTATATTTTCCCTGACCTTTAGAAACCGAAATATCGTAACGATTATCTAAGAATTCTACTAACTTATTTAAATCAACATCATTGATTAACACAGGGATCAACACATTACCCTTAATACTATCATCTTGAATAAAAGATGTAAAGCCAATTTCTGTTAACCGCTTCTCACCATATTCTCTTAGTCTTCGTTTTTCTTTACTTATTGTCTCAACACCTTTTTCAAGAATATAATCAAGGGCAACATCTAAAGCAAGTACTAAAGAGATTGCGGGAGTATAGGGATTTTGCCCGCGCTTATAATAACTAAGATATTTATTATAATCCCAAAAATATTTGGGCAGGGTTGCTAGTTCCATCCGCTCTTTAGCTTTCGTTGATAAAGCGACAAAAGCTAACCCAGGCGGTAGTAAGAACCCTTTTTGACTTGACGCTAAAGCACAATCAACATACCATTCATCAAAATTGAATGGATGATGAATCATCCCACTTATACAGTCCGTAATTAAGAGAGCGTTAGTATGTCTTACAAAGTCACCCAGTTCTTTGAGATTATTAATTACACCTGTGCTGGTTTCATGATAAATGACAAAGACCCCTTTAATATTAGGATATTTTGCGAAGGCCTTTTTAACGTCTTCTAAACGATAAGTTGTTCCCCATTCATAATCTAATGAATGGACATTTAATTCAAACGTCCTGCAGATCTGGATAAACCGCTCTCCAAAGAAACCTGTATTAATTACTAGCACTTCATCACCTTTAGAAAAGAAGTTTACAACAGCTGATTCCATTGCTCCTGTTCCTGAAGTAGTAAGTATTAGGACATCACTAGTAGTATGAAACACTTTTTGGAGTTTACCCGTCACTTCGAATAGAACATGTTGATAATCTTCCATCCGGTGATGAATGATATCCTTTGAAAGCTGCACACGGATAAACTGGGGTATATTCCCCGGTCCAGGTGTAAAAAGTTTTTTAGACATAACCAAACGCCCCTTATAATTTAATATACATTACTTAGAATAAGCCATACGATTTGCCATCTTCATCAACGTCCATTGCCATCGCTGCAGGTACTTTCGGTAATCCTGGCATTGTAAGCACGGTACCTGTTAAAGCAACGATAAAGCCAGCACCTATAGAAGGTCGCAATTCACGGACAGTAATCTTAAAATTCCGTGGTCTACCATAGAGTTTGGGATCATCGGATAAAGAGTTTTGTGTCTTAGCCATGCAGATTGGTAGTTTATCCCAACCTAATGCTTCGAACTCAGCGATTTGTTTTTTCGCATCTGCAGTATATTCTACTCCATCAGCACCATAAATCTTGGTTGCGATGGTTTCAATTTTCTTGGTAATTGAATCATTTACATCATATAAAAACTTGAACTCTTCGCCTTTATAGTTATCAATGGCTTCAATAACTCGTTTAGCGAGGTTAATGCCACCCTTACCACCGAATTCCCAAACTTCACTCAATTCAATTGGATGGCCATTAATCTTGCACCAATTCATTAACGCTTCTAATTCAGCTGGAGTATCGTGGATGAATTTATTTAAAGCTATAACATATGGTAAGTTGAAGGTCTTGATGTTTTCAATGTGTTTTTCAAGGTTTTCTATACCTTTTAATAACGCTTCAACATTTTCTTGTTTTAAATCTTCTTTCTTCATGCCACCATGCATTTTTAAAGCCCTGATGGTTGCAACAATAACTACTGCATCTGGTTTTAAATTAGCCATGCGACATTTAATGTCAAAGAATTTTTCTGCACCTAAATCAGCACCAAATCCAGCCTCAGTAATAACGTAGTCAGCTAACTTTAAGCCCATTTTTGTCGCAATAACGGAGTTACAACCATGAGCGATATTCGCAAATGGACCACCATGCACTAATACTGGTGTATTCTCAATAGTTTGTACAAGATTTGGTTTTATTGCATCTTTTAGTAATAACGCAAGCGCCCCTTCAGCTTTTAAATCGCCTACTGTTACTGGTTGTTTATCATAATTATAACCAATTACAATTTTCGCTAATCGCCGTTTTAAGTCCGCTAAATCTTCCGCCAAACATAAAACCGCCATGATTTCGGAAGCGACAGTAATGTTAAAGCCATCTGCGCGCATTACGCCATTTACTTTACTACCGCAACCAATAATCACTTCTCGTAAAGCACGATCATTAATATCTAAACAACGTTTGAAAGTAATATTCTTAGGATCAATATTTAGTTCGTTACCTTGATAAATATGATTGTCTATTAAAGCTGCCAAGGCATTATTGGCAGTTGTAATCGCATGGATATCTCCCGTAAAATGTAAGTTAATATCTTCCATGGGTACAACTTGCGCATATCCTCCCCCTGCAGCTCCGCCTTTTACTCCCATTACTGGTCCTAAGGATGGTTCACGCAAACAAACAATAGCTTTTTTACCTAATTGACCAAAGGCTTCCCCCAAACCAACAGTTGTTGTTGATTTCCCCTCACCAGCGGGAGTTGGTGTTATCGCTGTGACAAGAATTAATTTACCATCTGGTTTGTCACTTAATTTTTCCTTTAATTTTAATGAGAGTTTTGCCTTATACTTCCCGTAATACTCTAAGTCGTCTTCTGATATACCTAGTTTTTCTGCAACCTCTTTAATTGGTAATAGTTTCGCTTCTTGCGCAATCTCTAAATCTGATTTAAACATTTTATCACTCCCGTATTCTTTATATAGTTTGATTGATGATAGCGTTTACCTATATTGTAAAACGTCAACATGCTTTTTTCAAGGTGAAATTAAATGCCACAAATAAGTTTTTCTAAATATATTTATCTTAATTTACTCTAGTAAAGTAAAAATTGTGATTTTTTTATCTAACCAAATCTATTTCTGTTATTACCTTTACGAATAATCTATTTACTCGTATAATATAAACAACTAAGGAGGTTAACCATGAAGAATACCAAACGTATCATCTATGCAGGATTTCTCATTGCTTGTGGTGTTATTTTACCAATCATCTTTCATATAATGCCAATTAGTATAGGACCATTTTTCTTGCCAATTCATTATTCCGCTTATTTTGCAGGTGGGTTTTTCGGACCATTAGTAGGAGCAATAGTTGGTTTATTAACACCGCTCATTAGTCATCAGTTAACCAGTATGCCACCTAATCCCGTTGTTATCTATATTGCCTTAGAAACCTTAACTTATGGATTAATATTCGGTTTATTATTCTATAAAAAACATTTTAATATTTACTTATCGTTATTAATCGCTATGTTTTGTGGTCGTCTAGCAAATATTTTTGGCAATTATCTAGTGGCGGAAGTATTCTTAGCCAATATAAGTAAACCCTTTATACTGTTAAATGTTTTAAAAAATCTCTCCCAAGGACTTGTGGGAGCAGTAATCCAAATGTTAATTATACCTGTCGTCATTAAACGTGTTAATACCGCCTTTAATTTTATAAATATTGAGAAAGAAGAGGACCATATGAAGTTTAATTATCTCGAACCTGATAAAACTTGTGTGTTATTGTTAGATAATATTGTGATTTATGAATCTAAAGATAACGGTGTTAAACCATTAGTAAATTATCTTTATCATAACGGGATACCTCAACAAGATACTATTTTAATTGATAAAGTTATTGGTTTAGCGGTAGCCAATTTAGTTGTATATTGTGGACTAAAAACCGTATACGGAAAAACCGTTTCTCAACCTGCTTTAGAGTTACTCAAAAAGCATAAAGTTAACGTATTTTATGAAGTATTAGTTCCTAATATTTTAAGAAAGGATAAAACAGACATTTGTCCTTTAGAAAAATATGTATCAACCTTAGTTTCACCTGAAGCAGTTTATATGGGTTTAGTAGAAATTGTCATTAATAATAATCCCTTACACTTAAAGTAAAAACCAAGGCTAACCTTGGTTTTTTATTTTAGTGATATTTTGTGACAATATTACGGGCAATCCAAACGCCGTTTGCCCCCGCTTGTGCAAGCCCACGGGAGATACCCGCGCCGTCACCGCCTACATATAATCCCTGAATACGGGTCTCAAAGTTCTCATTTACTTTTGGACGTGCAGAATAAAACTTAGCTTCAACACCATAGAAAAGTGTATGTTCTGAAGCAATTCCGGGGGTAATATGATTTAGTGCTTCTGTCATTTCAATGAGAGATTTCATCGTCTTATAAGGAAGGACTAAACCTAAGTCTCCTGGCACCGCTTCTGGTAGAGTCGGGGTGACGAAGCCTTCTTTGATATCCTTAGACGTAGTTGCCCGTCCACGTAAAATGTCGCCATATCTTTGGACAATGATGCTACCATTTGTCAACATATTAGCTAAGCGACTAACTTCATGAGCATACTCATTTGGTTTATTAAAAAGTTCAGTAAAAGTATGAGAAACTAATAAGGCAAAGTTAGTATTTTCACTACCACGTCTAATATCTCTAAAAGCATGTCCATTCGCAAGCATCGTTCCTGAATGGTTTTCAATTACCACATGCCCTGATGGGTTAGAACAAAAGGTTCGTACTGTTGTGCCTAAACTTGTCCGAAAAATAAATTTACCTTCATATAAATGTTTATTAATATCATCCATGATAATATTATTGGTTTCCACCCTTACACCAATATCAACTTGATTACTAATCATTTCAATATTGTATTTCTTCATCATTTTCGTTAGCCAACTTGATCCATCTCTACCAGGAACTAATACGACATTAGGGGCATATAAGGTTCTACCGTCCTTTAAAATTACGCCTTGAACTTTATCATCTTCAACCACTAAATCGACAACTTCTGTTCTAAATAAAAACTCAATATGGTTCTTCATTGAGGCATTAATACGTTTCAAAATCTCAATGTTTTCTTCTGTACCTAAATGTCTAAGTCGAGCTCTTAAAAGTTTTAATCCAACCGCGTAAGCCTTCTTTTCAATTTTCTTTACTTCTTCGGTATATGGATCTGTTATTTCGGTAGTTGCACCATGTTGAAGATTTATACTATCAACATATTTTATGAGTTCTTCCACTGTTTCATTTGGTAAATACTCGGTCATCCAGCCACCAAATTCACTAGTAATGTTGAACTTACCATCGGAATAAGCACCCGCTCCTCCAAATCCATTAGTTATGGAACAGGCTGGATAACAACTAGATATTCCTTCTCGATTGACTGGACACTTATCAATCTTCTTTTCTAGGATGGGGCAGCGGCGGTGATGAATGTCATGTCCCTTGTCAATTAAAACAACTTTTAAATCGGGCTTTTTAATCATCAACTCGTAACAAGTGAAGATGCCTGCTGGCCCTGCGCCAACGACAATGACGTCATAATTCATAACAATACCTCCATTGTTTTAACAACATTTCTTATTATAACGTATTTTTTTCGATATTAAAAGAGATGGAAACGTTTACCCTAAACTAACGTCTAATACCATCATTAACGCAAAGCCAACTATAGCTCCAATCGTTGCTATTTTCGCCTCTTTGTTTGACTTCGATTCTGGAATTAGTTCTTCTACTACCACATAAATCATTGCACCAGCCGCAAATGATAATGCATATGGTAGAAGAGCACGCATTGATGTTACAAGAAGTGCCCCGATTACCCCCGCAAGAGGTTCAACAATTCCCGATAATTGTCCATAAAAGAAACATTTGCCTCTAGGCATTCCTTCTCTTCTTAATGGTACACTCACCGCCACACCTTCAGGAAAGTTTTGAAGTCCTATTCCTAATGTTAAAGCTAAGGCGCTATATATAGTAGCCCCTTCTATTCCTAGTTTAACTGCTCCAAAAGCAACCCCAATAGCCAAACCTTCAGGAATATTATGAAGGGTAATGGCCAAAACTAAAAGGATACTCCTTTGCCAATTAGTTTTGATTCCTTCGGAATGTTTTAGTTCATTATCAGCATGTAGGTGAGGTAGAAAAATATCAATGACTAGTAAAAATAATGCGCCTAATAAGAAACCAATTAACGGAGGAATCCAAGTAGTTTTCCCTAAAGATGCAGCTATATCAATCGCAGGTGCTAGAAGAGACCAGAAACTAGCTGCAACCATCACGCCTGCCCCAAAACCTAACATAAAATCAAGAACTTCTTTTTTTACATTTTTGAAGAAAAAGACAAGCGATGCGCCTAAAGCAGTAACGAAATAAGTGAATAATGTACCAAGTAAAGCTAAGAATGTACTATCAAGATGATAAAACAAAAACACAATTATCACTCCAATTATACAACTCATCATTATTATATGGATGAGATGGATAAAAGGGGATAATTGTGTTTAAAGAATTATAGTAATTCTTGTGCTTTATTTGCGGAACCAAATAATGTAATCTTTTCTTTTACAACTTCGATAATTGCCTTTGCACCTGGCCAAAGTATCTTACGTGGATCATATACATTTTCATCTTTGGCTAAAAGTTCGCGGACAACTTTAGTGAACGCCATTTGGTTTTCTGTATTTACATTAATCTTGCAGGTACCACAGGCAATTGCCCGACGGATTTGTTCATCAGGAATACCTGTACCACCGTGTAATACTAAAGGCACATTGGTAGCATTTTTAATTTCTTCCATTTCCTTAAAACCTAATTTGGGCTCACCAACATATGGACCATGAACACTACCAAGCGCTGGTGCTAAACAATCAACATTTGTTTCTTTAACTAACCGAACGCATTCTTCTAAATCAGCATATTGGATACCGCCAATGACACCATCTTCATTACCACCAACAGTACCAACTTCAGCTTCTACTGATAAACCACGAGCATGGGCATATTCAACAACTTGTTTTGTTACTGCGATATTTTCTTCAATAGGATGATGACTTCCATCATACATTATTGAAGTAAATCCCGCTTCTGTAGCTTTCTTGATTGCTTCAAAACTGCTTCCATGGTCGAGGTGAATGGCGACAGGAACAGTTATTTTCATGTCTTCCATTAACCCTTTAACCATATTTACAACGGTTTTATAACCACCCATATATTTAGCAGCACCTTCAGAAACACCAAGAATAACTGGTGCTTGCATTTCTTCTGCGGCTGTGAGAATCGCTTTCGTCCATTCAAGGTTATTGATGTTGAATTGTCCTACAGCGTATTGTCCTTCTTTTGCTTTTTGTAACATCACTTTCATGTTGACTAATGGCATAATAAATCCTCCTTGTATTTAACTATCTGCCTTGTATTTAACTATCTGTAACAATTATATAATAACACTTTTTTATGAAAATTTACATTAATTTACTGATTTTTCGCTGCTTTTATAAAATCTCTAAATAATGGATGGGGTCGATAAGGACGGGAAGTAAATTCAGGATGGAATTGGCATGCAACAAAATAAGGATGTTGAGGTAGTTCAATGATTTCTACAAGGTTCGTTTGCGGATTAATTCCAGAGAAAACCATTCCTTTTTCTTCTAGTAGGGAACGATATTTATTATTAAATTCGTAACGATGACGATGACGTTCAAAAATCTGTGTTGCATTATAGATTACATGAGCTTTTGTATTGGGTTTAATAACGCATTCGTATTCTCCTAAACGAAGTGTTCCACCTAAATTGATATTTTGGTATTGTTCTGGTAAATAATCAATAATAGGAACAGGTGTATTAGCGTCAAATTCAGTGGAGTTTGCTTCTTTAATTCCTACCACATTACGCGCAAACTCGATTGTCGCAAGTTGCATTCCCAAACAAATGCCTAAGAATGGTATCTGTTTTTCACGGGCATATTTGATTGCCCTAATCTTACCTTCAGTAGCTCGATAACCAAAACCACCAGGGACAAGTATTCCCTTTACATCACCCAAATGTTCCCCAATATTATCATCAGTTAAACTTTCAGCGTCGACCCATTTTATTTTAACTTTAACATTGTTTGCATATCCTGCATGTTTTAATGCTTCACATATTGAAAGATAAGCATCTTGTAACTGTACATACTTCCCAACAAGCGCAATGTTAACTTCATCTTTTAAGTTTTTAATTGTCTCTATGAGATTAGTCCATTCAGTTAAATCAATAGGGTTTAATGGTAATTGTAGATGTTTTAAAACATATTGATCTAACCCTTGTTTATGTAAATTTAAGACGATTTCATAAATGATTGCTTCATCTTTAGCTTCAATTACTGCTTCTTTATTCACGTCACAGAATAATGCTATCTTTTCTTTAATATCATCATTTATGGAAACTTCCGTTCTTAACACTATGACATCTGGATGAATACCTAACGAGCGCAACTCCTTAACACTATGTTGCGTTGGTTTAGTTTTAATTTCCCCTGCCGCTTTAAGATAAGGAACTAATGTATTATGAATATAACAGGTGTTATGGAACCCTACATCACGTCGCATTTGTCTTACAGCTTCTAAAAATGGTAGCGATTCAATATCTCCGACTGTACCTCCAATTTCAGTTATGACGATATCCGCACCACTTTCTTCTGCAATTTTAAACAAGCGGTCTTTAATTTCATTAGTAATATGCGGAATTACTTGTACCGTTTTTCCTAAATACTCGCCACGTCGCTCTTTTTCGATGACAGCTTGATAAATCTTTCCTGTAGTAATAGATGCGTCTTTTGTTAAGTTGACATCAATAAAACGTTCATAATGACCTAAATCTAAATCTGTTTCTCCCCCATCTTTAGTCACAAACACTTCACCGTGTTGATAGGGGCTCATCGTCCCAGGGTCGACGTTTATATATGGGTCCATCTTTAAAATAAATATCTTATAACCGCGATTCTTTAATAAACGCCCTAAAGAGGCAGCTGATATCCCTTTACCTAACGAAGAAACAACACCGCCTGTTACAAAAATAAACTTCGCCATGCTCTACCTCCAATTCTTAAGTATTATTATGGTTTGAAAAATTTTAAAAAAAAATGCTTTCCCCTTGGGAAAGCATATTTTTTGTGAGTGCCCTTATATATATTATCAGAAATTACGACCTTTTTCAATAATTTTTTATATATCCTCTTCATCATCAGTAGGAAAATTGTCGTCATATTCTACATAGTCTTCGTCTTCAAGTTCTTCTTCCTCATCTTCTTCTACTTCTTCATCTTCATAATCTTCTACATCGTAATCATAATCTTCATCTTCTTCATCATAGACGAATTGATTTTCGTAAACTTCGAATTTTTGTCGTGATTTTAAATCCCATTTGTCACCGCCAACATTAACGAACTTACCACTCAATGTTAAATCAGCATAAAAACGAGTGAGTTTTTTCTTAAATTCTTCTTCAGATAAACCCATGATTTCACTTACTTCTTGTGCAATTTTACGAAATGATTGCGGAGTTTTTTTGCGTAACATTAACTCTTCCGCTATTTCTAACATTGATTTATTATCATACTTATTAGTCATCGCCATTCCTCCTTTTCTCTCTTACATCTTTTCTGGTGCACTAACACCAATTAAACTAAGGGCATTCTTTAAAGTTATTTGTGTGCTTTTTACTAATGCTAATAACTGTGTTGTTTTGCTAGGATTTTCTTCATTTATGACTTTTTCTACATTGTAGAAACTATGGAAAACACTAGCTAGTTCATTTATATAATAAGTAATTAAGTGTGGTGCCCGTTTATCAGCAGCTACTGTAATGATTTTAGGAAATTCTGCTAATTTCTTTAATAAATCAAAACTCTTTTCTGATGTTATTTGATCATATTGACTTTCTAATGTAGGTGCAAAACCTTTTTCTTCTGCTAAACGTAAGATACTACAGATACGAGCATGAGCATATTGTGCATAATACACTGGATTATCATTTGACTGTTTCGTAGCTAAATCAATGTCAAAATCCATTTGCGAATCACTTGACCGCATCGCAAAGAAATATCGTACGGCATCTTTACCTACTTCTTCGATTAAATCCCGTAAGGTTAATGCTTTACCTGAGCGTTTTGACATTTTGTATTCCTCACCATTTTTGATGAGTCGTACCATTTGAATGATTAATACTTCAAGTTTTTCGCTATCACCAGTCAATGCTTCAATACTTGCCTTTAATCTTGGTACATAACCATGATGATCAGCACCTAAGATATCAATTAATTTATCATAACCTCGATCAAGTTTATCAATATGATATGCAATATCAGGAGTTAAATATGTCAAAGTACCATCGCTTTTTCTTAAGACGCGATCTTTATCATCACCAAAGGCTGTAGATCTAAACCATACTGCTCCATCTTGTTCATATATATAACCTTTTTCTTGTAATCTTTCAATCGCTTTATCTACTTTTTGCGTACGATAGAGTTCTCTTTCACTAGACCAAATATCAAAATATACATTGAATTCCGCTAGATCACGTTTAATCTTTTCTAATTCAAAATTTCTTGCAAAATCGCGGAATAACACATAACGTTCTTCTGATGATTCTAGATATTTATCACCATAAAGTTTGGCTAATTCTTTCGCTATATCGATGATATCTTCTCCATAATAACCATCTTCTGGCATCACAGAATCTTTACCGAAAAGTTGCTCATAACGACATATTACCGATAAAGCGAGATTATCAATTTGCTTACCAGCATCATTGATATAGTATTCTCTTGTAACATTGTAGCCTGCTGCATCAAGAATTCGACATAAGCTGTCGCCTATAGCTGCACCTCTTGCATGACCTAAATGGAGATCACCTGTAGGATTGGCGGAAACAAACTCTACGTTAACTTTTAATCCTTGGCCATAATTGGTTCTACCATAATTGTCATCTTGTTCAATAATCTCTTTAATCACTTCTGTTAAATAAGTTTTATTCATATAAAAGTTGATAAAACCAGCGCCAGCAACTTCAATGCGTTCGATATAATATTCCTCTTTAGGAAATTTAGCGATAATCATATTAGCGATGTCTCGGGGTGATTTCCGAAATACTCTCGCTAGTTGCATTGCACAGTTTGTGGCATAATCTCCATGTTCCTTGTCTTTAGGTTCCTCCAATTGAACGATGAAGTTAGGATCGTCATGCCCTAATTCAGCTATGATGCTCTTAAGTTTATCTTTAATCTTCTCTTGTATCTCGTATGCCTTGTTCATAATCGACTCCTTTAATCCTCACTTCCATTTGATATCTACCAATCTTGTTTTCCTCAATAAATAAGTCGTAATCCAAATAGACATAATCATCAGTAAGTTTATATTGATTAGTATATGTTTTAATCTCTGTTGTTATATACTCATTAGTATAATAACCCGTGGTAAATTCATGCATGATAAAGCGTTGATTCATGCGGGTTTTACCACTTCTCATAATAACTAAATCTTGTGGTGAACAAATCAATGTGACATCGTTGTAATCATTGGTATCCATAATAGGTTCTTTAAACTTAAGATAAGTTTTACTATTCTTCTGATACTTCCTACCACTTTCGATGAAATCAATTTCCATACTTTGGGTATCATGAGAGATAGTCATTTTAAAATTTACTTCAATTAGTTGAGCCATTTCATCACCCGAACTATCCTGCAATATTATAAATTATATCTATTATTTTAAAAAATGCAACTAAAAAATGCAAATTTCAGATGGTTGTCGCTCGATATAATTTGGCATAATATCCATTATTCTTTAATAGTTCTTCATGCGTACCCCGTTCAGCAATTCCTTGGTCGTTCAAAACGATAATTTCGTCGACATTTTGCAAAGTGCTTAAACGATGGGCAATAATAATGGTAGTTCGCCCTTCAGCAAGTTCCTCTAATGCTTCTTGGATTAAGCGTTCGGTAATATTATCTAAAGAACTGGTTGCTTCATCTAAAATCAAAATAGGTGGATTCTTCAAGAAAACCCGCGCTATCGCGATTCGTTGTTTTTGTCCGCCAGATAATTTAACACCACGTTCGCCTGTTATTGTGTCATAACCTTTTTCTAAAGACATAATAAAATCATGGATACGGGCTTTTTTCGCTGCCTCAATAACTTCTTCCATGGTCGCATTGGGTCTTCCATACAAGATGTTCTCTTTGATTGTACCATAAAAAATATAAACATCTTGTTGGACATGTCCAATCGCTTGACGCAATGAATACAAATCATAATTTTTAATATTTACCCCATCAATTAGGATTTCTCCCTCAGTTACATCATAAAACCTCGGGATTAATTGTGAGATTGTCGTTTTGCCGACACCTGTTTCTCCGACTAATCCAATTTTTTGCCCTTTCTTAATTGTAAGATTGAAATCTTTTAAGACATAATTATCGGTATTATTATATTTAAAACTCACATTACGAAATTCAATATTACCTTGAGGATTAGTTAAGTAGATAGGATTTTCTGGATTTTTAATTTCTGGTTCCATCTTCATTATTTCATAAAAGCGTTCAATTCCAGCTTGTCCTGTTTGAATTTGTTGAATAGAGTCAATTAATCGTCTAACAGGTTGAATTGTGTAGTTAACATATAGAATAGAAGAAAATAGTACTCCCAGATTAATATCATTGTTATAAAGTAAATAGCCACCAAAAAGGAGTACAGAAATGTTAAAGACATTAATAATAAAACCTGTACCAGTCGAGAATACCGTCATTGCTTTATAGGCAGTGCGCCAACTTTCTCGATAACGGTAATTATTTTGACTGAACTTTTGGTATTCATAATCTTCATTGGTGAATGATTGGCATAACCGAATTCCACCGATGGAACTTTCAACCTGGGCGTTAATTTCTGCATGTTCAACTCTAACTTTGCGGAAGCCTTCAAGCATCGCTTTTCTTCTGTTAAGCGAGTAGACTAATAAAACTACTACAAAGAAAAGACATAATAGAAACAAACGGTAATCATAGGTAAAGAGAATCGTCAATGAACCACAAAGCATTAAAATAGAGATAAATATATCCTCAGGAACATGGTGACTCATCTCCGCAATATCACGTAAATCACCGATGAGCCTACTCATTATTACCCCTGTTTTGTTCTCATCGAAAAATGAAAAGTTTAAAGTTTCGATTTTACGGAATAAATCAGCCCGCATATCATGTTCTATGCGTGTTCCCATTATGTGACCCCAATAATTGACGATAACTTCTAATAGAATTCTCACAATATATAGACCTAACATCATTAGAGCTACTGTTATCATCATTTGCATATTTCGATTAGGTATATAATCATCAACAAAACGTCTCGTTACTGAAGGGAATATTAAATCTAACCCCGCGATTAGTAATGCCGCAATCATATCAAGGATAAATAGTTTTAGATGTCTACGATAATAACTGATAAACTTACGATACATACACACCCTCCACAAGATAAAAAGACAAGTTTAACTTGTCTTATTTTGATTGTTCAAGTTTTGTTAAGTTCTTTTTCATTTTACGTACAAACTCACTACGAGGCATTAAAACGCTCCGGTCGCATTTTAAACATTTAATACGAATGTCTGCCCCAACCCTTATTACTTGCCAGCGATTTTCACCGCAGGGATGGGGCTTTTTCATCATGACGATGTCATTAAGTTCGAATTCTTTATCGTTCATTTTAACACCCCTAGTCGATAATATTGACGATATCTTCAAGATGCATGAGTCTTAAAATGCGATTAAAATCTTCATCATCATGATAATCGATTATCAATTTACCACCTTTATCTTTCGTAATAACCTGTATTTTCGTACCAAACACTTTACATAATTGTTCTTCAAGAAACTCAATATTAGGATCCCTTTTAACCTTTTTAACATGCTTCTTAGTTTTTTCTTTTGTAATTTCATTAACTAATTCTTCTAAAGCTCGAACGGATAAATTATCTTCTTTGATTCGTTTTGCGAGTTCAATTATCATAATTGGATCATTTAAGCCAACAAGAATTTTGGCATGCCCAAATTCGATATCCCCATCAATTAACATTGTTTTTACCGCATCAGGTAGATTTAAAATCCTTAAAGTATTAGCAATATGCGCGCGGCTTTTACCAATGCGGTCAGCTAATTCTTGTTGGGTTAATTCATATTGTTCGATAAGTAATTTATAAGCACTAGCTTCTTCAATGATGTTTAAATCTTCACGTTGTAAATTTTCTAATAAGGCAATTTCTGCCATTAGGCGGTAATCAATATCGCGCACAATCGCTGGAATAGTTATTAATCCCAGTTTTTGGCACGCCCTATAACGTCGTTCGCCTGCAACGATATAGTAACCTTGACCATCCTTAATCTTAGTGACAATAATTGGTTGCAGTACACCGTGCTCTCTAATTGATTGTGCTAACTCATTGATTTTCTCATCATCAAATGCCCTACGTGGTTGAAATGGATTCTTCTTTAGTAGAGATAGTTCTAATTCTACGACAGTTTCATTCTCTTGGACTTCTTCGGAAAATTGGACATTTTCCTTAAATAAAGCTTCTAGTCCCTTACCTAAACGATTACTCATTTTGTTTTATCACTTCCTCTGCTAATTCCATATAGACTTTAGCACCTTTGGAATTAGGAGCATAATCAATGATTGGTAAACCATGCGAGGGGCTTTCAGCAAGATGAACGTTGCGTGGAATAATGGTAGAGTAAACTTTTTCGCGGAAATAGGTTTTTACTTCTTTGGTTACCTCTATACTTAAATTAGTTCTTGCATCAAACATTGTGAGCAGTACGCCTTCTAAACTTAAGTTACTATTTAAATATTTTTGGGTAATCCTAATGGTATTTAATAATTGCGTTAACCCTTCCATCGCGTAATATTCACATTGAACAGTAATAATGACAGAATCAGCCGCAGTTAAGGCATTTATCGTTAGTAAACCTAATGAAGGTGGACAATCAATAATAATATAATCATAAAAATTTTTCAACTGTCTAATCACATTAGCTAGGCGATACTCACGTTTATCAATTCCAACTAGTTGAACCTCTGCACCTGCTAAATCCATGGTGGATGGTATGATATCTAAACCATTAGTACGGGTATGTAAAATAACTTCTTGCGGAGAAACTTGATCAATTAAAACATCATAGACACTTTTCTTAATATCACCACGATTAATACCAACACCTGTAGTCGCATTTCCTTGAGGGTCAATATCAATAATCAAGACTTTCTCCCCAAGTCGATTTAGACAAGCAGCTAGATTAATGCTTGTGGTGGTTTTACCTACACCACCTTTTTGATTCGCAATTGCGATTATTTTACCCATATGTATTGCTCCTTTGCCAGATTTATATACATATTTTAACATATATATACCAAAAAAGATAGATAAAATAAAAAAAGTTATCCACCAATTGTGGAAAACTTTTATTTTCTGTGGATAACTTATTTAAATTTAGGAATTTTTATTTCATAAATTACATATTTGTCATCTTCTGATTGAATAGTTTCTAATTCTAATCCTGATTGCTCCCTGACCATATTTATAGCATGATTAATTGTATTAATTGCAATGCGCGCATCACGAGAAATCTTGCTAATTATTTTTCCTTTAGGCTTGTCTTCTTCTTCATCAAGGAGTTTCTTTATGTAATTTTCGGTTTCTTTAACCGTTAAATCTTTCTCGATAATGCGATTCAATACTTTTAACTGTTGTTCTTCATCTTTCAACATTAAGAGAGCACGGGCATGTCGTTCGGTAATCTTTCGTTGTAAGATAGCATTCTGTACCTCCTCTGGAAGGTTTAGGAGTCGAATCTTATTAGCAATCGTTGATTGAGATTTTCCAATTCTTTCTGCTAATTCTTCTTGTTTTAAATTATGTAATTCCATGATTGCTTTATAAGCCTTAGCTTCTTCGATGGCAGTTAAGTCTTCCCTTTGAATATTCTCTATTAATGAAACCGATGCTGCTTCTTCATCGTTATATTCTCTTACAATAGCTGGAATAGTTTCAAAATTCAACATTTGGCAAGCACGATATCGTCTTTCTCCTGCTACAATTTCATACTTATTATTACCTATAGCTCTGACAATGATCGGTTGGAGTACCCCATGCATCTTAATGGAACTAGCAAGTTCATTAATCTTCTCATCATCAAAGATGGATCTTGGTTGCTTCCCATTAGCCTGAATCAGGGATAATTTTAGTTGAACTACTTTATCCCTGCTCGTGAATAGGTTCAATTATACATCACCCCAAAACCTTTAGATATTACTATTAAATTCATTATACATTAGTTTACTGTCGATTGATGTCATTATTTGTTTGATTCGACGGTTTCTTCTTGTGTGGGTGTTTCATTAATTTTTCGATTCTCGTAAATATTGTTAAAGATTTCTTCATTTGTTAAGAAAAAGGCGATTAGTTCTTTACCAAAAATCTCTTTAGCTTCATCACTCTTAAAATAGGCAACTATTTGATCATGGCTTAAATTATGGAGATATGGTTTTTCCGTTCTTAGATGTTCATATAAAAGAATAAATCCTAGAATTTGAAGTTCAAGTGTCATGTCAGGATTCATAAAAAGTGAGGCATAGTTTTTTATATTATCGATATTAATGTTCTTTTGATTTTTATAAGTTATTGAAAGAATTAAACTAAAAAGTTTTGATAATTTATAAGTAGACATATCTTCAAAATAACTGATTTCCCGTTTTAATTGATAACTGGTTAGTTTTTTACCAATTAATTTATTAGGACTCTTATATGATTGTAGTTCTAGATAGCGATCAATTTTTTCTTTTAAATCTTCTTTAATATAAAATGATTCATTGAATAAATCGACATAGTTATAAAGCCTTTGTTTTGTTTCTTCATTTATGTAATTATCTGTATAACTAATAAGTTCTTTATTTTCAGCAAGAAGTTGATAAATAAGCTTATGATATTTAAGTTCTACTTCTTTTTGGATGTCTAGTTCACTATATAAAGCATCGATTTCCTTTTCATTAAAGATATTTCGTATAGCTTGAACAACCAAAATGATAATTAAGATACCTTCAAACAAAAGGGGTAATAATTGATGGGAGCCTTTAGGAATAAGGTATTCTACATAACGGAAATTAATTATCGTCCCAAAAATAAACACCATTAAATAGCCGATACCTATAGCTTTTTTATCTTTATAAACACTGATTATTGCCGTCGCTAGATAAATCAACATATATGTCGCTGGATTTTTAACATTCAGAAAGATATTAATCATAACGACAATTGTCCCGATTATCGATATATACATCGCTAGATACAATTGTTCATTGCTATCCTTATTAATCACAATTGCGTAAGAAATTACGAGGTTAAGAATAAAGACAGGCAAAACTAAATCTAAAAACCCAATAAATGGCACTTGGTTTAAAATTAATATGAGTGTGGCTATCAGATTGGAAATAAAAATTGTCAAGTTAACAAGGACAATCCGTTTCTTCAACGAGGTCATCTGTCTTTCATATACTAACTCTTTATCCTCATATAAATAAGCCATGAAATCACCACCTTATGTTAATTATAATGGTTTATTTTTAATTTGACCATAGTTTCGTGGATATTTATTTGGGGTTTTCGTAATTTTTGTAAACGCAAAAATAAACCGCTTACCTGCATCTTCAGGGAGATTAAACTCGTATTGTGTTGCTAATTTACATCCTAAAGTTGTAATCGCATTATTTGCTTCCTGTAACTCTTCAAAACCACTTTGACCTTTCATAGCGATAAACTCCCCATTTACTTTTACGAGCGGGATGCATAATTCGCTTAAAATGTTTAGCCGAGCTACCGCCCGTGCAGTCACCACATCAAAAGTTTCGCGTTTTTGTTTCGCAAAATCTTCAGCACGGGCATGATACGCTTCCACATCTTTTAAATCAAGCATTTTTACTAGATAATTGATAAAATCGATTCTTTTACCCAAAGAATCTATAATTGTTATTTTTAGATCAGGGCGGACAATTTTAAGAGGAATACTAGGAAAACCCGCTCCTGCCCCTACATCACATAAGGTGATGCCATGGGATAATTGATGGTATATTAATAGTGTTAAGGAGTCATAAAAGTGTTTTAAGAATACTTCTTCTTTAGCAGTTATCGAAGTTAGGTTGGTGATTTCATTGTACTTTATTAAGATTTCATAGTATTGAACAAACTTCTGTAACTCTTTATCTGTAAGACTTAACCCACTATTACGACAATATTCAATAAAACTTTGCTCATTCATCATTTCTTCCTCTTCGTCTATAAGTTTCTAAATAGACCATTAAAATCGCGATATCACTTGGATTTACTCCTGAGATACGTTGTGCCTGTCCAATTGTTAAAGGACGCACTTGGCTTAATTTTTGTTTTGCTTCGTTGGCTAGATTAGGAATCTTACTATAATCAATGTCTTCTGGTATACGCTTTTCTTCAAGTTTAGCGAACTTCTCTACTTGCTGTAACATCTTCTTAATGTATCCTTCATATTTTACTTCGATTTCTACTTGTTCACTTTCTTCACTCGTTAACCGCATATCTTCTTTTAACATATGAATAATATGTTCATAAGTAGTTTCGGGTCGTTTTAGTAACTCTAACGCAATGATATTTTCTCTTAAAGGACTTGATGGAATGGTTTCAAGATAACTATTAACTTCCTCTGTGGGATAAATGCGTATGGACTTTAAACGTTCCATCTCACTACGGATATTACGAAGTTTTTGTTGGAAACGTGCATAGCGTTCTTCATCAATTAAACCAATTTTGTAGCCATACTCCCGTAAACGAATATCTGCATTATCATGTCTTAAGAGTAAACGATACTCAGCACGGGAAGTCAGCAAGCGGTAGGGTTCCGTCGTACCTTTGGTTACTAAATCATCGATCATTACACCTATGTACGCTTCATTACGTTTTAAGATTAATGGCTCTTTTCCTTGAATTTTTAAAGCTGCATTAATACCTGCCATAATTCCTTGCCCTGCTGCTTCTTCATATCCACTAGTACCATTGACTTGCCCTGCAAAGTAGAGATTTTCAACTAGCTTAGATTCTAATGTAGGCCAGAGTTGGCGGGGGTCAATCGCATCATATTCAATCGCATATGCATATCTTACAATCTTACAATTTTCTAACCCAGGGATGGTACGAATAAATTGTTCTTGTACATCGCGAGGTAAACTTGTTGATAAACCTTGAAGATAAATCTCAGGAATATATTTACTTTCAGGTTCAAGGAACACTTGATGACGAGGTTTATCCGCAAAGCGCATGATTTTATCTTCAATGGAAGGACAATAACGTGGTCCTCGACTTTCGATATTTTCGATTGCTCCATACATCGATGATTTTGTGATATTTTCACGAATAATTCGATGGGTTTCTTCGGTAGTATATGTTAAGTAACAAGGTAATTGTTCTTCGACTGGTTTAGTATTTGTAGTATCAAAACTAAAAGCACGAGGTACAGGATCACCAGGTTGGATAATGGTTTTCGAATAATCGATACTGTCAATCGCAACCCGCGCTGGTGTCCCCGTTTTAAGACGCATCATCTTAAACCCCAAACGCCGTAAGTTATCAGACAGATTTTTAGCAGGTCGTTCGTTATCTGGACCGCTTTCGCGTGTTTCACTACTAATCATGATACGTGCTTTTAAGTAAGTACCAGTAGTGATAATAACAGCCTTACTATAAATCTTTTCATTATTTTCTAATACTACACCTTTAACGATATTATCTTCAACGATCAAATCATCAACCATGGCTTCTAGAATGGTTAGATTTTCTTGTTTTAATAGCGTTTCTTGCATGTTACGAGGATAATCAACCTTGTCTGCTTGAGCTCTTAACGCTTGTACACCTGGTCCTTTACCTGTATTAAGTAAACGCATTTGGATTTGCGATTTATCAGTGTTTCTTCCCATCTCGCCACCTAAGGCATCAATTTCACGCACGACAATCCCTTTAGCTGGTCCACCAACAGATGGATTACAACTTAAGTGGGCTATTCGTTTTATATTTGAAGTTACCATTAACACTTTTAATCCCATTCGTGCTGGAGCTAACGCTGCTTCACATCCAGCATGTCCACCACCAATAACGATGATGTCGTACATAGACTCATCTCCTTTGTGTCTTATTTCATTAATTATTTTGTCTTATTTATTCCTTTACATCATTAACTTTTTCTAATAATGCAATACATAATTTTATCACGACTATATTTACTTGTAAAACATTTCTATTAATGATGGTTATCCAGTATCTCATTAAACTCAATAATTTGTCTCAATACTGAAGTGTTTTCTCTTTCAGCCTATTGATATAGTTTAACCAAACCGCGAAAGTCTTCATCATTATCATGCTGATAAATTTGTATAAATATGCCATTAAGATTAAGAACATCTTGTTTCGGTTTATTATCACTTACCACATGCACAATACCATCTATACCTTTTACATCATCCACTTGCATTTCCCAGATTTTCGCATTATCTTCTAGCACTAAAGACTGAAGGATTAGGTAACGATCTTGTTTAATCTCTTTATAATAAGAAACTCTATAAATGTATTCTACGAAAGAAATATTATTTAATTCTCCATTAACAAGTTGAACCTTCTATAGAATACAATGCTTCAGTTCGTCACAAAATGTAAAAAGCCACATAATTAAGATAATCTCCTTTACTTTTCTTAATTTGATTATATAATGATATATGTTGATAGTAAAATAAATTTATATACTTGTATTTTTAATGAATAGTGTTATACTTAATTAGTACTAAGTATACAGCTTAATTCTCTAACGAGAAGCGGGGGAACCACTTTTTGGGGCGAATATTTCGAAAATAAATTAGGTTATCTTTCAAACCGAGCCCGTCAGCTAACCTCGTAAGCTATGAAAGAAAGATATGGTACGAGTACTTATATTTTTAACCATAGATTTCTTTCTATGGTTTTTTAATTTACACGTGGAGGGAACACAAATGCGTATAATTATCGTTGGTGCAGGAAAAATTGGTAAAGCTATTATTAATACCCTCGTAAAAGAAAACCACGATATTATTGTCGTTGATATACTTGCAGATGTTGTTGAAGATATAGTTAATACCTATGATGTTAAAGGCGTTGTAGGAAATGGTGCGAGTTACGAAATCTTAATGGAAGCTGAAGCTAATAAAGCTGAACTATTAATTGCCTGTACACCTAGTGATGAGTTAAACATTCTCTCTTGTTTGGTAAGCAAAAAATGTGGTGTGATACACACAATTGCCCGTGTACGTAATCCTGAATATTCAAAACAAATGGACTTCTTCCGTAATGAATTAGGTGTTAGTATGACAGTAAATCCTGAACTAGCAACAGCTGAAGAAATCCATGAAATCTTAAAGTTTCCTGGCGCATTAAAAGTTGAGCATTTTGCGAATCACCGTGTCGAAATCGTGGGATTATCTATTCCCAAAAATTCTCCCTTAATCGGTAAACGTATAATGGATATTCGTAAAGAATACAATCTAAAAATGTTAATATGTATCGTTGAAAGAGATAAACAAGCCTATATCCCTGATGGAAGTTTCGTTTTACAAGAAGATGATAAAATCTATGTAAATGCGCAAAAAACAGAAATTAATCAATTCTTTAAAAAAATCGGTCAATTAAAAACGAAGGCAAAACAAGTAATGATTATCGGTGGAAGTAAAATTTCCTATTATCTAGCCCAAAAGTTAATTGATAATAATGTCGCAGTAAAAATCATTGAATTAGATAAAGAACGCTGCCAAATACTGAGCGAATTATTACCTGAAGCTGACATAATACATGGTGAGGGTAGTGATCAAACACTACTACAAGCGGAAGGTATTGAATACGTAGATGCTTTAGTCACATTAACTGGTTTTGATGAAGAAAACATTATTATATCACTCTATGCAAAGTTGAAGAATGTGCCAAAAGTTATCACAAAAATTAATCGTTATGATCTTACTGATATTTTAAGAGAAACTGAACTTGATACGATCGTTACTCCAAAAGAAGTAACTACTAACATTATCCTCCGATATGTTCGCTCATTACAAAATACGATTGACTCTGAAGTAAAAACTTTATATCAATTAGTCAATAATCAAGTTGAAGCTATTGAATTCTATATACCAGATTCTACCAAATATACAGGTATTAAATTAAAAGATTTAGCCATTAAACCGAATATCTTAGTTGCGAGTATAATAAGAAACAATAAAGTGATTATTCCTAGTGGTAATGACTACTTGCAAGCAAAAGATAGTGTTATTGTCATAACAACAAATAAACAAATTCGAGACTTAGAGGATATATTGGAGTAAGATTATGAATTATAGGATAGTCTTTCAAACATTGGGTAAAATTCTGTTAGTTGAAGCAACCTTAATAGTTTTACCATTAATGATTTCTCTAATATATCACGAAACAGAAATGATAGTCCCTTTCATTACCACTAGTGGAATACTTTGCATATGTGGTTTTTTATTAGTAAAGTTAATAAAACCAAATAATGCGAATCTCTTTCCAAAAGAAGCATTCGCTATTGTCAGTTTAAGTTGGATTCTTGTCAGCCTTTTTGGGTGTTTACCTTATATATTTAGCGGTGTTGTAAATAACTTTTTTGATGCTTTATTTGAATCCGTTTCAGGTTTTTCTACTACTGGGGCAACAGTTTTATCTGATGTAGAGAATTTAAGCAAGGGATTGTTATTTTGGCGTAGTTTCTCACAATGGTTAGGTGGAATGGGAATCTTAGTATTTGTATTAGCGATTCTCCCTAATGTTGATCCTCGCAGCATGTATATTTTAAAAGCAGAAAGCCCTGGTCCAAAGGTTGGTAAATTAGTATCTAAAGTAAAAGTAACAGCCATTATTCTCTACTTAATTTATATAGTATTAACCTTAACTCTTACGATTTTACTTAAAATTGCTGGTTTACCATGGTTTGATAGTGTTGTCCATGCTTTATCTGTAGCGGGAACAGGTGGATTTAGTATAAAGAATTCTAGTATTATGGCGTATCAAAATATTCCTGCTGAAATTATTATAGCGATTTTTATGTTGTTTTTTGCGATTAACTTTAATCTTTACTATTTCATCTTAATTGGTCAAGGTAAACAAATTCTAAAAAATGAAGAATTTAGATTCTTCGTTATAATTGTTGTTATCTCAACATTAATTGTAGCGATTAATATTATGAATTTATATGGTAATTTTGGAAATAGTCTGCATCATGCTATCTTTCAAGTAGCATCAATTATATCAACAACTGGACTAACTACTACTGATTTTAATTTCTGGCCATCACTTTCTAAGTGGATATTAATTATCTTAATGATCACTGGTGGTTGTGCTGGTTCAACATGTGGTGGTATTAAGTTATCAAGAGTTATTATTTTAGGTAAAACTATAAAAAATGAAATTAAATACTCACTCCATCCTAATCAAGTTATAACAACTAAATTTGAGCAAAAACGGGTAGAAGAGGATGTATTGCGCGGTGTAGTGTCGTTTATAATTGCTTATTTTTTCATCGTTTTATTAGGAACATTAATTATAAGTATAGAAAATGTCGATCTTCTTTCTAGTTTAACTTCAGTATTAACATGTATAAGTAATGTAGGTCCAGGATTTAATTTAGTTGGTCCTACGGAAAATTTCGCTTTTTTCTCAAATTTTTCAAAACTAATTTTATCTATCATTATGCTGGCAGGAAGATTAGAAATTTTTCCTATTTTAGTTCTCTTCACACCTAGGTTATGGAAGAAAGCATAAAGAAATAATTAAAGCATTAAAAAAACCGACGTTTGTCGGTTTTTTTTTAGAATTCACAGTTCTTTGGAGTGCGAGGGAATGGAATAACATCGCGGATATTTTCAACTCCCGTTAAATACATCAACATCCGCTCAAAACCCAATCCGAAACCTGCATGTTTTACGCCACCATATTTACGTAAATCAAGGTACCAATATAATTCATCGGTAGGGATTCCTAATTCTTTCATACGTTGTTCTAGTATTTCAAGTCGTTCTTCTCTTTGTGAGCCACCTATTAATTCACCAACGCCTGGCACTAATAGGTCACAAGCAGCAACAGTCTTTTGATCATCGTTTAAACGCATGTAGAAGGCTTTGATATCTTTCGGATAGTTTGTGATAAAGACGGGGGCTTGGAAATGTTCATCAGTTAAATAACGTTCATGCTCGCTAGCGAGGTCCATTCCCCACTCAACTTTATTTTCAAACTTTTTCGGAGCTTTTTTGAGAATTTCAATCGCTTCGGTATATGTACAACGATAGAATTTACTATTTACTAGTTTCATGAGACGTTCAATTAAACCAGGTTCAACAAATTGATCAAAGAAAGCCATTTCTTCTTTCGCATTTTCAAGTACATAACTTACGATGAATTTAACCATGTCTTCTGCGAGATTCATATCATCTTCTAAATCCGCAAATGCAATTTCTGGTTCAATCATCCAGAACTCAGCGGCATGTTTATAAGTGTTGGAATTTTCAGCCCGGAAAGTGGGTCCAAAGGTATAAACATCTCTAAAGGCAAGTGCGAAACATTCTGCTTCTAGTTGACCAGAAACGGTTAAGTTAGTGGGTTTACCGAAGAAATCTTTTGAATAATCAACCTTTTTATCTTCAGTAAAAGGAACGTTTTCTAAATCTAGGGTTGTTACTTTAAATGTTTCGCCTGCACCTTCAGCATCGTTGCCGGTAATTATGGGTGCATGGACATATACAAAGTTACGTTCTTGGAAGAATTTATGAATTGCATAAGCAGTTATTGATCTAACTCTGAATACTGCGGAAAAGAGGTTGGTTCTTGGACGTAAATGCGCTACTTCACGTAAAAATTCTCTGGTGTGACGTTTTGGTTGAATAGGATAATCTTCTGGACAGTCCCCTAATAACTCGATTTTTTCTGCCTTTAACTCAAAGGGCTGTTTAGCTTGTGGAGTTAATACCACTTTACCAACGACACTTACTGCCATGCCAGCACGGAATTTTTGCACATCTTTAAAGTTTTCTAAACTTTCTTCATATACTACTTGCGTACTTTCAAAAAAGGTACCATCATTGACCATTAAGAAACCAAAAAGTTTTTGGGCTCTGTTACTTCTGACCCATGCGTTAATTTCTACTGTCGTATCAGCATATCTTTGTAAGTCCCGATATACTTGCCTAAGTGCTACTTTTTTCATTTTCATCCTCCTCAATTAAATCATCAATATCTTCATAATAGGTTAATTTATTTTTATCAAGATCAACTTTCGCAATGGACTCAAACCGTTTTTCAATTTTTGATGACGTCGTGTGCAAGGATTTTACTCCTTCTGATACCTGTTCAATATTACGTGCTAGTTTGTCCCAGCGATCTTTATAACGTTTAAATTCCACACCTAATCTATTTAATTCTTCATGAATAATAGCTGAATATTTATCCCGCTCAATATTTTGCAGGATTAGTTGAACTGTTGTCAAGAGAAACATTAATGTAGTAGGTGAGGCAATCCACACTTTAGCGCTTTGTGCATATATGATTAGGTCTTCATGATGAGCATTGATTTCCGCAAATACCGCTTCTGCAGGAATAAACATAATTGCTGAATCAGCGGTTTCATTAGGAATAATATACTTTTCTTTGATATCATCGATATGTTTTCTTACATCAGCTTTAAATCGTTTTACTGCTAAATCAACCTCTTCTTTGGATAGATTACGATCAATCATGCGCCGATAATTTTCTAGAGGAAACTTTGAGTCAATACAGATGCTGCCAATGGGATCAGGAGCATGTAAAATAGCATCAGCTACTTTATCATTACTAAGTTTTTTCTGTAGTTCATAAATTTTGGCGTTATTTTCTCCAAAGACTGAGACGAGAATTTGTTTTAGTTGAATTTCTCCAAACGTTCCTCTTGCCTTTTTATCGGTTAATACATCTTGAAGCGATATGATATTATTTGATAAACTTTCTATTTTCTTTTGAGCTTCATCTATCTTACCTATTCGTTCAAGTATATTATTAAAGGTTTCTGTTGTTTTCGCAAACCCTTCGTTTAATCGTATATCAACTTTCTCATTAATTTTATCAATATTATCTTGAACATTTTTCGTAAGACTATCAAATAACTGTACCATTTTTTCATAAAGTTTAGTTTGAAACTCATTTAACTCATTTTGTAATTTGTGTTGAAAATTATATAAATCTTCTTTAGTCTTTTCGTTATATGTACCTATATTCATGGTGATTTTTTCTCGTAATTGCGCAAAATCTTCACCTAAAGATTTTTGGATATTCATAAATTGCGCTTGTTGGTAGAACTTAAGATCTGTAAGCTCATTTGTTTGATTATCATCAGTTTGCTTCATCATTAATAACTTATAGAAAATAAAAATATTAAGTATTAACGATAATCCCGCAATAATTAAAGTTGTAATTTCCAATTCTTTTCCACCCCCCAATCTATAGTAAGAAAATATTATTTTCTTTACACTTTTCAATCATCTCATTAGGCCATACAGAACATTGTACTTCGCCAATATGAGCTTTTTCTAAATAAAACATACATAAACGAGATTGACCAATTCCTCCACCTACAGTAAATGGAAGTTTTTCTTCCATAATCATTTGATGATAAGGTAGACTTAGCCGTTCTAAGTTATTAGAAAGCGTCAATTGTTTTAACAATGATTCCTTGTTCACTCTAATTCCCATCGATGATAGTTCTAAGGCACAATCTAAAAGTTCATGATAGACGAGAATGTCACCGTTTAATTCCCAATCATCATAATCTGGTGAGCGTCCGTCATGAATTTGACCACTTTTTAATTTTTTACCAATTTGCATCACAAAGACAGCTTTATACTTTTTACATATTTTTTCTTCACGCTCTTTTGGTGAAAGAAGAGGATACATGTCCTCAAGTTCTTGACTAGTGAAAAAGTATATCTTATCTGGTAATTTCCGATTTAATTGCGGAAACTCATCGACGATATATTCATCAGTAATGCGCAATACTTTATAAATACGTCTAACAATCTCTTTTAACTTGCGCTCATTACGATCTTTTTCTGAAATAACTGCTTCCCAATCCCATTGATCTACATAATATGAATGAAGATTATCTAGTTGCTCATCCTTTCTAATCGCGTTCATATCTGTATAAATACCTTTTTTCTCTTTAATATTATACTTATACAAGGCCATACGCTTCCATTTAGCTAAGGAGTGAACGATTTGTAGTTCCTTTTGACCGCTAACTTTAAATGAGACTGGCACCTCAACACCATTTAGGTTATCATTTAGACCTGTTTCAGGTTGGACAAATAAAGGAGCAGTTACCCTGATTAAGTTCAATTCATAAGCTAGTTGCCGTTCAAAAAAGTCTTTAAGTTTCTTAATCGCAATTTGCGTTTGCAAAAGGGATAGTTTACTCGTATAAGATGTTGGAATCCTTAATGTCATACACTCACCTGACCTTTCCCCTTTAAATCAACAAAAAAACAGCCATTCGTTAGGGACGAATGACTGTAATCCGCGGTGCCACCCTTATTGTCTCATTTTGAGACCACTCTAGGTATTCCTTGTTAACGGTAGGAAACCGTCTTAGTCTACTCTATACTCATATGAGTATATTTCGGTAAGAAACTCCGAGGTGTTCTTCACTCTTAACTACGTATCCGGCTCGCATCAACCCGGACTTGCTGTGACGCTCATTAAAAGCTACTCTCCTCTTCATCGTCTTTACAATCTTATTGATATATATAACTTATACTATATTTATCAATATTTGTCAATGTTTATTTGCCAAGACAGAATTTCGAGAATAACTCATTGATAAGATTTTCGCCAACTTCTTCTCCTAAGATTTCTCCTAAGCGTATCCATGCATTTTTTACATCTATTTCAACAATATCGACAGGCATTTCGTTTTCTATTGATCTTAGCGCATCTTTAAGAGCGTCGTAGGCATTTCTAATTTTCGCAATATGTCGGCTATTTGATATGTAAGTCATATCTTTATTCTTGATATCCCCTAGCTGAAATAAACGTTTAATTTCTGATTCAATAATATCGCGTGCTTCCTCAAGTAACATTGAAGTTTCAATATGATAAGGTAGTTTATCCTTTTCAATGCGGGATTCAAGATCAGTTTTGTTGACGATGATAATACGTTTCTTGTCTTTAGTTAGTTCTAATAATGCATAATCATCTTTAGTTAAAGGTTCATTATTATTTAAGACTAAGAGAATTAGTTCTGCTTCGTTAATGACTTTCTTCGTACGTTCTACACCTATTTGTTCAACAATATCTTTAGTATCTCTAATACCAGCTGTATCGATTAGATTTAAAACTACACCGCCAATATTGATATAACCTTCAATTAAATCACGGGTTGTACCAGCAATATCCGTAACGATGGCCCGTTCTTCTCCCATTAAACGGTTTAATAAACTCGATTTACCAACATTAGGTCGCCCAACGATTACGGTTTTGATACCATCGCGAATGATTTTTCCTGTTTTCGCTACTTCTAATAAGTGTTCCAATTTATGCATAATTGCGATTATTTGTGGTTTTAAAATTTCATTACTCATAACGATGGCATCATCATATTCAGGATAATCAATATTAACTTCAATAGTCGCAATAATACTCAGTATTTCCTCACGGAGTTCTTGGATTAATTTCGATACACGACCATCAAGCGTATTTACAGCGACATGTAAAGCTTCATCGGTCTTTGCTTCAATCAAATCCATAACTGATTCTGCCTGTGCTAAATCGATACGCCCATTCAAAAAAGCTCTTTTTGTAAACTCACCTGGCTCGGCTAAACGTGCCCCTAAAGTCAGCATTAACTCCAAGATTTTTTGGGTTACTAATGGTCCCCCATGGCAGTTGATTTCCACAATATCCTCAGTAGTATAAGTTTTAGGCGCACGCATAACAGAAACTAATACTTCATCAATGATCGTATTATCATCAGGATTAATAATATGTCCATAATTTATGGAATGGCTCGGGACTTTATGTAAGTCCTTCCCCCTAAACACTTTACTTACGATGTCAAGTGCTTCTTGACCACTAAGTCTAACAATTGAAATAGCACCTATACCTTGAGCTGTCGAAATAGCTACTATTGTATCATCAATCATATATATCACCTATATTAATTATTATCAGTAATATTATTATAAAATATTTAATTTATAATTAAAAAGAAAACTGCATCCAAAGGATACAGTTTTAATCTTAGTTATGTTTTCTTGGTTTAATGACTAAACGACGATTAGGTTCTTCTCCGACTGATTCCGTGTAGACATCACGCCAATCAGCAAGTTTAGTATGAATAATTCTTCTTTCATAAGAGTTCATCGGATCAAGTTGTACCTCAATTTTTGTCCGTGCAACTTCTTTCGCAATTTTCGTTGCGAGAATTTCTAATTGCATGCGGCGTTTTTGTTTATATCCACCAACATCAATCGTGCACACTCTTTTGTCCGTGTTATATTTGTTGAAAACATGACGAGCAAGATATTGAAGTGCTTCCATTGTTTTTCCTTCTTTTCCAATAAGGATAGGATTATTGTCACTTTCAATATTGTAACGGACTTCTTCATCATCTGTCACAACTTCAATATTTGCATTTATATTCATCGCATTCATAACTTTCTTCAAGAAAGTTAATGTCTCTTCTACTGGATTAATATTTAATGAAACATATGCACTGACTGATGAACCAATTCCTAAGAAGCCTTTCTTTTCGCTTACAATTTCAATGTTTATTCTTTCTAATGGTTCTTTAAATAACTCTACTGCTTTAGCTTGAACTTCCTCGAGATTTCTGCCTTCGATTAATGTTTTTTTCATCAAGAGAACCCCGCTTTCATAAATCTGTTAATCTTTGATTAAAGGATTTTTTATTGGTTTTGCCTTTATCTTTTTAGGCTTATCTTCGCCGTCTTTATCCTTACGTTTGAATGGTTTCTTTACGACGATAATTTGTAGCGTTGAATAAATGTTACCAACTATCCAGTAAAGTGATAACGCACTAGATTGCGAGAAGGCAAAGACAAACATCATACCAGGCATCATCCAGTTCATCGTCTTGATTGTTGGGTTGTTCTTCGCTTCTTCGCTCATTCCAAAGGTTGAGATATATTGGAGAAGATATGCGGTGATACCAACAATTACTGGTAAGAAATAAATTGGACCTGGTTTGGATAAGTCGATTCCAAGCATATTAGTTACACTTAAAGAATAGTTATATGTTACAGGTGTTTTTACTACCGCATTATACATTGCCAAGAAGACTGGCATTTGTAAGAAGGGCATTAAACATCCTGCAAACATATTAATATTATTGTCTTTGTATAACTTCATCATTTCTTGTTGCATTCGATTACGCGAATCGGGGTCCGTTTTACCAGCATATTTTTGTTGGATTTTTTGGATTTCTGGTTGAATCTTATTCATCTTAATGGACATGTCATTGGATTTGGTATAGATAGGTGTTAAGATTGTTCTGACAATAATTGTCGTTATTAAAATGCCTAGTGCGTATGAGCCAGTTTTAGTAGTGAATAAATCCAATAACCATGCAATCGGTTGAATAAAGAACCGATCCCAGAAATATTTCGTATTAATCGGATAAATATCTTGAAGATTTCCATCCCGATATAATTTTGCGCAACCAGATAAATTAATCAATATTACTAATGAAAAGGCAATGAATAGTAATCTCTTGATTGCTTTCTTCATATATAATACCTCACTGTGTTAATAAGTTTGCTTTTGTCAAAAGTTCCATAAGATATTTCTCTTTTTCTTGAAACGATAATGTGTTAATTTGGTCTCTAACTATTAATACTATATCATATTTTTGGCTAATTTCATGTCTTTTTTTATAAATAATCGCTTTTATTTGCCTTTTTATTTTATTGCGTACGACAGCTTTGCCAATTTTTCGACTAACAGACACTACAACGCGGAAGTGCCCTAAATTATTTTCTCTTTTAAATAGAACAAAATAATTGTTTTTTACAGAGTCTTTTAAAGATATAATTGCTTGAATCTCATAGTTTTTTCTTATGATGTACATTTTCTTCATCGGCAATCACCAAAAGTTCATGATAAAAAGACCACTGTATCAGTTTCAGTGGTCTTTAAACTGCCAATCTCTCTCTTCCTTTTCTACGACGTCTTGCTAAAACTTTACGGCCATTATGTGTAGCCATACGAGCACGGAAACCGTGAGTCTTACTACGTTTGCGTTTGTTAGGTTGCCAAGTTCTTTTCATGTCTCTTACACCTCCGCTAGAACATTTGCTAAACCATTATACTGAATTATTATTTAAATGTCAACATTTTTATTAAATTATATAATCTATATTTTCAATTACCAATTATCAACATTGTGACTAACCCTTCCCTATGGAAAAGTGGATAACTCAAATAAAGTATAATATCACTTAATTATTTATCTCCATCCCCTGTTAATTATTCCCATCCAATTACATTTTTATACACACCTTGTGGATAACTTATCCAATTATTGCAAATTTTCTATAAATCTGTTTATTTTTCCACAAAAAAATAGTAAAATTAAACTATAGTATTAGGGTAGAGCGAAGGAGGTCCGCAGACATGTTTGAACAATACCAGGAGCTATGGAATAAAACATTAGAACGCTTAGCTTTTGATTTCGATAAAGAAGAATTCGACGAAATCTTCGCTCCTGTTAATAAGGTTTATAAATTCCATAAAAATTTAATATATGTAGTAGCTCCTTCCCAATTTCATAAATCGCGAATTGAGTCTTTTTATATTAAACATGTTGTAAGAGTCTTAAACGAAGTAGCAAAGACTTATTATGGTTTTCAGGATTATTTAGATGTTAAAATCATCACACAAGATTACATCACTGAAGATACTAATGTACCAATTAATGGTGTTGATCCTAATATCAATAATCTCTATCGTCATAATCTTAAGGCAACTTACACCTTTGAAAATTACGTTGTTGGGCCAAATAACCGGTTTGCTAATCTAGTGGCTTTACAAGTGGCTAATCAACCAGGGAAAGTTGCGAATCCCTTATATATTTTTGGTGGCGTAGGATTAGGTAAAACGCACTTGATGCAAGCAATTGGAAACTTCATATTAGATAATGATCCAAAAAAGAAGATTCTTTATATTAAGACAGAAACCTTTATCGAAGATTACATAAAAAAGGTTAAGATCAACTCTGATGAAGAGTATAATGAAAAATATAACGATATTGACGTATTATTGATTGACGATATTCAATTTCTCGCCAAAAAAGAAGGCTCACAATTAGAATTTTTTAAATTATTTGAAAAAATGCATAACGAGAATAAACAGATTGTGATTACTAGTGATCGACCTACTTACGAGTTAAAAGATATCATGGATCGTTTAACTTCTCGTTTTGAATGGGGTGCTGTCGTGGATATTAAGGAACCCGACATCAATACGAGGATTGAAATTTTAAAGAAAAAACTAGCAAGCGAACGAATTGGTTATGAAGATGTACCATTAGAAGTACTTGAATATATTGCATCTAACTTCACAAGTAACATCCGTATACTTGAAGGAGCATTAAAACGAGTATTATTTTACGCAACAATGATGAATAAAGAAATTACTTTAGATTTGACGAGAGAAGCTTTGAAGGATCTTATACCAGAACTAAAGAGTGTTAAAAACACGGAAATAATTGAAATCCAAAAGGCAGTTTGCGAGTATTACAATATATCCCTAGCCAATCTCATTTCAAAATCAAGAAAAGCAGAGTTTGTTTTACCAAGACAAATAGCGATGTACTTAATTAGAGAAATTAAGAAAGAGTCTTATCCAAAGATTGCTCAAGAGTTTGGAGGAAGGGATCACACAACTGTCATGCATTCTATACAGAAAATAGAGAACTTACGCATTATAAACAATCAGGTTGATGAAGTAATTCGAACCCTTATGGAAAAACTTAAGTAGTTTACACATTTTATAAACAACGAATGTTGATAGAATTCGACAATATATAACAACTTATGACACCTTTCCACTTTTCCACAAGTCTTATAGTTCTTATTAATATATAAAATAAATAATAAATAAAATGGAGGTATAGAGATGAAATTTAGAATATTAAACGATACCTTTGTCGAAGCAGTTAATAACGTAAATAGAGCTTTATCGACTAAAACACCAATGCCTATCCTTAAATCAATTAAATTAGATGTTACAAATGAAGGAATAGAACTAACTGCTAGTGATTCTAACATTACTATTAAACAATTCATCCCCGCCTTACAAAACAATGTGCATATTATCGAAATTGATGAAGTTGGTAGCGCAGCTGTTCCAGGTAAATTACTACTTGAAGTACTTAGAAAGGCCAATGATAAATTTGTCGAAATTACCATGTTTGATGAAAAAATTGTTCATATAAACTTTAAGAATGTTAATTTTGCGCTAAACTGCTTAGATGTTCGTGAATACCCAAACATTAATCTTGTGACAACCAACACACCTTTAGAGATTGATAGCGAAAAATTACAAGAAATTATTCACCAAACTGTTATAGCAGTATCTACTACAGAAAGTAGACCAATTTTAACTGGGGTAAATTTCAAAATCCAAAATAATATTTTGACATGTGTCGCTACTGACAGTTATCGTTTATCACAAAAAACCGTAGCATTCGATTACGATTTACCCGATATCAATATCGTTGTTCCTGGCAAGAGTTTACTTGAGTTAGAAAAAATCTTAGCGACAACTAAAGGTATGGTACAAATTCATATTACTAATAATCTCATTTCTTTTACGATGGATAATATTACTTTCCAATCACGTTTACTCGATGGATCATATCCAGAAACATCAAGATTAATCCCCAAAGAATTTGGTTTAACACAAACTTATAATCGTTCAGAGCTAATTGACATCATTGATCGGGTAAGTTTACTTTCTCGTGAAGGAGCAACAAATATCATTAAATTTGATATCTATGAAGATAAAACGATCATCTCTTTAGACTCACCAGAAATTGGTAAAGTTGTTGAAGAAGTACAACCAATAAAACAAGAAGGATCATTAATAAGAATTGGCTTTAACTCTAAGTACTTATTAGATGCATTAAAGATTTTGAATGATGAAGAAGTTACAATTAAGTTTACAGGAGAAGTTAGACCATTCGTTATCCAAACTCAAGATGACTCGGTTATCCAACTAATTTTACCAGTACGCATCGAATAAATAGATTGATTTATAGGGGGATTTCATAAGGGAAAAGCACAATTTAACAGTTGTGCTTTTTCTTATTTATTTCTTTCAAATCACTACTAAACTCACCTAAAATATGGTATAATTTATAAGGTTAACATCGTTTTAAAAGGTGATTTTAGATGAACAGCAAAGTTTTTATTAACACACCATACATAACATTAGGGCAAATGTTAAAACGCGAAAATATCGTTAATACTGGCGGTCAAGTAAAGGGCTTTTTAATAGAAAATAAGGTCACTGTAAATGGTGTTCGTGAAGTACGACGGGGAAGAAAACTGTATCCTGGGGATGTTATCAATATTGAGTCTGTCGGTACTTTCACGATTATTTCTTGATAAGAACTATGGAACTTAGAAGATTAAAACTACATCATTTCCGTAATTATCAAGAGTTAGATATTAGTTTTAACAAAAAAATAAACATATTCATTGGTAATAACGCCCAGGGAAAAACGAATTTATTAGAAAGCATCTATTTACTCGCAATCTCCAAGTCACATAAGACGTATAAAGATAAGGAACTAATAACATTTACAGAAAAATATTCCCGCGTCGGCGCGGAATTAATGAAAGATGATTCAGTAATAAAACTTGAAATCATAATATCCCCTCAGGGGAAAAAAGTATTTATAAATGATGTAGAAAAACGCCGAATTAGTGAATATATCGGCGTCTTTAATGTGGTTATGTTTGCACCCGAGGATTTAAACATCGTCAAAGGCGATCCTAGTTATCGCCGCAAATTTCTTGATGTTGAAATTGGGCAAACTTCTCCTATTTATATTCATGAAATAAATCAATATAACAAAATTTTACGAGAAAGAAACGAGTTTCTAAAGTTGGCCCAACAAACCAAGAAAATCGATTATCATTATTTGGATGTTTTAACCGAACAACTAGCCAAACTAGGTGCTAGTATTACCGAGAGAAGAACCGCATTTATTGATAAACTAAATATCTTTGCGAAGAAACTCCATAATTATATTTCTAATTTTACAGAGGATTTAGAAATTAAATATCAATCTAATTATCAATTGCAAAACATGACATATGAAAGCATCCTGAAGTTGTATAAGGAGTATTATCAAACAGACTTACAAAAAGCAACTACCCAACTCGGCATTCAACGAGATGACATTCGTTTTTATATTAACAACATCGATGCCTCATTATATGGCTCGCAAGGCCAACAACGGACAGTTGCCCTAGCGGTAAAATTATCACTTATTGACTTTATTAAAGAAGAAACTAACCATTATCCCATTGTATTGCTAGATGATGTATTATCCGAACTTGATGATCAAAGACAAACCCAATTATTAGATTGTATTAAAGATAAAGTTCAAACTTTCGTCACAACCACAAATATTACGGGAATTAAAAAAGATTTACTCAAAAAAGCAGAAATCTTTTATATTAAAGATGCGAAAGTATATGAAAGAGAAGGTGATCATGATGGAGAAAATTAACAATAGTTATACTGCAGAAAATATTCAAGTCCTTGAAGGATTAGAAGCAGTGCGTAAACGACCTGGAATGTATATAGGGTCAACGGGTGAAAGTGGATTACATCATTTAGTGTGGGAAATAGTCGATAATTCTGTCGATGAAGCATTGGCTGGTTATTGCGATCATATTGAGATTAAAATTTTAAAAGATAATGTGATTTCTATTAAAGATAATGGTCGTGGTATTCCTGTTGATATCCACCCTATTACTAAAAAACCAGCTGTAGAAACCATTTTAACAGTCCTTCATGCTGGTGGTAAGTTTGGTAATGGTAGTTACAAGGTATCTGGTGGACTCCACGGTGTTGGTTCTAGTGTCGTAAATGCTCTTTCTGAATTCTTAAAAGTTAATATTTATCTCGAAGGTAAAATTTATGAACAATATTATGAACGTGGTGTCCCCAAAACACCTCTTAGAGTAATTGGTGAAACAAAAGATAGGGGAACCATGATTACCTTTAAACCCGATAAAGAGATCTTTACTGAAACTACTATTTTTGACTATATCACAATTCGTGATCATGTACGTCAATTAGCATTTTTAAATAAAGGATTAAAAATTACATTAGAAGATTTTCGCGATGAACACCGTAAAGAAACCTTCCAATACAATGGGGGAATTATTGAATATGTACAATATTTAAATAAAGGCAAAGAAACAATCCACCAAGATGTTATTTATGTACATGGACAAAAAGAACATGGCAACGATACTATAGAAATTGAAATCGCATTACAGTATTGTAATGATTATAATACAAGGATTTATGCATTTACTAATAACATTTTTAACCCTAATGGTGGTACTCATGAAGTAGGGTTTAAGCAAGCTCTTACTAGAACACTTAATCAATTTGCGAAAGATAAAGGTTTATTCAAGAAAGATGAATCGTTAACTGCAGATGATGTCAGAGAAGGATTAACAGCGATTATTTCTTGTCGTCACACTAATCCTCAATTTGAAGGGCAAACAAAAGCTAAACTAGGAAATCCAGAAGTTAGAAAGATAACAGATACTATTTTTTCAGAAGGCTTAGAAAAATATTTTATTGAGCATCCTACTGATACCAAAACTATCATCGATAAAGCTATTAATGCTTTAAATGCACGAGAAGCAGCACGCAAAGCAAGAGAACTAACAAGAAGAAAATCCCCATTAGATTCGTTAGGATTCGCGTCTAAATTAGCAGATTGTCGTTCAAAAGACCCTGCTATTTCAGAATTATATATTGTCGAAGGGGACTCAGCTGGTGGTAGTGCTAAGCAAGGAAGGGATAGTGAGTTTCAAGCAATTCTTCCACTAAGAGGTAAGGTTCTTAACGTCGAAAAAGCCCATATGAATAAAATCCTCAGTAATAGAGAAATTGTGTCGATGATTCAAGCAATTGGCACTAATGTTGGGAATATGTTTAATATTGAAAATGCACGTTATCATAAAATCATTATCATGACCGATGCTGACGTTGACGGTGCTCATATTCGAACGTTACTATTAACCTTCTTCTTTAGATATATGCGTGGGTTAATTGAACATGGTTATATTTATATTGCCCAACCACCTTTATATAAAATAAGTCAAGGCAAGAAGGTTGCCTATGCATATTCGGATGCTGAATTAGAAAAGATTTTAAATGAATTCCCAGATAATCCTAAACCTACTATCCAACGATATAAAGGGTTAGGAGAAATGAATCCTGAACAACTTTGGGAAACCACGATGAACCCCGAAACGCGAACATTAATTAAAGTTAAAATAGAAGATGCTTACGAGGCAGAACAAGTGTTCGACCGCCTAATGGGTGATGATGTTGAGCCAAGACGGGAGTTCATTCAACAAAATGCCCGCTATGTTCAAAATCTTGATATTTAATTTATGAGATTTTGAACATTAAGAAGGAGTGATAACAATGGATCAAGTAAATAATGTTGCTTCGGAAAAAATAAAAACTGTAAACATCAGCCGCGAAATGAAAACATCATTTCTCGATTATGCGATGAGTGTTATTGTTTCGCGAGCTTTACCTGATGTAAGAGACGGTTTAAAACCTGTGCATCGTCGGATTTTGTATGGGATGCAACAATTAGGAAATACATACGATAAACCTCATAAAAAATCAGCCCGTATCGTTGGGGAAGTCATGGGTAAATATCATCCTCATGGCGACGCAGCAATTTACGATACGATGGTACGGATGGCCCAAGATTTTAACTATCGATATACCTTAGTAGATGGACATGGTAACTTTGGTTCGATTGATGGTGATAGCCCTGCTGCGATGCGTTATACAGAAGCACGGATGGCTAGAATCGCAATGGAACTACTTCGTGATATAAACAAAGATACTATTGATTTTCGTGATAATTACGATGGTAGTGAACAAGAACCTGTTGTTTTACCTGCACGTTTTCCTAATCTATTAGTTAATGGTTCTACAGGAATTGCGGTAGGTATGATGACTAATATTCCACCACATAATCTTAATGAAGTAATAGATGCTTTAATCGCCTTAGCTGATGATCCAGAAATTTCCGTTACTGAATTAATGGCATATATTAAAGGTCCTGATTTCCCTACAGGTGGAGTTATTATTGGTCGTAATGGTATTCGTCGGGCTTATGAGTTTGGACGTGGTTCCATCATAGTAAGAGCGAAATATAATATTGAAGAGCACGGGCAAAAACGTGCAATTGTTATAACAGAAATACCTTATCAGGTTAATAAATCCCGTTTAATCGAACGCATTGCTGAGTTAGCGAAGGAAAAACGTATTGATGGGATTACAGATTTACGTGATGAAACAAACCGTCAAGGAATAAGAATTGTAATTGAATTACGTAAAGATGTTAATCCTGAAGTACTCATGAATAATTTATTTAAACATACTAGCTTACAAACTACTTTTAGTGTTAATATGCTTGCGTTAGTAGATAATCAACCAAAAGTATTAAATTTAAAACAAGCATTAGCTCACTATTTAAACCACCAAAAAGTAGTTGTAACAAGGAGAACAAAATACGATTTAGAAAAAGCAGAACAACGAGCGCATATACTTGAAGGGTATAGGATTGCTTTAAGTAATATTGACCGAATTATTGAAATAATCAAGGCATCAACTGATGAATCAGATGCGGTAAATAATTTAATTTATGAGTTTAAGTTAACTGAAACTCAAGCACAAGCTATCGTAGATATGCGTTTAAAAAGATTAACAGGTCTAGAACAAGATAAGATTGAAAATGAATACCAAGATTTATTAAAACAAATTGCTGAATTTAGAGCGATTCTTGGTGATGAACATAAAGTTATTGAAATTATTAAAAATGAGTTAACAGAAATTAGAGATAAATTTGGTGATGAACGTCGTACCGAAATTGTCGATTCTGAGGAAGATGATATTGAAGACGAAGATCTAATACCTGAACAAGATATCATCATCACAGTTACTAGCCGTGGTTATGTCAAACGTACATCAGTAGATACATACAAAACACAAAATCGCGGTGGTGTTGGCATTAAAGGTATGTCAACTTATGATGATGATTATGTCGAGCATATGATCTATACTTCAACTCATGATCGTATCTTAGTATTCAGTAACTTTGGTAAAGTATATCTGTTAAGAGGATTCTCTTTCCCTGAATATGGACGTCATGCTAAAGGGATGCCGATTGTTAATTTATTAAACTTTGAAGATGGTGAAAAACTAAATAGTATTATCGCGATTAAAGAGTTTGATCCACACAAATTCTTAGTTTTTGCGACAAAAAATGGCTTAATTAAACGTACTCAACTAGATCAATTTGTCAACATTCGTAGTACAGGTATTAAGGCTATTAACATTAATGAAGGTGACGAATTATTAAGTGTTCGTTTAACAGATGGTAATAAAGAGATTATTATTGGCTCATCCAATGGTAAATTGGTACGCTTTAACGAAAATGATGTAAGAGCAATGGGTAGAACTGCAGCAGGTGTTATTGGTATCAGTTTAGATGAAAACGAAACAGCAGTCGGTATGGATGTTGTTGAAAGCGAAGAACAATTAATCTTATCAGTATCTGAATTTGGTTATGGAAAGTTAACTCCTGTCAATCATTATCGATTAACTAATCGAGGTGGCAAAGGAGTAAAAACAATTAATATTACTGAAAAGAACGGTCGCTTAGTATCTCTAAGAGCTGTACCATTAGAAGACTCTGATTTACTAGTTGTTACCAACAAAGGTATGATAATTAGAATACCAATCTCCCAAATCTCTATCACTGGTCGTGCTACATTAGGAGTTAAATTAATTAATTTAAAAGATGATCAATCTGTTGCGAGTGTCGCAATTGTACCTTGTTATAATGGTGAATGTGATTATAATGAAGATAGAGATATAATTAATGAGGAAAATGAGGAGGTAATACAATGAAAAATACTGGAACAGAAAGAGTAAAACGTGGTATGGCTGAAATGCAAAAGGGCGGCGTCATCATGGACGTTGTTAATGCTGAGCAAGCGAAAATTGCTGAGCAAGCTGGCGCTGTGGCTGTTATGGCACTTGAAAAAGTACCTGCAGATATTCGGGCTGCAGGTGGCGTAGCACGGATGGCAGATCCGGTAATTATTGAAGAAATTATGAATGCTGTATCTATTCCAGTAATGGCTAAATGCCGTATTGGTCATTATGTTGAAGCAAGACTTCTAGAAGCTATGGGTGTAGATTATATCGATGAATCAGAAGTCTTAACACCTGCCGATGATATGTTCCATATCAATAAAAAGGAATTTACTGTACCTTTCGTCTGTGGTGCTCGTGATCTAGGTGAAGCATGCCGTCGGATTGCCGAAGGTGCATCTATGATTAGAACAAAGGGAGAACCTGGTACTGGTAATATCGTTGAAGCTGTAAGACATATGCGCATTATGCAAGCACAAATTCAAAAGGTAATTGGTATGCGTGAAGATGAGTTAATGGTCTATGCAAAAGAACTGGGGGCTCCATATCACGTTTTATTAGAAATAAAGAAATTAGGAAGATTGCCAGTTGTTAATTTTGCTGCTGGTGGGGTAGCAACACCTGCTGATGCTGCATTAATGATGCATTTAGGTGCTGATGGAGTATTTGTTGGTTCAGGTATTTTCAAATCACAAAATCCTGAAAAATTTGCTCGTGCGATTGTAGAAGCTGTGACCTATTATCAAGATTATGATCGAATTGTAGATTTATCTCGTGGTTTAGGCGAACCAATGCGAGGAATTGATTTAACGACATTAGAATTTAAAGACCGCATGAGTGAAAGAGGTAAATAATCAACAAATTCAATATATCTTAAACAAAAAATGTTCCACGTGGAACATTTTTTGTTTAACTAAGAGACAATCAACACTAAGCAATTGACAAACTTTTTTAATGATTTAAAATAAGGTGTGGAATAATATTAAAGGAAGAGTGGTAAGATGAAAATAGGAATATTAGCGCTACAGGGATCTTTTAGAGAACATCAAGATTATTTTAGTAAATTAGGGGTGGAAACAATACTTGTAAAACAACCAGAACAATTAGACGACATTGACGGTCTAGTTCTACCTGGTGGAGAAAGCACGACCATGCGTTACTTAATTGATCGTTATGGATTTATGGATAAGTTAAAATCTTATTGTGCAACTAAACCAGTTTTTGGCACTTGTGCGGGTATGGTATTATTAGCAAAAGAAAATGTAGGTTATCCAACCCATATTGGTACATTGGATGTAAGATTAAAACGAAATGCTTTTGGAAGACAAGTAGCAAGTTTTGAAGATGTGATTAACTTAAAAGGTATAGGTGATGTTGTAGGGGTTTTCATAAGAGCACCATACATTGAAATAGCAAGTGATAACGTTGAGGTTTTAGGCACATATAAAGATGTTATCGTGGCTGTAAAACAAGGATACCAACTAGCTACTAGTTTTCATCCCGAATTAACTGATGATTTAAAGATTGGGCAGTTTTTCATTAATATGGTTGACAAATATAGAAATGAGTAATAATATATATAATAACATATCAACTTAATATAGAACGTTGACAAGGACTAGTAGTAATATCCATTATCTAAGAGAGTCAGTGGTTGGTGCGAACTGATATAATGATATTACGAATCCACCTTGGAGTAAAATGTGAAAAGTATTTTCGGGTTAACCGTTATCTTTATGAGTTGAGAGTCGTAAGGGCTCTAACTAGGGTGGCAACGCGGGTTTTAAACTCGTCCCTAAGGTGGGGACGAGTTTTTTTGTTTCTATTTTAATCTATTATGTTTAATAAACATTGTGGATAATAACTATTACAAAAATAAGTAAAATATTAAGTAAAGGAGAGATGAATATGCTTGATCCAAAATTTGTTCGCGAAAATTTTGCCGAAGTAAAAGAACGTTTAAGCTTACGCAATGACGATTTTAGTTATCTTGATAATTTTCTTACCTTAGATGAAGAACGACGGAAAATAATCGTGGAGGTGGAAGAACTAAAAGCAAGAAAGAACACTCTTTCTAAACAAATTGGAATATATAAAAGAGAAAACAAAGACATTACACCATTATTACAAGAAATGGATATTGATGACAATAAAATTAAAGAATTAGACGAAAGATTAAGAGAAATAGAAGACGAGATTAAAAATATTTTGTTAAACACGCCTAATTTACCTAATAAAAATGTTCCACGTGGAACATCTTCTGATGATAATGTAGTGGTAAGAAAATGGGGTGAACCAACAAAGTTTAACTTTACACCAAAACCACATTGGGACCTCGCGGTAGATCTAGACATCATCGACTTCGAAAGAGCTGGCAAAATCACTGGTTCGCGATTTGCGATTTATAAGAAGTTAGGCGCAAAATTAGAACGTGCACTAATCAACTTTATGTTAGATGTTCATACTCAACTCCATGGATATGAAGAACAGTTACCACCTTTTATTGTCAACCGTGATAGCATGACTGGTACTGGGCAATTACCAAAATTTGAAGAAGAGGCATTTAAACTCTATAATAATCAAAACTACTTTCTAGTTCCAACTGCTGAAGTACCTGTAACAAACTATTATCGTAATGAAATTCTCAATGGTGATGATTTAACAATATCCTTCTGTGCTTATACACCATGTTTCCGTGCTGAAGCAGGTGCTGCAGGTCGGGATACCAGAGGGATAATTAGGCAACATCAATTTAATAAAGTTGAATTAGTAAAGATTACTAAACCTGAAGATTCTTATGAGGCTTTAGAACAACTTACTCGAGATGCGGAACATATCCTCCAACTCTTAGAAATACCTTATCGTGTTGTTGAATTATGCGCAGGTGATTTAGGATTTAGTTCTGCTAAAACTTATGACATTGAGGTGTGGTTACCATCTTATAACGATTATAAAGAAATTTCTTCCTGTAGCAATTTTGAAGATTACCAAGCACGGCGGGCAAACATCAAGTTCCGTAGATCGCCAAAAGCTAAACCAGAATTTGTTCACACATTAAATGGGTCAGGATTAGCTGTAGGTAGAACCTGGGCAGCTATCATAGAGAACTTTCAACAAGAAGATGGTAGCATCCTTATTCCAAAAGTATTACGTCCTTACATGGGTGGATTAGAATACATTCGTTAATAATTAAAAAGAATAATTATTCGAACATGTGTTTCGATGTTAACTTCCCTTAAATATAAATTAAGGGAAGTTTTTTCTTTATTCATCTTATTTCAAAATCCAGGAGAATTATGATACAATAAGATGATGTAAGGATGTGGAAAACATGAAAGTAACGATTCTAGCAAGTGGAAGTAAAGGAAATTGTACATTAATAGAAACAGATCAAAGTAAGATACTCATTGATGTAGGAATTTCCTATCGACTCTTAAATACGAGACTTAAAGAAGTTAATGTATCATTAAATGATATTGATGCAATCTTTATTACACATGAACACACTGATCATGTGCAAGGATTAGAAAAAGTTCTTACACATCACAATATATATGTTGCTTTAAGTCATGGAACATATGAAGCTTTAGTATCAGACAAAAAAATTGGTATTACCTATGAACATTTTAATATCATTGAGCCACTAGAAGAAGTTTATCTAAATGATATTTCTATATTACCAATACCATTAAGCCATGATGCAAATGAACCATTTGGTTATGTAATAAAAGAAAATAATAAAAAAGTCGTTTATTTAACAGATACAGGTTTTGTAAGTCAAGAAAATGAAGAATACATTAAAGATGCTGATGTATATATATTTGAAACCAATCACAATATTGAAATGTTAATGATGACTAAACGACCTTGGAGTTTAATTCAGAGAATTATTGGTGATAAAGGGCACTTATGTAATGAGGATGCGTTAAATACTTTAATGCGGGTAGTTGGTAAAAATACAAAGGTAATTTATTTAGCACATATCAGTGAAGAAGCCAATAATGTTGATTTATTATATCTAACTGTAGAAGAAATCTTTTCGAAGTCTGAGTTTTATCATTCTATTAAATTCATTGCTACCCATCAATACCAGATTACTGAACCAACAATAATTTAGATTGGTGATATTATGAAAATAAAAATTGTTTGTGTTGGTAAAATTAAAGAGAAGTATTTAACCTCAGGTATCGATGAATATCTCAAACGTCTAAATAGTTATATAAAAATTGAAATTATAGAAGTAAATGATGAAAAAGCACCGGAAAAGTTAAGCGAAGCAGAATTAAATCAAGTTAAAGAAATAGAAGGAAAAAGAATTCTAAGTAAAATTTCAGATAGTGATTATGTTGTTGCGTTAGCGATTGAAGGTAAACAAAAAAGTAGCGAAGAATTCGCTACATTTTTTGCCAACCATATGACTTATCTTACTAGCGATATTGTCTTTGTGATTGGTGGGTCAAATGGGCTAGGTGTTAATGTTTTTAATAGAGCTAATGAATTATTGTCCTTTTCTAAAATGACCTTTCCCCATCAATTAATGCGAATTATCCTACTTGAGCAGATATATCGAGCCTTTAAAATTATAAATAATGAAACATATCATAAATAATAATATGGAAGGTTAAGTATGAAGTACAATCAGGTTATATCAGGAACTTTTGTGCGCAAATTAAACCGTTTCTTAGCTGATGTGATAATAAATTATCAAATAGAACAAGTACACATAAAAAATACAGGTAGATTGAAAGAATTATTAGTTCCAGATGCGAAAGTATTATTAGAAGTAAATGATAATCCAAACCGAAAAACGAAATATTCTATTATAGCGGTATATAAAAATGATCGTCTAGTAAATATTGATTCATTAGCACCTAATAATATAGTTTATCAAGCTATTAAACATGGTCAAATACCTGAAATTGGTAATATTTTAACTATTAAGCGTGAAGTTTTATTTGGTAACTCCCGCTTTGATCTTTACTTTGAAAACAATGATAGTAGTGGTTTTATTGAAGTAAAGGGTGTAACTTTAGAACATAATGATATAGCGATGTTTCCCGATGCACCTACTTATAGAGGAACGAAGCATATTTATGAACTAATAAAAGCACAAGAAGATGGTTATAAAGGAATTATCTTTTTCCTGATTCAGATGCAAGGATGCAAAATGTTTACTCCACATTTAGCAATGGATAAAGGGTTTACCCAAGCTTTAATTGAAGCTTATCGAAAAGGTGTTTCGATTATCGTATATGATGCTTTCGTTACTGAAGATCAGATTGTAATTGGGAATAAAGTACCTTTTTACTTACCCGAAATAGAAAAAGTCGATTGATTAATTCAATCGACTTTTATTATTTATATTAGTAATTTTTAATTAAGTAATCAAAAGCACTTAATGCGGCGGTTGCACCACTACCCATTGCAATGATGATTTGTTTATATGGATTTGTTGTACAATCACCAGCTGCAAAAATACCAGGAATGCTGGTTTCACAACGATTATTGATTTCAATTTCACCAAAGCGATTGCGATTTACCGTATCGCCTAACCATTCAGTGTTAGGTACTAACCCAATTTGAACGAAGACACCTTGAAGGTCAATGTGGTGTTCTTCACCAGTTGCACGATCAATATAGGTAATACCATTTACTTTATCAGTTCCAGTAATTTCTTTGGTTTGAGCATTTTTAATGACTGTCACATTTGGTAAACTGTAAAGGCGGTCTTGTAAGACTTTGTCAGCTTTTAACTCTGGTAAGAACTCTAAAAGAGTTACATGACGACAAATACCAGCAAGGTCAATAGCCGCTTCGATACCAGAGTTACCACCACCAATTACTGCTACATCTTTTCCTTTGAATAATGGTCCATCACAATGTGGGCAATATGCCACACCTTTGGTCTTAAATTCGGTTTCACCAGGTACTCCTAAGTTGCGCCAACGGGCACCTGTTGCGATGATAACAGTTTTACTCTTTAATGTAGCACCATTATCTAACTCAACTTCAAAGAGATTGTTCTTAGTTATATTAACTACTCGATATGATTTCATGATATCGATGCCATACTCTTTGGCATGTTCTTCTAAATTAGCAGCTAATTTTGGACCCTCAGTATATTTAACACTAATAAAGTTTTCAATTCCTAAAGTATCAAGGATTTGTCCTCCAAAGCGTTGCGCCACAATACCAACTCTAATACCTTTACGAGCAGCATAAATTGCGGCACTTACACCAGCGGGGCCACCGCCGATGACTAGGACATCGAATGGTTCCTTTTTATTAAGTTCATTAATGTCTGGTTTGCTGCCTAATCGATTAATAATGTCTTCAATAGTCATTCGACCACTTTCAAAGAATGAACCATTTAGGTAAACCGTTGGAACTGCCAATATGCCTTTACTTTCTACTTCTTCTGTAAAAACTGCCCCATCAATCATAGTATGGGTAATATTAGGATTTAGTACACTAATCGCATTTAATGCTTGCACAACTTCAGGACAAATATGGCAGGATAAACTTACATAGGTTTCAAAAAGATAGTTACCTTCAATCGCTTTAATGCGATTAACAAGTTCTGGCTCAATCTTTGGAGCACGACCACTAACTTGTAGAAGTGCCAAAATTAATGAAGTAAATTCATGCCCCATTGGGACACCCGCAAAGGTGATGCCAGTATCTTCACCTTCGCGGTTAACACTAAAACTAGGTGTCCTTGGGAGGGTCTCGTTCTTAATAATGATTTTCGGAGAAAGTGCTGCTAGTTCATTTATCAATGAAACCATTTCTTGAGATACATCGTCGTTGCCTGCACTAACTTTGATAACAATATTGTTTTCTAGAAGTTTTAGGTACTCACCTAGTTGTTCTTTTAGTTCTTGATCTAACATTTTAATATCACCTTTTAAATCTTTCCTACTAAATCTAAACTAGGTTTAAGTGTTTCTTTACCTTCCTTCCATTTTGCTGGGCAAACTTCATTTGGATGTTGACGAACATATTGAGCAGCCTTAATTTTATCGATTAAGATGCTTGCATCACGACCAATACCATCTGCGTTAACTTCATAAGCTTGAATAATGCCATCTGGGTCAATAATGAAAGTACCACGATTTGCAAGCCCAGTATTTTCATCTAATACTTCAAAGTTGCGAGATATTACATGAGCTGGGTCACCAATCATAATGTATTGAATCTTGCTGATAGCTTTAGAGGTATCATGCCATGCCTTATGAGTGAAATGGGTGTCAGTAGATACAGAGTAAACTTCTACACCTAATTCTTTGAATTGTTCATAATGATTTTGTAAATCTTCTAATTCTGTTGGGCATACGAATGTGAAGTCTGCAGGATAGAAACAAACAACACTCCATTTACCTTTGAAATCTTCTTCTGTTACTGTAATGAACTTACCATTATGATAAGCTTGAGCTGTGAAAGGTAATACTTGTTTACCAATTAAAGACATAAAAAAATCCTCCTTCTTTTATTTAATTTTGTCTATATTAATAATAACAAATTATCCTACTAATGTTCAACTTTTTTGCTTAAAAAAGTAATTAAAAATTATCTAGATATAATTAGATAATATTAAATACTTGTTAATACTAATTGATAATTGTTATCATATACGCTATTTTATTATATTCAGATATATTATTGTCTATACCTTAAAATTTATAAGTAAATTAAAAAAAGGCTTAAAAATAAGCCTTTTCTTCGGGTAATTTTACTTGATGAATAGTTTTCATGTCCTTTTCTGATTGCAGTTTATCTAACAATTCACCAAATCTTTGGAAGTGAACGATTTCCCGTTGTCTTAAGAAACTTAATGGAGCGATTACATCGGGATCTTTGGTGATATCAAGTAAATACTCATAAGTTGCTCGCGCTTTTTGTTCTGCAGCTAAGTCTTCATATAAATCTGCGATATAATCTCTACCCATGGTATTTATATAGGTTGAAGAAAATGCGATAGTAGCAGAATCATCCGGATGAATACCTTTATCCCATTTAGAATATAACGCTTCCGCAAAAGCTTTCATGTAATCTTCGCCAGTTGCATCTTGGGTTAACTGATAAATGATGGTCGCTACCATTTCTAAGTGTGCAAGTTCTTCTGTACCGATATCAGTCAATAGCGCTTTGGCTTGACTGGTTGGCATGGTATAACGTTGTGATAAATAACGCAAACTAGCCGCAAGTTCCCCATTTGGTCCACCATATTGGGTTAATATCGCTTTAGCAAGCTGTGGATCAGTCTTCTTAATATTAATTGGAAATTGTAACCTTTTTTCATAAATCCACATAAATTATCCTCCTATTTGTTTTCCCACGGCCATTTGTCATCTTCGGATGCCCATGTCCAGGTATTCTTACTTAACATGGAATTGCCAAAATTAGTTAAAGGACCAAAATTTTGACAATATAATTGCTTTAATTGATTTAAATTATTAGTGATATAACAAAAGTCATTTAAAGCAGCTTCATCATCAGGATGGGTATCTAAGAAGAGATTTAACTCTAACGCCACAAATCCTAGTTCTTGAATTTGCCGCAAGAGTTCTTGCTTATTTAGCACATTGTCCATAAACAAGGTTACCTCCTCATCATTTTCACATAAGGCCGATAGAGTTCCTTAAACAAGGTACCACGGTAGAGACTTTCATTCAGAGGGAAGAATTCACGATAGATTTGAAGAGGAATCGTCGCTTGGGCAAGTTTACCATTATGATGGTACATCATTTGTACGTACACCGCCTTTTCAATAGTTTTCGCTATATGATATGAAAACAATAAAATATTAGTTACCTAGATTAAACTAATTAGTACTTTTGTCTAAATTGGTGAATATAATAATGAAGAATTAGATATAAGGAGGATTATATGCCTAGTGGAACAATAAAACATACTTTTGCAGGTGGTAATACTACGAGCGGGTTTGTTTCTTTTTATGAAGAGATACTACCACAAGAGAATGCTAATCATATTTTTTGTATCAAAGGGGGGCCAGGAGTAGGAAAATCAACATTTATGAAAAAAGTCGGAAATCATTTTTCCGACTTAGGATATGATGTTGAATATGTACATTGTTCCTCTGACCCACATTCATTGGATATAGTGTATTTTCCTCAATTAAGAGTCATGTTAGCGGATGGTACTAGTCCGCATATTATTGATCCCAAAAACCCTGGAGCAGTAGATGAAATTCTAAATTTTGGGGACTATTGGGATGAAATAGGAATTAGAAGAAATCGAGAGGAAATTATCAGAGTAAATGCAAAGATTAAAAATAGTTATATGTTGGCTTATCAATATTTTAAAAGTGTACGATTGTTATATGAAAGTCTCGAAAACATAATGAAAAAAGCATTAAAAGTGAAAGAATATAATCAACTTCGTCTAAATTCTCTAAATAATTTCATTTCAAATATCCCTATAAAAGATAATAAAGGTAAGGTTCGTCATCTTTTGAGTTATGCCTTTACCCCTTTAGGAGTTAGTACCTATCGAGAATCATTAGTGAATCTTGCCGAAAGAAAAATTCTTATTGTCGAAACTATTGGTTTATCTAGTGAAGAATTGTTAAATGATATCATAAGGGAAGGAATTAAAAGAGGTTATGATCTTGAATGTTATCTAAGTCCTATAAAATTAGAAAAGGTTGAAGATGTTTTTATTCATGATTTAAAGTTATTAATATCAGTAAGTAACGAGTATAATCAATATCCGTTCCAATATGATGTACTATTTGACATAACAAGTTGTATCGATAATAAAGTAGTTGAAGAATATATTGATTCAATTAGTGAACTTAAGGAATCGATCGATATGTTAATCAATAAAGGATTAACTTACTTACAAAAAGCTAAAGAGCAGCATGATATTTTAGAAGAGTTTTACATCCCAAATATTAATCATGAGAAGATTGATAGTCTACTTCCTATAATTATTGAGAAGATTAGTCGCTATGCGAAATAATGTTATATGTGGTAAGTTACGGTTCTTAGAGTTATAATATACTTAACAAATATAGTTACGAGGAGGTAGTACCTTTGAAAGTACATGAACGATTCTTAAATTACGTCAAATTTGATACTACAAGTGATGAAGAATCCTTTACAACACCTAGTACACCAGGTCAAATTGAATTAGCTAAATATCTAGTGGAAGAATTAAAAGATATCGGTTTAAGCAATGTTGAGTTAGATGAATATGGTTATGTATATGCCACTTTACCCGCAAACATTAATAAGCAAGTACCAGTAGTTGGTTTTATTGCCCATATGGATACTTCGCCAGCTGTATCAGGTAAAAATATTAAACCAAGAGTTATTAAATATGAGGGTGAAGATATCATTTTAAATGAAGAGTTGGATGTAATATTAAGTAGTAAAGATTTCCCTAGTTTAAATAACTATATAGGTGAAGAGTTAATTGTAACTGATGGCACTACACTATTAGGCGCTGATGACAAAGCGGGTATTGCAGAAATTATCACCGCTCTTGAGTATATTGTAAAAAATAATATTAAACATGGGACGATTAAAGTGGCTTTTACACCTGATGAAGAGATTGGTCGTGGTGCAGATAAATTTGATGTAGCTAAATTTGCGGCAGATTTCGCTTATACGATGGATGGCGGACCTATTGGAGAGTTACAATATGAAAACTTTAATGCAGCGGGGGTAAAAATTAGTATCCAAGGTAGAAGCGTCCACCCAGGCAGTGCTAAAGGACAAATGATTAATGCGGTATTAATTGCGACAGAAATTGCGCAAGCTTTCCCTAAGGATGAAGTGCCAGAAAAAACAGGAGGATATGAAGGTTTCTATCATTTGACTGGTTTAACTGGTAGTGAAGAAGAAGCAACGATGAGTTACATCATTCGTGATTTTGATAAGGATAATTTTGAAAGAAGAAAACAAAAGGTATTAGAAATTGTTGAATCTATTAATAAACGTTATTCACAACCTATAGTCGAAGCATTAATATATGATCAATATTATAATATGAAGGAAAAATTCACTGACGCTATGTATATCATTGACCTTGCGAAGGAAGCTATGGAGGAAATCGGAGTAACTCCAAACATTGTACCCATTCGTGGTGGTACCGATGGGGCAAGATTATCCTATATGGGACTTTTAACTCCAAATCTTTTTGCGGGCGGACATAACTTCCATGGTAAATATGAATATATTCCTATAAAAGCGATGGAAAAAGCGACAGAATTAATTGTTAAAATTGTGGAAAAAGTCGCAAATATGTAAATATTAAAGGACTTAAAAGTCCTTTTTCTTTATATTTATTTAAAAAATATAATAGTCATAATATTAAGATTGATTTATGATGTTTTAAATAGAGAATTAAGTAATATTTTGCAGAATATCTTGAATAAAAGATTTATTTATATTATAAATAAATTATAACAAGAGACAGGGTGATAATATGCTAGAAATTAGTAATCTCACAAAAAAGTTTGGCGAGAAAGTAGCAGTAAATAATGTTAGTTTTACTGTGAATCCTGGTGAAATCTTTGGATTCCTCGGTCCTAATGGTGCTGGTAAAACTACTACAATTAAAATGATTGTAGGTTTACTAAAACCTGATCAAGGGACAATTCTAATTAATGGCTACAATAATCAAGAAGAAATTTATGAAGCTAAGCTACAATTCTTTTATGTACCCGATAATCCCGATGTGTTTGAAAAAGTAACGGGTTATGATTATTTACAATTTATCTGTGATGTGTTTAAAATCCCTCATGATGAACGCAAAAAGAAAATGGATTATTATTTAGATAAGTTTAATTTAACAAATGATATTAATAGTTATTTAGCAGGTTACTCACATGGGATGAAACAAAAGATTATCTTAACCGCAGCCTTTTTAGCTAATCCAAAGATTATGGTCTTAGATGAGCCAATGGTGGGGCTAGATCCGAAGGCTCAACATACAGTGAGGGAACTACTAAGGGAATATTGTAATCAAGGGAATGCGGTGTTTTTCTCAACACATATCCTTGAAGTTGCTGAGAAAATGTGTGACCGTCTTGCGATTATCAATAAAGGAGAAATTATCGCTTTAGGTACTTTACAAGAAATCCGTAATCTCGTAGGCAAGGATGAAGACCTTGTCAATCTATTCTTGGAGTTGACCGAATAATGAAAGAGTTTTGGTTGACTTGCAAATTTCTCCTTAAACAGAATTTATCCCTTAATTACCTATTGTATAAAACCAAGCATGATAAAAAAGCACGGACAATGTTTATCGTCCTATTCATAGTCATCTTAATGTGCCTACCATCCTACTTCACAATTTTGAGAAGTGTTGTAGGAATTTTTGAAGGATTTCATAAATTAAATATGGAGTCATTGTTTATCGTTATGGCGATTTTTATCTCCTTGCTGACTATATTAATTTTTGGGATTTTTCAATTTATTGGCTACTTTTACTTTTCTAATGATATTAAATTATTAACTCCCCTACCCATTAAACCTAGAAATTATCTTTTAAGTAAGTTTTTATTTATTTATCTTATCGAGTTAATTGTTAATTTATTGTTGGTATTTCCATTTTTTGTAATTTATGGTATTAAACTCAATGTAACTATCTATCAATGGTTGGGTATAATCATTTCATTTTTACTAATGCCAATTGTTCCGTTAGTAATAGTCGGATTTATCACAGTATTATTAATGAGTTTAACTAATATAACTAAAAACCGTGATACTTTACGAATTATGGGATATACGATTATTCTTGTTCTGACATTTATTTTTCAAATAACCGTATATCAAAATTTAATACCATCAAGTCCAGAGGAACAATTTGATTTATTCGAACGTCTGGCGGAAAACAGCCAATACTTTTTAGATAAATTTGCCTTGTACTACCCTATTTCAAAATTAATCAGTCTTAGTATTAGTGGTTCTTTCGTTGAAGTAATCTTAAGTATCATAGGATTCTTAATTATATCATTTATTATCATTTATCTCTTTTCACAATTTTTACAACGTGTCTTTATTAATAGTTACCTCAAAGAACTCGACAGTCCTCTTAAAAAGAAAAAAATTAGAGAAAAACAAGTTGAAGGTTCAAATAATACTGCTTTTGCCATTGCGAAGATTGATTTTAAGACTATCATAAAGGTACCCATATTTATGTTTAATACTGTTGCTTTATTGATTATTGTTCCTGTAGTATTAATAATATCAACATTATTTATGCAACAGTCTAGCGCAGGGGAAGTGGATCAAATTGTTGATTTAATTCAAAAATATCGTTATCTTTTCTGGTTAGGCTTAACTTTAGCATTAGTTATATTATCAACATGGATTCCCATTGCGCCAACAAGTTTTTCTAGAGAGGGTAAAACCAACTGGATTATGCGCACATTACCAATCACAGCTCGTGAACATATTTTTGGACGCATGATTGTACCGGTTATTACGCAAACTATTTTCCAATTAGAACTTGTTATCATGGTGTGGATTTCATTGTATAGTAAAGGTATCTTAGATATAGAAAATATCTATTATGGTTTAATCGCTTGTGGATTGGCTCTTATTCTAAGTATGCCTTTATTACTGGCAGGATTATATATTGATTTATCTAAACCAATATTAGATTGGGATACACCACAACGAGCAATTAAACAAAACATGAATGTTTTAATTCAAATGGGAATTGGCGTTGCTTATGGGACGATACTATTCTTATCTTATCAGTATATCTTTAGATATTTACCATTAGTAGTGGTTTATTTAATCTATTTTGGATTGGGTATCTTAGTTACCATAATAGTCTATCGGTATATGGAAAAGAATTTTGCGAAAAAATTAATTACAATGTAAAAAAATAGAAAGAATTACGATAAAATACTATAATAAAGTGGTAAATTAAATAGAATGAGGTGCAAAGATGATTAAATACTTAAATTCATTAAATATTAAAGAAGAAACTAAAACATTGGTTATAGGGGTTACATCAAAAAAGGAATGCGAAGAACTAAAAGAAATTCTTACAAAACTAAGTGAACATAAAGATATTTATGATATGTGTGAGGTTACTAATTTCTACCCCTTATCTGATTTTAAGACTAAACGTTTTGTATTTGTAGGTCTTGGTGATGGGGATTACGATTTAGATGATGTACGATCAGTATTCGCTACTGTAGCTGATGAAATTACTGATGATACAATTATCGATTTTGATTCTTTCAAGATTTTGCATGAAGATTCAAGGTTATTAAGCGAAATTGCGAGCGAAACAATTGGATTAGTAACTTATAAGTACCCTGATTATAAAACTGATAAGAAAGACGAAAAAGAACCTGAAATATATTTCTATAGTACAACAGATATCACGGCAGGCATCAATGCTGGTAACATTAATGCAATAGCGACTAATCATGCACGAACATTAGTAAACGAACCACGTAATAAGTTAACACCATCATTACTTGCGGAATATGCAGTTAACTTAGCAAAGGAACTAAACATCGATTATAAGATTTATAACAAGAAAGAAATCGAAGAACTTAAAATGGGCGCCTTTTTAGCGGTCAACCAAGGATCAAAAGAAGAGGCTAAACTAATTCACTTAAAATATCGCAATAGTGATAGTGATGAAATAATTACGCTAATTGGTAAAGGGTTGACATATGATTCTGGTGGTTATTCAATAAAAACTAAAACGGGCATGGTCAATATGAAAACTGATATGGGTGGTGCTGCCGCTGTATTAGGAGCTTTAGAAATTATTGCGCGGAAGAAGTTACCTGTAAATGTTGATGTGGTTATCGCTGCAACCGAAAATTTAATCAATAGCGAAGCTATAGTGCCTGATGATGTGGTAGTCTCAATGAGCGGTAAGACTATTGAAATTACTAACACTGATGCAGAAGGACGGTTAACATTAGTGGATGCTGTTACATTCGCCCGTCTAAATAACGCGGCAAAAATTATCGACGTAGCAACATTAACAGGCGGTGTAATTACCGCTTTAGGCACTGATATTACTGGTATCTTCACCAATAATAAAGACTTCTTGAATGAAGTTATTGAAGCTAGTAAATTAACTGGCGAAGCAGTGTGGGAATTACCTGTGGATCCTTTCCGAGCTGGTTGCCGTAAGAGTAAAGTTGCTGATTATAATAACTCCCCTGGTCGTGATGGTCATGCTTCCTTTGGGGCAGCGTTCATCGCTGAGTTTGCGGAAGATACTCCATGGATACATTTAGATATTGCAGGTACTTGTTACAAGGAAGCACCATACAAACTAGGTCCAGCTGGGGCAACAGGAGTCATGGTTAGAACATTAGCGAAATATTTAGAAATGAAAAAAGGGAATTAGTTAATTGACTAATTCCCTTTATAATTTAGTTTTAATTTGTTCTGCAATTTTTTCTAAATCTTCTTTGGTATAATCGTTCATGTGATTAATTAAGACAGGCTGGTAACCATCTTCACTGCCATAACGGGGAATTAAATGAACGTGGAAGTGAAAGACTGATTGTCCTGCAACTTTACCATTATTATTAAGGATGTTTAAACCTTCAGCGTTAAAAGCATCTTTTATTGTTTTAGCTAAATAAGGTACCTTTGAAAATAAATAAGCAATTACTTCTTCCTTTACTTCAAAAATATTTTCAACATGTTCTTTTGGAATAACTAATGTATGTCCTTTGGTAGCTTGGGAGATATCTAAAAAAGCAAGTATGCGATCATCTTCATATATTTTGACACTAGGAATTTCACCATTAATAATTTTACAGAATATACAGTTACTCATAATATTCCTCCTAAAAACTTCAATTAGTATTTCTATTATAACAAATATCCATTTTTAATTAAATATGATATAATGTATAAGGCAAATTTATTAGAAAGGATTTAACGTTATGGGCAATCGTCGGAAAACAGAAAAATTAGTTTTTATCGCATTGCTGGTGGCACTTAGTGTTGTATTAAGCTTAATTGATAGATTCCTTTCCTCCTTTTTTCCAAGTCAAGGAGTGCGGATTGGTCTAGCTAATATTGTAATCTTGACAGGGTTATATTATTTAAATTTCAAAGAATCTTGTTTACTGATAATTCTTAAAACCATTATTTCTGGTTTTATCATGGGGAATTTTATGGCTTTTCTTATTGGTCTTTCTGGTAGTGTCTTAAGTTTCATTGTTATGTATCTTTTGCTTAGGTTCACTAAAAAAGTAGTTAGTATTACTGGCGTAAGTGTAGCAGGAAGTATCGCTCATAATATTGGACAAGTATTGGTACTCATAATGTATTATGGTTATGCTATTATCTTTAATTTAATTTGGTTAATTCCTACAGGAGTTGTAACAGGTTTATTTATTGGTTCGGTCGTGTCATTAGTACGTGTTTATTTAGATAAAGGTCAAGTATTTAAGACAATAACCATTAAGAAAAACGATGAATTGGAGCGATTGATTGATGGGAATGGACATTAAGTTTGGTAATGATTGGGACGAATTATTATATGATGAGATTCGTAAGCCTTATTTTATCCAACTCCTCTATTTCCTTAATGATGAATATCAAAAGTATCGCATCTATCCTAAACCTGAAGACCTCTTTAATGCTTTAAAATACACTAGTTATAAAGATACAAAAGTGGTAATTATTGGGCAAGACCCATACCATCAAGTTAATCAAGCCCATGGTTTATGTTTTTCTGTTCCTAAGGGTGTGCCTATTCCTATGTCATTACGAAATATTTTCCAAGAACTAGTAGATGATGTGGGTATTACTTATCCTACTCATGGTAATCTAACAGCTTGGGCTTTACAAGGAGTATTATTACTTAATACCATTATGACAGTAAGAGATAGTCAACCTTTATCCCATGCAAATAAAGGATGGGAAAATTTTACGAATGCGATTATTAAGTTGTTAAATGAAAAAGATCAAACCATAGTCTTTTTATTATGGGGTAAACATGCCCAATCCATGGCTAAATTTATTACGAATCCTCGTCATGCGATTTTAATAGCACCGCACCCGTCACCATTATCAGCTCATTATGGTTTTCTTGGTTGTCGGCATTTCTCAAAGACCAATAAAATATTAATGGATAATAATTTAACGCCAATCAACTGGCAAATATAAATATAAAAGTAGGCCTAAAGCCTACTTTTATTTTTCAGGATTTCTAAATTGACTACCTGTCATGGGACCTGTGTAAGTATTAAAACCATTAAAAGGATATTCATAATTAATTTCTTCATCAAATGTGATATAATTTAAGTAAATCGTAAGTAATAAATAGCGCATACCTGTCGCAGGATCGCTAATAATAATATGATCTTTACCCGCTGCTTCAATGACACCTTTAAAGACTTTACTACCCCATTCGGAGTTTTCAAAATTCATATAGATAGTCGCAATTTTACCACGGTTTAGTCGTAAGATATTTTCAATATAGGATTGTTCGATAAAAGGGCTTATTTGTTGTGGTGGGAGATTACCTGTATAACCTATTGAGGGTGGCATATAAGCGGGTTGTTGAAACATTGGTGGAACATTATCAAAACCTTGGTAATAACTCATAAGTGCCCCCTTTAATTAAATTTTATCATTATCTCATTATTAAAATATATGTGCTTATGCCTATAAAGTTTCTTAAATATTATAAAAATAAAGAATGTGAGTTGATAAGATGGAAGAACTTAAAGTTTTTCGTGACCCTCTCTATGGCTATGTAAAGGTTAGTCATGAGTTAATTTGGAAACTCATTCAAACAAAAGAGTTTCAAAGATTGCGACGCATAAGACAAATTGGTGGTGTTTTTGTCGTCTATCATACGGCAGAACATTCACGCTTTTCGCATTCCTTAGGTGTTTATGAAGTAGCTAGACGAATCCTCTATGAAGTAAGTGATGTCAACAATACTCTGACGGAAAAAGAAAAACTCATCACTTTGTGTGCAGCTCTTTTACATGATGTTGGACATGGGCCATATTCTCATACCTTTGAAATGATATTTAAGACTAATCATGAGGAATGGACAAAAAAGATTCTTCTTAATGAACATACGGAAGTTCATCAAGTACTTGAAAGTTATGAAGAAGGTTTTGCCAAGAAGGTAGTAAGGATTATCAACAAAGAATGTTATTTAGATGATTGTTTGGGGGCAAATTGTCACCATCGAATTATGAGTTCCATTATCAGTAGTCAGCTAGACGCTGACCGCTTAGATTATCTACAACGAGATGCTTATAACACTGGCACATCTTATGGCGAAATTGACCTTGACCGCTTGATTCGCAGTTTCCTTATCGTCGACAACCAAATTGCGTTTAAATTTACCTCCATGCATGCGATTGAATCTTACTTATTGAGTCGCTATCACATGTACTGGCAAGTTTATTATCATCCAGTTGCAATAAGTTTTGAAATTATCTTGATGTTAATGTTTAGAAGAGTTAAGGCACTTATAGAAGCGGGGTATAAATTTAATGTTGATATTTCGCTTATTAAAAAAATCATCAACAATCAATTAACTACAGAAGATTACTTGCAAATGGACGAACCATGGATTAATTATTTAATTCAACATTTTTGTCGTGAACAAGATAAAATTCTTGCTGACTTAAGTAATCGCTTCATGAACAGACATTTGTTTAAGTACATTACTTGTGCTAATCAACAAGAACTTGATACTAAATATCAAACATTAGAAAACATTTTTAGTAAGTATAATATTAATTCGGACTACTACTTATATCGTGATACTATTAGTAAAGAAGCTTATCAATATTATACTGATGATTACCTTCATACTGACCCGATTCTTTTATTAGTGAAGGATAAATTAGTTGAAATTGCGGAGTTATCACATGTAGTAAAAGGCATTAAAAGTGTTGGACCCAAAACTGACTATAAGTTATACTATCCAATAGAAGTACTAGATGAGTTTAGTAGTGAAGACAAAGAATTAATTATGAGTATATTAAGTTCATAAAAAAAGACTAAGAAATAGGTAAACATTACCATTTCTTAGTCTGTGAATATGTTTTCTTCAAACACGAGAATAACGAAGTTCTCGTGTTCAATTTTTTCTTGGGCTGTATTTACAAAATGACTATTATAAATTCTCAGGTTATTGTATTCATTTTTTGTAAGTAATAAGAAATAATTAGATTGATTCGGTTGGTCTTTATACCAGTTTTTGTTTGTTTGATAGGTACAATTATTGTATGACCCGTTTTGGATTTCAATACAGCGGGATTTTATTTTAGAGTTAGATAATACAGTAATATTATTTGCTTGCCAAAAGGTTGCGTAACCATAGGTTAAGTTTTTCTCTTCTAATAAGTCTATTACTGAGAAAATATCGCTGTTATTATTAGTGTCAGGTTTAATTGTTGAGGCACTAAGGTAAATTATAATCACAAAAACACTTGCGAGAACAACACCAAAGCGTTGTAGTTTTACATCTTTAAATAAATAATAAATATAGCTTAGAGCGGTAATAACACTGGTTGCCACGATAGGACTTAAGCGCCAATTGGCAGCAGATAATCTTCCAAAGATATAACCAAGCATGATCAAAAAGGTCATGATCCAATGATATAATAGTAAAACCTTTTGATAGTAGTCTAACTTTCGATAACTCTTAATCATGATAATGGGTAATACAAGGAGTAGTATTGAAAACATTATTTTAATTAAATTAATTATACCTACTTTATTACTAAATGGTTGACCATCTAATACATTTACTCCAAGTAAAGAGGTCCAATGGTTTAAAAACCTATGGAGATTATTCATCCATTCACTAGGAGCAGAAAATGTAGAATAAGCATCAGCGTATGTTCCTCCATAGTTCTTAGTTAAGATCAAACCAACCATAAATCCTAAACAACTAGCTAGAAAACATATGAAAACGTATTGAAAATAAGGAAGATTACGTTTAGAGAATAATGGCTCATTAACTTCAAAGAATCTAACGAGAATAACACTTCCAAGGGCAGGAACGATGAAAATAATAAAGGACTGTAAGAGATTGGTAGCACATAGGAAAAACCATACTGCGCTAAGGATATATAGAGTTAATTGAGGCTTCTTATTATCAAGATGATTAATTGTTTTAAATATAAGTGTTAAACCAACAAGCATAAAAAGAATACCAAGGCTATAGTAGATGATATGTCCCCAATATATCTCTCTTAACTTAGCACTCAGACTTAAAACTAATAATGTACTAGAGACAAAGAAACTAATCATGGGTAGACTCCAACGCATGGCTCGACCTAGCAGGATAAGCCCTAAGATGAATAAGAGAGTGAAGGTAACCATGCCAAGAATATGGGCAGTTAATGAGACATCAAAGATAAGGACAAAGGGAATCATGATGAGATGACCACCAAACGGTAAGGTAGCTGCGTAGTAGAAGTCAGGATTTAATAACCTTCGGGCATCGATGGAAGCTTGTGCCCACATGATGGTGTCGGTAAAATCTGCATGAAACTCGTATTTGGAATAAGCAATAACATAATATAACACTAAAACAGTAGCAATTATTATTGCTAATAGGGAGCAGAGGGTAATAATCTTACTTTTTAGTTTCATGATACTCTTTCTCCGTATTAACATTCCAAATATTGTCTTTTGTAGGAATATTATTCAGAATATTATGGACTGTTTCAAACGCAGTTACCATTGAGTGGTCCATGTTATTATAACGATGTTGCCCATTTCTACCCACACAATAAATATTCGGAATAGTATTTAAATAGTGAATTACCTTATCTATATCTTTGTAAGTATCAAAGTAAGCGGGATACGCTTTTTTCATTTTTACACGAATTGAATCTAATATTTGCGTATCTTCACTAATTACACCAATTTTAATTAGTTCATTTACTGCAAGTTGAATACATTCATTGTCCGATAAATTCCAGAATGAATCACCTTCATTACAGAAATATTCAAGACCTAACCATACGGTATTTTCTACATCTTTAACCATATATGGGGACCAGTTATTAAATATTTGAATACGTCCCAGTTTAACCCCTTCATCTTGTACATAGATCCAACAGTCAGGGATGATATTGTTTAAGGTTTTAATCTTCGTTTCATTTTTTAAATTTAGTTTTTTTACAAGCAAACCAACAGTTACAAAATCACGATAAGGTAAACCTTGAGCAATTTCTACCATCTCTTGGGGTGCTCCATCTAATGCCACTAGCAAATCTTTGATTGGCATTGAAGAAATCAGAATATCACAAGATATATTAATAATGTCACCATTATTAATATAGTCAACACTTACTATTTGACCATTATTTTGATAAATTCTAATAACTTTACTATTTTTTAAAATAGTACCTCCGTGTTTTTCAACTTCATTAGCGACTGTTTCCCATAAATGACCTGGACCGTATTTGGGATAATAGAATTGTTCGATTAGCGAGGTTTCCACTTTACGACTATTCTTCTTTACAGGGATTATTTTACGAAGCATGTCCTTAATAACAGCACTAATTGATAATCCTTTGACTCGTTGTGCCCCCCAATCACTGGCAATATCACGAGGATGCCGTCCCCAAAGTTTTTCAGTATATTTTTCAAAAAACAATGAATATAGTTCTTTTCCAAACCGATTAATATAGAAATTTTCCAATGAGGTTTCATCTAATTTGTGAAAGAGTGTTTTTAAGTAACTAAAACCAACTTTTACTGTACGTTTCAATCCCATGTTTTTTAATGTTTGTAGTTTTAGGGAGACGGGATAATCAAAAAACTTCTTTAAGTAGTAAATCCTTGATACCCTATCACGTATAAGCATTACGCGGTCTTCTTGTTCAGGATCTGGGCCATCTTCCGCAAATGGCTTAATTCTTCCTAATTTTATATCATCATATGCTCCCTTGCCTTGTAAAGGCATGATGTTATTCCACCACTCATTAACTCGCTCATCTTTTGAAAAAAAACGATGACCCCCGATGTCCATGCGATTACCGTTATGATTTATTGTTTGTGATATCCCCCCAATCGCATTGGTTTCTTCTAAGATGATGACTACATAATCTTTACTTCTTGTTAGTAACTCATAAGCAGCAGTTAAACCTGCGGGACCAGCACCAATAATGATTACTTTTTTCATTTATGTCCCTCCATATTATTATGATAGATTAAGTATTTGCGAGCGAAGAAATTCCAGATTAAAACAATAATCGCCGCAATTGTCTTAGATAACATGATGTATAATTTTACCCAATCAGTTAAAATATATACCAATAATTCAGTCAATCCTAGTCCTATTAATCCGATAATACAGTAAAGCGTAAATTCGCTTTCGACCTTTTTGACAACCGCCTTTTCGGTAAATACTACTTTTTTTGAGAGGATGAAATTAACAACTAGTCCAAAAATAAAAGCGATAGCAACCGCAAGTAAATAATGTATATAATGTTTCAAAATGTACAATGTAAGCCAATCAATGATAAACGCAATTCCTCCTACAAAGACATAACGGAAAAACTTGATGTAAGAGTTGTCCGTTGGTGTAATAAATAGTGATTGGAAATCAAGTCTAATTATTAACTTTATTAGTTCTTTCATTTTAATCCTCACATTTAAAAATTACTACATGAATGATGTTACTATAAAAACATTGATAAATCAACAACACACCCCCAAATCTTATATTATAACAAACATTTACTAGCATATTATTTATTAGAATGATAAGGGGGATATTTTTATGCGTAATCCAACAGACACGTATCGTCATGAGTTGTTAAAAGGTCTTTTAGAAAGTGTGGGTAGAGGTGAAGATTTTTCATATATTATAAAAGCTTATTCTCCTCCTAAAGAGATAACTAAATACGCTCCGCCTAACGCTTTCCCTCAGGTTAAGGTGGGAATTATTGGAGCGGGGTTAGCGGGGCTCTCTTCGGCTTATGAGTTATCGAAGTTAGGTTGTTCGATAACAATAATCGAAGCCAAAAAAGAGCGAATTGGTGGAAGAGTATATACTTATTATTTTGATACACACCTATTTGGCGAGTTAGGTGCGATGCGGATCCCTATAGCACACGAATGTACCTGGCACTATCTTAATCTTTTTAAGATAAATACTATTCCTTTCATTACTGATTCTGAAAATAACATCCTCTATGTTAATAAAACACGAATTAAAGGTATAAATAAAGAACAAGAAATTATGCAAAGAGTTTATCCATACTATCCTCTAAATGAATGGGAAAAATATACACCATTAAACATGTTAGACTTTCAGGCGCTAAATACTCCACTTTGCCGAATGCCTAAAGAAGTGCGTGTAGAACTTCTTCAAGTTAAAAGAAACTATAATCCACAAATACTCTTTTATGATGCAGTAAACTTCTTTCAAGTATGTGATTTATTAGGTTATAGCGACGGTGGGAAAGCATTACTATATAATACTATGGGAATTGATCGTGGTTTTTATTACAATAGTTATTTAGAATTATTGCGAGAAGTATATCCATTAAACTTTTATAATGTTTATAAAATAGAAAAAGGCTTTAGTGAATTACCAAAAGCCTTCTTAAAACATATGTCATCTAATGTTAAAATTAAAATGAATCACATAGTAACAGGAATATATAATGATGGATTAAATAACCAAGTGGTACTTAAATACAACATAAATAATCGGGAAGAATATGAGCGGTTTGATTATGTTATTTGTACAATTCCCTTTTCTACATTAAGATTGATTGATGTAAACCCTGAATTTAGCCAAGAAAAGAAGCAAGCTATTATGCAGATAAATTATATGACTTCCCAAAAAACATTATTTTTATGTAAAGAAAGGTTTTGGGAAAGCAATATTAATAATGAAAAAATAGTGGGTGGAAGAGCCCATACCGATTTAGTTATTACCTCTGTATGGTATCCGGTACAAGGGTATGACAATTATGGAGTGTTAATGGCTGCATATGGTGTTGGGCAGGATGCCAGTCGCATTGGTAACATGAATGAATCTGATCGTATTTTTTTAATTAAAAGACAGCTTGAAGAAGTTCATGGACTTAGTCCACATTATCTTGATGATATTGTTGTTGATTATAAAACAATAGATTGGGAAAAAGAGCCACATCAGTTAGGAGCCTACGCTTGGTATAATCTTGGGCAAACCCGCTTGTTTCTATATCCTAGCTATTTACCTGAGTATGGCAATAAAATTCTTTTTGCTGGAGAACATATCGCGCCTAATCATGGTTGGATACAAGGAGCCTTACAAACGGGTATGATGGCAGCGAATAATCTAGCGAAAATATTAATGTTCAGAAACCACAGTTTTCACTAGGTAACGGAGCGTAGAAACAATGGCTCTTGTATCTTCCCGTATTCCATTGACCATACCATTGTGCTTGGCAAGGTTGATTAAAGGGATTATAGAACCAGAGTGCACGAGTAGCGGGTACAAATTTCTCACCATTGATTACTCGCTTTGCTAGGCGCCGATCGATTTCTCTTGCAGGTTGATAAAAGTAAGATTGCGTTACCGCTTCAAATCCACCCGGTGATTGAAACACCATGCTTTGGATGGAGCGGATATTGCGGAAATCTAAACAGTCTGCTAAAACTCTATTAATACCAACATTACCAACAAGTAACATTCCTAATTGTCCATCACCTTCCGCTTCAGCCCGCATCAAGCGTGCCAGTAAATCAAGTTCTTGTGAGTTATAAGCAACAACTGCCATGCAATCACCTCGATAATAATATATGATTATGAAAATAAATGATTTACTTTAATAGGATATTTACAAAAATCATGGTACAATATGAGCGGTGATAACATGCAAATCAAAGAAATAATTGTTGTAGAAGGAAAAAGCGATACTCGTCGACTTAAAGAAATCTTCCCTGACATAAATACAATTGAAACAAACGGTAGTGCCATCGATGAACGAATTATCGCGGAAATAAAAAGTGCGAAAGATAAACGTGGCGTTATTATCTTAACTGATCCCGATTATCAGGGCGAAAAAATTCGTAGTATAATTAATCAATTAGTTCCTGGCTGTAAAAATGCCTACATTAAACAAGAATTAGCGATTGATCATAAGAAGCATAAAGTTGGGGTGGAACATTGTGATAAAGAGACCATAATGACGGCATTAGTTAATTTGACTGAATTTGAAAATGGTGAAAATGACTTAACTTACCAAGATTTATATGATTTAAAGTTAAGTGGTGCTCCTAATAGTAGAATGTTACGAGAATATATTAGTGATCGACTTAATCTAGGATATAATAATGCGAAACAGTTGTATCGTAAATTAAAACTTTTTAATATTTCTAAAACTACCTTGCAAAAATTAATTGATGAATACGATGCAAGAATGCGGGTGACCGATATTGAGTAAAGATATTGCGACTATTTCACGAACCTTAGAGATTATTCAAAAACATGGTTTTCATTTTAAAAAAGGTTTTGGACAAAACTTTCTTGTTGATCTCAATATTTTAAATAAAATCGTTGAACAAGGAGAATTAACTAAGGATACTTATGTGATTGAAATTGGTCCAGGTATTGGTTCTTTAACCGAGCAGTTAGCCAAAAAAGCTAAGCAAGTTATTTGTTACGAGATTGATAAAGCACTGATACCAATTCTTTCGGAAACATTACAAGAATATGATAATGTAAAGATTATCAATGAAGATGTTTTAAAAGCGGATGTTAAAGGAATGATTGAAACAGAACTAAAGGATGCTACTGATATCGCTCTTGTTGCGAATTTACCTTATTACATCACTACTCCTATTCTGATGAACCTTTTAGGACAAAAGTTACGAATTAATCGTTACTTAGTGATGGTTCAAAAGGAAGTGGCCCAAAGATTAAGTTCTACTCCAGATACAAAAGATTATAATGCTTTATCAGTTTTAATTCAGTATTATACAGAACCTAAAATCATCTTACATGTTCCGCGAACTGTCTTTATTCCGCAACCAAAAGTAGATAGTGCGGTCTTAAGGCTAAAAGTACGCGAAAAACCATTAGTTGAGGTTGAAGATGAAGAGTTGTTCTTCCGAGTTGTTAAAGGTAGTTTTATACAACGACGTAAAACCATATTTAATAATCTTAAACAAGCATTTACGGAATTATCTTCTGAATTAATACTTGAAGCTTTACAAAAAGCGAATATTAATCCCCAAACAAGAGGTGAAGCCTTAACTATCTATGATTTTGCTCGTTTAAGCAATATCATTAATAATATGACACACCTATAACTGGTTAAAACATAATATAGTTATAGGTGATGCGAATGATAAATATTGGCGATATTGTTGGTCGCAAATCTTACAATTGCGATATTGCCTTCGAAGTAGTGGATATAACTGAAGAAGGAATTGCCATTCTTGTAGGAAAAACAGTTAGACTTATAGCGGATAGTCCTCTTGACGACTTAGTACTATTAGATGATGAAAGAATTCATCGAGAAGAAGCACAGGAAGCAGCGATTATTGAATCTGTAGTAAATCAATCTACACCCAAAAACCGAAAAAAGTTTCTTATGGGCAAGATCCTTCACGTTGATGGCGATGGCAAATACATGAAAAAATGCATGGATTTATATAAAAAGCTTAATATTTACGCGATTGGCATTGAAATGAAGGAACAAGAAATGCCCAATAAAGTATTAAAGTATATCCATTACCTTCATCCTGATGTGGTAATAATTACTGGTCATGATTCATTTAATCGCAAAGACAAGGATGATGTGGATAATTATCGCAATAGTAAGCATTTTGTGAAGACCATTCTTAATATTAGAAGAGATTATCCCGTCATGAATCAACCCATTATTATTGCGGGTGCATGTCAGTCACATTTCGAAGCATTAATAGCAGCAGGGGCTAATTTTGCGAGTAGCCCAAACCGGGTAAATATTAAATCATTAGATCCAGCAATTATTGCGGTGAAATGTGCTACAACTAGTATCCTCGAACCAGTAAAAGTTGTTGAAGTGATTGAGAAAACCAGCAATAAAAATGAAGGTATGGGTGGGATTATCACTTTTGGAACGATGAAAACACTCTATTATTAATTAAGATAAATATTGATTTATTAATTTAAGATTTACTATAATAAATGTATGTTACATACATTTATTTTTTTTGGAGGATAAGATGATAACAGAAAATGCCTTTGCAAAAATTAACCTTGCGCTAGATGTCGTCAGTAAACGGTCAGATAATTACCACAATTTACGAATGGTAATGACTACTGTTGATTTATATGATCGCCTTACATTTGAAGTGCTTGATGAGGATACAATCGTTTTAAGTTCCAATAGATATTTCTTACCCACTGACGAAAGAAACATCGTATATAAAACTGCAAAACTCATTAAAGACATGTATGCGATTAAAGCGGGATTAAAGATTCATATTCATAAGAGTATACCCGTCGCAGCAGGTCTAGCAGGTGGTAGTACTGATGGAGCTAGTACCATAAAAGCCTTGAATGAACTATTCAAATTGAATATGGATATGGAAAAAATGAAAGAAATAGGTAAACAAATCGGAAGTGATGTTCCTTTCTGTCTTTATGGAAAAACGGCACTCGTAGAAGGCGTTGGTGACATCATTACACCTCTTCCTGAAGTGCCAAGATGTTGGGTAGTGTTAGTTAAGCCACGATTTGGAGTGTCTACAAAAGAGATTTTCCAAAATGTTAATCTCGAAACTATTACCCATCCCGATGTTGATAAAGTTGTTAATGCTATTGAAAAGAATGACTATTATGAGATGTGTAAACATGCTGGTAATTCTTTAGAGAGTGTAACCTTTAGACTTTATCCTGAGGTAGAAAGTATTAAACAAAAACTCTTGGCTTTAGGAGTAGATTTGGCTCTTATGAGTGGTAGTGGTCCTACTGTTTACGCGTTAGTACGTAATGAACAACGAGCAAAAAAGATTAAAAACAGTTTTGATAAAAAACATTATGAAGTTTATGCAGTAAGAATACGTGGGTAGATTTTTGTCAAAATTTGTGAAGTTTTTACACTTTTTGCCTTGAAAACCCTTTCTTGTGTGATATAATGGTATTGTGTGATTACACACTAGATATACTATTACTCAAAGTGAGGGGAAAACAAGTGAATGTCACAAACGTCAGAATACGTAAAATTGAAAACAAAAATCGCTTAAAAGCTGTGGCAACAGTCACATTTGATGATTGCTTCGTTATTCATGAACTTCGCTTAATTGAGGGTAAGAATGGGTTATTTGTCGCAATGCCTAGTAGAAAAAATAATAGGGGCGAATTCCAAGATGTATGTCACCCTATCACTAAGGAATTACGACAACACCTTGAAGAAGCAGTTATCAAATCTTATAACGAAGTTAAATAGTCAACAACCTCTGATTTTCAGAGGTCGTTTTTTTTATATGTAAAATTATTCGACTGATTTATCCTTTTATTTTAGTCTATACATGTTATAATAAAGTGTAGACTTATGAGGAAGGATGGTCCATAGTGAGTAATTGTGCGCTTATTTTGGCAGCTGGTAAAGGAACACGCATGAAATCACATGTATATAAAGTATTGCATCCAATACTAGGTAAACCGATGATTAGTTATATTGTTGATGCATTAAATAAAGTGGATGTGAAACGAAAAATTATCGTAGTCGCCAAAGATGCGGATAGTGTACGAGAGTTATTAAAAGACCAAGTCGAGTTTGCTGTGCAAGAAGAACAATTAGGTACAGGGCATGCGGTAAGGATGGCTAGACCTTTGTTAGAACATGAAGAAGGTAATACATTAGTCTTATGTGGGGATACCCCCTTAATAACGAGTGAAACATTAAATAATCTATTGAATTATCATATAAATAACAATGCTGATGTAACAATCCTGACTACGTATCTTGATAATCCCACGGGTTATGGGAGAATTATCCGTGATGCCAATGGAAATATCTTACGAATCGTAGAAGAAAAAGATGCTAATGCTGACGAGAAACGTATTAATGAGATAAATACGGGTTTTTATTGTTTTAATAATCAAAAATTATTTCAAACTTTATTTCAATTGAAAAATGATAATAACCAAAAAGAGTATTATTTAACAGACGCTATAGAAATAATTAAAAATAGCGGTGGAAAGGTAGTTAGTTATCCAACTTTAAATAATGAAGAAGTTTTTGGGATTAATGACCGAATAGCTTTAGAACATGCAACGAAAATTCTCAAAAGACGTATTAATTACGAGTTGATGAAAAACGGAGTTACTATCATTGATGCAGATAATACCTATATTTCTATTGATACTGTCATTAAACCTGATACCATTATTTATCCAGGTACCATCATTTTTGGCAAAAATGTGATTGGGGCAAATTGTATCATTGGGCCAAATACCCAGTTAGAAAACGTTACTGTTGGAGATAACGTAAGAATAAATAATTCCTGTGTAATTGATAGTACTATTGGTGATAATACTACTATAGGACCTTTTGCTCATTTACGTAATCATACTATAGTTGGGGAAAACTGTCGCATAGGAAACTTTGTGGAAATGAAAAATACGACATTTGGTGAGAATAGTAAAGCAAGTCACTTATCCTATTTAGGTGATGCGGTTGTTGGATCAAATGTCAATATGGGTTGTGGAACGATTACCGTAAATTATGATGGTAAGAAGAAACATCAGACCATAATAAAGGATAACGCTTTTGTTGGCTGTAATGCCAATTTAATCGCACCAGTAGTAATTGGTGAAGGCGCATATGTTGCGGCTGGCTCTACTATTACCGAAGATGTACCTGATGAGTCCCTAGCGATTGCTCGTGCTCATCAAATAAATAAACCAGAATATGCGAAAAAATACCGTAAATAGTTTTTTTCATTGCAATAATCTATTTTTATAGTAGAATATATTCTGGAAGAAAAACTTGGAGGTTTATTTCGATGTTCATCAACAATAAGAAAGTAAAAATCTTTGCGCTTTCTTCAAATCGACCCATTGCAGAAGAAATTGCCGCTACTACTGGTATTCCCCTATCAAATTGTATCGTCAAACGGTTTGCGGATGGTGAAATAAGCATCGATATTGCTGAAACCGTTCGCGGTCATGAAGTGTTTGTTGTGCAATCCACTAGCCATCCCGTCAATGAAAACTTGATGGAAGTTTTAATTATGATTGATGCCTTGAAACGTGCTTCAGCACATTCCATCAACATTGTTATGCCTTATTATGGCTATTCACGGCAAGATCGTAAAGCTAGTGCACGCCAACCAATCTCAGCTAAATTAGTGGCAGACTTACTTCAAGCAGCTGGTGCAACGCGGGTTATAACGATGGATTTGCATGCTGCACAAATTCAAGGTTTCTTTAATATCCCTATCGATAACTTTGTAGCGATGCCTATTATTGCCCACTATTTTAAAGAAAAACTAATGGGCAAGGATGTCGTTGTTGTTTCGCCTGACCACGGAGGTGTAACACGGGCACGCATGTTGGCAGACTTCTTATGTTGTCCAATTGCGATTATTGACAAGAGACGACCACGCCCTAATGTTAGTGAAGTTATGCACGTAATTGGGGAAGTGGAAAATCGCGTCGCTGTCATTATCGATGATATGATTGATACTGCGGGTAGTATCGTGAATGCAGCTAACGCATTACATGAACGCGGGGCAACGGAAATCTATGCAGCTTGCACTCACGCTATTTTAACTTACCCAGCTAATGACCGCATTGAAGAATCATGCATTAAAGAATGCGTAGTAACTAACACAATTTGCTTACCTAAAGAAAAACTCACACCAAAAATTACACAATTATCGGTTGGACCTTTATTAGGAAAAGGTATCTTAAACATTATTCATGATGAATCAGTAAGTGTTTTATTTAAACCATAAGATTATTTATAGATGACTTCGCAAGAAGTCGTCTTTTGTCTATAGTGAGGTTGATAATATGAAATTAATCGTCGGGCTTGGCAATCCTGGTCGTCAATATAAAAAGACGCGCCACAATATTGGCTTCATGGTTTTAGATGCTTTAGTTAATAAAGAAAATTTAGAATTCAACAAAAAAGAGAAATTTAAAGGCGAAATATGCCATACTACCATTAGAGGACAAGATGTTATGCTTTTGAAACCTTTAACATATATGAACAATTCTGGTGAAGCAGTACAACTCATCAAACAATTCTATCAAATCAATGATGAAGATATTCTCGTGATTCATGATGACCTCGATTTACCAACAGGTAAGATTAGGGTTAGACAAAAGGGGTCATCTGGTGGACATAAGGGCATAAAATCAATTATTGATCATCTAAAAAGTGAAAGTTTTCATCGTATAAGAATTGGAATCGGAAAAAGCGATATTATTCCTGTGATTGATTATGTTCTTGAAAACTTTTCAAAAGATCAACTTGATGAAATTAGTAACGCAATTAACACTAGTATAGATATTATTTACGACTGGTTATCATACGATATACTATACGTAATGAATAAATACAATTAAGGAGTTCATCATGGACCGTGTAATCCGTTTTTTGGATCATGTGCTATCTGATGTAAAAGAGAACTTACAGGCAAAACGTCAGCGGATTTTACTGAACAATGTCACAGATACAGCAGTACCGAGTATAGTTGGATACTTGTATCATTATGTTAATGATAATATTCTGCTTATCTGTGCGAACCTCTATCAAGCTCAAAAAGTATATGATAAACTAGTGCAGGTCATGGGTAGTCAAGACGTGCACTTTTTCCCTATGGACGAATTTATATCTGCTGAAATGCTGGCATCAAGTAATGAGTTCCGTATCGAACGTATTAATACCATTGCGAATATTATTCGCAATAAAAAAGGTATCATCGTAACTCATACGATTGGTGCCATCCGTAAATTACCACCTAAAGAAGTATTGCTATCGAGTGTGCTTACAATTAAAGAAAACGAAGTTTATGATTTTGAAGAACTCATCCCCCGCTTTATTTCTTTAGGTTATACACGCACCACGTTAGTTGAGAACCCTGGTGAGTTTACAGTACGTGGCGGTATTATTGATATATACCCTCTTACGAATCAACATCCTTATCGAATTGAATTTTTTGGCGATGAGGTAGAATCGGTTAGATTTTTTGATGAAAAGACGCAAAGAACCATAAGTAAAACAGATGAAGTTTATATAACACCTGTATACGAATTAGTATATACGGAAGAAGTTAAACAAAAAGCTATTCAACAACTAACTGATGTTTTTAATGAAAAATGCAAGAATCTCAAACCGCAAATTATTGAAAAACTGAAAGAAGCATTTGATAAAGATATCCGCTCTATTGAAAGCTATCAAGAGTTATCTCGCTTACATAAATATATAACCTACTTTTATGACCGTGATGCCACAATATTTGATCTGATGGATGATGGTCTTTTAGTATTTGTTGATTACCAAAATATTTATAATAGTTATCAGAATTTTAATCGTGAATATCAAGAATTTTACACAGATCTCTTATTGGAACAAAAATCTGTAATTGTTCCAGAACATTATCGAAAACTTGATAGTTTTCAAGATTATCCTCATAATCAAGTCTTTTTACAAGAATTTGTCGCATATCATAAAGATATTAAATTTACCGCTATTGTTGATTTTAACAGTAGAAAAATTGAACAATATTATGGTGTTTTAGGAGATTTTCTTGCGGAAGTAAAACGTAATTTTGATAAAACATATTGTGTATGTTTGCCAACAAACTCACAAATAGAAGCTTTAATTGAAGAGTTACGTAATGCGAATATTAAGCACGCTTTAATTGGCGATAAAGATGAGGTAATACCTAAAGTTGTCAATCTCATGATTAGTAACTTACCAGAAGGATTTGAACTAATCAATCAGAAAATCAAGTTTGTGACCAATTTTGAACTATATAAAAAGGTTACAAAAGTTATTAAGTATCGCTCGACATTAAAAGAAGGCAAACGTATTAAAGATATAGATGAATTAAAAGTCGGCGATTATGTTGTTCATAATGTTCATGGTATCGGGCAATATCTAGGAATAAAAACCTTAGTTACCGATGGTGTTCATAAGGATTATCTGCAAATTGCATATAAAGGAGAAGACAAATTATACGTTCCTGTAGAAAACATCAACTTAATTCAAAAATATGTTGGTAGCGAAGGTGCTCGTCCCAAAATCAATAAACTAGGCAGTACAGAATGGTTGAAGACTAAGCAGCGTGTTCAAAAGCGGGTTAAAGATATCGCTCAAAAGCTAATTCAATTGTATGCTCTTCGTGAGCAAACTCCAGGTTATGCTTTTTCACCTGATACAGATGAACAGCGGGAATTTGAAGCTAAATTTGAGTATGTAGAAACGCCAGACCAACTGCAAGCAATCCAGGAAGTAAAAGCTGATATGGAAGAACCAGTCCCCATGGACCGCTTGTTATGTGGCGATGTTGGTTATGGAAAAACTGAGGTAGCGATGCGTGCAGCCTTTAAAGCGGTGATGGATAATAAACAAGTGGCATATTTAGCTCCAACAACCATCCTCGCTCAGCAACATTATGAGAATTTCGTTAAGCGGTTTAAAGATTATCCTGTGAATATCGCTTTGCTTAATCGATTTGTCCCGAAGAAAAAACAAGATGAAATTATAGCGAAGTTAAAGAAAGGACAAATCGATATAGTGATTGGCACCCACCGCTTATTATCAAACGATGTATCATTTTATGATTTAGGTTTATTGATCATCGATGAGGAACAACGTTTTGGTGTAGAACATAAAGAGCGGTTGAAAGAGTTAAAGGTAAATGTAGATGTACTTACGCTAAGTGCTACCCCTATTCCCCGTACGTTACAAATGTCGCTTATCGGTGTGCGCTCCTTATCGCTCCTCGAAACCCCTCCAGAAAATCGCTATCCCGTCCAAACCTATGTCTTAGAAGAAAATGATACGGTCATTAAAGAAGCGATTGAACGAGAACTTGCACGAAATGGTCAAGTGTTTTATCTTTATAACCGTATTGAAGATATCGAACAAAAAGTAGATAAATTAAAGCAACTAGTGTCTGACGCTCGAATCACCTATGTTCATGGAAAAATGTCGAAGGAACAATTAGAAGATACTATGTACGCTTTTTTAAATAATGAATATGATGTGCTAGTCTGTACAACGATTATTGAAACTGGTATCGATATAGCGAATGCGAATACGCTAATTGTTTCTGATGCGGATAGATTAGGTCTTGCTCAGTTATACCAACTTAGAGGACGCGTAGGAAGAAGTGATCGCATCGCTTATGCATATCTCATGTATCCTAAACGAAAAGTTCTAAGCGAGGTAGCATCTAAACGACTTCAAGCTATTAAAGACTTTACCGAATTTGGCGCAGGTTTCAAGATTGCCAAGCAGGACCTAGCGATTCGTGGTTCAGGAGATTTGTTAGGCGCGCAACAATATGGCTTTATTGATAGTGTTGGTTATGAATTGTATAACCAATTATTAAGAGAAGCTATTAAGGAGTTAAAGGAAGCGGATGGTGAACAACAACCATTAGAAACAAAAGAAAAAGAATTTGATATGAAAGTATTGGTCGATGCTTATATACCTGATGAATATATTGCGGATGAATCGCTCAAGATAGAAATTTATAAGAAAATCAAAAATATCAGTTCCGAACAAGATCTATTAGATTTAGAAAATGAATTAACGGACCGCTTCTCCACTATCCCCGAACCTGTGGAAAATCTCCTGAACTTAGCTTTTATTAAGAGTTGTTGTTTAGATTTGGGGATTATTAAAATGTTAGAAACAAAAACATATGTTGAATATGAATTTAGTGAAGAAGCAAGTCAAAAAATCAACGGTGAGCAACTCTTTATTTGTGTCAATGAAACCTCGCGTAATATTACATTAAAATATTTACACAACCAGATATATATCGTAATTGAGAAACCTCGTTTAAAAGAAAACTATTTACGGCTATCAAGGGAATTGTTTGCTAAAATTATCCACAGTCGAATAATGTAAAAAAATGAATAAATAGACAAAGTAGGTAAAAAATATATCTAGCAAGACTAATAGGAAAGCGAGGTTAATTAATGAAAGCTACAGGAGTCGTTCGGAGAATTGATGATTTAGGTAGAGTGGTCATTCCTAAAGAGATCCGCCGTACTTTACGAATTCGTGAAGGCGATTCTCTCGAGATATATGTTGATAATGCAGGAGATGTTATCCTCAAAAAATATTCACCAGTTGAAGATTTAAGTGAATTTGCTCAACAATATGCAGATGCTTTATATATGGCAATTCATAAGGATATTATCATTTGTGACCGTGATACCATTGTCGCGGCAACCGCAAATTTAAAGAAGAAATATGTTCATAAAAAAGTCAGTGAACAATTAGAAAAACTCATGAACAATCGAACGACTAAAGTGGAGCGGGATAACCCCGAGTTAGAGATTACCGATGATAAAAAAGAGCATTTCAGTTATGTAGTCCAACCCATTTTAAGTAATGGTGATTGTGTAGGTGCTGTAATTATCTTAGGTAATGAAAATAATAAGGAAATCACCGATATTGATGTAACCAGCGCTAAGACAGCAGCATCATTTATTGGAAAGTATTTAGAAGGATAATTTAATTGGATAGAAATAATATAAAATGGGGTTGTAAGTAATCAAATGATATTACAACCCTTTTCTCTTGATTAATGTTATTAAAAATCAGTTCAAACCTTGTACAAACAAGGGGTTGAACTGATTTTCTATATATAAATATAAACTATAACTTCATTTTAATCATAAGAATAGGTATTATTTCTTATTTCTGCTTGTAACATATCGTTAAAAAAATAGAAAATAATTTATAATTAAATATTTGAAAATTTAAATTTTTAGGTTTATTGATTACTTTATAATTATCTAACGTTCATAAATCTTTTATTTATGATTTCGAGTTTGAACATCTAAGATAACGATGATAACCTTACATGTGGTCTATAGCGTCATTAAATATAATTTTTTATATCGTTATCTTACCATTTTTAATGTTTACATAACAAATTTAATCATATATAATTAAAAGCATGTAAAGGGAGTGGTGGCATGATAAAACACATTTTTTGTGATTTAGATGGTACACTATTAAAGGATTTCCGAAGCTTTGACCCAGAAGATATTAAAGCCTTACAAAAAGCCCAAGCAGAAGGAATCAAGATTTCCATTGCGACGGGGCGATTGGATTATGAAATAAGGAACATCATGGAGCGGTATCATTTTAATGGTTTTCGCATTAGTCAAAACGGAGCGGTCGTTTTTGATGAAAACGACAATTTAATTTATGAAAAGAGTTTAGCCTACGAAGATGTATTATTAATCTTACAAGCTCTTAAAAATGAACCAGTAATTGTGTTTTTTCAGACTATTGATCACTATTATGTTGAAAAGAAGTTACCGATTATTGCGGACTTCGAAAAATCCCAAGATTTAATCACATATATTGAAAACCCGACTATTATTGATGAATTACATAAACACAAAATAATTACCATTTCCACTTGGCAGGAAGATAATATGAACATTGAAATAAAGAAACGCTTAGATGAAAAACTACCAAAGCATATTGAATGTTATATTTCGAGTAAATATACCATGGATATTACCTGTAAAGATAATTCGAAAGGTAATGCGATAAGGCAGATAATAAAGAAACATAACTTGAATATAGAGGAGATTGCGGTTATTGGTGATAGTCATAATGATCTTTCAATGTTTCAATTAACCAACAACAGTTATGTTATGTCTGATGCCGATCATTTGGTTAAAAGTAGCGCTAAATGGGAAGTAAGAAGCGTAAAAGCAGCTGTTGATCACATACTCTACACTAGGTGATTATATGAAACAGAAGTTATTAAAAGGGGCTTTATGGGTAATCCTAGCCTCTTTATTTGTGAAAGTTTTATCCATAGTTTATAAAATACCTTACCAAAATCTTACTGGTGATAAGGGTTATTATATCTACCAACAAACCTACCCGCTTTATGCTTTGCTTCAACAGTTTGGGAGTTTTGCTTTACCACTAGCGCTTAGTGAAGCATTGCTTAAGGAGAAAAACAAAGAGCGGGTACTTAGTTCTAGTTTGGTAGTGACACTTATCTGTGGGTTAATATTTACTGTCGCTATTATAAGTTTGTATCCCTTCCTAGGTACAATTATGGGGGATACCCGCCTTAACCTGCTTTTTCTTCCTTTAGTATTCGTATTGTTATTAATACCATTTTTAGGAGTAGTGCGAGGTTATTTATATCATCATGAGGATACTATTGGGTATGTAGGTGTTTCTACTTCCATTGAACAATTATTAAGAATCATAATTATCATAATTGTGTTGATTCTTTATGTGAATAATAAAATAACTAATCTTTATCATGTTGCTTGTTTTAGTTTAACAGGATATGTTATCGGTATCATCGCAGGCTTAATAGTGGTAATAAGTAAGTTTAGTCTAAGACAATTACAATTTAACAACATTGACTTAAAATATGGTTATAGTATTTTAAAACGAAGTGTCTTTTTACTCTTAAGTGCGACAATTCTTTTATTAATGCAGGTAATTGATAGTTTTACTATTATAAATACTTTGATAAAGAAAATGACATTAGAAGAAGCAATGGTCATAAAAGGTATTTATGATCGGAGTTTACCCCTCATTCAAACTGCCTTATTTTATGTCTTCCCGCTTCTTTCTACATTCATTCCTCATGCCAAAAGTAAGTACGATTTTCAACAAATAATCCTGGCAATTGTAAGTTTAGCTTTACCGGCCACGGTGGGCTTAATTAAAGTTATGCCCGAGGTTAATATATTATTATTTAAAGATCGCAACTTAAGTCATGTTTTACAAGTCAATATGGCTATTATTTTTATATATGCTTTAGTGTTAACATATACTTCAATGATGACATCTAAGCGAAATTTACTTTTTATCGTCTTCGTTGGTTTATTACTTAAATGTAGTGGTAATTTATTATTAATAAGCCAATTTGGTATAATTGGCGCATGCTTAAGTAATATCATCGCTTTATTAATCATGTTGATAATGCTCATCATCATCAATCGTAAAGAGATTATCATGCCATATTACCCTATTTTAAAAGTAGTCATAGCTGTCTTAATCATGCTGCCTTTCTTATTTCTCGTCAAAAATCTTTACCTTACGATTATTATCGGCATTGTTATCTACGGTATCACTTTTTACCTATTAAAAATCCATAAGTATTTTTCATTTGAATAAATGATAACCTCCATATCTTTCCATAATAATAAAGGGGAAAGTTAACTGGAGGTTATTATTATGTATCCCTAAATTGAATTGCGATGTATTAATTATCGGTGGTGGACTTGAAGGATTATTAACTGGATACATTTTTAATCGTCAAAAGACAAAAGTAATCATTATTGACCCCTTAGGATGTGATGCGTATCAATATGAGGGGATGAGTGACTTTGACTGTGAATTTCAAAGTCTTATTAAGTATTATCCAGAGATGTTTCATTTGGATTTGTTCCAACTAAATTTAGAAGCGCAATATCTTTTAATGAGATTAGTTGAAGATTTAGATGATCAATGTGAATTTACACGCTATCCAAAACTAGATTACCAATATACAGAACCTCATCGTTTTCTCTTTCCGATTAATACAGCAATATTAAGTTATCAAAGTGCGATGAAATTAAATCCGCAAAAACTTTATCAAGCATTTATTAAAAAGATTACCGATTACAATATTGAACTATTTGAAAAAGAAGAAATAACTGATATAGTCCTTGATGATACAACTATCAACATCACTACTAAAACAGGTAGAATTATTGAAACAAATAAACTCATCTTCACAAATCGGAAAGAAAGTGAACTTTTCTTTGATAAACCAGCGGTAAACACTTTATTTCTAATTAATAGTTATTTTGCGGAATTTATGGATAATGAAGTAAATCTAGAAGGAAAAAGAACATCCCTAAATTGTAGATTAACTTTAGTTCCCCACCTTGAAGATAAAAATATCTTTTATCATGTTCAAAGTGACTTAGAAGTGATTGAAGAAAATGCACCATATATCGCAACTGATGAGGAATACCCCAATATCGCCTATAACCTTACAAATAATATGATTTTGCCTACTTTAATTGGCGCCCTTATACTTGTTCAAAACTATGTGAAACAATATGAGTATGAAGAAGAAAAGTGGAAAATATCCATTTAACAACCTTAACGGTTGTTTTTTTTATTTACGGATTGTGATAGAATATAATCGATATTGAAAATAGAAGGAGACGAAGAAAATAATGGATAAAAGAATGTTGAATGGTTTATTGTTCTTACAAAAACGGGAAATTACTGATTATCTGGTATATTCTAAATTAGCAACAAAACAAAAAGATGAACATAACAGAACATTATTAGAAAAAATCGCCTTAGATGAATTACGTCATTATCAATTTCTTGAAAAACTAACAAAACAAAAAGTTAATCCAAATCGTTTTACGGTCATGTTTTTCTTCTTACTCGCACGTATTTTTGGTTTAACTTTTGGAATTAAACTACTAGAACGTGGCGAAGAAAAACAACAAAGCATTTATCATGAGTTAGTTGGTAAGGTAGAAGGTATTGAACGGTTAATTGCGGATGAAGAAGAACATGAAAAACAATTAATTGATACCTTAAATGAAGAAAAATTAAAGTATGTAAGTTCAATTGTTTTAGGTCTAAATGATGCTTTAGTAGAATTAACCGGAACATTAGCTGGGTTAACACTTGCTCTAGATAATGCTAGAACAGTTGGATTAGCGGGACTAATTACTGGTATTGCGGCGAGTTTATCGATGGCGTCAAGCGAATATCTATCTTCTAAAGAGGAAGAAAGTAAGAGTTTTGCGTTAAAATCGGCTTTATATACAGGTGTAGCATATATTTTTGCGGTTATCTTCATGATTTTACCTTATTTCTTATTTGCGACTTCTTTAGTAAGTCTTTTAGTTACACTAACTGTAGTAGTACTCATCATTTTCGTATTTAATTACTATATTTCTGTCGCCAAGGACTATTCATTTAAAAAGCGCTTCTTTGAAATGGTTACGATTAGTTTAGGAGTAGCTGCATTATCTTTTGTGATTGGCTACTTTGCGGATATGTTAATTTCTAAATAAAAAAGGGATAATCAATGAAAAAAGTTGAGTTATTAGCACCATGTGGCTCAATGGCAGCATTGAAAATGGCCATAGCTTGTGGCGCAGATGCAGTATATTTAGGTGGCAATCAATTTGGCGCAAGAGCGTATGCCAAAAACTTTACAAATGAAGAAATAGTTGAAGCGATTAAACTGTGCCATTTATACAATGTTAAAGTGTATGTGACAGTCAATACATTAATCTATGATGATGAATTTCCAGAAGTCTTAAATTTCATTGATTTTTTATATCATCATGATGTCGATGCCATCATTGTGCAAGATTTAGGATTATTGCGTACGATTCGGAACCATTATCCCGATTTACCAATTCACGTATCTACACAAATGACTATTCATAATCTCTCAGGCCTTAAATTACTACAAAATGAAGGAGTTAGTCGAATAGTTTTAGCTAGAGAGAATACTATTGAAGAAATAAAACGGATTAATGATGAAGTAGATATTGAAACAGAAGTTTTCATCCATGGCGCTTTATGTGTCTGTTACTCAGGACAGTGTTTAATGAGCAGTTTAATTGGAGGAAGAAGCGGTAATCGAGGAAGATGTGCTCAACCTTGCCGGAAACGTTATAGTTTAATGGAAGATGACCATATCTTAGTTAGAAATAAGTACTTAATTAGTCCGAAAGATTTAAATACGATTGAAAATTTAGGAGACATCGTTAAAGCGGGTGTTACATCGCTTAAAATTGAAGGACGCATGAAGGACCCCGAGTATGTTGCCGTGGTAGTTTCCCTTTACCGCAAAGCTATCGACAGTTTCTATAGTACAGGTAAGGTACAAATTACTGAGGAAGATTTACATAATCTAAAACAAATCTTTAACCGTGGTTTTACCAAAGGTTTTATCTTTAATGCCAGTAGTAAAGACTTCATCAATCACGAGAAAAACAATAACGCTGGTGTTAAGTGTGGCAGAGTTGTAAGCGTTAAGGGAAATAAAGTAAGACTTAAGCTCGATTTACCATTAAACATTGGTGATGGTATTTATTTTGCTCAGGCTAACTTAGGTTTAACTGTGACTAACTTAAAAAAAGAGAATGACTTGATTACTCTTGAGGTGTCTAGTCCAGTTAGTCTTCATGATGAAGTTTATAAAACAAAAGATGTCTTACTAGAAGCGAGTGTTAAGGATTTAGAGCTACCTAAACTTCCTATTAATGGGAAATTGGAATTATTTATCGGTAGTAGGGCAAAACTTACCTTCGTTGATGATTTAAACAATAAGGTAACAGTTATAAGTGATTTTGTTGTTGAACCCAGCATTAATCAAACATTAGATAAAGAAAGAATCAAAACACAAATCGGGAAGTTAGGTAACACACCTTTCGTCTTAAAAGATTTAGAAATCGACGGTGATGATCATATTTTTGTGGTGATGAGTGGTTTAAATGAACTAAGACGCAAGGCGGTCGAAGCGTTAATTAAATTAAGAGAAACTTATCACCAAAGGGAAAATACCTTTAAATATGAATATCGTGAAGTAAAAAAAAGTACTACCAATCAGGAACTAGAACTAGCAGTCTATTGTGAAACTATTGATCAATATCTAGCAGCGAAAACTTGTGGAGTTAAACGTATTTATGTTGATGAAGATATTATTGATTTAATTCATGATGATGTCTATCTAGTAAAAAGACGGATAAATCATGAAGACAAAGCATTACCAGATAGAAAAATCATTGTCTCTGATTTAGGTGCACTATATCGAAGTTTAAATAATCATGAAGAAGTGGTTACGAATTATAATCTCAATGTGGTAAATTCTGAAACAATCAATTATTTACTTACGAAAAATGTTAGTCGCATTACTTTATCTCCAGAACTTAATGAACTTGCCTATAAAAATTTACGTTATTCGGATAAAACAAAACTCGAAGTTATAATTTATGGAAATCAAGAAGTGATGGTTACAAAATATTGTCTATTTAACAGTTTAAATGGTTGTAGAATGTGTCCAAGAAAAAACACCAAACGCTACTATTTAGTAGATGAACTTAATGAACGGTTTCCAGTTAAAATGGATAAAGCATGCAAAATGCACATCTATAACAGTAAAAACTTAGTGCTAGCTAAAGAAGTCTTAAAATTAAAAGAATATGGGTATCGAAAATTTAGGGTTAATCTCACCTTTGAAGATTATCAAGAATCTCTTAAAGTTATTAAAGCATATCAATCTTTAATATATGATGACGATATAAGATTAATTGAAGACATTATAAATAAGTATAAAGAAAACAATAACTATACTAGGGGTTACTTTAATAGAACAATTATGTAGAGGAGGTATGGTTGTGTATATCAACTTCCGACATGATAATAAATGTTTTAATTTTCGGGTAGCTTCGGTTATCAAGAAAGATGACAAAATATTGCTTTCTTGGGATGGGAATTTTTATACCCTTCCTGGAGGAAGAGTAATGTTTGGTGAAACTACTGAAAATGCCTTGAAAAGAATTGCGAAAGAAGATTTAAACGTTAATGTGAAGATTTTGAAGTTGTTATCGATTAATGAAAACTTCTTTGATTATGGTGAAGACCATTATCATGAAATTTTATTGGTTTATTTATGTGAATTTGATAAAGATTTAAAAGATGAAACAATAATAAGTAAACGCGAACCTCATAAACGTTTTACTTTTATCCCTTACAAAGAACTATTAAATGTTAATTTCAAACCTGAATTCCTATTAAGTGATTTACAAATATCCGATAACACGCAAATTATCATCCATAATATCAGTAAACAAGAATAAAATTATAAATATATAATGTTGGGAGAGTTGAATGATGTTATTGATTAAAATGCAGCGAAAGTCTATACAATGGGGAATGATGGGATTTTAGAAAATACGGACATTTTAATTAAAGGGACTAGGATTAAAGCAATTGGGAAAGATCTACCTACCGATGGAGTAGATACGGTTATTGATGCGAGTGGCAAATATGTTTATCCTGGTTTTATTGACGCTCATTGTCATATTGGTTTGTTTGAAGAAGCCATTGGTTTTGAAGGTAACGATGGTAATGAAATAACCAATCCCATAACGCCAGAACTTCGCGCCATTGATGGTATTAACCCAATGGATATCGCTTTTAAAGAAGCATTACAAGGTGGAGTAACAACAGCGCATACAGGTCCCGGTAGTGCGAATGTAATTGGCGGACAATTTGCGATTATCAAATTAGCGGGACGCCGTGTGGATGATATGGTAGTAAATCCTTATTCAGCGATGAAATGTGCTTTTGGGGAAAATCCGAAAAGATGTTACCGTGGTAAGGGTCCAGAAACAAGAATGGGAACAGCAGCGCGCCTAAGAGAGACATTATATAAAGCGAAAGAATACTTGGAAAAGAAAGAAAAGAATACCGAAGATGAAAGTAAAAAACCAGCATTTAACATGCAATATGAGGCTCTTATACCTCTACTTAAACGCGAAGTACCATTAAAAGCTCATGCACATCGCGCGGATGATATTTTTACTGCGATTCGGATTGCGAAAGAGTTCAAATTACGGTTAACTCTTGACCATTGTACTGAAGGGCACCTAATTGCGGATATTTTAGCCAAAGAAGGCTATCCAGCAATCGTAGGACCAAGTTTTGGTAACCGCTCTAAGTTTGAATTAAAAGAAAAATCCTTTATTACACCAAAAGTCCTCCAAGAAGCAGGAGTTAAGGTAGCTATCAACACTGATAGCCCAGTTATACCCTTACACCACCTTAACATGTCCGCATCATATGCTGTAGCAGCTGACATGAATGCTTATGAAGCTCTGAAAGCAATTACTATCAATCCAGCAGAAATAATGGGAATTGCAGATCGTGTTGGTTCTTTGGAAGTTGGTAAAGATGCAGATGTAGTAATTTGGAGCGGGGATGCACTTAACAATCAAAACTTCGTTTATACTACCATTGTGAATGGAGAAATAGTCTACAATAAAGAATGAGACAATAATAAAAATTCTTGTTTAAATAGTCTCAGTTAATGAACCCATATAATATAATTAGCGTGGTTAATACCACGCTTTTTTACTTGATTTGGTTTATTTTTTTCAAAGTTCTCTTCTAAAGATTTTAATATAAGTTATAATTAAATAAACAAAGAAATAATTGCGAGAATAATTAAAAGAATACCAGCATAGATATTCAAATTAATATCAATAAAACGATTGCTTGTGCTTTTACTAAGTTTTAGGGAAACATATGTTAATATGCAACTAATAAATGCGAATAATGGTGCTGTGATAAGAATGATAATATGATCCATCGCCTTTAGAGCGATTCCTGTGAAGAAACTATCAACACTTACGGAAAAGGCAAATAGACATTTGTGAAAGAAAAAAGAAATATCGTATTTAACATCGCTATCTTTTTTATTAATCATCATGATGCCTAAAAATACGAGGATGATAAAAGCTAGGTATTCTAAACGATGTTCGATGTACCGATAAAGATTAGTATGAGTAAAAAGTAAATTAGTGAGATAATATCCACATAACGCGAAGAGAAAATGAAAAGCGCCAACGATGATGCTAGTGAATATCCTTTCACGGCGATATATAATTGTAGCGCCAAACAATAAACTAAACATAAAGGCATCAATACTTAAAGTTATACCCAGAACAATACCATAGATACAAGAAATAATCACATTTACCATAATCTTCCTCAACTGAATAAGGTGATATTATGAAAAGATTGAATGATGAAGAAAAACGTCAATTGGGGCTATTAATTTTTTATTATCGTAGTTCTTATTTTCGGAGCGCACGAAATGATAATGAAAACTTTAAGCAAGTTAATTTTTGTCGAGGGATATGTTCACAAGCGCAATTATCGCGATTAGAGAATGGCGAACCATTAAAAGATCACGAAATATATTGGTTGCTTTTAGATAAACTTAATTTAAAGTATGAAAGAATATCCTCTAAAGAAGTTTTGACTTTTGAATCATATTATGAATATATTTATGAGTATCAAAATAATGATCAGTTAGCGATTAATTATAATGAATATATTTTAATGATAAATCATTTTCAAAATGTTTTCCGAAACAATGTAATTTATACCCACTATAATTACGCCTTAGAGTTTATTGTGAATATCTTAAATGAAGATTTAGAAGAAGCATATATTTTACTTGAGCTTGTTGAAAAAACATTAGATATTTTGCCTCCACAACTACTCATTTTGACATTACACTATATAGGTAAGTATTATTATTTGATTAATGAATATCATGTGGCTAATAAATATTATTTATTAAGTCTTGAACATATGCATAAAAATAATCTTTCTAATAATGTAATTTATTTTGATATTGCGATTAATGAAATAAAACGCAAATCTTATATTCAAGCAAGTTATTATTTAAACCGTGCTTTAGGATTTTATTTAAATACTAATAATCAATTAACGTTAGGGAAAATTTACTTTTACTTTGGTCTTCTTTATACCTTAAATAAGGAATATGATATTAGTTATCGCATGTTAAATAAAGCACTAGAAATTGCGCATACCATTCATAAACGAGAATTATTAGTAAATATATATAATCTCTATGTTGTTAATTTGTATCTCACTGAAAATTTACAGAAAGCATTAATATATTTGAATGAAGCATTACTAGTTGAGTCTAATAAAATAAGTAGATTATTAGAAGTGTTAATTAAACATAAATTAAAACAAAATCCAGATGATAACTTACTCGGTGATAATTATTTTGAGATTTATCAATTTGTTAAACTAGAAGATAAAGAAAAGTATTTTGAAGAAGTTATCGAACCTAAACTGAATAAATTTGATATACTTATTCAACATGTGGTATTAAATGAATTATATGTTGAATATAAAACTAAAAAGAAGTATAAAAAGGCGCTTGAATTATTAGAAAAATATAAAATCTGAATATTTTTAGGAAAAAGGCAATAGAATTCTCGCTTTTTCCCAAATATTCAGATTTCTTTATTTTTGCTTTCTAATCCATATAATGTAAAGTAGGAAGACAGGAATGGTGAGGTGAGTAAGATGCAATGGATTATACCCTTTATTTGGTTTTTGGTAGCACTAGTCTTTATAGTAATTGAAGCATCAACACTAAATCTAATTACTATTTGGTTTGCGGGTGGTGCACTCGCTAGTTTGGTAGTAGCACTAATCGTACCACAAATGATATGGTTACAATTTCTCGTATTTATCATTGTTTCTATTTTATTAGTGTTCACAATTAGAAACTATGCGGTTAAGAAATTAAGAGCCTCACAAGTTAAAACTAATGTGAACTCTTTAATCGGAAGACGAGCAATTGTCACACAAACAATCGAAGAGTTCAAATATGGTGAAGTTAAAGTAGATGGCGCTTATTGGACTGCTAAGAGTGTTGATGGCTCGCGTATAGAAAAAGACGCGGTAGTAGAAATAATTGATATTAGCGGTGTTAAACTAATTGTGAAAAAAGTAAATTAAAAGGAGGAGAATGTTATGACCTTAATTTTAGCAAGTTCTGGTTGGTTAATCTTTTTATTTATCTTAATTCCATTACTAATTATTTTGATTTTATTATCAGTTCATATCGTTCCACAATCTTATGCCTATGTAATTGAACGTATGGGGTCTTTTAAATGTGTCTGGGATGCTGGAATCCACTTTAAAATTCCCTTTATTGATCGGGTTGCTCAAAAAGTATTATTAAAAGAACAAGTTTTTGATTTCAAACCCCAACCAGTCATTACGAGAGATAATGTGACGATGCAAATTGATACGGTTGTCTTTGTACAAATAACCGATCCTAAATTATATACATATGGTGTATCTAAACCAGAAATGGCAATTGAAAATTTAACAGCCACAACATTACGTAATATCATTGGTGAATTAGAGCTTGATGAAACGCTAACTAGTCGCGAAGTAATTAACTCTAAAATGCGAATTATTCTCGATGAGGCTACTGATCCTTGGGGAATCAAAGTTACACGCGTGGAAGTAAAAAACATCTTACCACCTAAAGACATTCAAGATGCTATGGAAAAGCAAATGCGAGCTGAACGGGAAAGACGTGCAACAATTTTAACAGCTGATGGACAAAGAGAAGCTGCGATAAAATTAGCAGAAGGGGAAAAACAAGCAAAGATCTTACAAGCTGAAGCAGAAAAACAAGCGAGAATTTTACAGGCAGAAGCAGAAAAGCAAGCACAAATTAAAAAGGCTGAAGGGGAAGCAGAAGCTATACTTAAAGTTAATGAAGCACTTGCAGAAGGGTTGAAATTATTAAATGAAGCTAACCCAACAGACAGAATCTTAACGCTTAAAGCCTATGAAGCATTAATGAAAGTTGCAGATGGCAAAGCTACTAAGATTATTATTCCTTCTGAAATTCAAAATCTTGCTGGCCTTGTTACAAGCATTAAAGAATTAGTTACTGATGCAAAATCTGAAGAAGAAAAAGAAAACTAAATATAATTAAAAAAAGCTTAACCAAAAGGTTAAGCTTTTATGTTTATATGATGTTTTTGATAAAAGTCCTGATAAATTTTAATTGAACTAAAACCTTTATAAGTTATTAAATAATGCAGAATAATGATTTCGAAAGGTATTTTAATAATCATAACTAAAAAACGATAAGGCAATAAAGCGAAAAAACTAGCTGGTTGTTCATATTGCCAAATGAATAGTTGTGTAGAAGAGACTATAAAAGCGATAATAAGTGTAATAACGGTAGATAGGATAATGGTTGTTTTTTTATAACGGAAAAATGTAAAAACTATTCCAGGTATAATACCGAAAAGCATCGCTTCTACAGTAAAGAGATTTGGTCCCACATTTAACCCTCTAATATTAATCATTGAATAAACTAGATCAGTTACTAAACCAACTAATCCACCATATAGCGGACCTAAAAGAATACCTGCAATCATAATTGGTATTTCAAAGATTCTTACCGCAAAAAATTGGGTTTCATAAGAAATGAATAACTTCATGATAATTGCGACGCTCGCAAAAATTGCGCCAAATACTACTTGTCTTATTATTTTTTTTGATTTAGTCATAAAAAAGACCTCCGTTTAAATAAAATTACAGAAGTCCACTAAAAATATATACATATTTTTACAGCGGACGCGATAAGAAATCGCAGGGAGAAACCTCCCTTTCGTCTATAGGCAACATCCCATCCTATAGCACTTAACGCTTCTTATCTACTCTGTGAAGACTATTATAACATATATCTATATATGAGGAAACTAAAATAATCAAACAAATGAGTATAATAAGATAAAATATCCTAAGTGAACAACTTCTGCGAAAATAGTAGAAAAATCAGCCATTTTGTATTAAAATTATAAATTAGTAGGTGATTTACTTGATTGGATTAGGAACAATCATCAATGCATTAGCCATTATAAGTGGTAGTTTTATTGGACTAGTTCTTAAACAAAACCTCAAAGATAGTTTTAAAAACACGATGATGCAAGGCATTGGATTAACTACCATTGTCATCGGAGTAACAGGTGCTGTTAGTGGTTTTCTCGCTTCCACCGATAAGTTTTTATTCTTAATTATCATTATTTCGTTAGTATTAGGTGGAGTATTAGGTACTTTAATGAAAATCCAAAGTAAGTTAAATAACTTAGGTATCTATGTAGAGAAGAAATTCTCACACGAACAAAGTTTTGCGAAAGGATTTGTGACGAGTTCGTTAATCTTCTGTGTGGGTGCAATGGCGATTATGGGAGCGCTCAATGATGGAATGAAAGGCGATCTCTCTATTCTTGCCATTAAAGCGATTTTAGATGGCATAACTTCGATGATTTTAGCTTCTACATTAGGAATCGGTGTACTTTTTTCATGTGTATCAGTTTTGTTATATCAAGGAACAATCACCGTTATCGCATTTTTCTTTAAAGATTTTTTACCACAAACTGTGATTAATCAGATGACGATTGTTGGCAATATATTAATAATAGGTATAGGTTTAGATTTACTGGAAATTAAAAAGATAAATGTAGTAGATATGCTTCCCGGAATTTTTTTACCAATAATCTATTATTTAATTACGCTAGTGTTGTAATATATTATTAAAATGTTAGGAGTAGTGACTTAGATGATTAGAATAGCGCGCTATGACGATATTGAACAGATTCTTAATATCGTTAAAGAAACCATAGAAGATTTACAAAAAGAAGGTAATTATCAATGGGGCGATGATTATCCGACAAAAGAATATTTTCTCGAAGATATCAAGAATGCCAGTTTATACATTTTTGAACGTAATAATGAAGTTGCTGGTTTCATTTGTTTAAACAAACAGGAAGATGAGGCTTATAAAAAATTAAACTGGCAAAAACAAGGAGAAGCAATTGTTATTCATCGCTTTGCGGTAAAAAGAAGTTATCAAAATCAACGTATTGGATCGAAATTACTTGAGTTTGCAGAGAATTTAGCTCGCAATAAAGGTATTAACTATTTGAAAGTCGACACTAACTCCAAGAATAAAAGAATGAATGCCTTCTTTCAAAAACATGGATTTAAGTTTGTCGGGCAAATATATTTACGCAAAGTTCCTGATCCCTTTAATTGTTACGAGAAAGTATTAGAATAGGAGAGAACAATGCGAATAGACAAATATTTAAAAGTATCACGGTTAATTAAAAGACGTACTGTAGCGAAAGAAGTAGCCGAGCATGAACGGATTGAAATAAACAATAAGATCGCTAAACCTAGTAGTGAAGTTAAAGTGGGCGATCTCGTAACTATTACTTATGGAAATAAAAGGGTAACAATTAGAGTAACACAAATCAGCGAATCTTCAAAGAAAGCTGATGCAGAAAACATGTACGAAATCGTTAGTGAAGAACGTTTATAAACCTCCTTTTATCATAACTATCAGGATAGATTAATATAATTTACTGATAGTTAATAAAGGAGGTTTTTTTCATGAATCAAAGCGAAATTTTTAATAAAACAACCAGAGAAACAAATACTAATTTAAAGAGCCATCATATGTTAATTCGTGACAGGAAATCAATTGAACTAACAGGAGTTGTTAAAATTGAAAGTTTAAATAGTGAAGAATTCATTCTAGAAACTGTCTTAGGGTATATGACTCTTTCTGGTCATGAATTAGAAATGATTAATTTTAGCGTTGAGAAAGGCGAAATGTTGATTACCGGATATGTGACTAAAGTGGAATACTATGACCATGAGGATGATAAGAAAGCCTCTAAAGGATTCTTCAGCAAGTTATTTAAATGATTGATTTAAAAACACAATTCTTACTTTTGCTATACGCGATATTATCCGGAATCTATTTAGGGGCTTCTTATGATTTGGTGTATTATTTTATATTAATACATCTAAGAAAGACATTAAAGTTTGTCCTAGATATATGTTTTTTTGTCATTCAAGGATGTATTATTTTTACTGTTATCTATAAAATCAGTGATGGTATTATACCGTTTTATTGTTATGGGATTATGATTGTTAGTTTTTTATTGTATTATCGCTTTGCGAATCAATATTATGAAAAGAATTTATTTCCTTTTCGAAAACTAATATATTACTTAATAAATAAACTTTTAAAAGTCTTAAGATATATCTTCGTTAAGCCTTTTGTAGATACTTATCTTTTCCTAAAGCAAATATTTAGTTTCCTCATAAAAAAATTTATAGGTTGTGGGAAATATGTCACGAAAAAAATCACAATTCAAAAAATGCGGAAAAAACTTAAGATTAACCAGGATTCGACTTAAATTACCGTGGATCTTATTCATCATTGTAATATATATATTACTGTTTTCTTCAGTAGCTATTATTATTTCCCAACAACTTAAGCAGTTATAATTAGAAATTTTAATTATGTGAAATAAAATCAAAGTCTCTCCCATAATTCAACACAATAATAAAAATTAATCTCTTATAATAATACAAAATGCATATTGAGGGAGAGATTATAATGGCACAGACACTTTCGGCACTAAACGATAAACTCAACAAACAAATTGTCAAAGAGAAGAGTAAATTAATATCAAAGGATTTGTTGGGACAAATACTAATGGCGTTAGTATTTTCACCACTTGCTTTTTCAATAAATTTTGGTTTAGGTGCGTGTTTTTGCATACCATTATTGTGTTTTTTAATTGAGCGAGATAAACGTCAAGGATTATTCACAATGTTGATTATTACCCTTTTAACACTTTTTATTGATTATGTACAAGTGTTAAATCTTATAATTGCCTTCGTGCCTTTGCTCTTTTTTGTTCATCGTGAAAATAATGATAAAATTAACTATTTGATCCTTAATCTTTTAGGGCTAATATCTTATACTCTTAACAGCATCTTGAAACAAACTGATATCAACTTTATGCAATTGATTTTTATATGTTTATTTATTAGTGCCTTTTATACAATATATTTAAAATCTTTAGAAATAAACCATACTAAGAAACAATTTTTGTTTAAAGAAGACGTTTACGCACTTATTGCATTTCTCTTTAATCTGCAAATAGGCTTGTTTACTATTAATTTATATGGTTTTAATCTAGGATTATTAAGTATGAGTTTAACAATTATGTTCCTAGGAATGACCACAACAGCACTGAATACTCTAATTACTACCTTCCTTGTTTATTTTGCTTTAGTATTTTCAGGCTACCCTATTCAAGGGAATACCATTATCCCTTATTTAGGTGTTTTTTCTGCTTTTTTACCTAAAGAAAACTTTTCTTTAAAAACTTTTTGTTTCTTTTTAGGTCCAGTTGTTATATATTATTTAGGTTACTTAACAGGTGATTTATTAGGGTTCTTCCTTAGTAACGCTCTTGTAACTACAGTCTATTATATAGTTAGTTTTTTCTGTGAGAACCATTTATTAAATATCTTAACTCCCAAATATGAAGATGCTAAATATTATCAGATTTATGTTGAAAACTTTAGAGAAGAAGTGAGCCAGCGATTATTAAATTTTGCTGAATTATTTAAGACCTTCGCTTATAAATCCTTAGAGTCAAGTGCGGAGCTAATGAAACTTGATGATGCGATTGAGGAATTGACGGAGCGGCATTGTAAGAAGTGCTTAAAGAAAGAATTATGTTTAAATTGTAATCACATTAAAACCTATAATTACTTTAGTCAAATTCTCAAAGAAGGCGAAGAAATTTTAAACGCTGATAAAAAACGTTTCTTAGACTTGTTTAGCATGTATTGTTTTGAAGCTTATGCGGTTATAAATTCCGCTATTGAACTTAACCAGGAGTATTTATTAAGCAGTAAAACTCATAATAATACAAATCTCTTATTTCAATCACAATTACAAGGACTAGCTCAAATTCTTCAAGAATATGCCATTGAAGTGCATAATGATTATGAAAGTGATACGATTAAAATTGAACGGTTGAGGGACAAGTTACGAAAAGCAGGTGTAAATATCATATATGTTAAAGCTAATTGTATAAAACCAAAAAATCTTGATATCGATCTTGGCATAAGAAATTACGAAGGACACCACGATAATCTTATACTTAATTTTCTTAATGATTTATTTAAAGAAGAAGTGGATATTTCTGTTTTGAAAACAAACAAAAATTTAACGAAATTAAAAGTAACATCTAAACAAGTCTTTGAATTAGAATTTGGGACAAGTTATATAGGTAAAGATGGTTCTCGCATCTCTGGTGATAACTTCTTAAAATGTGAGATGCATAATGGTAATACTGTAATAGCGTTAAGTGATGGTATGGGAAGCGGTTATTCCGCGCATGTTGAAAGTAAAAGTACATTAGAATTATTAAATAAAATGTTGCAGACGGGGACAAATGATAAGACCGCAGTAAGTATTCTTAATACTTTACTTTCATTAAAGGAATATAATGAACGTTATTCAACTTTAGACTATGCGACCATCAATAAAAGCAAAGGGACGATTGATTTCTATAAAATTGGTAGTGCTCCTAGTTTCATCATCCGTGGTAATAAAGTAATTCGTATTGACAATGCCAATTTACCGATGGGACATTCAGGTGAAATTGAAAAAGTAACTTGTGAACTCATGGTCAATGATATAATCGTTATGGTAAGCGATGGTGTTATCGAACGCTACAACAATATTAATAAATTTGAAAAAACCTTGGTACAAATTTTACGCACTTCATCGATTCAAATAGCTCATGATATCATTAGGGCGGCTATTACCGAATTTGGTGGTAAGATCCCTGATGATATGACCGCAATTGTGATTAAGGTGAATCCGTGTAAAAACAAACTGAGTGCATAATAATTTATGCTATTATAAAAATAAGTTATAATAAACGTGAGTCAAGGTTTTCTTGACTTTTTTCAATATCATTCTATAATACAATTGGTGAGTATAAGGATGTTTACTGAACAGGTATTGAGCCACAATTTAATTGATAAAGGTGATTCAATCGTTATTGGAGTATCAGGTGGCGCTGATTCAATGGCTTTATTAGCCTTTTTATTGTCTTTACAAGAAAAATGGCAATTAAAACTCATTGTAGCGCATGTGAATCACCATACCCGTGGTTATGAAAATGAACAAGAAGAAAACCTAATTAAGGATTATTGCGATAGATATCAATTACCTTTCTATGTTGGTCATTTTCATAAAAGTGGTAATGAGAATTTTCATGATGAAGCTAGAAAGTTTCGCTATGAGTTTTTTGTGAGTGTTGCGAAAACTCATGGTGCTAACAAAATAGCACTCGCTCATCATCAAGATGATCAAGTAGAAACTGTGCTTTTTAAAATTATGCGGGGCAATCAACTTGGTGGATATGTGGGAATGAAACCCAAATATGAAATTGAAAAGAATATTTATATCATAAGACCTTTATTAGATTTAACTAAACAAGAGTTAATTACGTATTGTGATATGAATAAAATTCCTTATTTGGTTGATTCTTCCAATCTAAGTGATAAATATGCCCGTAACTTTATTAGAAATAGAATCATTCCGTTATTTAAAGAATTACAACCTGATATTAATGCGAAGGTTCTACAACTCCACGAACAATTAAGCGAAGTTGATGAATTTCTAAATCAAAATGCAGAAAGATTATTGAAAGAATTGATAATTTTAACTGAAAAAGAGAGAATAATAGTTGATTGCGATAAATTAAAGACGATACCTAAAGCAGTAATAAGAGTGACTCTTTTAGAAATTATCAAAAAATTAAATGTGCCTAATCTTGAACTTAACTATGAAAAAACTAATACTTTAATTAATATCATAAAAAGCAAAAAGCCTAATCTCACCTATGATTTAGGTAAGAACATCTATTGTGTTAAAGCTTATGATAAGATTAGTTTTCAATATGGATTACCTAAGTTAGAAGAATACTCTTTTATTCTTGATGATTTTAAAGAATATGAGTTACCAAATGGAATGAAAATTCGCTTGAAAAAAGTCGAAGAAATAGCAAAAACTAATAACAAAAAAATGTTTTTATGTTATAATAACACTATATGGCCACTAATGATTAGAACTAGGTTAGCTGGTGACTTTATATATACGCAAGTGGGACGCAAAAAAGTGAATAGAGTATTCATTGATGAAAAAATTCCGGCACAAGAAAGAAAAACCTGGCCGTTATTAGTAGATAGAAATGATAATGTTTTATGGGTAATCGGTTTACAAAAATGCGATTACCGCCTATTCCCTAAATATGGGGAATATGTGGAAATTGAAATTGTTAGTTGATGGAGGTATATTTATGCATCAAGATATTAAAAAAATACTTGTTTCTCAAGAACAAATTGAACAAAAGTGTAAAGAACTAGGGGAAATTATCTCTCGCGATTATGAAGGTAAAAAACTTGTAGTAATAGGACTATTAAAAGGATGCATTCCTTTTATGAGTGATTTAGTCAAGCATATAACAATCCCCATTCATCTAGATTATATGTCCGTTTCCAGTTATCACGGCACCACTGCCTCATCTGGCAATGTAAGAGTTAACAAAGACCTCGATATGTCAATTCAAGGATATGATGTTTTAATCGCTGAAGATATTATTGATACAGGACAAACTTTGAAAAAAGTCATGGAAATGTTATCAGTTAAAGGTGCGAAGAGCATCAAAGTTGTGACCTTATTAGATAAACCAGAAGGTCGTTTAATTGACTTTAAACCAGATTATGTGGGCTTTGTGATTCCGAAAGAATTCGTTGTTGGATACGGATTAGATTATAATGAGTATTACCGCAATCTACCATATATTGGAGTTTTGAAAGAAGAAGTATATAGCAAATAAGGAGGTCTAAGATGGCTAATGCGATAAAAAAGAAACCTAACAATGGCTGGAGCGGCTATCTAGTATATTTTCTAGCAATCGCAATTATTTTTCTAATTATCGTATACATCATGCGCGGTCATGGCACAGTGGAAGAAATTAATTATAATGAAGTTATAACTTTAATTGAAAATACTGACCAAACAGAAGACAAAGCGAAGATTGTTACGAAGATTATTTTCTCACCACAAACAGGTGATTATAACTATAATATTCATCATATTAAAATTTATACTAAAGACAAAAACGTTGTCTATGAAGCAAAAATTTACGGTGACTTTTTGGTAGAAGAAATCCAGAAACTAGCAGTTACAAAAAATATTGAAATGGAAAGTGAAGCCGTAAGGTCATATGGCGGATTGTTAACTTTACTATCGTTCATTTTACCGATTGTTCTGATTGTTGTCTTCATCGTCATCTTTTTACGTAGTGCAGGTAATAACAATAAAGCATTCGACTTTGCTCGTTCACGTGCAAGACTTAACAGAACTAAGGATGTTACTTTTGACGATGTAGCTGGTCAAGAGGAAGAAAAACAAGAATTAATTGAAATCGTCGACTTTCTCAAGAACCCTCGTAAGTACAATGAAGTTGGGGCTCGAATTCCTAAAGGGGTATTATTATATGGTCCTCCAGGGACAGGGAAAACACTTTTAGCTCGTGCTTGTGCAGGTGAAGCAAACGTTCCTTTCTATTCCATTTCTGGTTCCGACTTCGTAGAAATGTTCGTTGGGGTTGGAGCAAGTCGTGTACGTGATATGTTCAAGACTGCTAAACAAAATGCACCATGTATCATCTTTATTGATGAAATTGACGCAGTAGGTCGTCAAAGAGGTGCTGGTTTAGGTGGAGGTCATGACGAACGCGAACAAACCCTCAACCAATTATTAGCGGAAATGGATGGCTTTGGTTCTAATACTGGTGTCATCGTCATGGCTGCGACTAACCGTCCAGATGTTCTCGACCCAGCATTATTACGTCCTGGTCGTTTCGACCGTCAAATCATGGTTAACTTACCAGATGTTAAAGGACGGGAAGAGATTCTTAAAGTTCATGCTCGTAATAAGAAATTCGCTCCTAATGTTCGTTTAGCGGATGTCGCAAAACGAACACCAGGCTTTAGTGGTGCTGATCTTGAAAATCTCTTAAATGAAGCAGCATTATTAGCCGCTCGTAATAATCGTAAAGTAATTGAAATGCCTGATATAGATGAAGCAATGGACCGAGTATTAATGGGACCTGCGAAGAAGAGTCGTAAATACTCTGAACGCGATAAAAATATCATCGCTTATCATGAAGCTGGCCATGCTGTTATTGGGTTAAAACTCAAAAATGCTGCTACAGTGCATAAAGTAACGATTATTCCGCGTGGACAAGCAGGCGGTTATAACTTAATGCTTCCTGAAGAAGAACGTTTTGTTCAAACAAAACAAGACTTGCTTGATGAAATTACAGGTCTACTTGCTGGTCGGGTAGCCGAAGAAGTAGTTTTCAATGAAATAACTACTGGTGCGCATAACGATTTTGAAAGAGCGACAAAGCTAGCGCGTGCGATGGTTACAGAATACGGTATGAGCAATTTAGGTCCAGTTCAATATGAACAAAGAACTGGTGATGTCTTCTTAGGAAGAGATTACATGAAAGATAAGAACTTCTCAAGTCAAGTAGCCCATGAAATCGATATTGAAATTCGTCGTATTATTGAAGAATGTTATGAACGGGCTAAGACTGTGATAACCGAAAACCGCAACTTGTTAGATTTAATTGCTCATCAGTTAATCGAAATGGAAACACTAACTAAAGAAGATATCGAAGAGTTAGTAGCTACTGGTAAAGTTAACTGGTGGGAAGAAAAGAAAGCACGTGAAGCTGAAGAAGCTAAGAACAATAATAAAGAAAATAATAATAAAGAAACTGACGATACACAAACTAATTAATAGATTAAAATCCCTTAAACATCGTTTTAAGGGATTTTTTACAGGAAATCAAATTTGAAAAGAAAGGTGTTTATATGAGTGATTATTTAGTACGTGCACTTGCTTTTAATGGAACAATTAGAATATATGCGGTTAACATAACCGAAACTGTAAGGGAAGCCCAAAGACGCCATCAGACTTTACCAGCCGCAACCGCTGCTTTAGGAAGAACAATGGCAGTTGCCGCCATGATGGGCGCGATGTTAAAAGGACGTGAAAGTTTGACCGTTAAGGTTACTGGCGATGGACCCATTGGAGAAATCTTAGTTGATGCTAATGCGACTGGAGAAGTTAAAGGTTATGTGGCTAATCCTGATGTCCACTTTCAATATCCCGATGGTAAACTCAATGTCCAGGCAGCTGTTGGTACTAACGGGGAAATCACTGTTATTAAAGATTTAGGTTTAAAGGACTTTTTCATCTCCTCAGTTAATCTTATAAGTGGTGAATTAGGAGAAGACTTTACTTATTATTTTGCGAAAAGCGAACAAACACCATCAAGTGTGGGCTGCGGTGTATATGTTGACACAGATAATTCGGTATTATCTGCTGGAGGTTTCATTATTCAAGTAATGCCTGGAGCAACGGATGAAACAATTACAACTTTAGAAAACATCTTAAAATCAATTAAACCTGTTTCCCAAATGTTATATGAAGGGTATAAACCCGAAGATATTGTAAAAGCCATTTGTCAAGACAATGACTATCAAATCATATCTAAACTTGATATCAAGTTTGTATGTAACTGTAGTAAGGAACGCTTTGCGGAAGGGTTAGCTAGTTTAGGTAAAGATGAAGTACAGAAAATCATTGAAGAAGATCATGGCGCTGAAGTAGTTTGCCATTTCTGTAAAGAAAGATATTATTATACAGAAAATGAATTACAGGAAATTATCAATGATATGGAAAAAAGTACCGATTAAAGGTACTTTTTTAAATGTTGATATAATAAACTAACTGGTAGACCTACTACTGTGAAATAATCTCCAGTTATGCTTTTGATAAATTTAGCTCCATAACCTTGAATACCATAAGCGCCAGCTTTATCCATTGGTTCTTTAGTTTCAATATAGTCATAGATTTCTTCATCGCTCATATCATGAAAGGTTACAAGCGTTTCGCTATGAAAACTATCAATTTGGTTATTATAGATAATAGTAACTCCCGTATAAACTTTATGAGTACGTCCAGCTAGTTTCTTTAACATTTGATAAGCCTCTTCTTTAGTTCGCGGTTTTTCTAACACTTCATCATCAATATAAACGATTGTATCACTACCAACGATTAAATCGTTAGGGAATCGTTTACTTACCGCCAGCGCTTTTTGCTTAGAAAGATAAGTAACGATTTCCGCTGGTTTTAAGTTAGGATCATAACTTTCATCAACTTCACTGACATGAACTTCAAATTCATCGATAATATATTTAAATAGTTCTTTACGCCTTGGTGAATTACTAGCGAGTATTATTTTCATTTCGTTCATCCTTTCAAGTATGTCGAATTATAGTGTATAATTAGAATGATTTAATTATATCATGAAGAAATTTTAAGAAAAAGGTGGATTTATGAAACTTCTAATTGCATCCGATATCCATGGTTCATTATACTACACAAAATTATTAATTGATAAGTTTAATAAGGAAAAATGTGATAGATTAATTCTTTTAGGGGATATTTTGTATCATGGTCCTCGTAATCCCGTGCCGAAAGACTATGAACCTAAAGAAGTGGCGAACCTTTTAAATCAATATAAAGATAAGATTATTTGTGTAAGAGGAAATTGTGATAGTGAAGTTGATCAAATGATCTTAGAATTTCCTGTCTCTAGCGCTTATTCTTATCTGTTAATTGATAATTATACTTTTTTCCTTACGCATGGTCATCTATATAATCCTGAACAGTTACCATTAACGGAAAATAGTATTTATGTTTATGGCCATACTCATATTCCTGTATTAGAAAATAGTAGTTATATTAAACTTAATCCTGGTTCAATTTCTCTACCTAAAGATAATTATGAACCAACTTATGCATTATATGAAGATGGTAAAATCATCATTAAGACTTTTGAGAACAAAGTTTTGTGGCAAATCCAATTATAATTAGTGTCGAAAGGAAAAACAATTTGCTTAATATAATAAAAAATTGTAAAATAAGTTTAGGTGATAACATGAAATGGAGAATAGCTGACATTGAAATAGCCAACCAAGTGGTAATCGCCCCGATGGCTGGAATCGGTAATGTGAGTTTTCGTAAAATTTGTAAAGCAATGGGAGCGGGATTAATCTATGCAGAAATGGTCAGCGACAAAGCACTAATCTTTGAAAATGAAAAAACGCTGGAGATGTTAAGAGTTGATGATGATGAACAACCAGTCTCCATGCAAGTTTTCGGTGGAGATGTCACAAGCATAGTGGAAGCTGCTAAAATTATCGATAAGTATTGTAATGCGAAGATCATTGATATAAATCTTGGTTGCCCTGTGCCTAAAGTTGTAAAAAATGATGCAGGCGCAAAATTACTATTGTACCCTGATAAGATTTATGAAATTGTAAGTCGCGTAGTTGATACGGTAAGCAAGCCTGTGACGGTTAAGATGCGAGCGGGGTGGGACAGTAAAACTATTTATGCAGTGGAAATCGCGCAAAAATGTGAAAAAGCCGGAGCGCAGGCAATTGCGATTCATGGAAGAACCAGAGCACAAATGTACACAGGAGTAGCAGATTGGAATATCATTAGACAAGTTAAAGAAGCAGTAACCACAATTCCTGTAATTGGAAATGGTGATGTGAAAACACCACAAGATGCTAAACGAATGCTAGAAGAAACCAAGGTTGATGCTGTGATGATTGGGCGAGCGGTTTTAGGGAATCCTTGGTTGATTAAACAAACGGTACATTATCTAGACACAGGTGATTTATTACCTGATCCAACTCCTAGAGAACGCATCATGCAGGCTATAAATCATATGTATTCATTAATTGAATTAAAGGGAGAAAGAGTGGCAGTATTAGAAATGCGGAGCCACATTCCTTGGTATATTAAAGGGCTTTATAATGCGACAACTATTAAACGGGAAGTTAACAATTTAACAAAGGCTGAAGAGATTAAGAACTTGCTAGAAAAATATTTAGAGATTTTGGAGGATAAGCCAATTATAGATGGGGCGGTGTAAAATGAAGAAGAATTATTTTTTTGATCGCTTAATGTCGTTGTTTTACGATTACTTGTTTGTGATTATTACAATGGGGGTTATCGCTTTTGGTCTATATTATTTAGATAAAAACGTGATGGAAATCCCATACTTTTACATAGTTTTAGTTATTATTGAAGTATTTTTTTATTTTATTATTTATCCGTTAATTTGTTTAAAATTAAAAGGGTCATTAGGTAAATCACTTAATGATTTATATATTGAACCGACATTAGGTCGTATCACATATGGGAGAATACTTTTCAGAGAAGTTTTCCTTAAACAACTTTTTTATCTCACCATAATAGGGATTATTGTAGAAATTATTTTTTATCTTTCCAAAAAACAAACATTACATGATTACTATTTAAAGACAAAAGTACTAAAAAAAGAACCTGAAGAAGAGGAAAAACCTAAAAGGCGATTATTCCGTAAAAATAAATAAAGTATAGTTGAAAACTTCATAATATATTTGTATAATATAAAAAGTTGAAGAATAAGGAGTGACACAATTGAGCGAGCAAACAAGAGAAACAGAATTATCATTAAATGAACAAATGTTGGTAAGACGTGAAAAATTAAATTACTTGCGTGAACGGGGTATTGATCCTTTCGGACAACGCTTTGATAGAACACATAATAGTAAACAAATAAAAGAACAATTTGGCGAACTTACAGCGGAACAATTAGAGGAACAAAAACCAGTAGTAATAACTGCTGGAAGAATTATGACTAAGCGGGTTCAAGGTAAAGCGGGATTTGCGCATATTCAAGACCAATATGGTCGGATTCAAATCTACTGCCGCCAAGATCGCTTAAATGATGATTATGAATTATTTGTCAAAGCCGATATTGGTGATATTATCGGTGTTGAAGGAGAAGTATTCCGCACTCGTACTGGTGAATTAACAATTAAAGTTAATAAATATCATCATTTAACTAAATCCTTACGACCTTTACCAGATAAATTCCATGGTCTGCAAGATAAAGAGGAACGGTATCGTCGTCGTTATGTTGATTTAATCGTAAATGAAGATGTGCGCAAGGTTTTTATGACACGTTCAAAAATTATTTTTGAACTTCGTAAATATTTGGATAGTTTAGGATACATTGAAGTTGAAACTCCCATCCTCAATACTATTTTAGGGGGTGCAGCAGCACGTCCATTTATTACTCATCATAATACCTTAGATATCGATATGTATCTCCGCATTGCCCCTGAGTTATGGTTAAAACGACTCATCGTTGGCGGTTTTGAAGGAGTATATGAAATTGGTCGTCTCTTCCGTAATGAAGGTATGGATTATAAGCATAATCCTGAATTTACTACCATTGAACTTTATCTAGCCTACTCAGATATGGAAGGCATGATGGATTTATGTGAAGATATCATTGCGCATCTTGCCCAAACTGTTTTAGGTACAACAGAAATCGAATATGAAGGCTTATCCATAAATTTAACTAAGGGTTGGCCACGTCGTCATATGGTTGATTTAATAAAAGAACATACTGGTATCGATTTCTTTCAACCAATGACTTTAGAAGAAGCTAAACAATTAGCGAAGAAACACAATATTGAAGTTCCTGACCATTATACTGGTGTTGGTCACATCATTAATGCCTTTTTCGAAGAATATGTTGAAGATAAATTAATGCAACCAACCTTTGTCTATGGTCATCCAGTCGAAATCTCTCCACTAGCCAAGAAAGATCCTAAAGATCCTCGTTTCACTTTACGCTTTGAATTATTCATAGGTGCACGGGAATATGCCAACGCGTTTAGTGAATTAAATGACCCTATCGATCAAAGAGAACGCTTTGAAGCACAATTGAAAGAGCGAGAATTAGGAAATGAGGAAGCAAACGAAATGGATGAAGATTTCGTTGAAGCGCTTGAATATGGCATGCCACCTACTGGTGGTATCGGTATCGGTATTGACCGCTTAGTAATGTTACTAACGAATTCTTCCAGCATTCGTGATGTATTATTATTCCCGACAATGAAACCTATTAAGCAAAACACTGAACAAACAAACAAGGATGTAAAATAAGGTTTTACATCCTTTTCGTTTTCTAGTATTATTTTGATAATAAAATTAGTTTTATTCTTATGTTTGTTGTGGTATAATGTGAGAAAGACTTAAGCGGGAGTGTAGAAGATGAATAAGAAAAGAAGACGATTTGGCGACCGTTATGATGGTAAATTACTTAGAAAAGTCGATCCATTTTATAAGATTATCCCTTATATAATGAAAACACGGGTGGATTCACAAGTATTCTTTGATGATAAAATTATTCTCGAAAAAACAGAAAAATATATTCAAGATAAACGGGCACAAAACATTAACGTCAGTTTCTTACATATCGTTATCGCTGCGATGGTAAGAACTATGGCGCTAAAACCACGGCTAAACCGCTTTGTGTCAGGGCGTAAGATTTACGCCCGTAATGGTATATTCGTCAGTTTAGCAGTAAAACGGGATATGTCAGAAGATAGTCCTGAAACAACGATTAAGATGGAATTTGAACCTACTGATACAATTTTTGATGTAATGGAAAAGATGAATAAAGCGATTAATGAAAACAAACAAACAAACGCAACTAATGACACGGATAAAACTGCTAAACTAATTATGATGTGTCCTGGATTCCTTGTGCGTTTTCTCGTAGGATTCTTAAACTGGCTAGATCATCGTGGTAAAATGCCCAAGGTTTTAAACCGGGTAAGTCCTTTCCATACCAGTGTGTTTGTGACCGATTTGGGTTCACTAGGAGTTCAACCTGTTTATCATCATATTTATGAATTCGGTACTACTTCAATTTTCGTCGCATTTGGGATTAAGAATAAGGAACGCATCATTGACCGCAATCACAATATCGTTGAACAAAAATATGTCAATGTGAAGATTGTTGTTGATGAACGTATTTGTGATGGATACTACTATGCGAAAGCATTTAGAATCTTCCGTCGTTATGTGGAAAATCCCCAATTATTAGAAGTAGCCCCTGAAAAAGTAGTAGAAGATAATGAAATTTAATTAAGATAATTAAAAGGCTAAACTTGCTTTATCGAAGTTTAGCCTTTCTTTTTACATTTTAATTAATAATACTACCGCTTCACACGCTATCCCTTCACCACGACCGACAAAACCTAGTTTTTCACCGCGGGTAGCTTTAATATTAACATTGTTTTCATCAGTTTCGAGGATTTCAGCGATGGTTTTACGCATTTGAGGGATATAAGGAGCCATTTTAGGTTTTTCAGCGAAAATGGTGGTATCAAGATTATTGATTATATATCCTCGTTCTTTAGCAAGTAAATAAGCTTTATGTAGAAGAATCTTCGAATCGATATCTTTATAAGCGGGGTCATTATCAGGAAAATGCTTGCCAATATCACCCAATCCTAAAGCGCCAATAATCGCTTCAGTAATCGCATGCAGTAAAGCATCAGCATCGCTATGACCTAGTAATCCTTTTTCGTAGGGTATTTCAATACCACCAAGAATTAATTTTCGATTAGGAACTAATTGATGAATATCTGTTGAATGACCTATTCTAAACATATTATTCCTCGCTTACTTTAAAGTATTTATCATAGAGTTTCTCTGCATAATAAAGATCTTCTTGTGTAGTAATTTTGATGTTTTCATATGATGATAAAACAATTTTAACCTTTGCGTCGGTATATTTTTCAATTAAACTAGCTTCATCTGTTCCTAAATAATTATCTTCTTGGGCTCTCTCATGAGCATTTTTTAATAGTTCAGTTTGACATGCTTGGGGTGTTTGAACCGCTACTAATATGTCTCTAGGCAATGTTTCTTTTACAAAATGTTCTTCAACAACTTTAATCGTATCCTTAACTTTAACACCAGGAATCGCACAGCCATAATCGTTCGCATTATATACGAGTTCAGAAATTAGAGTGTTTGTGATAAATGGACGAGCTCCATCATGAACTAAGACAAGCTCCTGTGTTACCGCTTGTAAACCATTATAAACACTATATTGTCTTTCATAACTACCTATAACTATTTTATAAGGTTTATTATTTATTTGCTTTTTTAGTAATTCTTCAATGACTTCTAGATCTGTTTCATTTATCACGACGATTAATTCAGCACATTTTTCATCCTGAAGAAATGGTTTTATGGCTAGCGATATTAATGGCTGATCTTTAATTTTTAGTAACATTTTATTATATCCTAGTTTCATTCTTGTGCCACTACCAGCACATAAGATGATGGCTGCATAATTCATAGTATCACCAATGTTGATTTTAACATAAGTAGATTATTATTAAAATATATATGGAAGTAATTCTGAATCTTTCTTAGTAAGGTCATGAAAAGATTTAATTTTTCTGATAGTTCCCGTTTTACCGCGAATTAAGAGTGTTTCTGTTTCACTGATATTACCTCTTCGCACGATACCATCCAATAAGTCTCCTTTAGTGATACCAGTGGCAGAAAAGATAATATTATCGCTTCTTACCAAATCATGTAAACGGTATATTTTCTTTAACTCTACTCCCATTTCTGAGCATTTTTGTACTTCCCGTTCAGCCATAAGACGATTTTCCACCGTATCACCTTTTGCTTCATGTCTTAAGAGTAATCTACCGTTCATATCGCCACCTAAAGCCCGAATAACTGCAGCAGATACGACACCTTCAGGCGCTCCGCCGATACAATAAAGAACATCGATATTAGTGTAAGGCATACAAGTTAAGATCGAAGCTGCGACATCACCATCGGGGATCGCATATACTTTAATTCCTAACTTTTGCATTTGATTAATTAAATCCAGATGACGGGGTTTATGAAGCGTAATAACCGTTAATTCAGCTAAGGGTTTGTTTAAATGAATGGCGATGTTGATGAGATTATCGATGATAGGAAGTTCTAAATTAATCGTACCTTATGCCTCTGGACCAACAATCAGTTTTTCCATATACATATCAGGCGCATGTAAAAACGAACCCTTCTCGCCTACAGCTAGTACAGATATAGCATTATATTGACCTAAAGCAACCATTCGTGTTCCTTCAATAGGATCGACGGCTATATCCACTTCATCGCCAATACCAGTACCGACCTTTTCTCCAATATATAACATGGGTGCTTCATCGATTTCTCCTTCCCCAATCACTATTTCTCCCCTAATATTAATCCGATTTAACATGGTTCGCATAGCGATGACGCTCGCTTCATCAGCATTATTTTTATCACCTCTGCCTAACCATTTGTAGGCTGCTAGAGCAGCTATTTCGGTAACTCGCGAAAACTCTAAAGCTAATTCGCGTTTCATGTAACCCTCCAAAACGTATTAATTAATATAAAAAAACTTCACTCAAAAGTGAAGTTAACAAAAAATATTAATAATCAATCCCTGCCTTGACGATATAACGATGGTCATCGCAAGAACAAGGAGTAATCGCATAAGTCATTTTGCAGTGGGGACACTTATAGACTAAAGTGTCCATAACGATAGTATGGCCACATTCGCATGCAATTGTAGCAGGATTAGGCATGGGATGTTTGTCCATTCCTTTAGCGCGGACGCGATCTGCAACTGCTTGATTACTTTCAAATTCACAACCACACTTTGATACTACTTTATCCATAATATCTTACCTCACATATAATTTACTGCTAAATTATAACAAATACTCTTTTTTATTTCAATCTCTAATGTTAAAGAGGTTAAATGGATATTCAGTCGGATAGGAAGTAAAGGTTAATAGTTCTTTAGTGGTAGGATGATAAAAACTTAGTTTGTAGGCATAAAGGGCGATGTTTTGCACATCATCATTTATACCATATTTTTTATCACCAGCGATTGGGTGGCCAATATGAGATAATTGAACCCGAATCTGATGGGGTCTTCCAGTTTTGAGATTAACCTTTAATAAACTTAAGTTACGCTTTGTTTCTAATACTTCATAACTTAGTTCTGCATATTTAGCTTTATCAGTTTCATAGGGCATTACATAAACGGTATTAGTTTTTTCATCTTTTTCTAAGTAATTGATTAGAGTATCTTGATGCTTTGGTGTGCCATGAACTATTGCTAAATATGTTTTGGTGAATTTATGTGTTCTAACTTGATCACTTAAGCGGGATGCTGCTTTACTGGTTTTCGCAAACACCATAACCCCACCTACCATTCGATCTAAGCGATGAATGAGACCAAGATATACATTTCCAGGCTTATTATATTTTTCTTTTATGTAGTTTTTAATTAATGTAAGCATGTCCAGATCATTAGTGGAATCTGCTTGACTAAGGATGTTGGGATCTTTAACAACTACGATAATGTGATTATCTTCAAATAGAATTTTCATAGTTCTTGTTCCCACCGTGAAAATATTCCGCAAGGTAAAATTAAATTAGATGATTGAATACGTAAACCAATCTCACCCGAAGTGAGTTTGCCAGGATAACTTTTGTTTACTGTGGTTTCCATAACATTGTGTAACACTATCGGTGAGAAAGCTGATGTATAACTATTAATGATATAGAATAAGGGATTATCGCTTATTACTTCAAGAGTTAGATTTATTAAATCCACTAATTTCTCTTCAATGCGCCACACTTCATTGCTTGTCCCTCGACCGAAAACAGGGGGATCCATGATGATGGCATCATACTTGTTTCCCCGTCGAATTTCACGTTGAACAAATTTAATCACATCATCGATGATAAAGCGCACCTTTCTGTCAGAAAGGTTAGATAAAGCAATATTTTCTTTTGCCCATTGTACCACCCCTTTGGCGCTATCAACATGGGTTACTTCCGCTCCCGCAAAGGCGCAAGCGACGGTTGCTCCACCAGTATAGGCAAAGAGATTAAGTACACGAATGGGACGATTAGCTTTTTGAATTTTTTCTATCATAAAATCCCAGTTTACCGCTTGTTCAGGAAATAGTCCCGTATGCTTAAAGCCAGTGGGTTTGATTAAAAAGGTCAACTCTTTATATTTAATTGTCCAACTTTCAGGGAAATTTGCGACACGCCACTTGCCCCCACCTGATTGACTCCGCTCATAATAGCCATCATATTTATTCCAAATTTTTTGATTATCTTTTGGCCAAATTGCTTGAGGATCAGGACGACGGAGGATGTATTTACCCCATCTTTCAATTTTTTCATTTTCGCCAGCATCAAGTAACGCAAAGTCTTTCCAATTATCCGCAATAAGAAGCATAGTTCCTCCTATAATTACTTATATATATTTTTCAAACCGAAAATCATCATACCAACGATCAACATAGAATGTAAAGCGTGGTATTACACCTATTTGTTTATATCCTAATTTTTTATAAAAGTTGATTGCGACAGTATTAAAAGAAAATACACCTAATTCAATGCGTTTAAAACCAATCTCTTTCGCAAAGTCTTCAATAAAATGCATCGCTACTTTACCTACACCCTTTCCTCGGTAAGTCTTTTCGCTGATGGTAATACCCAACCAAGCGGAAGAGCCATCTTTTTTTAAGAGGAAATCGGGATTATCGGTAATGTTGATATCACCAACGATTATATTATCACAAACGATAAAATAAGAATACTTATCATAACGACTATATAGATTCATTTGTTGAATTTGTTCAGGGCTAACATAACCTAAAGGGCCTTGGGTAAAATTAGGGGAAATCAAATAATTAATTTCTGGATCATTGAACCATTTGGCTAAAATAGCACAATCATTTATATCATGGAAATTAATTGGGATAAACTTAATATCCATATACCCTCCAATTTAATCGATTGAATTGTCAAAAGCCTTCATAACAGCTTCTTTAATGTTTGTAACTCCTATTAAAGTGAAGCCAGTTGGTACCTGATATTTATCTATATCTTTCTTGGGCACAAATGCTCGTTTAAACCCCATTTTATGTGCTTCTTGACAACGGGCTTCAATACGTGTTGCTCTTCTAACTTCTCCTGTCAACCCTACTTCACCAATAAAAACATCAGTAGGACTTAATGGTTTATTCTTATAACTTGATACTATACTCATGAGAATCGCTAAATCACACCCAGGTTCAGTAATTTTTGTACCACCAGTAACCTTAATGTAAGCATCTTGGTTTTGTAAAACAAAGCCAAGATGTTTTTCTAATACCGCGATTAGTAAGGATATTTTATTATTGTCGACGCCTGAAGCCATTCGTTTAGGATTGTTGAAGGAGGTTGGCGAAAGGAGGGCTTGAATTTCTACAAGAACGGGTCTTGTGCCTTCTATGGTCGCCACTACAGAAGTACCAGCGTATCCTAAAGAACGGTCTTCTAAAAACACGCCTGAAGGATTCTCGACTTCAATTAACCCCGTTTCCCGCATTTCAAATACCCCAATCTCATTGGTTGAGCCAAAGCGGTTCTTGACAGCCCGTAAAATGCGATACGCTAAGTTGTTATCACCTTCAAAATATAATACAGTATCAACCATATGTTCAAGCAGACGAGGACCAGCGATGGCTCCATCTTTGGTGACATGACCTACGATAAATGTAGGGATGTTTTTAGTTTTCGCAAGTTTCATTAATACTTGGGTACATTCCTTCACTTGTGGTACACTACCAGGAGTAGAATCAAGGTAATCTAAATAAATTGTTTGAATTGAGTCGATGATTAAAAACTGAGGTTGTAGGTTTTCTACTTGAGTAATTATAGTAGTTAGATTAGTTTCAGGATAAATATATAAATTATCGCTTTGAATATTTAAACGTTGTGCTCGACTTTTAATTTGTTGGAGACTTTCTTCTCCGCTTACATACAATACTGTACCATGTTGGGCGATGGAGTCACTTACTTGTAGTAATAAGGTGGATTTACCAATGCCAGGATCGCCACCGATAAGTATTAAAGAACCTAACACAATTCCGCCCCCTAAAACGCGGTTAAATTCATTGATATTAGTTTTAATACGAATTTTTTCATCAACTTTTAAATCTTTCAGTTTTTCGGGAGAAGTATGAGGGCTTTGTACGATCGATTCATTCTTTGGTTCTTTAATACCTTCGACCATGGTATTATATTCACCGCAAACTGGGCAACGACCTACCCATTTCAATGATTCATTGCCACACTGGGTACAGTAATAAATGGTTTTCGTCTTTGCCATATTTTACCTCCACCATAGTATATAAAAATTATATCCTATTTACCACAATAATTCTATGTATATCCACTACTTTTTCAAGTTGATACTTATCATTTATAAGAGAATAAATAATCAAATAAAGTAGTTTCAAAATCATCCTGAGTTTTTTCGATAGAATCAATATTAATATTGCGATTCATCAAGAATGTACGATATTGTTCGATGATATTTTCCTCTTCTTTACTATCCATTTTTAGATAATTCCGTAAATTTATACGTTCATTAAAGGGTAAGTCGTCTACAGTACTTTTGCGATTAATACCATAGTTGAGAAATCCGATTTGTTTTTGTTTAATTTTATCAGTAGCGATGATAATTGTATTCGTAAAATAGGTTTTATGATTCGCAAAATCTTCAATATAACCGCTTGTTAAAATTTCTCCGATAAGTTCACGAACATTAAGAGCACAACCATCGATATTTTTTAGGAGAATGAGGGAGCGGGGGTATTTTTGAACAAATCTAGTTAATGTGTGGGGATTATCAAAGCCGACATAACCAGGAGGGGCACCAATTAAATTAGAAATACTATGGTGATCAGTAAAGTGATTTAAATTAATCTTTTTGATTGCTTCGCTCCGAATATTAAAGATACAGGCAAGATCATTCAAGAAGCAATTTAGTTCATTCTCGTCTTCATATTCACAAAGAATACTCACGATTGGTTGATAGGTGGAGCGGATATTACTATAGTATCGAAGATAATATTTTTTCAGAAAAGGGTATTTATTTAGATTGTTTAAACCTTCTTTAGTTAGATGTTGATTAGTAATCGTTCTGATAATTTTATCAACAATATTACAAGTTAGGCTTTTTTGCTTATGTATTTTGGCATAGGCACAGGCTTCATCTAATACATCAATGGCTTTATCAGGGAAGAAACGTTCAACTAAGGCCTTTTCGACTTGTTTAACAAGATGTGTAATAGTTTCAGTTGGTATTACGATTTGATGAAAACTCTCGAAATACTTTTTGATATTTAAAAGAATATGGATAGTTTCATCAATTGTTGGTTCATCTACAAAAATTGGTAAGAACCTTCTTGTTAGTGCCATATCACTAATGATGTATTTGTAATATTCATCAACAGTTGTTGCGCCAATACATCGTATTTCTCCACGGGCTAAACTTGGTTTTAGAATATTGGCCATATCAAGGTTATTGTCGCTGTTTCCTGCATTTATGATATTGTGAATTTCATCAATGAATAGAATTACATCTTCGCGATTTTTAATCGCTTCAATAAAGTCTTTCAAACGTTGTTCAAAATCACCACGATACTTCGTACCCGCAACTAAGCTAGCGACATTTAAAGCGATGATTTGGATCGGTTTCTTTTCCAGGTAGTATTTTTGAGCTAAGCCTTCTACAATGGCGGTTTTACCTACACCTGCATTTCCAATTAAGATACAATTACGTTTATTCTTTTTATTTAAGACATTATTTATACGTTCAAGAATATCCTCTCTACCAATTAATGGTAATAATTGTCCTTTTTCCACTAACTCTGTGATATTTTCGACAAAACTAAAACTTTTAAGATTTAACTTATGTTTCTTTTTAGTGTTTTCTAAATCCCACCCCATTACATCGATAATTTCTTGACTTAAATCCTCTCTATCAACTTCGAGTTCATCTAAGATGTAACAGGCGATACAATCGGGTGTATTTAAGAGGGCATAAAAGAGATGTTCTTCATAGACAAAATCAGTACCTGTTTTTTTGCATAACTCCACTGCTTTCTCTAAGATTAAACGTAGTTTTGGAGTGTAAATGATAAGACCAGGAATATTTTTACGGAACACGTTAATTTTATTTATTCTGTCTATTAAATCTTCTTCTGTGATGCCTAACTCTCTTAAAAGCACTTGACAACTACTGTTAGGCTCATTAAAGAGGGCTAATAAAAGGAATTCTGTACCAATTACATATTCATTTTGATTTAATGCGTAACGATGACTTCTAAGAATAATCCCTTTAGCTTGTGGCGAAAACTTCGTGAACACACTTCCCACCCTTTCTTTCTCTATAAAGCATATGTTTTTTAGTGAGAATATTTGCGTAGAGATAGATATTTTATTTATTAAATAAATCTTTTTTTCACTAAATGATAAATTTGACTTTTTTTGTTGATAGAATTAGGATGATGGTTTATAATTCAATTTAGTATATTTTTTTAGAGGTGATGTTCATGCACGTTACTTATGATAAGGAATACATCAAGAAGTTGAATAATGACATCGAGAAGTATTTTCCTCATCTTTTTAAAATTGACGACACAATGACAACAACGCACTCTGGAGTAAGCCGTCTTGTAATGCTAGATCGTTATTCGCAAAAAGATATCAATCTTGTATCCTTATCAGTGGGTGATCTTGTATTAGTCGTAGTTAAAGACGATCCTAGGTTTCCTGCGCGGGGTATCGGTCAAGTCATCAGCATTAATTATGAAGAGAATGTAGCCGAGGTATTGATTGAAGAAGAGTTTCGAGGTAGTCTCTCCAACGAGGAAGAGTTCAATACAGGTATAGTAAAACGTAAATTAGAGACTATTGATAAACCCCTGGAAATCTTCTATGAACAAATAGCACGTCGGGTTGCTCATGATTTAGCGAAAAATGAAAAAAGCGCAGAAAAACGGCGCGAATGGGAAGAGAAGTTCTATTACGAGTTAAAAACATTAAACTTTGTACCAGCAGGAAGAGTATTATATGGTGCTGGTAGTGGGACCCAAGTAACTTATTTTAACTGCTTCGTTATGCCTTTTGTGCACGACTCTCGTGGTGGCATTAGCGACCACCGTAAGAAGGTAATGGAAATCATGAGTCGTGGTGGTGGTGTAGGCACAAACGGAAGTACCTTACGTCCGAAAAACTCTTTGGCTAAAGGTGTGGGCGGTAAATCCAGCGGTGCTGTTAGTTGGTTAAATGATATAGCAAACTTAACACACTTAGTTGAACAAGGTGGTTCTCGTCGCGGTGCTCAGATGATTATGTTGGCTGATTGGCATCCTGATGTGTTAGAATTTATCATCTCTAAGATGCAAAATCCACGCATCTTACAATACTTAATGGAAAACATTCAAGATGAAGATATAATCCAACTCATAAAGAATAAATTAAAGTTTATTCCCTTGTCTGATGAAGAATATGAAATGTATCGGACCATTGTCAAGTTGTCTGAGGAAATGGCTCCTTCACCATTCTCAGAAGAAATTGTTCAAAAAGCTAAGAAGTTAATCCGCGATGGGGGACATTATGAAGTAAATAATCCAGAATTCCTTTCTGGTGCCAATATTTCGGTCACAATAACAAGGGAATTCATGGAAGCGGTTGAAAAAGACGATTATTTTGAATTGCGTTTCCCTGATATCAATAACTACGACGAAAAAACTAAGAAAGAGTATGATGAAAAATGGCATCTCGTTGGTGACGTGCGTGAATGGGAAGCCATGGGATATAAAGTTGCTGTACACAAGCGGATTCGTGCTCGAGAAATGTGGCGTTTAATCAATATTTGTGCTACTTACTCAGCTGAACCAGGCATTTTCTTTATTGATAATGCGAATGATATGACAAATGCCAAAGGATATGGACAAAAAGTAGTGGCGACTAATCCATGTGGTGAACAACCTCTTGCGCCTTATTCTGTATGTAACTTAGCAGCGATTAACCTCGCTAATATGGTTGATAAACGTAAAGGAAGAATCGATTGGGAAAAATTACGTCAAACTATTCAAACTGGCGTGCGGATGCAAGACAATGTTATTGATTCTACACCATACTTCCTAGAAGAAAACCGCGAGCAAGCGCTTGGTGAGCGGCGGATTGGTATGGGCATAATGGGCTTACATGACCTCTTAATTTGGTGTGGTGAACGCTATGGTAGCCCAAGTGCTAATCGCTTAGTAGATCAATTATTCGAGTTTATTGCGACCACCGCTTATGAAACTTCCATTAATTTAGCCAAAGAAAAAGGAAGTTTCCCGTTCTTAGAAACGCGTGGCAGTCGGGATGCTTTCGTAGAAAGCGGTTATCTCAAACGCATGCCAAGATATATTCGTGACGGTATTTTAACATATGGTATCCGTAACTCCCACTTATTAACTATCGCTCCTACTGGTTCTACAGGAACAATGGTAGGCGTATCTACTGGATTAGAACCTTATTTTGCCTTTAAATATTACCGTAGTGGTCGTTTAGGTAAATTCATCGAAGTTAATGCTCTCATTGTTGATGAATGGCTTGAACTCCATCCTGAATATAATAAGGACAACTTGCCAGATATATTCGTAACCGCCATGGACTTGACACCAGAAGAGCATGTTGATATTCAATGCATCATTCAACGTTGGGTTGACTCATCTATTTCTAAAACTGTTAATGCACCAAAACGCTTCACTGTAAGCGATGTTGAGCGCATCTATGAGCGCCTCTACAAAGGCGGTGCTAAAGGCGGTACAGTTTATGTTGATGGTTCCCGTGATTCGCAAGTATTAACATTGAAAGCAGAAGAAAATAATCTTGAACAAATCGATGCAACCCAATTTGGGTTAGAAGTTGAAACTGTGACCGAAACCAAGGTACATAAAGAAGATGATATCAATCCACCAAGAACGAAGGCAAATCGAAACATAGGTGTTGAAGTCGGGGACATTTGTCCAATCTGTTTAGAAGGTATTGTTGAAGAAATTGGCGGTTGTAACACATGTACAAATTGTAACGCACAATTGAAATGTGATTTATAATAAGTTAATATATATTTGTAGAAAAAGATTATCTCTTTTGATAATCTTTTTCTTTTCCGTTATACTAAGATTAGAAACATTGGAGTTGATATCATGGTTGATATCCTAGAAATGAAAAATGAAAGAACTTTGCTAGTTGGTGGATACACTGATGATGAAGATAAATTTGCTTATTCGATGGAAGAATTAGAAAACCTCGCTTATAGTTGTGAACTTAATGTCGTTGGGAGAATAACTCAAAAACTCAGAGAAATAAATCCTCGCACTTACTATGGTAAAGGTAAAATCGAAGAGATTAAACAATATGTTATAGAAAATGATATTGAAGTTGTCGTTACTAATGATGACTTATCAACTAGCCAGTTAAAGAATATTCAAGAAGAAATTAATTGTCGAGTAATGGACCGTACAGGTCTTATTATAGATATTTTCGCACGACGTGCCAAAACCAAAGAAGCAATCCTACAAGTAGAAATCGCTCAATTACAGTATTTACTTTCCCGCCTAAGCCTTTTGAGTGGGAACTTCAACGAGCGGTTGGGTTTACGTGGACCTGGGGAAACTAAATTTGAACTAGATAGAAGAAAACTAGAGAATCGCATTTCCATCTTAGAAAAAGAATTAAAGGAAATGGTAGAAGATCGGAAAATTCAACGACAACGTCGCATAAAGAATGAAATACCTGTTGTTGCACTAGTTGGTTATACAAACTCGGGTAAATCAACCCTCATGAATACCATCTTAGAATGCAGTAAGATTCAAGATGAAGATAAAAAGGTATATGTTGAAGATATGTTGTTTGCGACTTTAGAAACAACCACAAGACAAATCATTCTTGAAGATAATAAAAAGTTCTTATTAACTGATACAGTTGGTTTTGTTAGTAGACTTCCACATCAATTAGTAAAGGCTTTTAGATCAACACTTGAGGAAATCACAGAAGCGGATTTAATTCTACATGTAATTGATATATCAAATAAGAATTTTGAACGTCAATTAAAAACGACTGAACAAGTATTAAAGGAAATAGGTGTTAGTGATATTCCTATTATTCATGTTTATAACAAAATCGATGTGAACAACACTTTAACCGTAGGGGAAGGTGTTTTTATCTCCGCTAAATATAAGACCAATATCGATATATTAATAAATAAGATAAGAGAAGTGTTATTTAGTGATTATCGTACGGTAAAAATGTTGATACCGTATAGTCAAGGTAGTATTTATAGTGTTCTAAAAGAACATGCATATATAAAGGAAGAGGAATATACTGATAAAGGTATAGAAATAATAGTGGAATTAAACAGTATTTTGTACGAAAAGTATAAACATTTGTTGAAATAAACTGTTTTTTCTGAAAAGATGTGCTAAAATAGTTACGGTAAAAAATGTTAGTCATATTATTAAGGAGGATATCATGAAAGTACGCGTTAGATATGCCCCTAGTCCAACGGGCTATTTACATATAGGTAATGCGCGCACCGCACTCTTTAATTACTTATTTGCGCGCAAATATAATGGCGAATTTATTGTTAGGATTGAAGACACAGATATCGAAAGAAATGTTCCTGATGGAGAAGAATCCCAATTAAAATACTTAAAATGGTTAGGGATAGATTATGATGAATCAGTTGATAAAATTAATCCTAAATATGCTCCCTACCGTCAATTAGAAAGATTAGATATATACAAAAAATATGCGATGAAGTTAGTGGAAAAAGGGTTAGCTTATAAATGTTACTGTACGGAAGAAGAATTAGCTGCGGAACGGAATGGCTTATCAGAAGAAAAAGCTAGCCACATCCATTATTCGCGGCGATGTTTAAACGCAAGTCCAGAAGAATTGAAAGAATTAGAAAAACGCGGCGAATATACGATTCGTTTTAAAGTACCTGAACATAAAACCTACACCTTTAATGATTTAGTTAAGGGTGAAGTTAGTTTCTCATCCGATGATATAGGTGATTGGGTAATTTTAAAACGCAACGGTATACCTACTTATAACTTCGCAGTTGTCATCGATGATCATTTAATGGACATCACACATGTTTTAAGAGGAGAAGAACATATCACCAATACTCCCAAACAATTGATGATCTATGAAGCGTTTGGTTGGGAACCACCTGTATTTGGACATATGACGTTGATTGTTAAGGAAGATGGTAAGAAGTTATCAAAACGCGATCCTAATTATATAGCCTTCATTTCACAATATGAAGAATATGGATATTTGCCAGAAGCTTTATTCAACTTTATCGCGTTATTAGGTTGGAGTCCAGAAGGTGAAGAAGAAATCCTCTCTAAAGAAGAATTAATTGCGAAGTTTGATGAAAAACGGTTATCCAAATCACCAGCCACCTTTGATCGGAATAAACTAAATTATATCAACAGTTGTTATATTAAGAAACTTCCGCTCGATAAACTTGTTGAGTTATGCCGACCTCATTTAGAAAAGCATAAAATCTCACTAAACAGAAGTGAAGAATGGATCACTAAACTTGTCGCTTTATTCCATGATCGCTTATCATATGCTAAGGAAATTGTAGATTTATACCATGAATTCTTTGAAACAGAGTTTAATATTGAAGGCGAAGCACTCGATTTCATTAAACAAGATGGAGTAAAAGAAACATTAATAGTATTTAAAGATAAAGTTGAAAAACTCGAAGATTTTACAGAAGTAAATATTCAAGAAGTAATTAAAGCGACAGGTAAAGAAACAAAAGCAAAAGGGAAAATGCTTTATATGCCTTGTCGGATTGCGACTACTGCCCAAATGCATGGACCAGAATTGCCTAAAATGTTAGAACTGATTGGTAAAGCGGAAGTTTTAAGACGGTTAGAAAAAACACTAGAATTATTTGATTAGTAATTAAACGCCGCTTTATGCGGCTTTTAATTTGCGCAAATGAAAATTCTTGCATTTTATCTGAAAATACAAGAAAATTAAATTAGCATGCTTATTATTAATATTAATGAGGTGGATCCATCATGTATATTTATAATTCGTTAACGAATAAGAAGGAAGAATTTAAACCAATTGAACCAAATAAAATAAAAATATATGTATGTGGGCCAACGGTGTATAACTACATTCATATAGGCAATGCACGTCCTGTGATCTTTTTTGATGTTGTGCGCCGCTATTTTATCTATCGTGGTTATGAAGTGCAATTTGTGTCAAATATAACTGACGTTGATGATAAAATTATTAAAGCAGCTTTAGATAATAATGTTAGCGAAACGGAAATTACGCAAAAATATGAACAAGCATTTTTAGAAAATGTTAAACAACTCAACTGCTTACCCTACGACATTAATCCCCATGTGACTGATTATATACCTAATATTATTAGATTTATTGAGGAATTAGAAAAAGCGGGTTATGCGTATGAAGTTGATGGGGATGTGTACTTCTCAGTAAGCGATATCGAAGGGTATGGGCAATTATCTAATCAAGAAACAGAACATTTAGAGGTAGGAGCACGGATTACGGAACATAGTAAAAAGAAAAACCCTCTCGATTTTACTCTTTGGAAGAAAACCGATGTGGGAATCCAATGGGATTCACCATGGGGTAAAGGTCGACCTGGATGGCATACTGAGTGCGTAGTAATGATAAATGACACATTAGGTAAATTAATTGATATCCATGGCGGCGGAACGGATTTAATATTCCCTCATCATGAAAATGAAATTGCCCAGTCAATGGCTTTAAATAAGACGCATTTAGCAAATTATTGGATGCATAATGGTCGGTTAATGATTGATAATGAAAAAATGAGTAAATCATTAGGTAATTTTGTCTTATTGAAAGATTTGCTAGAAAAATATGAATATCAAGTCATCCGTCTTTTTATGTTATCGACTCATTATCGTCAGCCGTTGAACTATACACCTGAAAGCATAGAAAATGCGAAAAATGAAGCAGAAAAGATTCGCTCATCATTTTCAACACTACAATTAAAACTAGATTACTATCGATATTTAGATAAAGATATACAAGCATTAGAAGAATCATACATCAAAGCTTTTTATGAAGCCATGGATGATGATTTTAATACCGCCAATGCGATTACAGTAATAATGAATTTAATGAAAGAAGCAAATGTGCTAGTACGTAAACAAGACTTTACTGAAGTAGAATTAGAGAAATTATTGAAGTTATATAACACCTTCAAACTACTCTTATCTATACTTGGTATTGAATTTAATATAATTCGTCTAGATGATGAAACAAGAGACTTAATTAACAAACGCAATGAAGCTCGAAAAACCAAAGATTATGAAACAGCGGATAAAATTCGGGCAATTTTACAAGAAAAAGGGATTACTATCTGATATGGAACAATATAAATTATTAAATGGCGTAACCTTAGCCTATATAGGCGACTCCTATTATGAATTAACAATTCGTAAATATTTACTCGATAAAGGTTTAACAAAAGTAGACACGTTGCATAAGAATGCCACAAAATATGTTTCGGCAGTTAGTCAAGCGAAAATCTTAAAGGCTATTGTAAATAATTTTGCCTTAACCGAAGAGGAACATGATATTATAAAACGTGGTCGCAATGCCAAAAACCACACTAAAGCCAATGTTGATACTTTAACCTATCGGCATGCGACTGCCTTTGAAACTTTAATCGGATATCTTTATCTTAATCAACAAAAAGAACGTCTTCAAGAAATCATCGACTTCGCCATTAACGTAGTTGAAAGCGAGTGATAAAATGACTGAATTTGTATATGGTAAAAATACTGTAATTGAATTAATCAAAGCTGATCATGAAATCTATGAACTTTATGTGACCGATAATGTTCTTAAGCGGGAAACATCTTTAGAAAAATTGTTGAAAGAAAAGAAGATTAAGTATTATATTGTGGATAATAAAAAATTAGACCAAATGACAGATGGTAATCATCAAGGGATAATTGCCAAAATTGCACCATTTAACTATTATGAAATTCAGGATATGTTAAATGATGCCCAAAGATTAGGAGAAAAGCCGTTCTTATTAATCTTAGATGGATTAGAAGATCCACATAATCTTGGTGCCATTTTAAGGACAGCAGAATGTTGCGGAGTACATGGTGTAATTATCCCTAAACATCGGTCCGTAAGTTTAAATGCGACAGTGGCGAAGTTATCTGTTGGGGCAATTAAATACGTAAAGGTGGCACAAGTGACAAACTTAAATCAAACAATTAAGGAATTACAAAAACAAGGTATATGGGTTTATGCTTGCGATATGGATGGTGCCATCGATTATAGGAAAATGGATGCGACGGTACCACTCGCAATTGTGGTAGGTGGAGAAGGTAAAGGGGTTAGCCGTTTAGTCAAAGAAAACTGTGATTTAATTATAAGATTACCGATGCGTGGAAAAATATCATCCCTTAACGCATCGGTTGCAGCGTCAATCGTCCTATATGAGGTGTTAAATCAACGTTGTCCCCTATAATTTAGGGGAGGATTTATAAATTGAATAAGGGGAACTATGATGAAACGGAACTTAATCGGATTATCAAACAATATGAGTATTTAATCGGAATAATTATTACTAGTTTTGTGATTATGAAAGCTGATTATGATGACGCTTATCAAGAAGGGCGTATTGGATTATATAAAGCGATTCTCGCTTATAAAGAAAATTCGGGTGCAGAATTTGTTACATTTGCGTCAGTTTGTATTAAGAGACATATCATTAGTTTCCTTCGTAAACATGGCAAGAATTACTATAATAATCGTTTAGTTCAATTAGAAGATTGTGAATCAGAACTATATGGTAAGAATTATTTAACTAATGAATTAGAAAACTATGTTTATACTAAGAATGGATATATTAAAGCATTAAATAAGGTTTATAGTGAAATAAATCCCATTGAACGGAGCATCTATAATAATTATTTATATGGTTACTCGATTAATGAAATAAGCGAAACTTATGCGATTCCTAAAAAGCGAATTTACGCGATAATTGCGCGTACAAAGAAAAAGATTGAAACAAAAATGAATGAATAATATGTAACTATTGACAACTATTTAGTAATTTGTTAAAGTATTTATGTGCTAGAGGGTAAACGTAGGTGAAACAATGAGAACAAAGATTATTTTAATATGTACAGAGTGTTTATCCCGAAATTATACAACGGATAAAAATAAAGTAAATGATAAGGAACGCTTGGAGATAAAAAAGTTTTGTAAGCATTGCAATAAGCATACCTTACATAAAGAAACCAAATAGGAGGAAACTATGAATACAGAAAGCAAACAAAACAAAATCTTTGGAACCATAAGATACATAGCGGGTGTATTAGGTGTTTTATCAGTTCTTTTTGCGATTTTGACAGCTACTGGTGTTGTAGGATGGTTTTTAATTGACGTTATTCAATATACAAAACCATATACAGAAGAAACAAAATTTGTTCAATCTTTAACTTCTGGTATTCTTGGTGTGTTTTTCTTATTTATCGCTTTCTCACCACAAATCGATAAATTCTTTACCTACCTTGAAACACATCGCGTTAAAACAGATCGTAAAGCAGATACACCTGGTGTTTCTATCGAGTCGATTTTCTTTGCGGTTATCGCTATAGGTTTAATTACATTAGCATTATTATTAGGAACAGGTACTTTAGTTTTAAGAACTGATCTACCACTTTTAGGAAGCGCAACGAAAACAGTACTCATTGTATTATTAGTTGTATTAGCAATTTTCTCACTCCTTACAGCCTTTAATAGAATTATTTCCCAATCAATCAAAGAAATGAAAAAAGTTCATTGGCCTACTGGTTCCGAAATGATTGATTATAGTAAGAAAGTATTCACATTCATTATCTTCTTTAGTATTTTCTTCTTTGCGCTAGATTTATTATTAACATACATTCCTATGCTGGTAGAGAAGATTTTTTAGTGCCAGTTTTTTGGAGGTTTAAGTAATGTCAGAAAAGAATTGGTATGTTGTCCAAACATACTCAGGTTTAGAAAATACAGTCAAAAAAGATCTGGAACAAAGAATTAAGTCCATGGGAATGCAAGATAAAATTTTTCGCGTTGTCATTCCCGAAGAAGTAGAAGTAGAAGTTAAAAAGGGTAAAAGAAAAGAAAAAGTTAAGAAAATATTCCCTGGATATGTGTTCATTGAAATGATTGTTACCGATGATTCTTGGTATGTTGTGCGTAATACTCCTAACGTTACAGGATTTATTGGTTCTAGTGGCAAAGGTGCTAAACCTATCCCTTTAAAACCAGAAGAAATTAATCCGATTTTAAAGAAATTAGGATTACATAAAACCGAAGTAAAAATCAACGTTAAAAAAGGAGATCAAGTACGTATTAATTCTGGACCATTTGCTGGCCAAGTCGGTACAGTGGATGAAATCGATAAAGACAAATTGATTCTAAAAGTTCTAGTTGAGTTCTTCGGTCGACAAACACCAACTGAAATAGAATATAGCCAAGTCGAAAAAATAGAATAAAAAATTTAAATCATCTTATAGTTATTCTATTGACAGTAAATTTATAAAATGATAACATAGTATAGCTAGCGTCCTTAGCTATGCTTTTTTTATTGTTTATATGCGTGGGAGGATAATTATTATTAACAAACTTGGTAATAATTACAGCGGTTATGACACATAATAATCTGAGCAGGCATCATAACCAATCCATTTTAACCACATCACGGACTAAAGAGGAGGTGTTGTCTCGTGGCTAAACAAGTTACCAAAGTCATCAAACTACAATTACCAGCTGGAAAGGCGACCCAAGCTCCACCAGTAGGACCAGCGTTAGGTCAAGCAGGTGTAAATAGTGCGCAATTTGTTGCTGAATTTAATGAACGTACACGCGATATGATGGGGAATATCGTTCCTGTCGTTATCACGGTATATGAAGATCGTTCATTCACATTCATTACAAAGACACCACCAGCTGCTGAATTATTAAAGAAAGCAGCCGGAATTACAAGTGGCTCATCTAATCCAAAGACAACAAAAGTTGCTACTATTAAACGCGAAAAAGTGCGTGAAATCGCCGAAATGAAAATGCCTGATTTAAACGCATATGACATTGAAGCAGCAATGAGAATCATTGAAGGAACAGCTAGAAATATGGGAATCGTTGTTGAAGACTAATCACCTTTTAGGTTGTATTGCAACCTAAATTGTGGGAGGAGATTCCGTTTTAACCACATTTTAGGAGGTGTAAAGATGGCAAAAGTAGGAAAGAAACACGCTAACGCTTTAAAGCTTATTGATAGAACGAAGCTTTATTCCCTTGAAGAAGCAGTTGACTTAGTTAAAAAGACAAACTATGTTAAATTCGACGCAACAGTAGAACTTGCTTTCCGTTTAGGGTTAGATCCTCGTAAAGCTGACCAAAATTTACGTGGAGCAATCGTCTTACCCCACGGGACAGGTAAAACACGCAAAGTATTAGTAATCGCTCAAGGCGAAAAAGCTCGCGAAGCACAAGAAGCTGGCGCAGACTATGTTGGTGACGTTGATTATATCAATAAAATCCAACAAGGTTGGTTAGATTTTGATGTAATCGTCGCAACCCCTGACATGATGCCACAATTAGGTAAATTAGGACGTATCTTAGGTCCAAAAGGCTTAATGCCAAACCCAAAAACGGGAACAGTTACAATGGATGTTGCGAAAGCTGTTAGCGAAATCAAAGCTGGTAAAGTCGAATATCGTGTTGATAAAGCAGGTAATCTTCATATTACCGCTGGTAAAGTATCATTTGATAGCCAAAAACTTATCGAAAACATTAAAACAATTTATGACACGATCGTGCGCATTAAACCAGCTACAGTTAAGGGAACATATATTAAGAATGTTACCTTAACATCTACGATGGGGCCTGGAATTAAGATTAATCCAGCTACAATTTCGTAAAAATTTATTATAACTAAATAAAGAGAAAGTTATTACCGTAGACAGTAGGGGCGCTAAGCTTAATAATCCTACCGAGGTATAATAATGCATACATAGCGATTATTATTTCCCCATGTCTACGGACATGGGGATTTTTACTCCTACGGTAAAATTAAACATCAGGAGGTGTAATGATGAACGTCGCAATTCTAGAACAAAAGAAACAACAAGTACAAGAAGTAGCAGAAAAACTTAAGAATTCTGTATCATGTGTTGTTATCGACCCACGCGGATTAACAGTACATGAATCAACAGAATTACGTAAACAATTACATGCAGAAGGTATCGAACTAAAAGTTATTAAGAATAATATTTCTGCTCGAGCTGCCAAAGAAGCAGGATACGAAGAATTAAGCGATTTGTTTGTAGGTCCAAGCGCAATTGCGTTCAGTCCTAATGATGCTGTGGCTCCTGCACGAATCGTCTTTGAATTTATGAAAAAGCACGAAAAGTTACAAGTTAAAGGTGGCTTTATTGAAAAAAAGGTAGTTTCATTTGATAAACTTGCCGAAGTCGCTAAATTGCCAAATCGCGATGGCATGTTATCAATGCTATTATCTGTTTTACAAGCTCCATTACGCAACTTAGCGTATGCAATTAAACAAATTGCTGAGAAAGATTCCTCAGCAGAAGCTACTGAATAATTATTAAAAAGATAATAAGGAGGAAAATGAAATGGCAAAATTAACTACTGCTGAAATTATTGCGTCATTAAAAGAAATGACCATTTTAGAATTAAACGATTTAGTAAAAGCTATCGAAGAAGAATTTGGTGTTACTGCTGCTGCTCCTGTAGCTGTTGCTGCAGCTGCTGCTGAAGAAAAAGTTCAAACTGAATTCGATGTTATCTTAACAAATGCTGGTGCTGCTAAGATTGGTGTTATCAAAGTTGTACGTGAATTAACAGGTTTAGGATTAAAAGAAGCTAAAGACTTAGTAGACAATGCACCAAAACCAATTAAAGAAAAAGTTTCTAAAGAAGAAGCTGAATCCATTAAGGCTAAATTAGAAGAAGCTGGCGCTACTGTAGAAATAAAATAATTAATCAATGAAGTAACAAACCTGAGAAGACTCCTTCTCAGGTTTTTCATTGATTTTATTACCAAAAATTTAGTCTGAGGTGAATAATTTTGACTAGTCATTACTATAATAATAATTTAGAGACTAAAAGTTTGGAAAAGACCTTTTCAGTTAATTTATTAGGTAATGAATTAACATTCATCACTGATCATGGGGTGTTTTCCAAAGAACGTGTTGATTATGGTTCAAGGGTATTGATTGAAAGTTGGATGAGAGAACCTTGGTATAAAAAAGTATTAGAAGTTGGGTGCGGATATGGCCCAATTGGTATTAGTTTAGCGAAAGCTTATCCAGATATCCATTTTGATTTAATTGATGTAAACTTGAGAGCACTTGATTTGACAAAGCGAAATGCAAAGTTAAATAATGTTAATAACGTGAATGTCTTTGAAAGCAATATTTATGAAAAGATTACTGATAAATACGATTGTATTATATCAAATCCGCCAATCCGAGCAGGAAAGGCAATCGTTCATAAGATATTAGAAGATGCGTTTCATCATTTAAATGAAAATGGATCGATTTTTGTGGTTATCCAGAAAAAACAAGGTGCACCATCAGCAGAAAAGAAATTAGCCCAAGTTTTTGGAAATGTCGAAATTGTATGTCGTGATAAAGGATATTATGTGTTAAAAAGCAGTAAAAAAAATTAAATAAATTTATTGACCGCTTTAAAAAATAATGATATTATAGTATAATGCCTATATGTTGTTTTTTTGAAAGGTAACATATTTTTTATGAAAAATTATTTGAAACTTATTAATCTAAGGGGTGGTTCTCTTGAACACGCAAACTAAACCATACAAGGAAGTCAAATACGGTAAAAGAGTTCGTCGTAACTACTCCCGTATTAGTGGAACCCTTGAATTACCTAATCTAATTGAAATCCAAACAAGTTCTTATGAGAAATTCCTTAAAGAAGGAATTCCACAAATGTTGAAGGATATCTCGCCAATCAAGGACCATGGCGAAAACCTCATCTTGGAATTTATTGATTACGAAATAGGGCAACCGAAGTACGATGTTCTGGAAGCAAAGGAGCGGGATGTCACCTATTCAGCACCTTTAAAAGTTAAGGTAAGATTGACCAATAAAGAGAAACAAGAAGTAGTTGAACAAGAAGTATTTATGGGCGACTTACCGCTTATGACTGACACCGGAACTTTTATTATTAATGGTGCCGAACGTGTTATTGTAACCCAACTTGTTCGTTCTTCAGGAGTATATTTTAGTAATAAGGATATAGATAAGAAGAGCGGCAAGGAGAAGATTAGTGGTCAAATAATTCCAACACGGGGTGCTTGGTTAGAGTTTGAAGAAGATTCCAAAAACATTGCTTATGTCCGTGTTGATCGTACCAGAAAATTACCAGTTACAGTTTTACTTAAAGCACTAGGATTAGCTTCTAAAGAAGAAATTATTAACCTCTTTGGAGAAAGTCCTTTGTTAATTAACTCATTTGAAAAGGACACGACAGAAAACTGTCATGAAGCTTTATTAGAAATTTATGAAAAACTAAGACCTGGAGAACCGCCAACCGTAGAAGGAGCTAAAAATCTTTTCCATGCTCGCTTTTTTGATGAAAAACGCTATGATTTGGCTGCAGTTGGTCGGTATAAGTTTAATAAAAAACTAAGTGTCTTTAATCGTCTTATTAATCACGAATTAGCAGAAGATCTTGTTGATGCTGAAACAGGTGAAGTTTACTTCGAAAAAGGACACATTTTTAAACAAGAAGATCTTGATAAGATGATTCAAAATGGTGTAAATATTGCGGCTATTAATCGTATAAAAGTCAACTTAGTTGAACCTTTACAAGATGGCGATTGTTATATTCAACGCGTTAAAATTAGAGTCGAAACACTTGAAGGAGAAGACTTAATCGTCACGATCATTGGTAATAACCAAGATGAAAATCGTCTTGTTGTTACCCCAAGCGATATCTTCGCCGCAACTAGTTACTATTTCAATTTATTTAATGGAGTTGGGAACTTTGATGATATCGACCATTTAGGTAATAGACGGTTAAGACTTGTTGGCGAACTCCTCCAAAACCAATTCCGTATCGGTTTAACACGGATGGAGAGAGTAGTACGAGAACGGATGTCAACGCAAGAAGCAGAAAACTTAACACCACAAAGTTTAATTAATATTCGTCCTGTAACTGCTGCCATCAAGGAATTCTTTGGTAGTTCGCAATTGTCACAATTCATGGATAAAGTTAACCCCTTAGCAGAATTATCGAATAAACGTCGTTTATCTGCTTTAGGTCCTGGTGGATTAACACGGGAACGTGCTTCCATGGAAGTTCGTGACGTACACTATTCCCATTATGGGCGGATGTGTCCAATTGAAACTCCAGAAGGACCAAATATTGGGTTAATCAACCAATTAGCTACTTATGCTAAAGTTAATGATTATGGTTTTATTGAAACACCATATCGTAAAGTAAAAATTATAAATGGTAAAGCCTATGTAACGGAAGAAATTAGTTATTTCACGGCCGACGAAGAAGATAATTATACTATTTCGCAAGCCAACATTAATATTGCTGAAGATGGCGAAATTCTTGATGATAAAGTAATTGCACGTCGACGTGGTGACACTATCTTAGTAAGCCCATTAGAAGTAGATTATGTAGACGTATCTCCTAAACAAATCGTTTCCGTTGCGACAGCATGTATTCCTTTCCTTGAACATGATGACGCTAACCGGGCCTTAATGGGTGCAAACATGCAACGGCAAGCTGTACCATTGCTTGAACCCGAAGCACCAATTGTTGGTACTGGTATGGAATATAAGACTGCTAAGGATTCTGGCGCTGGTGTGATTGCGAAGAATTCAGGCGTTGTCGAGTACGTCGATTCTAGGATAATTAAAATCCGTAACTTACAAGGCGGTCTTGATGAATACAAACTAATCAAATTTATGCGTTCAAACCAAAGTACATGTATTAACCAAAGACCCATTGTCTCTGTAGGTGATATAGTCGAAGCAGGCGACATTATCGCTGATGGATTCTCAATGGATCAAGGCGAATTAGCACTCGGTCGCAACGTCCTCGTTGCTTTCATGACTTGGAATGGTTATAACTACGAAGACGCAATTATCATGAGTGAACGCTTAGTGAAAGACGATGTTTATACATCAATTCATATTGAAGAATATGAAATTGAAGCACGTGATACTAAACTAGGTCCTGAAGAAATCACTCGTGATATACCTGGCGTTAGCGATGAAGTATTAAAAGATTTAGATGAGCGTGGCATTATCCGTATTGGGGCAGAAGTAAAAGAAGGAGCATATTTAGTGGGTAAAGTTACTGCCAAAGGGCAAACAGACTTAACCGCTGAAGAACGATTATTGCATGCCATCTTTGGTGAGAAAGCTCGTGAAGTGCGCGATACTTCATTAAAAGTACCTCATGGTGGCGACGGTATCGTTCACGATGTCAAATACTTCTCACGTAAGAACGGCGATGAAATGGCTCCTGGTGTTAATGAAGTAATTCGTGTATATATTGTCCAAAAACGAAAGATTTCTGAGGGTGATAAGATGGCTGGTCGTCACGGTAATAAAGGGGTTATCTCCCGGATTTTACCAGAAGAGGATATGCCATTCTTACCAGATGGTACAGTAATTGACATTATGCTTAATCCTCTAGGTGTACCATCACGGATGAATCTTGGACAAGTTTTAGAATTACATTTAGGAATGGCTGCGAAGAAGTTAGGTATTCATATTGCGACACCAGTTTTCGATGGTGTAACAAACGAAGATCTTGACAAAATTATTGAAGAAGCCGGAATGAGACCTGATGCCAAAACGGAACTATATGATGGTCGAACAGGAGAACCATTTGATAGCCCCATCGCTGTTGGTATCATGTACATGATTAAGTTAGCCCACATGGTTGACGATAAATTACATGCCCGCTCGACTGGACCATACTCATTAGTAACCCAACAACCATTGGGTGGTAAAGCCCAATTTGGTGGTCAACGGTTTGGGGAAATGGAAGTATGGGCACTCGAAGCATACGGTGCTGCTTATACATTACAAGAAATTCTCACGGTTAAATCCGATGATATCATCGGTCGTGTTAAAGTATATGAAGCCATTATCAAAGGTGAACCAATTCCAGAACCTGGTGTTCCTGAATCTTTCCGTGTTTTAATTAAGGAATTACAAGCACTAGGTATGGATGTACGTATCACCAATGCGAATGACGATGAAATCGAATTAAAAGATGGTCTTCTCGAGGAATCAACAGTCAAAGAAATCAGTGGTATCGAAGATGATATTCAATTAGATTATCGTCGTAAGCCATTAGAATTTATCGATAATGATGATATCGAAGAAGACTATGATGAAGAAGATGAAGATGACGATATTGACTTCGAAGAAGATTATCGTTATCAAGATGACTTCTATGACGAGGACGAAGAATAATTGACACACAATCCTACTCAATAACCTTACAGGGAGGAATTACCTTGGTTGATGTTAATAATTTTAATTTTATGCGTATAGGCTTAGCTTCACCTGAAAAAATACGTCAATGGTCGCACGGTGAAGTTAAGAAACATGAAACAATTAATTACCGCACCTTAAAACCAGAAAGAGACGGATTATTCTGTGAAAGAATTTTCGGTCCTATTAAAGACTGGGAATGTAACTGTGGAAAATACAAGAAAATCCGTTATAAAGGTGTCGTTTGCGACCGCTGTGGTGTTGAAGTGACCCAATCTAAAGTAAGACGGGAACGGATGGGACATATCGAACTTGCTGCACCAGTTGCCCATATCTGGTATTTTAAAGGCATTCCTTGCCGCATGGCCTTACTTCTTGATATGTCACCAAAAGCACTAGAAGAAGTAATGTACTTCATTTCCTATGTCGTCATAGATCCAGGTTCAACACCACTCGTGAAGAAACAAATTTTAAGTGAAAAAGATTACGAAAAGTACGAAAGAGATTATGGTAATAAATTTAAAGCTGGAATGGGCGCTGAAGCGATAAAGAAATTACTCCAAGAAATCGATCTAGAAAAAGAAGCCAAGATGTTGCGTGAAGAGTTAAAGAACACGCAAGGTCAAAAACAAGCAAAAATTATCAAACGTTTAGAAGTAGTAGAAGCATTCATTCATTCTGGTAACAAACCAGAATGGATGATTCTCGAAGCCCTTCCTGTAATACCACCAGAAATTCGTCCGATGATTCAGTTAGATGGCGGTCGATTTGCGACTAGCGACTTAAATGATTTATATCGTCGTGTCATCAACCGTAATAATCGGTTAAAGAAATTAATCGAAATTGGCGCACCAAGCATTATCATTCGTAACGAAAAACGGATGCTTCAAGAAGCCGTTGATGCACTTATTGATAATGGACGCCGCGGAAAAGCTATCATGGGTGCAGGAAATCGCCCTTTAAAATCACTATCCCATACTTTAAAAGGAAAACAAGGGCGGTTCCGTCAAAATCTCTTAGGTAAACGGGTTGATTATTCAGGTCGTTCTGTAATCGTAGTTGGACCAAACCTCAAGATGTATCAATGTGGTTTACCTAAAGAAATGGCTCTAGAGTTATTTAAACCTTTTGTCATTCGTGAGTTAGAAAAACGAGGTATTGCGTCAAATATTAAAGGTGCGAAAAAACTTATTGAACGCTTAGATGACCGCGTATGGGACGTTGTCGAAGATGTTATTAAAGAACATCCAGTACTCTTAAACCGTGCACCAACCTTACACCGTTTAGGTATTCAAGCGTTTGAACCTAAATTGGTTGAAGGCCGTGCTATTAGATTACATCCATTAGTTACCCCAGCGTTTAACGCCGACTTCGACGGGGACCAAATGGCGGTACACGTACCTTTATCTCAAGAAGCTGTTGCGGAAGCACGCATCTTGATGTTAGCATCAAATAACATCCTTAACCCTAAAGATGGTAAACCAGTTGTAACACCAAGCCAAGACATGGTTTTAGGGAATTATTATTTGACGATTGAGAAGAATGATGAAATAGGTGGTAAAGGGGAAGGTTTAATCTTTAAAGACATGAATGAAGCTATCATGGCATATGAACATAAATATATAACTTTACATGCGCGCATAGCTTTACCATGTAGTTCATTCCCGAGTACGAAATTTCCAGAAGAATATAGAGATCATTACATCATAACCACATTAGGCAAACTTATCTTTAATGAAATTTTCCCTGATACCTTTCCTTATATAAATGAACCAACTAAAGAAAATCTGGAAAATGGCGTACCTAGTGTTCATTTCTGTCCAACAAGAACTGATGTTAAAGAATTTATTAAGAATAAACCAATTGTTGAACCATTTAAGAAAAAGTTCTTAGGACAAATCATTCTTGAAATCTTCCGGATTTATCGCACAACGGAAACTTCAAGAATGCTCGACAGAATGAAGGACTTAGGTTTCCAATATTCAACGATTGCGGGTATTACGATTTCTTACACTGATATTGTTATACCAGAAGATAAACCAGTAATAATCAATAAAGCCCAAGAAAAAGTCAACCAAATTGAAAATATGTACAAACGTGGGTTACTAACAAACGAAGAACGTCGTCGTTTAGTTATTAAAGAGTGGGAAGACACAAGAGAAAAAATGAAAGAAGCGGTCATGAAGGGTATTCCTTGTGATAACCATATCTTCATGATGCAAGATTCAGGTGCGCGTGGTAACGTATCAAACTTCTTACAACTTGCTGGTATGCGTGGTCTCATGTCTAACCCGAAAGGGGAAATCATTGAGTTACCAATTATCTCATCATTCCGTGAAGGTTTGACCGTTTCTGAGTTCTTCATTTCCACACACGGTGCACGTAAAGGACTTGCGGATACCGCGTTAAAAACAGCTGACTCAGGTTACTTAACAAGAAGATTGGTTGACGTTGCTCAAGATGTTATTGTTAGAGTTGACGATTGCGAAACTGATAAAGGTATTACTGTAAGTGCAATTGTCGTTGGTAAAGAAACCATCGAAACATTAGAAGAACGGATTTCTGGAAGATTCTTGGCAAAAGACGTATATCATCCTGAAACCCGTGAACTAATTGCCCGTAGAAATGACTTCATCACTGAAGAATTAGCTAAAGAAATCGTTAAAGCTGGTATTCAAGAAGTATGCATCCGTAGTGTCCTCACTTGTGATGCTGTTCATGGTGTATGCCGTAAGTGCTATGGACGTAACTTGGCTACTGGCGATATTGTTGAAATTGGTGAGGCCGTTGGGGTTATGGCAGCTCAATCCATTGGTGAACCTGGTACCCAACTAACCATGCGGACCTTCCATACAGGTGGGGTTGCTGGTAGTGACATTACACAAGGTCTACCTCGGGTTCAAGAATTGTTTGAAGCTCGTAATCCTAAAGGATGCGCAACAATTTCTGAAATCAATGGTGTTATCGTTAAGATTGAAGAAAAGAAAGAAGGTCGTTACGAAGTTAAAGTTAGAAACGACCAAACAGGTGATGAAAAGACTTATCTACTTCCATATGGTGTTACCCCAATTGTGGAAGTTGGGCAAGAATTAAAAGCTGGTGATCTAATCACTGAAGGACCAATTGATCCAAAAGAACTACTCCGTGTTAAAGATGTTGAAAGTGCACAAAAATATATCTTACAAGAAGTGCAACGCGTTTACCGTGCTCAAGGGGTAGAAATTCAAGATAAGCATGTTGAAGTAATCATCAGACAAATGACGCAAAAAGTTAAAGTAGCACAACCAGGTGATACAAAACTCTTGCCAGGTCAATTAATCTCTCGTTGGGAATTTGATGAACATAATAGTAAAATCGATATTATGGGTGGCGAAATGCCAGCAGTCGCTGTACCGGTACTATTAAGAATTACTAAAGCAGCTCTAGAAACAGATTCCTTCTTATCAGCGGCAAGTTTCCAAGAAACAACACGTGTACTCACTGATGCCGCTATTAAAGGAAAAGTAGATAAGTTAATCGGTTTAAAGGAAAATGTCATCATCGGTAAATTAATCCCAGCAGGAACTGGCGTTGTACCATTAAATAGTGTTGCAGTTGCACCAAAAGATGAAACCATTAATGATGAAAGTGTAAATGCAAGTAATTAAACATAATAAAAAATGTTGACAGACATACTATTAACTGATAAAATATTTAAGGCATTTTAAAGAAGAACTGTGTTTTGCGAATTTCGCAAAACATAGTTTTTCTGCAAAATATGAACCACCTGGATGTGTGGAACAAGATTGACGAAACTTAAGACGAAAGGAGGACACACAAATGCCTACAATGAATCAATTAGTCCGCAAAGGTCGTCAAGATAAAACAACAAAATCTAAAGCACCTCACTTAGGTATTAGTTTCAACAGTTTGAAAAAACGTTTTGTATCTGTTAATTCACCACAAAAACGTGGTGTATGTACACGTGTTGGAACCATGACACCTAAGAAACCAAACTCAGCTTTGCGGAAATTTGCCCGTGTTCGTTTAACGAATGGTTTGGAAGTTACAGCGTACATTCCTGGAATTGGACATAAACTACAAGAACACAGTGTTGTCTTAATTCGTGGTGGACGTGTAAAGGACTTACCAGGGGTACGTTACCATATAATTCGTGGTGCACTTGACGCAACTGGCGTAGAAAACCGTCGTCAAGGCCGCTCATTGTATGGTGCAAAGAAACCAAAGGCTACTGTTGCAAAGAAAAAATAAAACTTGTTATATAGGCAATTATCAAACAAGGAAAGGAGGAGACAGAAATGCCTCGTAAAGGTAGTGTTCCCAAGAGAGATGTATTACCAGATCCAATTTATAATTCCAAATTGGTAACCAAATTAATTAACAACATCATGAAAGATGGGAAAAAGAGTATTGCACAAAGCATCTTATATGGTGCTTTTGAGAGAATTCAAAATAAAACCGGCAAAAATCCATTAGAAGTATTTGAAAAAGCATTAGAAAATGTTATGCCAATTCTTGAAGTTAGATCAAGACGGATTGGTGGTGCGAACTATCAAGTACCAGTTGAAGTTCGTTCAGATCGTCGCGTTACTTTAGGCTTACGTTGGCTTGTTCAATATGCGCGTTTACGTCATGAAAAAACAATGGAAGAAAGACTAGCAAATGAAATTATTGACGCTTCAAATAACGTTGGTAACGCTGTTAAGAAGCGTGAAGATACCCACAAGATGGCTGAAGCTAATAAGGCATTTGCGCATTATCGCTGGTAATAAAAGTTATGAATATGTATAAACTAAATCGAGACACTTTTAACTCACAGGAGGTCAAAAATGAGTAGAGCATTCCCGTTGGAAAGAACTCGCAACATCGGAATCATGGCTCACATTGACGCAGGAAAAACAACAACAACTGAACGGATACTTTATTATACTGGCAGGATTCACAAGATGGGCGAAGTTCATGAAGGTGCAGCAACGATGGACTGGATGGAACAAGAACAAGAACGGGGAATTACGATTACATCAGCCGCAACAACAGCGCAATGGAAGAATCACCGCATCAATATTATCGATACTCCTGGACATGTCGATTTTACTGTTGAAGTCGAACGTTCATTACGTGTACTTGACGGTGCCGTTGCTGTATTAGATGCGCAATCAGGAGTTGAACCACAAACTGAAACAGTATGGCGACAAGCTACACACTATGGGGTACCTAGAATCGTTTATTGTAATAAGATGGACAAGATCGGTGCTGATTTTGATTACTCCATTCAAACATTACATAAACGATTAGGAGCTAATGCACATGCGATCCAAATGCCTATAGGAGCTGAAGACCAATTTCGTGGTATAATCGATTTAATCGAAATGAAAGCCTACTTTTATCATAACGATGATGGATCAAACATTGAAGTAAAAGAAGTACCAGAAGATTTACTTGATGAAGCATTAAGAAGACGTGAAGCACTTATCGAAGCAGTAGCTGAAGTTGATGAAGAAATCATGACAAAATATCTTGAAGGCGAAGAAATAACGATTCCAGAATTAAAAGCAGCTATTCGTCGGGCAACGATAAAAGTAGAATTTTTCCCAGTATTATGTGGATCATCTTTTAAAAATAAAGGTGTACAATTAATGTTGGATGCGGTTATTGATTATTTACCTGCACCAACAGATATTCCTTCAATAAAAGGTGTATTACCTGATGGAACAGAAATAGAACGTCATGCTGATGATAACGAACCATTTGCAGCACTCGCATTTAAAGTAATGACTGACCCATTTGTTGGAAAACTAACTTATTTCCGCGTATACTCGGGAACTTTATCATCTGGCTCATACGTCTTAAATTCCACGAAAAATCAACGTGAACGTATCGGTCGTATACTACAAATGCATGCAAATCATCGTGAAGAAATTAAAGATGTATATGCAGGTGATATAGCTGCTGCAGTTGGTTTAAAATATACGACAACTGGAGATACTTTATGTGATATTGATCATCCAGTTATCCTTGAATCAATGGAGTTTCCTGAACCAGTTATTCATGTTGCCATTGAACCTAAATCAAAAGCTGATCAAGATAAAATGGCCATTGCCTTACAAAAACTATCTGAAGAGGACCCAACTTTCACAGCTCACACAGATAAAGAAACTGGTGAAACAATCATTGGAGGAATGGGAGAACTTCATCTCGAAATCATCGTTGATCGGATGAAACGTGAATTCAAAGTAGCATGCAATGTTGGTACACCACAAGTATCTTATCGAGAAACAATTAAAACTGCTGCTGAATGTGAAGGCAAGTTTGTACGTCAATCTGGTGGTCGTGGTCAATATGGTCATGTCTGGATCCGCTTTGAACCATTAGAACGTGGTAAAGGTAATGAATTCAAAGATGAAATCGTTGGAGGAACAGTTCCACGTGAATATATACCAGCCGTCCAAAAAGGATTAGAAGAAGCTATGCAAAATGGTCTAGTAGCAGGTTATCCAGTTGTTGATGTAAGAGCCGTCTTATTTGATGGTTCATACCATGAAGTTGACTCATCAGAAATGGCATTCAAAATTGCTGCCTCATTAGCCTTAAAAGAAGCAGCGAAGAAATGTAATCCCGTTCTTCTTGAACCAGTTATGCGAGTCGAAGTAGTTGTTCCAGAAGAATATGTAGGAAATGTAATTGGTGATATTGTGAGCCGTCGTGGCCGTCCGGAAGGACAAGAAATGCGAGGCAATGCCCAAGTTATTAAAGCTTGCGTTCCATTAAGTGAAATGTTTGGATACGCAACAGCATTGCGTTCGAATACACAAGGACGTGGAACATTCACAATGCAATTTGACCATTATGAAGAAGTTCCAAAGTCCATTGCGGAAGAAATAATTAAAAGAAATAGTTAATTAATTTTGGGTTATGAATACTTGCAATTATGCAAGTAGTAATGTAAAATAAAATTATTAAATGGAATAATAAGGAGGAAAATGAAATGGCAAAAGCTAAATTCGAACGTACCAAACCACATGTTAATATTGGTACAATCGGACACGTTGACCATGGTAAAACAACTTTAACTGCTGCAATTACCAAGATTTTAGCTGAAAAAGGTCAAGCTAAATTCATGGCTTATGATGAAATCGACAAAGCTCCAGAAGAAAAAGCTCGTGGTATTACCATTAACACTTCTCACGTTGAATATGAAACTGATAAACGTCACTATGCTCACGTAGACTGCCCAGGACATGCTGACTACGTTAAGAACATGATTACTGGTGCTGCACAAATGGACGGTGCAATCCTTGTAGTATCTGCAGCTGACGGTCCAATGCCACAAACACGTGAACACATTCTCTTATCACGCCAAGTAGGTGTTCCACGTATTGTCGTTTACTTAAATAAATGCGATATGGTTGATGATGAAGAATTATTAGAACTCGTTGAAATGGAAGTTCGTGATCTTTTATCTGAATATGACTTCCCAGGAGATGAAATTCCAGTAATCCGTGGTTCAGCTCTTGGTGCATTAAATGGCGATCCAAAATGGGTTCAATCAGTTCTTGAATTAATGAACGCTGTCGATGAATACATTCCAACACCTCAACGCGAAGCTGACAAACCATTCTTAATGCCAATCGAAGACGTATTCACAATCACTGGTCGTGGTACAGTAGTTACTGGCCGTGTTGAACGTGGACGCTTAAAGGTTGGTGACACTGTTGAAATCGTTGGTTTAAGAGAAACAAAATCAACAGTTGTAACTAGTGTTGAAATGTTCCGTAAGATTCTTGACTACGCTGAAGCTGGTGACAACGTCGGTGTATTACTCCGTGGTGTTGCTCGTGAAGAAGTTGAACGTGGTCAAATCCTCTGTAAACCTGGTACAATTACACCACATACCAGATTTAAGGCTCAAGTTTACGTCTTAACTAAAGAAGAAGGTGGACGCCATACTCCATTCTTCTCCAACTATCAACCACAATTCTATTTCCGTACAACTGACGTTACAGGTACAATCAAGTTACCTGAAGGCGTAGAAATGGTTATGCCTGGCGACAACATTGAAATGACAGTTGAATTAGGTAAACCAATCGCTGTTGAAAACGGTACAAGATTCTCCATTCGTGAAGGTGGCCGCACAGTAGGTGCTGGTAACGTTACTGAAATCATAGAATAGTCTAAGTAATAGTTATAATATAAAAAAGAAGGTATAGATTGTAAAAGCATCTATACCTTCTTTTTTATATTTAATTAATTATATATGGAATTTCTTGATTAAATATTTATTTATTTTATATCTATTACCTATATAAAACATACATAACGTTAAGGGTATTAAAACTATAAGAACGAAATGACTCCACTTTAAGATGAATCGATCTACTAAAAATTTATTTATCAATAGGTCTATACCAATACATAAAATGCTAGTATTAATGGTTATCGTTGATACGATAACATGCCATTTGTAGAAATAAGTTTTTATAAACATGTATGATATTATAACAAGAATAAAGATTAATCCATTAATTGGTAGTACTAAACGTGAGAAGACATTATTAGATTTTAAACTTAAAGTAATAAGAAGCACGAAAATTGTTGTTGCGATAGTAATAATGGATAGTTTTAAAATAAACCCTTTTATTCTGTTAAGGAAAATGGCGGAAACGTAAATCCATAATAGAAGAATTGATAAAATTACATAGAATGACCAGGTAATACGGTTGTTTATTAATATGTTTAATAGAATAAAGTAAATAATTAAAACAAATGTATCAAAAGTGAAAAACCAATACAATTTTTTCTTTATTACTAGCGGCAAACACAAAAGGATAAATAAAATAATCGAAATAATCGGAATTAATGACCAACTAATGTTATATCCAATCACAAAATCTATTACTAATAATGAGATTATAGCGGTTATACAAACAAGAAGAGTAATTAAATAAATTAGTGGGGGAATATTTGGATTAACCTTTTTAGAAATTGGTTTAGGTGCTTTCAATTTATAAGTTTTTGTATCTTTAATTTGTTTTGTGTTTAAAGTTTCTATTTCTGCATCAGTAAGAATTATTGTGTTGCATAATGGACAAAAACGATGTTTTTGTTCATCTACTTCAACCCCACATCTCATACAATATTTCATAAGTTATCACCACCATGAGATTCAATATGTACTTTCACTCCAAGTTTTACTAATTTTTGGAAAAATAATTGTTCTACTCTAGGTATTCGAATGCTTCTACCAAAAGTAATATACACTTTATTTTTGAATCCAATTACACCACCCGAACACTTAGTTAATGGACATGGACCTAATAAGAAGTTATACCGTTCGACATACTGTTCAAAATCTTCTGGCAATTTAAGCATACCGATATTTGATAAAGTACCAGAGAAAGTATCAGCACCAATTTCTTTATATATAAAAGGAGTAATAATCTTCTTAAGTATTAATGGTAGAACTCTAACGAAGATGGTTCGTTCAGTCTTGTAATTCTGAACGATTTGCGCAATTAGATGATCAATCTCAACATTTTCTTTAAAGAAATCATCAACAACTTTTATTATTTCCTCAAAGGTATAATCTTTGTCAGGATAAAGATAGGGAATTACATATAAAGAAAAATTACGCATAGATTTACTTTCAAGTCTTTTCCGCATATTCACTGGCACTTGTAATGCGACAGGACGTCTTTTGCGTAGTTTTGGTACTTGTTCCTTTTGAATTTTGAAAAGACTTTCAAGATAAATAGAAGTTAATAATACGGTTATACTGGTATTATAGTTTTTAGCTAGGGTTGATAATTCTTGAGCATCAATTATCCCATAAGTAACAAGAAATTGATTTTGTTTAATTAAGCGATCTTTCAGATGAAAGACATGCTTAATGATTTTTTGTTTTTGTTTGTGTGTTTTATAGTATTTCTTGCCAGCCAAACTATGGGAATCTTCATATTCACTGTCATCGACAGGACTATTGATATCCTTCATCCATTCATTAATACTTACTTGATGTCCTAATAATGTAAGGTATTGATGGACAAGAGTATTTAGAAAAGTCAAACAAGCTGTGCCATCCCCAAGAATATGATTAAACTCAACTGATATTGTTCTATCTCTATATAAGACTCTGAACAAATAACCGTTATTATCAAATCGATTTATTCTTCTACATGGTGCTTCTGTTTCTTCATGTACTTCTAAAGGTTTTTTATTTTCTTCTAAATAGTACCAGAAAAATCCTGGGCGTAAGGTTACTTTATAATAAGGAAAGCGATGAATAATATTGTTTAATGCTTTAAGTAAGATGTCTTTTTTTATTGGTTCATATAGTGTTGTACTGAAGCGAAAAACTGTAGTTATATGATCAGACTCAATTAATGGGTAGATTTTCGCTGCATTATCAAGACGCATCCATTCATGTTTCATGTTAATCATCCCTTTGTAAGAAGATAAGGCTTTGAACTATGTATCAAAGCCTTCGACTATTTATATTTTACCATAAGAATAAAAATCCTATCAAATATTGTTAGCAATACTTGATAGGATTTTTTTAACTTCGACAATTACTTTTTATTTACAACTTCACGTAAATTCTTACCTGGACGGAATTGAGGGACGTATATTGCGGGAATGGTCATCGTATCACCAGTTTTTGGGTTACGGCCAGTTCTTTCTTCTCGTTTTGCGACTCTAAAAGAACCAAAACCTGTTAAAACAACATCTTCATGCTTGCTTAATGCTTCTGTTACTGTATCAATAAAAGCATTAATTGCAGTTTCACATAGTTTTTGCGTTGTGCCTTCAGGCATTCTCTCTACCATTGCCTTTACAAGATCTTGTTTATTCATGTTTCTCCCCCCCTTATTGTTTAATAATGAATAAAAAGTAATTAAAAATAAGAAATTACAAATTTATTATGATTATTATATACTAAAAATTTTTAGATGAAAATAATTAGTTATAGATTTTTGCATATTTTTACAGGAAAAAATTGATAATAAAAATATGGACTAAAAAAACACGAAAAATTTATAGATTACTAGCAAAAATAGTTGCAAAGAAAAAAACTTTAGTGTATAATATTTGAGTCTATGACTAGCAAAGAAGTGGGAGGTTGCTGATACGCCCGGCCGCTTTGCCATGGCGAGGTGTGTCAGGAAATTTCCATGGAGCGAGTCTATTGCGAAATAGGCGAAAGGAGGAAACTAAATAATGGCAAATCAAAAAATTCGGATTCGCTTAAAGGCGTATGATCACAGATTAATCGATCAATCAGCAAAGAAAATTGTTGAAAGCGCAAAGAGAACAGGAGCTACTGTTTCTGGTCCAATTCCGCTTCCAACAGAAAGACAAGTTTTTACTATTTTGCGTGCGGTTCACAAGTATAAGGACTCTCGTGAACAATTTGAAATGCGTACGCATAAGAGATTGATTGATATTATCGATCCAACACCACAAACTATTGATGCGTTAATGCATTTAGAATTGCCAAGCGGTGTTGATGTAGAAATTAAATTATAGTTTTAGGAGGTGTAACTCATGGCCAAAGGAATCTTAGGTAGAAAAGTTGGGATGACTTCAATCTTTGATGAAAATGGTTTTCTCATTCCTGTAACTGTAATCAAGGTTGAACCAAACATCGTTCTCCAAAAGAAAACAGTAGAAACAGACGGATACGATGCAGTTCAATTAGGAATGGAAGACTTAAGACCAGCACTAGCTAACAAGCCACAAATAGGACATGCTGCCAAAGCTAATACAGCACCTAAGCGCTTCGTTAAAGAAATTCGTGGTTCAGATATGTTAAACTACGAAGTTGGTCAAGAGGTTAAAGTAGACATTTTCTCAGCGGGAGAATTTGTTGACGTTACTGGCACATCAAAAGGTAAAGGTTATGCAGGTGCCATTAAGAAGTATAATCAAAATCGTGGACCCATGTCCCATGGTTCTGGTTACCATCGTAAGGCTGGTTCTATGGGTAGTATCGACCCTAACCGTGTATTCAAAGGTAAAGGTTTACCAAGCCGCATGGGTGGCGAAACAGTAACTATTCAAAACTTACAAGTAGTTAAAGTTGATCCTGAAAAGAATGTCATTCTAATAAAAGGTAATGTTCCAGGTGCTAAAAAATCATTAGTTATTATTAGAAACGCTGTTAAAAAGAGCGGTAAATAATTCGGAATTAAGGAAAGGAGGACCACGCAATGCCAGTTGTTGCATTATATAACCAAAGTGGTACGCAAATTGGTGAAATTGAATTAGCGGATTCAATTTTTGGAATTGAGCCCAATGAACATGTACTACACGAAGCTGTGTTAATGATTAGAGCTAATCAACGTCAAGGAACACATAAAACAAAGACACGTGGTGAAGTTCGCGGTGGTGGACGTAAACCATATGCACAAAAAGGTACAGGTCGGGCAAGACAAGGTTCAATTCGTGCACCTCAATGGCGCGGAGGTGGAACTGTATTTGGGCCAATTCCAAGAAAATATACTTATAAATTAAATAAGAAAGTACGTAGACTAGCGCTTAAGTCCGCACTTTCACAAGTAGTTCGCGAAGACAGCATGGTTGTTGTTGATGCGTTAAACTTCGAAAAACCTAGAACAAAAGATATGATTCAAGTATTAAATAATTTAAACGCTGAAAAGAAAGTTTTAATCATTCTTGCCGAAGAAGATCAAAACGTAATCTTATCAGCACGTAATATTCCTGGTGTAGCAACCATAACTGCAAATAGCTTAAATGTTTTAGATATATTAAATGCTAATAAAGTTGTTATTACTCAAGATGCTGTAAGAAAAATTGAGGAGGTGCTCGCATAATGAGAGATCCTCGTGATGTCATTTTGCGTCCAATTATTACTGAAAAGACTTCCGATTTAATGGGTCAAGATAACAAATATACATTCGTAGTTAATAAAGACTCTAATAAAACAGAAGTTGCTTATGCTGTCGAAAAACTATTCAACGTTAAAGTGTTAAAAGTTAACATTATGAATGTTCGTCCAAAGAGACGTCGTGTTGGTAGATTCGAAGGTACAAAACCTGGCTATAAGAAAGCAATTGTTAAATTAGCTCCAGGTCATACGATTGAATTATTCGATTTATAATCCGTTAAGATGTATATCTAACGCTAGAGTAAAGGAGGAAAGTTAGATGCCAATTAAAGTATATAAACCCACAACGAACGGCCGTCGTAACATGTCTGTATTAGATTACAAGCAATTAATTACTACAGATGAACCAGAAAAAAGCTTATTAGTACCATTGAAGAAGAAATCAGGCCGTAATAATCAAGGTAGAATAACTGTACGTCATCAAGGTGGCGGTAATAAACGCAAATATCGTATCATTGACTTCAAACGTGATAAAGATGGTGTTCCAGGAAGAGTTGCTACGATTGAGTACGATCCTAACCGCAGTGCTTTAATTGCGTTAATTAACTATGTTGATGGTGAAAAACGTTACATTATTGCACCTAAAGGTTTACAAGTTGGCATGGAAATCATGTCAGGTGAAAATGTTGATATTAGAGTTGGTAATGCCTTACCAATTGGTAATATTCCTGTAGGTACATTCATTCATAACATTGAATTAAAACCTGGAAAAGGTGGACAACTTGTTCGCTCAGCGGGTACATCTGCTCAAATTCTTGGTCGTGAAGATCGTTATGTATTAGTCCGGATGCCTTCAGGTGAAACTCGTAAGATTTTATCAACATGCCGTGCAACTATCGGTGAAGTTGGTAATGAATATCATAACTTAGTTAGAATCGGTAAAGCTGGTCGTAGCCGTTGGTTAGGAATTCGTCCTACAGTACGTGGATCTGTTATGAACCCTGTTGACCATCCACACGGTGGTGGGGAAGGTAAAGCACCAATTGGTAGACCTTCACCTATGACTCCATGGGGTAAACCAGCATTAGGATTGAAAACACGTAATCCTAAGAAAGCTTCTAGCAAGTTAATCGTACGTCGTCGTAACGATAAGAACTAATTTAAGAGACGAAAGGAGGATCTTTTATGGCACGTTCTCTTAAAAAAGGCCCATTTTGTGATGAACACTTACTTAAGAAAGTTCGCAAGTTAAACGAAACAGGGCAAAAGAAAGTTATTCAAACTTGGTCAAGACGTTCAACAATTTTCCCAGAATTTGTTGGACATACTATAGCGGTTCATGATGGTCGTAAACATGTTCCTGTATATATTACGGAAGATATGGTTGGACATAAATTAGGTGAGTTTGCACCAACTCGTACTTTTTATGGACATAGTAAAGAAGACAAAAAGGCTGCTAAGAAATAATTGAGAGGAGGAATTAAAGAATGGAAGCTAAAGCCATAGCAAAAACAATTCGTATAGCTCCTCGTAAAGTACGGTTAGTTGTCGATTTAATTCGAGGAAAAGATGTCAAGGACGCTTTTGCGATTCTAAGAAATACAAACAAGCGTGCAACTGTTCCTGTTGAAAAAGTTTTAAAGAGCGCAATCGCTAATGCAGAACATAACTACAACATGGATACAGATAAATTATATGTTAAAGAAGCTTATGTTAATGACGGACCTACTTTAAAACGTTTCCGTCCGCGCGCTAAAGGTCGTGCAGGATTAATCTTAAAAAGAACAAGCCACATCACCATCGTAGTGGCAGAAAAATAATCAGAAAAGGAGGGACGAACCGTGGGTCAAAAAGTTAGTCCAGTTGGTTTACGTATCGGTATTATCCGTGATTGGGAATCACATTGGTATGCTGAAAAAGATTATGCGGATTTATTGCTTGAAGATATAAAGATCCGTGATTTCTTAAAAGAATATTATAAAAACGCAGCAGTTTCTAAGATTGAAATCGAACGTTCAAAGAATCGCGTTAAGGTTACGATTCATACCGCTAAACCTGGTATGGTTATTGGACGAGAAGGACAAGTAAAAGATGTTGCTGTTAAAGAATTACAAAAATTAACAAATAAACAAATTTTCATCAATATCGTTGAAATTAAGAAACCAGAATTAGATGCACAATTAGTCGCTCAAAGTATTGCTGAACAATTAGAAAACCGCGCTTCATTCCGTAGAGCACAAAAGATGGCAATTGCCCGTGTTTTAAGAGCTGGTGCTAAAGGATGTAAGACTTTAGTTTCTGGTCGTTTAGGTGGCGCTGAAATGGCTCGTTCCGAAGGTTATAGTGAAGGTAACGTTCCTTTACAAACACTTCGTGCAGATATCGATTATGCAGTGGCGGAAGCTAAGACTACATATGGTAAATTAGGCGTAAAAGTCTGGATTTATAAAGGTGAAGTATTACCAGAAAAGAAGACAGACCAAAACGCTAAACAAGCTAGACCTCAGCAAAAGAAAGAAGCTAACAAAGCACAAGGTAGTCGTAAACCCCGTCCAAAGAAAGCAAGCAATTCTGATAAGAAGGAGGGAAAATAAACGATGTTAATGCCAAAACGTACAAAGTATCGTCGTCCACATCGGATTAAATATGAAGGTAAAGCAACTTCAGGTAATACTGTTGCTTTTGGTCAATATGGTTTAATGGCAGTAACTGGTGCATGGGTAACCAGCCGTCAAATAGAAGCTGCGCGGGTTGCGATGACTCGTTATATGAAACGTGACGGTAAAGTTTGGATTCGTATTTTCCCTCACTTAGCTAAAACTAAGAAACCATTGGAAGTACGGATGGGTTCTGGTAAAGGTGCACCTGAAGATTGGGTTGCTGTTGTTCAAGAAGGTAGGATTCTATTCGAAATAGCTGGTGTAAGCGAAGAGGTTGCTCGTGAAGCATTCCGTTTAGCTTCACATAAGTTACCTGTTAAGACTAAATTTGTTGTTCGGGAAGATGGTGGTGATACTCGTGAAAGCTAATGAAATAAGAAATCTTTCCACTTCCGAAATTTTAAAGAAAATTGACGAGTTAAAAACTGAACTTTTTAACTTAAGATTTCAATTAGCAACTGGGCAATTGGAAAATACTGCTCGGATTAAGCAAGTTAAAAAAGATATCGCGCGAATGAAGACGATTCTTCGTGAGCGGGAGCTCAATAAATAGCTGAGAGGAGGATAACTGTGGAAAACACACGTAAAGGACGCAGACAATTAGTAGGTACAGTAGTCTCAAACAAGTGTGATAAGACTATTACCGTTCTTGTTGAAACATATAAAAGACATCCTCTTTACAATAAATTAGTTAAAAAATCAAAGAAATATGCGGCTCATGATGAAAACAATATTGCGGAAATTGGTGACAAAGTAAGAATCGAAGAAACTCGTCCATTATCCAAAACAAAACATTTCCGTTTAGTCGAAATCATTGAAAAATCCGTTAAGTTATAATTAAGTATAGATTTTGGAAAACTGAAAGGAGGTCCAAATCATGATTCAACAAGAAAGCCGCTTAGTCGTTGCAGACAATACTGGAGCTCGTGAAATATTAGTAATCAGAGTACTAGGTGGTTCAAAACGTAAATATGGCAATATTGGTGATATTGTCATCGCAACAGTTAAAGACGCAATCCCAGGTGGAGTTGTTAAGAAAGGCGACATCGTTAAGGCTGTTATCGTAAGAACAAAATATGGTGTTCGTAGACCAAACGGTACAGTAATTAAATTTGATGATAATGCTGCGGTTATTATCCGTGAAGATAAATCGCCAAGAGGTACTCGTATTTTTGGACCTGTAGCGAGAGAATTACGTGATCATGATTTCATGCGTATTATTTCTTTAGCTCCAGAAGTTTTATAATTATCGATAAAGTAGACCTTAAACTAGGAGGTGTCAATCAATGCGCATTAAGAAAGGTGACTTAGTTCAAGTAATCGCTGGAAAAGATAGTGCTGCTAAAAAACAAGGGCGCGTATTACTTGTATTACCAAAGGAAAATAAGGTCATCGTTGAAGGTATAAACAAGATAAAGAAACATATGAAACCAAACAAAGATAATCCTCAAGGTGGGATTGTCGAATACGAAGCACCAATTCATGCTTCTAATGTTCAAATCGTTGATCCAGTAACGAAAAAACCTGTTCGGGTTGGTTATAAATTTGTTGAAAACAAAAAAGGTCAATTAGTAAAAGTTCGTTATACTGTTGGACGTAACGCATCAGGTACAATTTTAGACAATATTAACTAAGAATAAGGTTTTAGTAATAACAAACTTTGAAGGGAGGTTCAACCCAGATGAATCGTTTAAAGGAAAAATATCTAAATGAAGTAGTACCAGCAATGTCACAAAAATTTGGTTATACTTCAGTAATGCAAGTACCAAAGTTAGAAAAAATCGTTATTAATATGGGTGTTGGCGATGCCATCGCTAATTCAAAAGCTTTAGATGATGCTGTAGCTGAATTAAGCTTAATTACTGGACAAAAACCATTAGTTACAAGAGCAAAGAAATCAATCGCTGCGTTCAAGGTTCGTCAAGGTATGCCAATTGGTTGTAAAGTTACTTTACGTGGCGAACGCATGTATGAATTCTTTGATAAATTAGTGACAATTGCTTTACCACGTGTTAGAGACTTTAGTGGTGTTTCAAAGACGGCATTTGATGGACGGGGAAATTATACTTTAGGTATTAAGGAACAATTAATCTTCCCAGAAATCAATTACGATAAAGTTAATAAAGTTCGCGGAATGGATATCGTTATTGTTACTACGGCTAAAACAGACGAAGAATGTCGCGAATTATTAAGCCTATTAGGTATGCCATTCAGAAAATAAAAAGGAGGCGACTACTGATGGCGAAAAAATCATTAATTGTTAAATCACATCGCAAGCCAAAATTTGCTGTACGTCAATATACCCGTTGCGAAAGATGTGGACGCCCACATGCAGTTATACGCAAATTTAAATTATGCCGTATTTGCTTCCGTGAATTAGCTTACAAAGGACAAATCCCTGGTGTTAAAAAAGCAAGCTGGTAATTTTGAATATAGATTCTCATTTAATGGGAAGGAGGAAATATAAATGGTTATGACTGATCCTATTGCTGATATGTTAACACGCATTAGAAATGCAAATCAAATGCGCCACGAATATGTGGAAATACCCGCATCAAGAATCAAATTACAAATCCTAGAACTATTAAAACGCGAAGGGTATATTAATGACGTTGAATGTGTAAAAGATAGCAAGCAAGATATCTTACGTGTACATTTAAAATATGTAAATAATGAACGAGTTATTAAAGGATTAAAACGTATTTCAAAACCAGGTTTACGTGTATATGTTAAAACGGAAGAACTCCCTAAAGTCTTAAATGGTTTAGGTATAGCCGTTATTTCTACTTCACAAGGTATTATGACAGATAGAGAAGCACGTCAAAAACAAATTGGTGGAGAAGTATTAGCTTACGTTTGGTAATAAAAATAATCGGACAGGAGGTGCATCGTGCAATGTCTCGAGTTGGTAGAAAACCAATTACGGTTCCAGCAAACGTTGAAGTTACAATCGACAATAATTTTGTAACTGTTAAGGGACCAAAAGGACAATTATCATTCCAATTTAATAAAAAGATTAATATAGAAAAACAAGAAAATCATATCATTGTTACACGTAATTCAGATGAAAAAGAAGACCGTGCGCTCCATGGTACAACAAGAGCTATATTAAACAACATGATTATTGGTGTTTCTGAAGGTTTTTCTAAAGAATTAGAAATACGCGGTGTTGGTTACCGTGCTGCTTTAAATGGTCGTGTATTAAGTTTATCATTGGGTAAATCTCATCCAGAAGATATTCCTATTCCTGAAGGTTTAACAGTCGAAGTACCAAAGAATACCCAAATTATTATCAAGGGTTGCGACAAGCAATTAGTTGGAGAATTCGCAGCTTATATCCGCAATTTACGTGCTCCAGAACCTTACTTAGGCAAAGGTATTCGCTATAAGGACGAACACGTTATCATTAAAGAAGGAAAAACTGCTAAATAATAGTAAGAAAGGAGTGGTCTAGTTATGATTAAAAAACCATCTCGTAATGAACTTCGGAAGAAAAGACATTTACGCATCCGTAAACGTATATCAGGGACTCCTGAAGTGCCACGATTAAATGTATTCCGTTCAAATAAACATATTGAAGCTCAATTAATTGATGATATTAATCAAACAACATTAGCTAGCGCTTCTACAAAAGAAAAAGATCTTAACATCGCTAATGGTGGAAATGTTGAAGCAGCTAAAGTTATTGGCAAAGTAATTGCGGAAAGAGCTCAAGCAAAAGGATACAAAAAAGTTGTATTTGACCGTGGCGGTTATTTATATCATGGTCGTGTTAAAGCACTAGCTGAAGCTGCTCGTGAAGCAGGACTTGAATTTTAAAGAAGGAGGGAAAAGCGATGCGTCAATATATCAATCCCAACAATCTTCAATTAGAAGAAAAAGTCGTATCAATCAATCGGGTTACGAAGGTTGTCAAAGGTGGACGTAGAATGCGTTTCGCCGCATTAGTCGTAGTTGGGGATAGAAATGGTCACGTTGGATTCGGAACTGGTAAAGCTAATGAAGTTCCTGATGCCATTCGTAAAGCGATTGAAGATGCTAAGAAAAACCTCATTAAAGTACCAATCGTCAATACGACAATTCCTCATGAAGTAATTGGTCATTTTGGCTCAGGCAAAGTATTATTAAAACCTGCCCTTCCAGGTACAGGAGTTATCGCTGGTGGTCCAGTACGTGCTGTCTTGGAATTAGCGGGTGTTCAAGATATATTATCTAAATGCTTAGGTTCTCGTACGGCTATTAATATGGTACGTGCAACTGTGGAAGGCTTAAAAGAATTACGCACAGCCGAGGAAGTAGCTAGATTAAGAGGAAAAACAGTACAAGAAATTTTAGGATAAGGAGGGATACTCCAAATGGCTAATATTAAAATCACTTTAGTTAAAAGTTTAATTGGAACGAGACCAGAAGTTCGTAAGAATGCGAAAGCTTTAGGTCTTAGTAAAGTAAATAGTTTTGTGATTAAAGAAGATACACCAATAGTTAGAGGAATGATTAATAAACTCCAAACTTACGTGAAAGTCGAAGAAATTTAACAAGGAGGTGTCTCGCCGTGAAATTACACACATTAGGGTACAATGAAGATGGTGAAAAAATCATTGTCCGCAAAACTCGTAAACGTGTCGGTCGCGGTCACGGTTCTGGTTTAGGAAAAACAGCTGGTAGAGGTAGCAAGGGTCAAAAATCTCGTGCTGGAGCAGGTGTTCGTCCTGGATTCGAAGGTGGTCAAACACCATTATATAGACGTTTACCAAAACGCGGTTTCAAAAACTTCACAAGAAAAGAATTCATTGAACTAAATCTCAATGTTCTAAATAACTTTGATGATAATGCAGTTGTTACACCAGAATTCTTAAATGAAAATGGCATTATTACAAACGCTCAATTATTAAAGATTAAAAGAGGCAAGTTAGGGATTAAAGTTTTAGGGACCGGTGAATTAACTAAGAAGTTGACAGTACACGCAACTAAATTTACAGAAACAGCTAAGGAGAAGATCACAGCCGCTGGTGGAAATGTTGAGGTGATTTAATATGCTTAATGCCTTAATCCAAGCTCTTAAAAGTAAAGAGCTTAGAAAACGGATTTATTTCACATTATTCGCATTTTTGATTTTTAAAATCATGACCTACATTCCTGTACCATTAACAGACCCAGAGGTTGTAAAGAATTTAGAAACAGTTACGCTCTTTGGATTCGCCGATGCCCTTTCTGGTGGTGCGTTAAAGCGATTCTCCATAGTTGCGCTTGGGGTAAGCCCATATATTACTGCTTCCATCGTTATTCAATTATTAGAAATGGATATTATTCCTGTTTTAGCTGAATGGTCAAAAGAAGGCGAAACCGGTAGACAAAAGATTAATCAAGTTACTCGTTATACATCCTTAGCCTTAGCGTTCATTCAATCTTTAGCAATGGCTATTGGTTTTGATAAGTATTACGGTGGAGCACTCTTAATCCCTGTAAATGTTACTCCATTTATGTGGGTTTACATCGCTTTAGTTATGACCGCTGGTACTGGTGCAACCTTATGGTTAGCTGACCAAATTACTATTAAGGGTGTAGGCAATGGTACATCAATGATCATTATGGCTGGTATTGTTGCTAGTTTCCCATATATGATTAACGACTTAGTGACCAAATACATTATCGGTTTTGATTCATCTGGTAACGTTAATAAGGGTATTAAAAACTGGGTCATGGTAACAGATCCTAAACAATTAATTATCTTTATCTTAGTAATTTTAGTAATGATTGCGATTATTATTGCGGTAATCTTTATGCAAAACGCGACCAGAAAGATTCCTATTCACTATGCAAATCGTCCTGGTACATTAGCAGGGCAAAAAGATTCGCATTTACCAATTAAGTTGAATCCTTCTGGGGTTATTCCTGTCATCTTTGCTTCTTCATTACTAAGCTTACCATTAACAATCGCTTCATTTTTACCAGCAGGTAGTAAATGGGCTAGTACATTAAATACGATTTTTAACTATAATCAACCAATTGGTTTCATTTTATACATCGTATTAATCTATTTGTTCTCATTCTTCTATGCCTTTGTACAAATTAGTCCTGAAAAAGTAGCTGAAAACTTGAAAAAGCAAGCTTCATACATTCCATCAGTCAGACCAGGCAAAGAAACTGAAAACTATATTTCTGGTGTATTAATTAGAACAACTGTTATTGGTTCCACATATTTAATGCTTGTAGCGATTATTCCAATTCTCTTTACAATGTTCACAACTATTCCAAGATCAGTAGAAATTGGTGGAACAAGTTTACTAATCGTTGTTGGGGTTGCTCAAGAATTGTTCGCGCAAATTGAGGCTAAAACTAAACAACAACGCTATAGTGGATTTATTAAATAAAGAGGGGTATGTTGATATGCGATTACTAATAATGGGCCCTCCTGGTGTCGGTAAAGGCACATTGGCAGAAATAATTGTTAGAGAGTATCAAATACCTCACATTTCCACTGGGGATATGTTCCGCGCTGCAATTAAAGAAGGGACACCCCTTGGTAAACAAGCTAAAGAATTTATTGATAAAGGACTTTTAGTTCCAGACGAAGTAACTAATGGCATTGTTCGGGAAAGATTGGCACAAAATGATTGCCAAAAAGGATTTTTGCTTGATGGTTATCCCCGGACGGTTCAACAAGCTATTTGCTTAGATGAAATGTTAAAAGAGTTAAATATGGAACTTGATGCAGTCATCAACCTGACTGCCAATGAAGAATTATTAATTAAACGCATCACTGGTCGCCGCGTATGTAAAGACTGTGGTGCTATCTACAATGTCATCTTCAATCCCACTAAGGTTGAAGGTATTTGCGACCGCTGTGGTGGTGAAATTATTCAACGTAAAGATGACAATTTAGAAACAGTTCATAATCGCTTAGCAGTTTATGAACAACAAACAAAACCTTTACTTGATTACTATCAAGAAAAAGGTAATTTGTATAATTTAAATGGTGAGCATGATGCTGTTGTCGTGTTCGAAGAAATCAAAAAAATACTTGGAGGCTTAAAATAATGATTATTTGTAAGACGCCACGCGAAGTTGAAATAATGCGTGAGGCTGGTCGAATCGTTGCTTTAACTCATCAAGAATTAAAGAAACATATAAAACCAGGAATAACAACATTAGAATTGGATCAAATTGCCGAAGATTTCATTCGTTCGCAAGGGGCCATTCCTAGTTTTAAAGGTTATAATGGTTTTCCTGGAAGTATTTGTGCCTCCGTTAATGAGGAGTTAGTACACGGCATTCCCGGGCCAAGGGTATTAAAAGATGGTGACATTATTTCCATTGACATCGGTGCGATGTATAATGGTTACCATGGTGATTCTGCTTGGACATATCCTGTTGGCAAAATATCAGATGCAGCACAGCATTTGCTTACTGTAACAGAACAAGCTTTGTATGAAGGGTTAGCACAAGCTAAACCTGGAAATCGTTTATCAGATATATCACATGCCATTCAAACATATGTAGAAAAACATGGATATTCTGTAGTAAGAGAGTATGTTGGCCATGGGATAGGACAGAATCTTCATGAAGATCCTCCTGTTCCCAATTATGGCCTACCTAATCGTGGACCATTATTGAAAAAGGGAATGACACTCGCCATTGAGCCAATGGTTAATCAGGGAAAACGCGATGTTAGAGTATTATCTAATAATTGGACTGTAGTAACTATGGATAATTCCTTATGTGCTCATTTCGAACATACAATAGTTATTACAGATAATGGTTTCGAGATTTTAACACAATTATGAAATTGTGTTTAAAAGGAGGATTAAACTGAATGGCCAAAGATGATGTAATTGAAGTTGAAGCTACTGTGGTGGAGACATTGCCCAATGCTATGTTCAGAGTAGTATTAGATAATGGTCATAAAATTTTGGCACACGTTTCTGGTAAAATCCGTATGAACTACATACGCATTTTACCAGGAGATAAAGTGACAGTAGAATTGTCACCATACGATTTAACACGTGGCCGAATAACTTATCGACATAAATAGAAGTAAGCTCCCAAGAGATAAGGAGGTTTATAAACATGAGAGTCAGACCATCTGTAAAACCCATTTGTGATAAATGCAAAATAATTCGCCGTAAAGGTAGAGTTATGGTTATTTGCGAAAATCCAAAACACAAACAAAGACAAGGTTAATAATTAGGAGGTGCGCTAGATGGCACGTATTGCAGGTGTAGATATCCCACGCGATAAACGTGTAGTAGTATCTTTGACATATATTTATGGTATTGGTAGATCAAGAGCAGAAGAAATACTAAGAAATGCTAATGTGTCTTTTGATACTCGAGTACGCGATTTAACAGAAGATGAATTAAACCGTATTCGTCGTGAAGTAGAAAAATATCGTATTGAAGGTGACTTACGTCGCGAAGTCGCCATGAACATTAAACGTTTAATGGAAATTGGTTGCTATCGTGGCATACGTCATCGTAAATCATTACCTGTACGTGGACAACGGACAAAAACGAATGCCCGTACAAGAAAAGGTCCAGCTCGTACAGTAGCTAATAAGAAAAAAGCTACTAAGTAATAGCGAAGGAGGTTAATATGGCTAAACAACGTAAACGTCGTGTGAAGAAGAATATCCCTGTAGGGGTTGCTCACATTCATTCGACATATAATAATACAATTGTGACCATCACAGATGAACAAGGCAATGCTATCGCTTGGTGCAGTGCTGGAGCTATTGGTTATAAAGGTTCTCGTAAATCTACTCCATTTGCTGCCCAATTGACATCTGAAGCTGCCGCTAAAGCAGCAATTGAACAAGGTATGCAAAAGGTTGAAGTATCTGTAAAAGGTCCTGGTCCTGGTCGTGAAGCAGCAATCAGAGCACTACAAGCAGCTGGCTTAGAAATCCTTTCAATTAAGGACGTTACACCAGTTCCTCACAATGGATGTCGTCCTCCGAAACGTCCTCGTGGATAATTAGTGGTGAATAGTTGATAGATAAGATTGGGGAAAACGAATAAAGGAGGGCAAAAGCCTATGTTATTATTTCAAAAACCTAATATTAGAATCGAGCAATTAATCAGAGATCGTTACTATGGTAAATTTATCATCGAACCTTTAGAAAGAGGTTATGGTATTACTCTCGGTAACTCATTACGCAGAGTATTATTATCCTCTTTAGAAGGTGCGGCGATTACCAACGTGAAGATTGAAGGCGTTCCCCATGAATTCTCAGCGATCTCTGGTGTTGTTGAAGATGTTACCCAAATCATCTTAAATCTCAAAAAACTTGTTCTTCACATCGATTCTGAAGATGAAAATGTAGAAAAAGTCCTAAGAATACAGGCTGAAGGAGAAGGTGTCGTCACAGCAGCTGATATTGAGCATGATGAACAAGTCACGATTATCAATCCAAAATTACATATCGCAACGCTCGCTAAAGGCGGAAAATTGAACATGGAAATGGTAGCCAGACGCGGTAGGGGCTATGTAAGTGCTGATGAAAATAAAAAATTTAATCGCGAAATCGGACAAATTGCGATAGATTCAATTTATACACCCGTTGAAAGAGTTCAATATGAAGTTGAAAAAACACGGGTTGGTCAAGATGCTGATTATGACAAATTAATCATAGAAGTATATACTAATGGCAGTATGGAACCACAAGAAGCTGTTGCGAAAGCTGCCAAGATTCTCATTGATCATTTGAATGTAATCGTTGAAATTAACGAAAAAGCTAAGATGACCGACTTTATGGTTGAAAACGAAGAAGATACAAAGAATAAGATACTTGAAATGAGTATTGAAGATTTAGATTTATCAGTACGTTCTTATAACTGTTTGAAACGTGCTGGTATTAATACCGTTCAAGAACTCGCTAATCAAACTGAAGAGGATATGATGAAAGTACGTAATCTCGGTCGTAAATCCTTAAAAGAAGTTAAGGATAAGTTAGCTGAACTAGGATTATCATTACGTCGTAATTAATAATTCCCATATGGAAGGAGGACATAGAAAACGATGGCAAGAGGATATCGTAAATTAGGTAGAAGAAGTGATCATCGCCGCCATATGTTACGGAACTTAGTAACAGAATTAATCGTGCATGAACGAATTGTGACAACTGAAACTCGCGCAAAAGAAGTTCGTTCCATCGTTGAAAAAATGATTACTTTAGGTAAACGTGGAGACTTACATGCACGCCGTCAAGCTGCTGCTTATGTTCGCCGCGTTGAAGCTAATGAAACTCAAGATGCTATTCAAAAATTATTCTCCGATCTCGCTTTGCGTTTTAAAGAACGTCAAGGTGGTTATACAAGAATTTTAAAATTAGATGCACGCCGTGGAGATAATGCTCCAATGGTTATTCTAGAATTTGTTGAATAATAGATAAAATAGTTTTAAAAATAAGGACAATGATATTAATGATTGGGGATTTTAATATCACTTGTCCTTTATTTTTAAAATGTTTGCTTAGCGATAAAGAATATTTATCGCTAAGCAAACATTTTACTAACAATATCCATTTATAAATGCTATAATGGATATGCTATAAAAAGAGTGGTGATTCAAATGAAAAAAGGCGATTTTATCATCGCTTTAGTAGTAATAATTATGATGGCATTTGTTGGCATCGGTTATTTAATTTATATAAATTCGATGGATAATAACCGCTATGTCAATATATATGTTGAGCGGAAATTATATAAATCAATAAAATTAGACGAAACTGTTGATTTAATTATCGAGGTAACAACTGAATATGGTTATAATAAAATCCATATTCATGATAACGGTGTAGAAGTAATCGAAGCTGATTGTCCAAATAAAGATGATGTTAGACAAGGTTTTGTCAAAATGCCCGGTTTTCCCATCATTTGTGTTCCTAATCGCTTGAAAATTATAATTGAGGATAAAACTGCTGAGCCAATTAATGACGCGGTGAGCTAGGAGGACTTATAATGAAACCAATAATCGAAATTACTGATTTATACTTTAGTTATGATAATAAAAATCTTGCTATAAACAATTTAAATTTGATAATTTATGAAAAAGAATGGGTAGCTATACTTGGTCATAATGGCTCAGGTAAATCAACCTTAGCGAAATTGCTCATTGGTTTATTAGAACCACTACGGGGAACAATTAAAGTAAATGATAAAATTTTATCACAAGAAACGGTTTATGATATTAGACGGGAAACGGGAATCGTATTTCAAAATCCTGATAACCAATTCGTTGGTTCAACCGTAGCTGATGATATTGCTTTCGGTATGGAAAATCAGCAAATTAGTCGCGAGGAAATGAAAAAACGCATTGATAAATATATTAAAAAAGTACGAATGGAAGCATACTTACAACACGAACCACACTTGTTATCAGGAGGACAAAAACAACGGGTAGCGATTGCGGGAGCACTAGCGATGGACACAAAAATTTTAGTTTTCGATGAAGCAACTTCAATGTTAGACCCGCAAGGGCGAGAAGATATCAACACTTTAATTCAAGAATTGAAAAATGATGGTGATAAAACAATTATTTCTATTACCCACGACATTAAAGAAGCAATGCTTGCAGATCGTGTTGTGGTTATGAAGGAAGGAACAGTTGTCGCAACTGGAAAACCTACCGAAATTCTTAAAGATGAAACGCTGATGAAAGATTGTGGGTTGGATGTGCCCTTAACAGTTAAGTTATCGCAAGAATTAAAGAAATATAATATAATTAATGATATATATGTTAATCAAGAAGACCTGGTGAAATCATTATGGGAATACAGTTTGATAAAGTAAATTATCTTTATGCTCGTGGTACATCACAAGAAAAAGCTGCTCTTATTGATATTGATTTAAATATCGATTTAAATGACTTTATCGCTATCATTGGTCATACAGGTAGTGGCAAATCAACCTTAATTCAACATATGAACGCCATTCTACAACCAACTAGTGGTGTAGTCAAAATCTTAGACAAAACCATTATCGGTGGTAGAAAGAATCGAGATATTAATATTGTAAGAAAACGGGTTGGACTAGTGTTTCAGTTTCCCGAGTATCAATTATTTGAAGAAACAGTCGAAAAAGATATTATGTTTGGTCCGCTCAACTTCGGAGTCACCAAAGAAGAAGCGGCTATTAAAGCGCGGGAAGCTCTTAAATGGGTAGGACTCGATCAAGACTTGCTGCAACGTTCACCATTAAATTTAAGCGGTGGACAAATGCGACGTGTGGCCATTGCGGGAATTTTAGCGATGGAACCAGATGTATTAGTACTAGATGAACCAACAGCGGGATTAGATCCTCAAGGTCAAAAAGAAATGATGGAGATGTTTTATAATCTCCATGTAAATCAACAAAAAACCATTATCCTCGTTACCCATGATATGAACTATGTTGCTCAATATGCGAACCGGGTAATTGTATTAAATGAAGGACGGATTGTCTTTGATGGGAATACATGGGATTTATTTGCTAATTATGAATTAATCAAAAAGTATCATTTGGATCTACCCGATATTACCAAATTAATAATCGATATTGAAAATAAATTAGGTATTGAACTAGATCATAAAATTAATACAGTAGAAAATCTTGCACAAGCCCTTGTTCAGGCTTTAGGCGGTGCTAATCATGTTAGATAACATCAAGTTAGGTCAATATTTACATGGTGACTCGTGGTATTATCGTTTAGATCCACGAGGTAAGTTGGTCATGTCAACTTTTTTTATTGTCATTATCTTCATGGCTAATAATTGGATAACCTACCTTGCGGCAACCCTTTTTACCTTAATAATAGTATTAAGTAGTGGGGTACCTTTAAAGTATTTCTATCGTAGTATTAGACCTATAGTGGTTTTAATATTCTTTACTTTTTTCCTTAATCTCTTCTTTTATCGTGATGGCACACCATTTCCACCATTAAATATCATCATTAATAAAATCGTTGTTATTGTTTATGCGATATTAGTGGTAACTTTGCTTATTTTTCGTTTCACAAAAGTAATTGATCGTTACATAATTCCGAAAATCTTTAAGTATTCCACCTTATTGTTTATCTTAATAAATGTAGTATTATGTTATTTAATTAAATACACACACTTCAATTGGAGTTTTCAATGGATAGTTTATAAAGAGGCTTTAATTAACGGTGGTTATATCATATTACGTTTAATTTTAATAATCTCCATGTCAAGCCTTTTAACCTTTACAACTAAGCCAACTGATTTAACTTTAGCGATTGAACATGTTCTCACACCACTAAAAATAGTCAAGTTTCCAGTATCTGAACTAGCTTTAATGATTTCCATATCCTTACGCTTTATTCCTACTCTCTTAGAAGAAACTCAAAAGGTATTAAAGGCGCAAACTTCTCGGGGTGCTGATTTTACTGAAGGTAATATTAAGGATAAAGTTATTCAAATAATTTCATTATTAGTACCAATGTTCATAATTTCTTTTAAACGAGCTGAGGAATTGGCTAATGCGATGGAAGCACGAGGATATGTACCTGGTAGAAAACGCACATCGCTCAGAGAATTGAAGTGGCGACTCGTTGATACTTTTTATGTGCTAAGTTTTATCCTGCTGACAGCGTTCTTTATCTATTTTAGAAAATAATTAACCATGAAGTTGGGTGTGATATCATGTCACAAACACGAAGAATTAAATGTACTGTTTCTTATGATGGTACGAACTTTTTTGGATTTCAAAAACAAGTAGATAAAAGAACGGTACAAGGTGAAATTGAAAAGTGTCTCTCTACGATTCACAAAGAGCCTTGTAAAATTGTCGGCTCAGGTAGAACTGACGCACAGGTTCATGCCTATGGACAAGTATTTCATTTTGACACTCACCTTGATATTAAAGAAGAAAATTGGAAGAATGCATTAAATGCTTTGCTTCCTAATGACATCTATATTAGAGAAGTAGAAAAGGTAGACAATGAATTTCATGCTCGCTATAGTGTCAAAAAGAAAGAGTATCGTTACTACCTAACTACTGCAGAATACAATCCTCTTAGACGGAACTACATCAGTTTCTTAAAACAAGATGTAGATATTGATAAAATGCGGGAAGCTTTGAAACATTTTGAAGGAACGCATGATTTTACTAGTTTTACTCCTACTAACAATAAAGTAAAAGATAAAGTCAGAACCATTTATGAAACACACTTAAATGTTCATGATAAAGATTTAGAATTTATCTTTATCGGTAATGGCTTCTTGCAATATCAAGTGCGGATAATGATGGGGCTAATCATTGAGATAGGTTTAGGTAAAAAGGAAATTGAACTCATTGATTATCTTTTTGAACATCATGAGCGGTTTAAGGCTGAGTATACTGCTCCACCGCAAGGATTATATCTATGGAAAGTTTATTATTAAACGTAAGGTAACTTACGTTTTTTTGTTTTTTAATACTTTTTATTAGCCATTTCGACATTTTTTTTATTATAATTAAATTGAACACATTTTCTTTTTAGAGCGAGTGATTTTCATGATTTTCTATAATGGTGTAATTTACACAATGGACAATAAAAAAGTTGTTCAAGCTGTTAAAATTCAAGGAGATAAAATTATTAAGACGGGTACTAATACGGATATCTTAAATATGAAAGAACCTCATGAACTTGTGATTGATTTAAAGAATAAAACAGTGCTTCCAGGTTTTAACGACAGTCATATGCATTTATATGGATTTGGCATACATTTAGATACTGTCAATCTTAGTAAAGCAAAATCAATTGCGGATATTATTAACGAAGGAAGAAATTATATTGAAACTCACAATATTCCATCATATCAATGGATACAGGGAAGAGGTTGGAATCAAGATTATTTTCAAGATGATAAGCGATATCCCACGAAAGTTGATTTAGACAAGATTTCTACTTCATATCCCATCATTTTTTATCGCGTATGTGGGCATATTGCGGTTGTTAATTCAAAAGCTTTGGAAATATGTAACATCAATGAAAACACTAGTCAAGTTGAAGGGGGAGAATTTGATTACGATTTAGGGATATTTAAAGAAAATGCCTTAAGTTTAATTACTGACAAAATTCCTAAACCTACGGTTCAAAAGATTAAAACAACCCTTTTAAAAGCTTTAGCTTACGCAAATAGCAAAGGTATTACATCAATTCAATCCGATGATTTATCACACGCAGGAAATTTTCAAGATGTTTTACAAGCTTATCATGAACTTCACGATGAAGGTAAGTTGACTGGTCGCATTTATCAACAATGCTTACTAACTAAAGAGGAATTAACAACTTTTCTATCCTTAGGATATAAAACTGGTGTTGGAGATCATTTCTTTAAAATCGGTCCTTTGAAGATTTTAAGTGATGGCACACTAGGAGCACGAACAGCGGCACTTAGAATGCCATACCATGATAATCCTCAAGCAACAGGGATGTTGTGTTATTCTGAAGAAGAGCTTGAAGATTTAATTCATTATGCTCATGAAAATGGCATGCAAATTGCGATTCATTGTATTGGTGATCGAGCATTAGATGTTGTGTTAAATTGTTTTAAGAAGTTATCCTCATTAGATAATAGACGCCATGGTATCGTACATTGTCAAATTACTGATTATGAATTGATAGAAAGAATGAAAAATCTTCATCTCTGTGCTTATATTCAGCCCATCTTTTTAAATTATGATTTACATATCGTTGAAAAGCGAGTTGGTAAAGCATTGGCTAGCACTTCATATGCCTTTAAAACAATGCTTGATAAAGGAATAAAAGTGGCATTAGGTACCGATTGTCCAGTTGAAGAAATTAATCCTTTACCTAACATTTATTGTGCTGTCACCAGATGTGATTTACAAGGATTTCCTCAAGGAGGATGGAATCCACAAGAAAAATTAAGCATTTATGAGGCAATTTATGCTTATACTTTAGGTGGTGCTTATACATCCTTTGAAGAACATCTTAAGGGAAGTCTAACAGAAAATAAATTGGCAGATATGGTCGTATTAAATGAAAATCCTTTTACTGTCGCAGTAGATAATCTTAAAGACATAGAAGTTTTAATGACTATTGTAGGGGGAAAAATCGTTTATAATAATTATTTCTAAAGTTATCTTCCTGACTTTAGACGATTCTTTTCGTAAATTAATGATAGATATAGACAGAAAGAGGGGTTGTCGCGACTGTGCGTAGAAATATTTTCTATCTAATTCTTGGATTTGTTATATCAGTTAGTTTACTATATGGAATAACACTCATTCCGCATAAACTCATTTATCTAGAAGTTGAAGATGTAGCGAAGATTACGATTATTCATGGCACAACAGGAGATAAAATCACAATTCATAATAGTGAAGATATCAAACATCTTGTTGATAATTTAAATAATATTTCTATACATAAAATCGAAATTAATTTACACAAAGGATTCAATTATTACATATCCCTTTATGATAATGAGGGCAACGTAATCGAAGGATTTGCCTTTACGGATAAACGTGTTTCTAATAAAGATTTTTCCTTCTCGGTATTTAAAGGGAAATTAGATACTCAATATATTGAATATTTATATACCATATATCCTAAGGATAAATAGGAATTATCTCACATTGTGAGGTAATTTTTTTATCTAAACAAGACAAAACAAATGTTCGTTTTCTGCTTGTATTTTTTAAATAATGCTCATATAATATAAATAGAACATTTGTTCGGTGGTGAGAAGATGCTGGAATTTAAAGAGAATCGTTATATTTTATGCATTGATTTACGTGGTTTTTATGCTAGTTGTGAATGCGTTATGCGTGGTTTGGATCCGCTAGAAGCTAAACTTGCCTGTGTAGGAAATTTAGAACGAGAAGGTAGTATTGTGCTAGCAATCTCACCAGGGTTGAAAAAATTAGGTTTCAAAAATCGTTGCCGTTTTTATGAATTACCAAAAGATCAAGGCATTATCTTTGCACCTGCACGCATGCGAGCATATTTAGAATTTTCTGAAAAAGTATTGTCAATCTTTTTAAAATATGTTCCGGAAGAAGATTTACATGTTTATTCCATCGATGAAAGTTTTCTTGATGTCACCGAGACATACCATCTTTTTGCGAAAGATGTAAGAACATTAGCTAAACGTATTATGAATGATATTTATCAAAACACAGGTTTATATTCTGCGTGTGGCATAGGACCAAACATGTTACTAGCTAAACTAGCCCTTGATTTAGAAGCAAAAAAGAATTCCGATGGGATAGCTTATTGGCATTATTCAGATGTTGAGAAAAAACTTTGGCCAGTAACACCTTTACAAGAAATGTGGGGGATTGGCCCTAATTTAGAGAAAGTCTTAAATTCCATGGGTTTTTATAAAGTCGGTGACATAGCAAATAGCGATCCTGACCGTTTAAAAAAGAAGTTAGGGATTATTGGTGAGGAATTATACTATCATAGCCATGGAATTGACAATAGTATTATTCGTGAACCTTATATCATTCATGACCATAATTACGGGATTAGTCAAACTTTATTTGAAGATTATTATGATAATATCCGTATTGTCATGCTTGAACAGTGTGAAGAGTTAGGAATGCGGATTAGATTAAAGCGAAAAATGGGACGCACTATTCACTTAAGTATAGGTTATTCAAAAAATACTGGTGGTGGCGGATTTTCCCGCCAAATTACTCTTGATGAGCCTACTAACCTTACCTATGAAATCTATGAAGCATGTGAACGCTTATTTAATAAATATTATGATGGAAGGCCCATTAGAAAGATTGCGATTAGTATCGGTAAATTGTGTGATGATCGGCCCTTACAATTAGGTTTATTCGACGACCGCGCTCGTAAACAACAACTTGCTTATACGATTGATGCGATTCGGAATAAATATGGAAAAGGTAGTATTTTATTAGGTATTTCTTATCTTGATAAAGGGACTTCACTTAGAAGAAGCAAATTAATTGGTGGGCATTATGCCGAATTAGATTATCACAATGTGAAGGAGGTATAAGGATGAAACAACGAGGTATGGTAAAATGGCAACCATTTGCGTCACTTCCTGAACATGCTAATTATATTCGGAAAGTCATTTATGAAATGAATAAGATTGAACGACCAGTGCTTAGTGAAGACCAATTAAATGAATTAAACGAAAAATTATATCGCTATTCACAAACAAAAGAACCCGTCAGTATGACCTATTATCATGACGGTTATATTTATGAGGTAGAAGGAGTAATTGTCAAAATAGAACTATTAACAAAAATGATTATTATTGAAAATAATAGTAAAAGAGATAAATTTAGCATCGAAAATATCCTTGATATCAAATTAAAGTAAGGTATATAAATGGAAAATGTGGATAAAATACGATAAGATAATACCTGAGGTGATAATATGAAAATTGATGATACCCGCAAAGTAGTGATAATCGGTACTGGCTTTGTCGGTATGAGTTATGCTTACGCTTTATTAAATCAAGGAATTTGCGATGAACTCGCTTTAATAGATATCGATAAATTTAAAGTTGAGGGCGAAGCAATGGATTTAAGTCACGGACTAGCTTTTGCGCCTAGGGATATGAAGATTTACGCTGCTGATTATGATACCTGCCATGACGCTGATATCATTGTTATTACTGCTGGTGTAGCACAAAAAGAAGGAGAATCACGCCTTGATTTATTAAAACGCAATGCGAAAATTATGAAGAGCATCATGGAAAATATCAATAAAAGTGGCTTTGCGGGGATTATTTTAGTCGCGACTAATCCTGTGGACATTATGACTTATGTAGCGTATCGATGCTCTAATCTCCCTAAACAACAAGTCTTTGGTTCAGGTACTTCCCTTGATACCGCCCGTTTACGCTATCTTTTATCATCTTATTTGAAAGTTGATAGTAAGAATATTCATGCTTATATTATTGGGGAACATGGTGATAGTGAGTTTCCTGTGTGGAGTAATGCCTATGTTGGAGTTAAACCATTGCTTGATGTTATTAGCGAACATCCCGAATATAGTTTTGCGGATTTAGAGAGTATCTATGTTGATGTTCGTGATGCAGCATATAAGATTATCGAACGGAAGAAATCTACCTATTATGGCATCGGCATGGCTTTAGCCTATATCACTAAAGCGATATTTAACGATGCTAATAGTATCATACCTGTCAGTGTCTATATCGATGATTATTATGGTGTTAAAGATATTTATATCGGTATGCCAGCAATTATTAATCGAAAAGGTATTAGGGAAATCCTCAAATTCAACATGGATAAGTTGGATCAAGAAAAATTCTATAATAGCGGGATGATTTTGAAGAAATTAATTGATGAATTAGAGTTATAGATAATTAAAGAAGCGCTATGCTTCTTTTTTTTATAACTATTTTGTGATACAATGATTTTGTCTAATGTATTTACTTTAAACATATCTGTTTTTGTGAGATAATATATTAGAAAAATAAAGTGAGGTATGTCAATGAGAGGATTATTCATAACGATAGAAGGACCAGATGGTAGTGGTAAATCTACTATCGTAAAAGAGTTAACCAAAAAATTAGATGAAGCACAAATCACTTATATCACTACTAGAGAACCAGGGGGAATTGATATCGCTGAACAAATACGGGCGATTATTCTTTCACCCAAAAACACGACGATGGATGTGAGAACCGAAGCACTATTATATGCAGCTAGTCGCAGGCAACACCTTGTAGAGAAGATTCTACCTGCCCTTGAAAAAGGGATTCATGTTATATGTGAGCGCTTTGTAGAAAGTTCTCTCGCATATCAAGGATATGGTCGAGGAATTGGTATCGATAAAGTATGGATGATAAATCAATTTGCGATTGACGACACTTTACCGGATATTACCATATTCCTTGATGTTAACCCCGAGATAGGATTAGCACGGATAAACGCCAATCGGAAAAACCTTGATCGCTTAGATTTAGAAGGAATAGAGTTTCATAAACGAGTTTATGAAGGCTATAATATTGTCAAAGAAATGTTTAGAGATCGCATCATTGTCGTTGATGCCAATCGCACTATTGATGAAGTTGTTGAGGATGTGTATCAGATTATTTATAAAAAAATAAAAGGATGATTATGATGTCATTACAAGACTATATGGATATTCAACCTAAGGTAATTAAAATGTTGTTAAATAGTTACCAAAAAAATCGCCTTGCCCATGCTTATTTATTTGAAGGTGAAAAGGGTACGAAGAAAAAAGAAATTGCCTTAGAATTTGCGAAATTATTATACTGTGAAAATCAAGGTGATGTTTGCGATCATTGTCTCAATTGTCAGCGCATCATGCATCAAAATCATCCTAATGTATTGCTTATTGAACCAGATGAAAACACGCTTCGCAAGGAACAAGTATTATTTCTTCAACAAGAGTATTCTAAGACCAATCTTGAACCAGGACCCAAAGTTTATATCATAAATGAAATCGAAAAAATGTCAACTCAAGCAGCTAATTCCATCTTAAAATTCATTGAAGAACCCATGCCAGACACTTATACGATTTTAATTACTGATAATATTCATCAAATCTTACCTACAATTATTTCACGCTGCCAAGTCATTAATTTTCAACCAATTCCTAAAACTGATATAATAAATTATTTGCGTAAACATGAAGTAAAACCATTAGTCGCTTCCATCTGTGCCCATCTTACTAATGATATCGATGTGGCATTAAATATCGCAAGAGAAGAAAAACTCAACGACATTATTAAGTTTGTTCAAGAACTGGGTAAATCTTATTTAACGAAAGATAAGAATCTTTTATTAATATTAGAAAACAATAAAATAGATTTATATAAAGATAAAAAGGTTGTTGAATATTTCCTCGATATCTTCCTTATGTACATACAAGATCTCGAAAAACTTAAGATTGGCAATCAAGATATTATCTTTAAAAATGATTTGGCATTGATGCTTCAACAAATACATAATATTAGCACGGAGAATTTGATTCATAACTTAAAAGCAATTCTGCAAGCGAAGATTAGTTTGAATTATAACGCGAATTTAATGTTATTGATTGACAACTTATTCTTAAATCTCAAATAAAAGGAGGTCTATCCTTGGAAGACATTAAACAAAAAGAAGAAAACATGGTAGAAAACCAAGTTGACATAAATGAAACAAGCGATGAGCAAATCATCCAAAATGCGAATTATACCTATGAAGAAAGAGATGAATATCAAGTCATCGCTGTTCGCTTTAAAACAGCGGGTAAGAAATATTTCTTTGATCCCCGCGATCTCGATTTAAAGATTGGGGATAAAGTATTAGTAGAAACAGTACGAGGTATTGAATTTGGCGAAGTTGTTTCGGGTATCAAGACAGTTTCCAAAGCTGAAGTGTTTTTACCGATAAAACCCATTATTCGGAAAGCAACAGAAGAAGATATCCAACGTTACCAACAAAACAAAGCTGAAGAACCACACATCATCGAGGTATGTCAGGAATTAGTTGAAAAGAATGAACTTCCAATGAAACTTTTAGGATGTGAATATACCTTCGACCGTACCAAATTAATCATTTATTTTAGCGCTGAAAATCGCATTGATTTCCGCCAATTAGTTAAAGATTTAGCTGCTGTCTTTAGAACACGAATAGAACTTCGACAAGTAGGTGTTAGAGATGCAGCCAAATATATCGGTGGATTAGGTCCATGCGGACGCATTCTCTGTTGCACTACTTTCCTGGGTAATTTTGATTCAGTATCGATCAAGATGGCGAAAAACCAAAACCTTTCCTTGAATCCTCAAAAAATCTCTGGAGCTTGCGGGAAACTACTTTGTTGTTTAAAATACGAAGCAGAATTCTATGATGAGATTGCGAAGATTATGCCTAAAGTTGGCGAGATTATTATGACTCCCGATGGCGAAGGTAAGGTTTATGGTGTTAATGCCCTACTTGATTTAGTTAAAGTAGTATTAACTGAATCTAATGCGGTCAGAAGTTATAAGTTACATGAAATTCAACGGAAAAATATCGTTAATGATGACAATGACATCGTGGATGAAGAATTGTTGGAATTAATTGAAGAATAAAACTATTGATTATAATCAATAGTTTTTTCATGAGTGATGATTATGCTTAAAGAAAATGAAGTCTTAAATGATTTATTAGGATACGACGGACTAAAAATAATTCAACGTCCTGATCTCTTTAACTTTTCTTTAGACTCCACCTTACTTGCCCATTTCGTGACAATAAACAAGGGTGTTAAGCGTATCATTGATTTAGGAACAGGTAATGCGCCCATTCCGCTTTTTTTAAGTTTACGGACGAACGCTGAAATAATTGGAGTAGAAATTCAAGAAGTATCCTATGACTTAGCTATTCGCAATGTCGAACTAAATAATCTTACACATCAAATCACAATTCTCCACGATGATTTACGTAACATTCACCAGAAACTTGGACATCACGCTTTTGATGTTATTACTTGTAACCCACCTTTCTTTCGGGTAACTGAGGATGCTCATTTAAATAAAAACGACTTTTTGACAATTGCACGTCATGAAGTCATGGCTACATTAGAAGATGTTATCAAGGAAGCTAGCATCTTATTAAAACATGGTGGGTATTTTGCGCTGGTTCATCGTCCTGACCGTTTATTAGATATTCTTGAACTAATGCGTAAATATAAAATTGAACCCAAACGCTTAAGACTAGTTTATCCTAAACCAAATCGTGAATGTAACACGATTCTTATTGAAGGTAGGAAGAGCCGCCAAACTGGATTAAGGATATTACCACCATTATATGTATATAAAGAAAACAATGAATATACAGATGAGATATTAGAAATCTTTAGAACCAAAAAGAAATGAAAGATTTCCTATAAAAATATTTATGATATGCTTATTAAATGATATAATTTACTTGCGATATATAGTTAGAGGAGGCATTTTATGGAAGGTTTAATTTTCGTAATAGCGATTATCATCCTCATTCTTATAGTATGGTTTATCGCAGGATATAACAAGTTGCAGTCTTTATCAATCAAAATAAAGGAAGCAGAATCAGGAATAGATGTCGCTTTAACAAAACGTTTTGATGTTTTAACTAAGATGGTAGAAGTTGTCAAAGGTTATGCGAAACATGAGAGAGAGACATTAGAAGAAATTGTGAAACTAAGAAATACAGTTATTGATATGAGTAGAAGCACTCTTGAACAAAAACAGGAATACGCCAAACAAATGGATCATGCGTTAAGAGCGGTAAATGTGGTTGTGGAACAATATCCTGAATTAAAAGCGAGCGAAAACTTTAAACAACTTCAAGTAGCTATCGCAGACTGTGAAGAGCATTTACAAGCTTCGCGTCGTCTTTATAATGCGAATGTTTCTTCTTATAATCATAAAGTACAATTATTCCCATCTAGTATTATTGCGAGTATATGTGGATTTAAGACGAAGGAATTCTTTGAAGCGGAAGAATTTAAACGTAAGGATGTTGAAATAAAGTTTTAAAGGGATATTATGAAAAGAAAAACCATTCTCTTTGCCCATAATAATCGTAAACTAATCGAAAAGTTCAGAACATATTGTGAAGAGCATGATTTGTATCATCTAACTGATTATGTTCTTAATGGTGAGGAATTAATCAAACTCCATAACTTAAATAATTATGATATTGTGATTGTTAAAGATGCTTTAACACAAGTGCCTGGTATTTATGCCTTAGAAACCGTATTACGGAATACAAAGAAACGACCTGAATTAATAATACTATTAACACCATTTACCACGGAGTTTATTACTGCTAAATGTGTACAACTGGGGTTAATTAATATTATTGATGTAAATATAAGTATGGAGGAATTATATAATACTATTAATAAATTAGAGATTAACAATATCCTTGATAATCAAACATTCTTTGATCCACAACGCGCTGTAATTAACTTATTAAAAAAGATTGGTTTATTAAAGGTTTATATAGGATATACTTATTTTGAATATATCCTAAATGTGATGTTGGAAAATAGTGAAAATCTCTATAAACGGATGCAAACCATCTATCAAATGATTGGAGAACACTTTAACGTTTCGCCAGCGAGCGTGGAGAAAGCGATGCGCACTTGCATCCGTTCATCATTGTCGAAAAGTGATGGATTTTATGCACAAATGTTGTTTGGTAATCATCATGATAGTTATCCATCTAATTCCATCTTTTTACAAGTGTGCATTAACACTCTAAGGGAACAAAAGAGTTATATTGTGAATAAACAATTTCAAAAATCTTTACGAAAGATTTAATTAAAGGAGAGTAGTAAAAATGAGAAAGCCAATTATTGCGGGAAACTGGAAAATGCATAAAGTACGTGATGAAGCCCTTGAATTTGTATATCTTGTTAGCCAACATGTACCACCCATTGAAGAAGTGGATACTGTCATCTGTGCCCAAGCAGTATTATTACGTAGTTTAGTTAAACGTCAAGGAGATAATCTTCGCATAGGGGCACAAAATATGTTCTATGAAGACAAGGGTGCCTATACTGGTGAAGTCTCACCAGTTACCCTCGAAGATGCTGGGGTAAAATATGTGATTATCGGTCATAGTGAAAGACGGCAATATTTCCATGAAACTGATGAAGATGTTAATAAGAAAGTTCATGCCGCTCTTCGTCACAATTTAATTCCCATCATCTGTGTTGGTGAACGCTTAGAAGAACGTGAAAATAATCTGACTAATCAAGTAGTTGAAAGACAAACCGTTTTAGCTTTAAAAGGTCTAACACAAGAACAAGTAAAAAACATTGTAATTGCTTATGAGCCAATTTGGGCAATTGGGACAGGTAGAACTGCAACAGCTGAAATGGCTAATGAAACCTGCGGCTTTATCCGTAGCGTAATCGCAAGAGAATATGGTCAAGAAGTTGCCGATGAAGTTAGAATTCAATATGGAGGTTCTGTCAATCCCGATAATATTAAAGAATTAATGGCCCAAGAACACATTGATGGATGCTTAATAGGTGGAGCTTCTTTAGATCCATATGCTTTCATCAAGATGGCTAATTATAAGAAATTATAATTTTCATGCATAAATTTATCAGGGTTGATTCACAATATAATTGCACGCAAGTGCAATACCTACCCTTTATAATTTAATATATCCCCCCCAAAACTCACATAACATAACATATTTACCCCCCTAATCAACTATTTATTTACGTAAAAAGCGTTCGTCATTAAGTTGACGAGCGCTTTTTACGTTAGGATGAAACAACTAGATTATCATTATATTAATATATTATTTAGCGCTTACTTTTTTAAAAATACAATTATTTTTCTTGTAAATAATGTTAAGTGAATGTATACTATAAAATGTAGTAAGGAGGATAATTATTATGAAATATAATTTAGTTGCACTAATAGTATTAGATGGATTTGGTTACGGACCCAAATATCCAGGGAATGCAGTTGAGTTAGCGAAGAAACCTAATTTTGACCGTTTAATCGCTACTTATCCTAATGGTACATTAAATGCGAGTGGGGAAGCTGTTGGCTTACCTGAAGGACAAATGGGTAATAGCGAAGTTGGCCATTTAAATATTGGTGCAGGTCGAATTGTATATCAATCATTGACAAGAATAAATAAACATATTAGAGAAAAAGACTTTTTCCAAAATCCTGTCTTCTTAAAGGCAACTGATTATGTGAAACAAAACCATAAAAAACTCCATATCATGGGATTATTATCTGATGGTGGTGTACACTCCCATATCAACCACATCATCGCACTCCTACAACTTGCGAAAGAACAAAATATGAAAGATGTTTATGTACATGCTTTTCTTGATGGACGGGATACTCCACCAAAATCAGCAGTTACTTATGTTGATCAATTAGAAGCAGCGATGCAAGAGATTGGCGTTGGTAAGATTGCGACAGTAGCGGGAAGATATTATGCGATGGACCGCGATAAAAACTTTGAACGCACGCAATTAGCTTATGATGCGATGACTTTAGGCATAGGAAAACACTTTGATAGTGCGCGAGAAGGAATTCTTGCATCTTATGAAGAAGGCATTACTGATGAATTCGTTGTGCCATTTGTTGTAGATGATGATGGCATGGTCGAAAATGGTGATGCGATTATCTTTGCGAACTTCCGTCCTGACCGTGCTATTCAAATCGCGACAGCTTTCTCTAATCCTGATGGAGTTAAAGCGTTAGCGCGCGAAGGTAAAGCAGTACTTGATACTTCCAAAGGTCCTCGTAACATCCATTTTGTATGCATGATGCATTATGCGGAAAGTGTCATTGGTGATATCGCCTATGGCTTACAAGATTTAAGCAATACTTTTGGCGACTACATTTCTAGTTTAGGATTAACACAATTAAGAATTGCAGAAACCCAAAAATATGCTCATGTAACGTTCTTCTTTGATGGTGGTGTGGATAAAGAAATTCCTGGATCTAAAAGAATACTTATTCCTTCACCAGCTGTTGCCACTTTCGATTTAAAACCAGAAATGGCAGCTTATGAAGTAACTGAAACAGTACTCAAAGAACTCGATCGCGATGATTTAAATGTCATCATCTTAAACTACGCTAACTGCGATATGGTTGGACATACTGGCGTTATCCCTGCGGCTATTAAAGCTGTCGAAGCTGTTGATGAATGCATGGGTAAAGTAGTGGAAAAAGTCCTTCAAAAAGGTGGCGTCGCTATTGTGACTGCGGATCATGGTAACGCTGAACAAATGTTAGATGAAAATAATAAGCCACATACAGCGCATACTACCAACCCTGTACCTGTTATCATTACTCATAAAGGTATAAAGGTTCGTGAAGGTGGTAACCTTGGTGATATTGCGCCAACCATGTTAGAATTGTTAGGATTAGAAAAACCTAAAGAAATGACTGGAACTTCGTTAATTATAAAGTAGGCGATAAAATGGCCAAAATATATGATGTAAGTGCAGTAAAGGAAGCATTAAGGGAATATAAAGAAACAGATATTATCGCTTTTCCCACCGACACGGTATATGGGATTGGTGCTAATCCCTTTAATGAAATAGCGATAAACAAGATTTATCAATCTAAGCATAGGCCACATAATAAACCTTTACCAATTCTATGTGCTAATATCAACCAAATTAAACAAGTTACATCCTATATTCCACCACAAATGGAAATATTAATTAAGACCTTTCTACCAGGCGCATTAACTGTTGTATTACCGAAAAATTCCATTATTCCTGATTATGTCACAAGTGGTCTACCTACAATCGGAGTAAGAATACCAAATCATCCCATCGCTTTAGAAATACTTCAAGCGATAGGGCCATTAGCCACGACTTCAGCAAACATTTCAGGTAGTAGTAGTCTTAATAATGCGGATGATGTTATTAATGAATTAGGTGATAAGATTGATATCATCATCAATGGTGGTTTAACAGATATTGGTATACCTTCAACAGTAGTGACTATGGAAAATGAAGAAATAAAAGTACTTAGAGAAGGTATTATCACCAAAGAAATGATAATAACAGCATTAAAAAAGCAGCTTAACACTTAAATTAAGCTGCTTTTTCTTTTATTCTCTAGTTTTAGTTAGTTCTTTTTGGGCCATTACTAGTTGATAATATTTACCTTGCTTTTTCAGTAATTCATCATGGGTACCATATTCGATTACTTTACCTTTGTCTAACACAATGAGTTTAGTCGCATTTCTTAATGTGGATAAACGATGCGCAATCGCAAATGTTGTCCGATCTTTAATTAATCTTCCTAAAGCTTCTTGAATGATGTATTCCGTTTCTGTATCTACTGAGGCAGTGGCTTCATCGAGGATGAGAATCTTGGGATTATTTAATATTGCGCGCGCAATCGCAATCCGTTGTTTTTCTCCTCCAGATAAACGCACACCTTTCTCACCAATGCGAGTATCATAGGCATCGGGTAATTTCATAATAAAGTCATGAGCATTGGCGATTTTAGCTGCTTTTATAACTTCTTCTAATGTCGCATTAGGACGGGCATAGACGATATTTTGATATATGGTTCCTGCGAATAAGAAAGTTTCCTGTAATACTACACCCATTTGCGAACGAAGATCTTTTTGATTAATCTCTTTAATATCACGATTATCAATTAAAATTTTACCTTCATCCACATCATATAAGCGCATAATGAGATTAATCATCGTTGATTTTCCCGCACCAGAGTGACCAACTAAACCAATCATTTCTCCTGGTTTGACTTCTAAATTAATGTCTTTGAGAACAGGATCATATGGGCGATAACCAAAGGTTACATGATCAACTTTCACATTACCTTCAATGGGTAAATTGGTCTCAGGGGCGAGGTTTTTGACTTTTGGTTCCTCCTCTAAAATTTCAAAGATGCGTTCTGTCGCTGTTAAAGCATTGGTGAAGGAACGAGGGAAAAAGGTTAACCAACCTAAAGGACCATAGATTAATTGGGAATATTGGGTAAATTGAATCAAATCACCCAACTGAAGTTTTTCCTTTAGGATTAAAGAGCCACCATAATAGAGGATAAAGAAACTCCCAATTCCCATTAAATAATTTAAAAATGGGAAAATGGTGTTATACCGTTTTTCATTATTAGCAGTGACATCGGAGAGTGTTTTGCTTATCTTTGAGAAACGACTGACTTCCTTCTCTTCCATTCCAAAGGCTTTAACGACTCTAATGCCGCTTAAGATATCGTGAAGTAAGGAATTAGCACGGTCAGAAATACGCCATTGAGAATGATACATGCTTCTAAAAGTTTGATTCATAAAGCGGAAGTATAAAATGATGAAAGGTACGGGTATCAAAATAAAGAGAGCCATCTTCCAATTTAGAACAAATAGTAAAATTGTCACTACTACTAATGTTAATAGTTGTGTAATGCCTATGGAGATTTCATTGGAAATGAATTGTTGGACACGGTTAGTATCGCCAGTAATGCGATTCATCAGTTCACCTGTTTTGCGATTTTCAATGTAACTTATCGATAATGATTGAATTTTAGTATAGACGGTTTGTCTTAAATCATAGGTTATACTAGCGCTCACTTTAATCATCAAACGATTTTTTATCACGTTAATTACTGTATTGGCAAGACTACATAAGCCAATTCCACCGATGATAAGTAGAATCGCCGTTAAGTTTTTATTTTTGGGCGTTAAGTAGTCATTAACTAAAATGCGGTGCAAGGTTGGTGTTACGAGATTAATTCCAGTGATTGACCACATCAGGAATAAGGAAAGGAATAATGGTAATAAATAAGGTTTTATAATGGTATAAAGTCGCTTAAAAACAACTTTTTTATTTAAACAATGCCGACAAACCCGTGAACCAAAACGATAGGGTCTACCACATTTTGGACAATTGTTTTCCTCATCATCGCTAACTATTTTTGGTACGTGATTTTCAACAATGGAGTTTAAGATAGTGGCGATGGACTGATAGCGATTGACATGTCGCATCGAAAAACTAATAAGTAGTGTTTCTTCTTCATCGTTACTTGCCTCTAGATGTCCAAATCCTACCGCTAAAACATGATGGTACTCTTTATAGCGAGTTATTTTTTCTTTTCTAATTAGTTCCTTATTCTTAAATATATAGAAATAAGATTTCGTTACCACAAAGAATCCATTTACAGGCTGTTGAATTTCTAAATCATAGGGTGTCGCACAAAGGATCTGTTCACCATCTTCTTTAATACGCGTTTCGATGTCTTGCGGTAATTTATATAATAACTTCATACATCCACCTACAACAACAACTCGATTTTCTTAAAACTCTTTTTATCGAGCTTAGTGTAATCTGGGATTTCGTATCGATTACCATCGACATCAATAATAAGAATCATATTTGCTTTAATATTGACAAAATTGTTAGGGTCACGGCGGATGGTGAACTTACGACGACCGTAATTGGTTTCTACTTCCCAATTACTATAACCAAACTCATCTTTTATAGAATAGATTTTCGTTATTTTGGGTAGATAATAACGACGTTCGATTTCTTCTGTAAATAGTTTTTGAACTTCTTCAGGAAATAAACTTATGTCTTCAATAATCCCAATTTCATTTTGTTCTTTATCACGCACAGAAATAAATTTATTCTCATAACTAAAAGGGAAGGCCTTGATTAAGTTTACCCGTGAATATTCTACATCATTAAATTTAAGACCAAGGAAACCATTATTATTTCGGAAGAATTTAGCATTTTTTGGTGTTAGATAAGTGATTTCGCTCATTTTAAACCCCCCTTAAGCGTAAAGCTTCATTTTGTTTTTTGACTAAATTAAAGTAAATTCCTTTGAGTTTTATTAATTCCTCATGCGTGCCGCTTTCTTTTATTTGACCATTTTCTAATACAAATAAGCGGTCTGCATTTCGGAGGGTAGAAAGACGGTGAGCTATCGAAATCGTCGTTCTACCTTTAACTAAACGTTCTAAAGCTTCTTGAATTTGTTTTTCTGTTTCTGTATCTAAACTAGCGGTCGCTTCATCGAGAATAAGAATGCGTGGATTTAATAGTACTGCCCGTGCAATCGCTATTCTTTGTTTTTCTCCTCCAGAAAGACTTTGACCACGAACACCAATGATGGTATCGTAACCTTCAGGTAATTTCATGATAAAGTCGTGCGCATTAGCGATTTTTGCCGCTTCGATTATTTCTTCTCTTGTCGCATTAGGTTTGGCATAGGCTATATTTTCTGCTATACTTCCCATAAAAAGGTAAGTTTCTTGTAAAACAAAACCGATTTGGGTGTGTAGACTTTGAAGGCTGATTTCGCGTATGTCAACTCCATCAATGAGAATTTGTCCTTCTTTGACATCATATAACCGACAGATAAGATTAGCGAGAGTGGATTTACCAGCGCCAGTATGACCGACTACGCCAATCATTTCGCCAGCTTTAATCTCAAAATTAATATCTTTTAATATAGGCTTATTAGGTTCATATTCAAAATTGACATTCTTAAAAGTGATATCTCCTTTAATGTTGGGTAGTTTTATCGCATCTTTATGTTCTTCTACTTCGGGTACAGTATCAAGAATTTCAAAGATTCTTGAAGCGGAGTTCATACAGTTACTCCACCAATCGGTTATTCTGGTCATGAATTCTAGTGGTCCTAGTAACATGCCAATATAACCAGTAAATGATATCAAGGAACCGAATGTCAACTGGTCATTGACAACTAGCCAAGAACCAACGCTCCAAATGATAAGGCTACTTGTTCCCATAAAGAAATAGATAAGTGGGAAAACCGTTTGATTTATACGATTAACATTGACATTTACTTCATAATTTTTACGATTAACTACGCTAAATCGCTTGATTTCTGCCTCTTCCCGGCCAAAGGCTTTTACTACGCGTGATCCATTGATTGAATCGCTAATAATAGAGTTCAACGAGCTATTTTGTCTAAACATACGTGAGTATAAGACTCCAAGAACTGGGAAGAGTTTTCGTAAGGCATAGGTTACTAAAGGTATAGGAATAAGTGCAAGTAGTGTTAATTTCCAGTTAATAATCATCATGACAGTAAATATACCGATAAACTGAATGATATTGACAATGAAGTAAGGTACACCATCATGGAAGAAGTATTGGAGATTCATCGCATCGCCATTCACGTTATTCATCAAAGTACCAGTTTGTTTACTATTAAAGAAACTTAACGATAGTTTCTGAAGGGCGTTGAAGATCTCAGTTTTCAAATCATAAATTACTTTACTTGAAAAGGTTGAGTTAATTCTTCCATATAAAATACTAATTATTGTCGCGAGCAATTTAACAAGGGCGATGCTTATTACAATAAAGGCGATTTTTCCAAATAAACTACCACCTTGTTTCAAGACTTCATCATAGAAGATATTGCCAGTAAGATAAGGAATAAAGACGTTTAACGCACTCGATATAAGCATTAAAATTAACATAATGGTGATTTGAAATTTATATTTAGGAACATATGATAAGACGCGAAAAAAGATTTTCCGTTTATCGAAACATTTAGGACAGATCTTCCGCACAGGATCTTCATAGAAACTACCACATTTTGGGCAAGTTAGTGGTAGTTCATGCATTTTATAATCCTTTTCTTCTAAAACTTGTCCTTGTTTTATTTTTTCAAAGAGTCGGCATAACAAACTAAATTCTCGTAAACAACTATTTGTAAATTGACATAGTATATAATCATCACCTTCGACGGTGGCGATTAACAATCCTGTACTCACTAATTGTTCGCAAGATAGTTTTTCAATATCTTTGTTTTCTAAGTAAGTTACTTTATCTCCATCTCCGATAATTGTGATTAATGCTTCTTTTGTTCCTAAAACATAACTAGTACTATAATACCCAGATAAATCTAAATCGCCTTTAGCGGCGATAATAATGTCATTTTGATTCACTTGGTATAGTTTTAGAATGTTAAGTATTGAATCTGGTAATCCCTGTATTAACTCTAGCATGTTTCCACCTCTCTATCTCCTTCCTATAGTTTAAAGCAATTGAACAAATACTGCAAGATTATTTACTAACTTTTAAAAATATATGTTACAATTATAATAAGAGGGATGGGAGGTCTAAAAATGAACAATTATAAGTTACTTGGTTATGAAGATATTGAACTTAATGTCAATGAGTATTTATTAGATGACATGAAAGGGATTGTAATCTGCGTGCACGGCATGTGTGAGCACAGTGAACGATATCATGAGTTTGCGACTTACTTAAATTCACAAAATTATGGCGTTTTTACTTATGATCATCGTGGTCATGGCAAATCACTCCTTAAGAATGAAGAAAAAGGTTATTTAGGGAGAGATGGATTTAATAAAATGGTCTATGACCTTGACCGTGTAGTGAATCATGTGAAAGAACGGTTCCCCAACCACAAAGTTTATTTATTAGGTCATAGTATGGGTTCATTTGTGACGTTAAGGTATTTACAAATGTACAATAAAGTTGATGGCGCTATTTTAAGTGGTAGTAACTATGGTTTTAAAATGTTAAAATTGGGGGCGTTATTAGGAAAACTCGCTTGTGTATTTAAAGGTGAAAAAGCCCCAGGTAAGTTCTTAGAACGCTTAACCTTTGGTAGTTACAACAAACACTTCATGCCTAACCGCACACTCTTTGACTGGTTAAGCCGGGACGAAAAAGTGGTAGATAAATACATTGAGGATGAAATGTGTGGTTTCACTTGTTCAAATCGCTTCTATTACGACTTCTTTAAAGGATTAATCGCCATAGGTAAAAGGAATAATATCGAGCATATCAATGCTGAAACACCGATTTTCATTATTGCTGGGGATAAGGATCCTGTTGGTAATTTAGGTAAAGGGGTTATAGCATTATATCAAGTATTAAAGAGTCAAGTAAACGACGTGGAAATGAAACTATATCCGAACAGTCGTCATGAAGTACTAAATGAATTAAATAAAGATGAAGTTTATCAAGATATTGTCTCTTGGTTAAATAAAAATTAAAATTCTGCATAAAATATATCACCTACCTTTCATAATGAACTATGAAAGGTAGGTGATTTTATTTGCGGCGTGGGTTAACCATTTTAATATTATTTTTTGGTGTTCTTATAGCTTTAAATAATAAGTTTAATTTTATGGATAATACTGAAGACAATATACCAGAAAATGCGATAAGATTACGGATTGTCGCTAACAGTAATGATATTTACGATCAAGCCATCAAATTAAAGGTTAGAGATGAAGTATTAGAAGTAATTAGGCCATTAATCGTGGAGACGGATGATGTCAATGAAGCACGAATGATTATCTATAATCACTTAGAAGATATAAAGAAAGCTGTGGAAAAAGTGTTAGAAGAGAATGAACTAGAAATGAACTACTATGTTGATTATGGTTTAGCATATTTTCCAGCAAAAGTTTATAATAATACCTTATATCCAGCGGGAAAGTATGAATCTGTGTATATTGTCTTAGGAGAAGGAGAAGGTGACAACTGGTGGTGCGTACTTTTCCCTACTTTGTGTGTGATGGATTTTGCGACCACTGATAATGATATAGAGAGTGATAATGTAGAGTATTCATTTTTAATAATTGAAAAAATTAAAGAATGGTTAAAACATAAATAATATTTTTCTCACATATTTTGTAGGGGGTGGATTCATATGGATGAAGAAGTAAGAATTAAACAATATGAAAGTAAAGATTATGAGAAAGTGATGACATTTCTTCAAAGTATTGATGGTTTACAAGAAATTGAAGAAGAATTGTTTCCTAAAGCAATTCTTATTGAAGCTAAGGATGAAATTTTAGGGATGATTACTTATGAAATGTTTAGAAAGAAAGCTTTAATCCGTTATTTTATCTTTGAGAAAGATTTAGCGCATGAATTAATCTTACAAATGTATGAAATGTTCTTTGCGAACTTACGTAAGCAGAATATCAAGGAGGTTTATGCCATTGTCACTAATCCTAATCTTAGTGAGATTTTTACACATCTTGGTTTTAAAGAATACCCGAAAGAAAACTTCTTTCTCACCGAAGAATGTATCTTAAACACTAAATATAGAAATGCGATGGTAATGATGTTTGAAATACCATATTAATTAATAAAAGAAAAGAATGATTATAAACTATAAATGTAATCATTCTTTTTTATTATTGGTAGATTTTACTTGCATTTTACCATTTAAAGTAATAAAATAGGCTAGGAATTAAAATTTAACTAAACATTTAGTTTAAATATACTAAACCAAATTCGTAAAGAAGGAGATAAATATGAAATTAGACCATTCAAAAGCACCTATTTATGAAGCACTCAAAAAACTAATTGAGGATGAAACAATTCCTTTTGATGTGCCTGGTCATAAACGTGGAAGAGGGAATCCCTACCTACAAGAGTTTTTAGGGGAGCAAGCATGTCAATATGATGTCAATTCCTCTAAAACTATCGATAATGCAATGCATCCTACAGGGGTTATTCGGGAAGCAGAAATCTTAATGGCAGATTTGTTTGGTGCTGATGAAGCATATTTAATGGTAAATGGTACAACGCAAGCAGTACAAGCGATGATTCTCGCCAGTTGTCAAGAAGGGGAAAAGATTATTCTGCCTCGTAATGTTCATAAATCAGTAATCAATGGTCTGATTTTAAGTGGTGCGATTCCTGTATATATCAATCCAGGCATTGATAATAAGTTAGGGATATCATTAGGCATAAGTGTCGAAGATGTCAAACAAGCTATTGTTAGTAATCCCGATGCCAAAGCGATTTTAATTATTAACCCAACCTATTATGGCATCTGTTCAAATATTAAAGAAATTGCAGATTTAGCCCATGAATATGGAATGTTAGTGTTATGTGATGAAGCGCATGGCTCGCATTTTTATGTTAATGAGAAAACTCCTCATGGTGGTATAGCACTTGGAGCGGATATGTGTGCTTTAAGTTTACACAAAACGGGTGGGTCATTAACGCAAAGTTCAGTTTTATTAGTAAGCACCAAAAATGTTAAACCCCAATACGTCCGCAGTATTGTTAACATCATGCAGACAACGAGTGCTTCTTATCTATTAATGACAAGTCTAGATCTCGCAAGAAAACAACTTGCGCTTCATGGGAAAGAATTAATTGACCGCGTTATTAATCTTGCGGAATATGCGCGGGAAGAAATCCGCAAAATTGGTGGATATGTAGTCTTTGATCGAAGCATGATTAATGGTGATACCATATTTGATTATGATTTAACTAAATTAAGTATTAATGTCGCTAATATTGGCCTAACTGGTTTTGAGATTGGAGCAATTTTACGGGATGAATATAAAATCTTAATTGAATACGGTGATATCAATAACTTCATGTGTGTTATTAGCCTTGGGGATACCAAAGAAAACATTGATAAATTAGTATTCGCATTAAAAGATATCAAAGAAAAGTATCAAACTGAACCTATCGAAGTTGCGAAGGCTGAATTTACTATTCCCGAAGTTTCCGTTTCACCACGGGAAGCTTTCTATGCGCGAAAAATGCCAGTCTTATTTAAAGAAAGCGCAGGATTAGTTAGTGGTGAGTTTATCATGTGTTATCCACCAGGAATTCCTGTAATTGCGCCAGGTGAAGTAATTAGTCAAGAAGCGATTGACTACATCCTTTACGCTAAAGAAAAGGGCAGTATTATCACAGGACCTGAAGATTTAACTAATGAATATATTAATATTTTAGTATATTAAAAATTTATCTATATGGAGGTTTAAAGTGGAAAAAAATACCTTAACATTCTTATTCTGTAATAGTGACTATGAAGAAGCCAAAACTGTTATTTTCGGTGCACCTTTTGATGGGACAACATCCTATCGTCCAGGGACAAGATTTGCGCCTAATGCGATTAGAGTTGAATCTTATGGTTTAGAAGTTTATAGTCCTTATCAAGATAAAAACTTAACTGATTACCCTATCTTCGATGCTGGTGATTTAGTTCCGAAAATCGGTAGCGTTGATAAAATGATCGATGATATTGAAACATTTACGACGAAATTATTAGATGATGGTAAACAACCTGTTATGCTAGGTGGGGAACATTCCTTAACAGTCGGAACAATTAGAGCGATGGCTAAAAAATATCCCGACTTACATATCTTGCATTTTGATGCCCATACTGATTTACGAGATACTTATTTTGATCACAAGTTATCCCATGCGAATGTTTTGTATCGGGCTTGGGAGTTAATTGGCGATGGTAGAATCTTTCAATTTGGAATTAGATCGGGAGCGAAAGAAGAATTTGAATGGGCAAAAGAACATGTCATTCAAAACAAATACAACACTAATGGTCTTGATGAAGCATTAAAAATCGTTAAAGCCAAACCCGTATATATTACCATTGACCTGGATGTTCTCGACCCATCCGTTTTCCCTGGCACCGGTACACCTGAACCAGGTGGTATCAGTTTCCAAGAGTTGCTTGATGCTATTCTTAAGTTCACCCAACTAGAAAACATCGTTGGGGCAGATGTTATGGAACTTGCGCCACATTATGATCAAACAGGGGCTTCAACAATTGTGGCATGTAAAGTGTTAAGAGAATTACTGATTGCGATTAATAGTAAGTAAAGAAAATAAGTCAAAGTTGAAAACAATGAAAACTAAAGGGTCCATTTAGGTATTTATTTGGATTTATAGTACTAAGAATAATAATTAAAAAGGTGCTTAATCTTGATATGATCCCCTTAAAGTAGACAGTACAAAAAAATAAACTGTACTATCTACA
>ENA-UPSB01000067-UPSB01000067.1-bioreactor-metagenome-genome-assembly--contig:-NODE-67-length-188270-cov-15.383827_pt1 | contig 188270 bp, 170 predicted proteins | sample MGYA00238182_ERZ773286 | MGnify/ENA primary metagenome ERZ773286 (study PRJEB29026, sample SAMN07631240) | bioreactor metagenome | isolation source: Switchgrass digestor | place: USA: Dartmouth...
GGTGTACGTTTATTTTATTACAAACCATTTAGCCTGTCAACAGAAATTTTAAAAGGTGTTATTTAAAGTTTAAAAGGGTGTAGTTATTCTGTGATAATGCAAAACTATAAGAGGGCAAAACCCCCTAACCAACCCCCTAGAAAAAGGAAAAACCCAAACAACAAACATAAAAAGGACAAAGACTACAGTGGGAAAATCCTCCGCCAGTATGTTGTGAAAGTGTTAATGGGGATAAAACAGTATCACCGGGTAATTATACACCCGGTGATACTCAGCTTTTTTTCTGGTCCGACAATAAGTTTCCTCCAATGGCTACGTTTTCTGGAGAATTTTCCCGGATGGTTACCACAATAGCTTGAGCTGGCAATCCGTATACTTCTGTAGCCACTTGAGTTATAATTCTCACCAGTTTTCTCTTTTTTTCGATATCGGGGATTTGTGGCCCTTCAACGGTAATATTAGGCATAACTCTCACCTCCTTGAGAATGTTTTTGATTATAATAGCTAGCCACAAAAATTATTATAATGACTATAAAGAGGAAAGAAAATATCCCCACTGAGGGAAGTTTTTCTCCCTCAGTATGTTTTTCTTTGTTTATGTTTTTATCTTTTTTGGGGGTTATGAGGGGGCTTCGCCCCCTTATAGTCTATGGCAATCTATTTTTAAGGAAGAGGGTGGTTCTTTTGCCGCTTTTGCAGTAAAGGGGAAATTATAGGCTATTTTATGGTAATTTCTCCCGAAGAATTGGTCAATGGCAGCTGTTCTTCAGAAATTGTTAGTTTTCTATCGTGATAAAGATGAGAACCAGCATAGAGAGCATAGGCGTATAAAACGAGGTTAGCTAGAGAGATAGCTAAAACATAAGGACTGTATCGGTAGAGATGGAAAACATTATACCAGCTATAGAGAAGCACTAACCCTACGTTTAAGAAATGAGTAATGCTAAATCCTAGATAAGTAAACAAAACCCGGCGATGAGGAAAGTAAATAAAAGTTAAAAGAGCTAAAATCAGTGCCGGGTATAAATATCGCTCGTGCATTTTGGAGCTGAACATAAAAATAGAAGTGATGAGGAAAAAACTTAAAGGATATATTTTATAAGGATTTTTCCACCGGAAAAATAAAAAAGTTACAGCTCCTAATATAATTAATAGAAAAATATAACCCCAAATTTTATAGTTAAGGAAAAGAAAAGAATGAATTTCTTCTACCCAATTTCCCCCCGTCAGAGCAAAAAAGTTAAAAGCGTTTAGTGAAGCGTAAGGATAAGAAGAAATGGTTCCCTGGTATTTTTGAATCAACCAATACATCCCCTTTCCCCAGGAAAATGGGAGAATAACTACTAAAAATACTGCCAACCCAGCAACTACACTTTGGAGAAAAGTTTTCCAGTTTTTATTTTCTAAGAGAGCAAAGAGCAAAATGGGAAAAAAGAAAAGAGCCTGGGGCTTTACCAAAAGAGCGTACACCATAATAGCTGAAGCAAGAGGAAAGCGTTTTTCCTCTATAAACCACAAAGAGAGAACCACCAGGAAAGTGAAGAAAGAATCAATTTGTCCCCAAGCAGCAGAATTGATAAGGATAGCAGGATTAAAGAGATACAAAATTAAAAGGAGAGAAACAGAGAAATTGAGTTTAGTTTTCCGGGTAGCACAAAGAAGCAAATATCCACTGGCAAGGTCAGTAATTAGAGATGGTAGTTTTACAAGTAAAAGAAACAAGGGAGAATTGAAATCCAGGTTAAACAACATCCGCATTTTCCCGATAGGATATAAAACCAGAATATAACCCGGAGGATAGTCGACAAACATATCACTAGAATAAAACTGAGAAAATCCTACCTTCGCTACCTGGTCTGCCCATCCTTGAAAACAACCCATATCGGAAATATATCCGGGAATGAAGGGGGCAAGAAAAAGGCGAACTACTAAAGCCAGCAAGAAAATGATGAATAAAATAGTAGATTGTCGTTTATTTTCCTGACTTTCCATTTTTCTTCCTCGCTGAAATAGGTAATACTTGATACAGGTTATTTATGTTCTTATGTATTTTATCATTTAGTTTACGGTTGGCTATAGCCAACCGTAAAATTTAAGTTAAATTTTACCTAACTCCGGGGAGGAGAGATGCAGGAAGGGGTATAAGAGTAAGTTATTGCAAATAAGATTATTGCAGAAATTTAAACTTGACCATCTAAGGAAAAGAAATCAAGGAAGAAGGAGAAACATGGAGTCTCCAGGTGAGGGAAAGGAGAAAAGAAGAGGCTTGTCATCCCTGAAATCCTTAGTAAATAACAGGTTTTGTTAGATACCGTAATTCGATTTTACCAGCTAGTAGAATTTGGTAGCGGGTTAAGTTTGACGACATAGCTAAGATTATCATCTTCTGTTTTAGTGGTGACGTTATAAGCTATTTCTTCTGTGGTATAGAATTTTACTTCTGTGGAAGGTTGGTTGAAGTTTATGTTTTCTAAAGCAGCACCATAAGGGAAATCCATCTGTAGTAGCTCCGAGTTTTGCACTGGTTCATCAGGTGATAACGCTCTCCACTCTACTTTTTTAATTAAAGGATGATTAAGCTCAAGAACCTGATTATCATGTCTATTAGTAGTAACGTTATAAATGCGCATAGAGATGAAATCTTTGTGGTAATCGATAACAGTTAAAGGTTTTTTAAATCCTCCTACCAACACTTGGTTAGGAGCAACCTTTAAGTCGAAAATTACATCTCCATCTTGGAGATAAACTTCCTGTAAAAGAAGATTCCAGGAACCAAGAGTTCCAAAAGTTACATCTTGTTGCAAATACATTGGCTCACGCGATAGGCTTTTATCTTCCATATTATAACGAAGGAAGTAGGGGAAATCATAATCGCCATTATCGCTTCCTCCTTTAGCAATAAAAACAATTTCGTTATTTTCTATTTTTTCTATTCTAGCATTTTCAACAAAGGGAACAACCAACTCTTTTTGCCCGGTATGGATATTACAAAGCCAATAATTATAGTCCATATACCATACATTTTCTAATAAAAGATAATCATCTCCTGCTTTCCATAATCTTTTTATCTCCCCTTTGGCGTCAGGTGCCATAGCAAGCTCTTCTTCGGCTTGACAGAGTGCTTCTTCCAGCTGAGAAATCCAATTTCCAGTTAAAATCTCGACCGTTCTGGTTTTTTCACTCCAGTGCACCTCAGCTCCCAGAGCCTCAGCTACCCATCTTATAGGAACCATAACTTTTCCATTGATGATTTGGGGCGCAACATCAGGGGTTGCCTCCTGGCCATCAACTAACAGTTGAACAGGTTGGCCAACTGAAGCCTCAGGAATAAGCAGAACTATAACGAGAATGGCCAAGAAAAGAATTGTTATTAACCATTTCAAATTTAGTTTAGGCATAATTCCTTCTCCTAAATAAATTTTTAGTTAATGGCTTTAAGATTGGTACGTTTGGGATTTTAGCACTATAGAAGTTTTTGGTAAAGGAAACCGAGGGCTGAATTAAGCTTCTTTCTTAAAAACTAATAAGAGGATAGACCCTCATGCCCCTTCGCAGCACCAGATAACAATGAAAACGGAATTCAATATAATAAACTTTAGAGAAACAATGATGGTCTATCCTTTCAGCTTTTCGTTTTTTTTAAGCCTTTGCCTTTTATTTTTATTTTTCGGGGGGTTATAAGGGGGGCGAAGCCCCACTGGGAGAGACGCTTTTTCTCTCCCAGTAGTTTTTTGCTTTTAATATTTTTTGCTCTTATCTTTATGTTTTTCCAAGAGGGTAATAGGGGGAGTTTTTCTCCCCCTATAGTTCGGATTCCTGATAGAAACATTCAGGAATGACGGCTGAGGGGATGATTAACGCATTTAGGGGTGACAGAGCGTTATTGCGCTGGCAAAAGAAAGGGGTTGGCAAGGGGGAAAACGTTCCCCCTTATACTGAGGGAAGCTTTTCTCCCTCAGTGTTTTTGCCTTTAATCTTTTGTCTTTATTTTTTTTCTTTTCTGGGGGTTATTAGGGGGGTATTTTCCCTCTAATAGTAGGAAGACGCTTTTTCTTACTCGGTGGGTTTTTGCTTTCGGGGGGGGTGATAGGGGTTTTTTCCCCTATAGTCGGGGTTATAAGGGGGCAAATACCACTGAGGAAAGTGCTTTTTCTGCCTCAGTGGTATTTGTCTTGTATTTTTTAAATCTTTTGTCTTTGCTTTTCCTGGGGGTTATAAGGGGGGCGAAGCCCCCCTTATTGATTATTGCCGTTTACAGGATAGAAACGACCCTTTTAGCTATACTATCTATAAGCTTTAGGGGTCTTGCAAAGTAGGAAGATAAAGGTAAAATGTATAAAAGGGGAATACTATGGTGGATAAAACAAAATCGGGAGTGAATCGAGTTAGAGAAGTGTTGGAAAAAATGGGGCTGTCCTCACGGATAATAGAGTTTTCTTGTTCTACTCGAAGTTCCAAGGAAGCGGCTCAGGCAATTGGGTGCGAGGTAGGACAAATTGTTAAATCTCTGGTTTTTGAGGGAGTATACACTCATCGTCCTTTTTTGGTTTTAGCAAGTGGGGAAAATCGGGTTAACGAAAAGCAGATAGAGAGTCTGGTGGGAGAGCCTATTTGCAAAGGAGATGCTCAGTTTGTGAGGGAGAAAACCGGTTTTGCTATCGGCGGGGTTCCTCCTCTAGGCCATAAAGAGAAGATAGAAACCTTTATTGACCAGGATTTGGAAAAATATGAAGAGATTTGGGCGGCTGCCGGTGATCCTTACAGTGTGTTCAAACTTTCTTTTTCGGAATTGGTACAATTAACTGGAGGACGAGTGGTCTCTGTTAAATGAGTGATGAGGTTATAAAAGAAAGATTTATGGAGATTGCCTGGGAGGAAGCTCGCCTGGCTTTTGAGGAAGATGAGGTTCCGGTAGGTGCTTGTTTAGTTTTAAGGGGAGAGGTTATAGCTCGCTCTCATAATCAGAGAGAAAAACGACAGGAAGTGACTGCTCATGCTGAGATTATAGCTATTAACCAGGCTTCTCAGTTTTTGGGTAGTTGGCGTTTGAGCGAGGCTTCCCTTTTTGTTACTCTGGAGCCTTGTCTTATGTGTGCTGGAGCTATAATTCAATCCCGAATTAAAAAAGTGTTTTTTGGAGCTCGAGACCTCAAATGGGGAGCAGCAGGAAGCGTAATTAATGTTTTTGATAAGAAAAATTTCCCCCATTATTTGGAAATAGAGGGAGGAATATTAGAATATAAATGTAGTCAGATTCTCAAAGATTATTTTAAGTTGAAGAGAGGAGAGGTGGCCGAGGGGACGAAGGCGCTCGACTCGAAATCGAGTAGGCCGTGCTGAGCGGTCTCGTGGGTTCAAATCCCACCCTCTCCGCCAGTTATTTATCTGAATAGTGAATTTTATATTGTTTTTCTTGTTTAATTTTAAAATATTTGTTATCCTTAATTTAAAAGTAATATATTACTTATATATTGCCGAGTTATTTCCAACCCTAATTTAAAAAATGGAGTTATTAATTATAGAAATGAAAAAGAGAAATTTAATCGGACTTCTGCCTTTGGATATTTATTCCTGGCTGGAGGAAGAAGGAGAACCTTCTTTCCGGGCTCAACAAATTTTCCAGTGGATATATGAAAAGAAAGTAGATTCCTTTCTTGGTATGACCAACTTGCCTCTTGCCTTGCGAGAAAAACTGAGTAGTGTTTTTTCTCTAGGTAATTCTAAAATCGAAGAAACTCAGCAATCGAAAGATGGAACAATAAAATTTTTAATCCATTTTCCTCCTCAAGATAATGTAGAAGCAGTGCTTATTCCTCATCAAGACCATCGTACTCTTTGTATTTCTACTCAAGTGGGTTGTCCCGCAGGATGTGTTTTTTGCGCTACTGGTCTTGCTGGATTTCGCCGTAATCTTACTTATCAGGAGATAGTAGAAGAGATATGGCTAATAGAAAAAGAAACGGGAATGACGGCTAATAACCTGGTATTTATGGGGATGGGAGAGCCTCTACTCAACTATGAAAATGTGCATCGAGCGCTACAAGTCATAAATTCTCCGGAGGGTTTTCGCAAGGGAGCAAGAAGAATAACTATCTCTACAGTCGGGATACCAGATAAAATAGTAAAATGGGGAAGAGATTGGCCAGAAGTTAATCTGGCCTGGTCTATGCATGCTCCTCGAGATGAATTGCGTAGTTTATTAATCCCTCTTAATAAAGTTTATCCCTTAGGAGAAGTTTTGGGAGCGATAAGAGAATATTTATCTATTACTCATCGGCGAGTTACTGTAGAATACACTCTGTGGCAAGATATAAATGATGGAAAAGAAAACGCTCAAGAAGTAGCTAAATTATTGAAGAATTTACTGGTTCATGTTAATCTTATTCCTGGCAATCTGGTTCCTTCTTCCGCTTTTTCTCCCTCTTCTCCAGGGAGAGTGAAAGCCTTTGCCTCGGTTCTCGAGGAAAAAGGAATACAGGTAACGATAAGAAAGCCGCGAGGGCAAGATATCCAGGCGGCTTGTGGAGAACTTTACCGTATTTACGGTTAGGAGAGAAAAACGATGATTATTGTATTGCGTAGTGGAGCAACCCCAGATGAGATTGATGAGGTAGTAAAAAGGCTTGAAAAGCTCGGTTTTGGAGCTCATGTTTCTCAAGGGGTAGAGAGAACTATTATTGGTGCTATTGGCGATGAACGAGGGGTTAATTTAGAAGAAAGATTTGGGGTATTGCCTTTTGTAGAAAAAGTAATACCAGTCCTTGCTCCTTATAAATTGACCAGTCGAGAGTTTAAAAAGGCTGATACCATAGTGAGAGTAGGCAATGTAGAAATAGGAGGAGATAATCTGGTATTAATAGCTGGCCCTTGCTCGGTAGAATCAGAAGAACAAGTTGTAGAAACCGCTATTCGAGTAAAAGAAGCTGGAGCAAAAATTCTCCGAGGAGGGGCTTTTAAACCTCGCACTTCCCCTTATAGTTTCCGAGGATTAGGAGAAGAAGGGTTGCAATTTTTAGCCAAAGCTCGAGAAGTGACCGGTCTACCCATAGTTACTGAAGCTTTGGGAGTAGAAGAGTTATCTTTAGTTGCTGAATATGCCGATATGATTCAAATAGGAGCTCGCAATATGCAAAATTTTCGCCTGCTGGAGGCGGTGGGCAAGCTGCGCAAACCGGTGCTTCTTAAGCGGGGTATGATGAGTACAGTAGAAGAATTTTTGATGTCTGCTGAGTATATTCTAGCTCAAGGTAATTATCAAGTAGTTTTATGCGAGAGAGGGATAAGAACTTTTGAACCTTCTACTCGTAATACTTTAGACCTGAGCTGTATCCCTTTAGTAAAGATGCAAAGTCATCTTCCTATTTTAGCTGATCCCAGCCATGGTACGGGAAGGAGCGACTTAGTAGAATCTATGAGCTTAGCGGCAATAGCCGCCGGAGCCGATGGTCTCATTGTTGAGGTTCATCCCAATCCCATTGAAGCATTGTCAGATGGTCCACAATCTCTCACTCCAGAGCAATTTCATAGTCTGGTGAAAGAGATAAGAAAGCTGGCAGTTTTAGTGGGAAAGGAGGTATAGTTTGGAGGATTTAGGGATAGCTATCGTTGGCCTGGGATTAATGGGGGGCTCTCTGGGCCTGGAGTTAGCGAGTTGGCCTTATAAAAAATTTATTAAAGGTTATGATATAAATCAAAAAGCGCGAGATTGGGCCAGAGAGCTGGGAGCAGTGGATTATGTCCTTTCCTCTTTAGAAGAAGCAGTTCAGGGAACTGATTTGGTTTTCTTGGCTCTTCCAGTTATGAGCACACCTGCAGTATTTCGAGAAATTCGTCCCTTTCTTCCTTCTAATGCCTTAGTTTTAGATTTGGGAAGTAGTAGAGAATGGGTATGGAAAGAAATATCGCCTTTCCTTAATGGCTTAGAATATTTAGGTTTTCACCTTTTAGGGGGTGGAGAGAAAAGCGGAATAGAATATGCTCAGAAAGGAATCTTGCGAAATGTACCGATTTTGGTTTCTCCTCCTTCAGTATCAGAAAGAAGTGAAAAAGTGATAGAAGAGATAGCCCATTTTTTAGGAGGGCAGGTTTTTTTTTAACTGTTGAAGAACATGATGAAATATGTGCTATGACCAGTCACCTTCCCCATATCCTTTCTAACTGCTTTTTTTCTGCTCTTTTATCTCAGAGAAAAGATTTACCGCAGTATGCTGGCCCTTCTTTTCGAGATTGGGTGAGAATAGCGGGCTCTTCTCCCCGAATGTGGAGGGATATTTTTATCACTAATCGAGATAAAATATTAAAAGCGATCGGTTTTTTTCAGAGAGACCTAGATAGAATGGTGGAGCTTATAAGAGAGGATAAAGAAGAAGAGCTGTTGTCTCTACTTGAAGAAATAGCATGTCTTAAGGAGGAAAACATTGCTGGAATTTCACACCGCCGGTGAATCTCATGGTCCGGCTATCGTAACTCTTATTAGTGGACTTCCTGCTAATTTAGAAATTGATATATCTTTTATCAATCAAGAGCTTTCCCGCCGCCAAAGTGGTTTGGGTTCGGGAGAGCGTATGAAAATAGAAAAAGATGAAGTAGAAATTTTAGGAGGAGTGCGGTGGGGGAAAACCTTAGGAGGTCCGGTGGTTTTAGAGGTTAAAAATCGAGATTATGAGAATTGGTCTACCCTTATGGACCCTCAAGGTAGTGCGCCTTCTTCTTATGAGGAAATTACTGTTCCTCGTCCCGGTCATGCTGATTTAGGAGGAATGATAAAATATCATTTTTCTGATTTGAGGAATGTCATTGAAAGAGCCAGTGCTCGAGAAACAGTGGGAAAATGCGTAGCGGGAGCAATAGCTAAAATTTTTCTCCGCCATTTTGAAGTAGAGGTAGGAGGATTGGTAGAAAGCATAGGTATGGTTAGTGCTCAAGAAAATTTAGGCTGGGAAGAAAAAGTGTCCCGGGCGAGACATTCTCCTCTCCACACTTATGACCCGGTAAAAGAAAAAGAAATGGCAGCACTTATAGAAAAAGCGAAAAGGGAGGGGGATACTTTAGGGGGCACTTTTGTGGTAGTAGCTCAAGGTGTAGTTCCGGGTCTGGGAAGCTATAGTGAAATTCAAGAGCGGTTGGATAGCCAATTAGCTTTCTATTTGATGGGTATTCCAGGAATTAAAGGAGTGGAAATAGGAGAAGGTTTTCGCTCTGCAACTCTGCGGGGAAGCCAATTTCATGATGAGATTTTTTATGACCCTCAACATTCCCCCTTTCCTTTTTATCGCCAGACTTTCCGGAGCGGAGGAATAGAAGGAGGAATTTCGGTAGGAGATATAATTTGGGCCAGGTGTGCTATGAAACCTATCCCTACTCTCCGACGAGGTTTGATGAGTGTGGATATAAAGGAGAAAAAAGCCATTCCTGCTCGTTTTGAGCGCTCTGATGTCTGCGCTGTTCCTCGGGCAATGGTGGTGGGAGAAGCAATGCTAGCTTGGGTTTTAGCCACTGCTTACCGAGACAAATTAGGTGGCGATTCTATGGAGGAAGTAGAAGCTCATTTTAAAGATTACATAACGTATTTAGGAACTTTTTGTTCTATGTGAAGGTGAATAGATAAAATGGTTAGTATACCTCTCAGTAAACCCTGTTTAGGAGAAGAAGAAAAACAAGCAGTAAACAAGGTTTTAGACTCAGGATTTTTGGCTCAAGGTGAAAATGTTAAAAAGTTTGAAGAAGAATTTGCTCGCTATATAGGAGTAAAAGAGGCTATAGCTACAAGTAGTGGAACCACTGCCTTATTTGTGGCTCTAAAAGCTCTGGGAGTGAAAGAAAAAGACCGGGTTATTACCACTCCTTTTACCTTTGTGGCTACTGCTAGCTCTATCCTCCAGTGTGGAGGAGTTCCAGTTTTTTGTGATGTGGATGAAAAGACTTTTAACCTTGATCCGGAGAAGCTGGAAAATATCCTCAAAACAGAGAAAAACATTAAAGGAGTAGTAGCTGTCCATCTTTATGGGCTTCCTTGTAATTTAGAGGAGATAACTTTTTTAACTAAAAAATATAATCTTTTCCTTTTAGAAGATTGTGCTCAGGCTCATGGAGCGGAGTATCAAGATAAGAAAGTAGGAAGTTGGGGGGATATGGGAGCTTTTAGCTTTTATCCCACTAAGAACATGACCACCGGAGAGGGTGGGATGATTACCACTAATGACTCTCTTTTAGCCGAAAAGTGTCGTATACTTATAAATCACGGAAGCAGAAAAAGATATTATCACGAAATGTTGGGATATAACTTCCGTCTTACAGATATAGGAGGAGCATTAGGTCGAGTTCAACTTACCAAATTAGAGAAATTTAACGAGAAAAGGCGCGAAAATGCTGCTTTTTATAATCGAGAGTTATCTTCCCTTCCATCTGTAGCTGTTCCTTTTCTTCCTCCTTTCACCTTGCCCGTTTTCCATCAGTATACTTTGCGGATAAAAGAAGGAAGGGATGCGTTACTTCAATTTTTACGGAATAAGGGAATAGGATGTGAAATCTATTATCCTTTACCTCTTCACCGTCAGCCTTTTTTGCAGGATTTATTACCTGCTTCTTCTTTTTCAGTAGCAGAGAGTTTGAGTCGGGAGGTGTTATCCTTACCTGTGCATCCTCAGCTAACTGAGGAGGACTTGTATACTGTAGCTGAAGGAGTGCGGGAATTTTTTCTAAACTATTAGTTTATTATTACTCGAGGTGGTAATTTTGGATCCAGTGCGAGTGGGAGTAGTAGGAGTAGGGTATTTAGGTAGGCATCATGCCCGGATTTATTCCGAGCTTCCCGGTGTGGAACTGGTAGGAGTAGTGGATATTAACCAGGAAAGGGCTAAGGAAGTAGCAGAACTTTATTCCACCACAGCTTTTTTTGATTATCGAGACCTTTTTGGGAAGGTAGATGCGGTAAGTATAGTAGTTCCCACGGTTATTCATCGGGATATTGCGGGTGGATTTATTGAAGAAGGCATAAATATTTTGATAGAGAAGCCAGTGACCACTTCTTTAAAAGAAGCTAAAGAATTGATGGAGATGGCTAATAGGAATAAGGTAGTTCTCCAGGTGGGACACATTGAGCGTTTTAATTCAGCAGTAGTAGAGCTTTCCAAAATTGTAGACCACCCGATTTTTATTGATTGTTCTCGAATGGGTCCTTATGTGGGTCGTAACACTGATGTAGGTGTGGTCCTAGATTTGATGATTCATGATATAGATATTGTGATGAGCATAGTGAGAGATAAAGTGGTTAAGATCAACGCTTTTGGCTACCCAGTTTTTTCTCGAGAGGAAGACATTGCCAATGCGCAACTCCTTTTTTCCAATGGATGCATAGCTAACCTTACTGCTAGCAGAATTACCCGCAAAAAAATTCGTAGAATGGAAGTAACTCAATTAGATTCTTTTATTTCTATCGATTATCTAGAACAGGAGCTGGCAGTGTATAAAAAGACTTCATCATCTTTTCCCTATCTCTTGATGGAGAAACCTCCTATGCAAAAAGGTGAACCTCTTCGTTTAGAACTAGAACACTTTATTAAATGTGTAAGAAATGGTGAAAAGCCATTGGTAGGCTTAGAAGAAGGTACCAATGCTTTAGAAGTGGCCTTGAATATTTTAGAAGAAATTAAAAAGAAATATGGTGATAGTTAGTTGAAGGAAAATTATGATGTAATTGTAGTGGGCGCAGGTCCGGCTGGTATCTTTACTGCTTTAGAATTGAGTGAAAAAAGCGACCTGCGGATTTTGGTGGTAGACAAGGGGAAGAATATTGGTAGACGTTCTTGTCCGGCACGGGAAAATAATAATATCTGCCAAAAATGTTCTCCTTGTTCCCTCTTATGTGGTTGGGGAGGAGCGGGAGCTTTCAGCGACGGTAAGCTTACTCTTTCTCAAGAAGTGGGAGGTCAACTTACCAGCTATCTTGATAACCAGTTGTTTCAGGAAATAGTGCAATATGTGGATTCTGTTTACCTTCGCTTTGGGGGAACGGATAAAGTTTATGGAGTAGACCCAGAGAAAGTAGAAGAGTTGCGCAGAAAGGCAGAAATGGCAGAGTTAGTCTTAGTCCCTTCCCAGATAAGACACTTAGGCACCGATAGGTGTCGAGATATTTTAAAGAATATGTACGATTACTTAAGTGATAGAGTGGAAATAAAGACCTCCTTGCCGGTAGAGAGAGTTTTAGTGGAAAATGGGAAAGTAACCGGGGTTAAGTTTCGTGGCGGGGAAGAGGTAAATAGTAAATTTGTAGTAGTAGCTCCAGGAAGAGTAGGTGCAGATTGGTTGCGCCGAGAATGTTTGCGTTTGAAGTTGCCTCTCGAAAATAACCCGGTAGATTTGGGGGTGAGGTTGGAAGTTCCTGCTTCTATAATGGATGAGTTTACTCAGGCTCTTTATGAGCTTAAGCTGATTTATTATACTCCCACTTTTGATGACCGGGTACGGACTTTTTGTATGTGTCCTCATGGAGAGGTGGTTACGGAATATAATGATGGCATTATTACAGTTAATGGCCACAGTTATGAAGACCAAGAAACTCCCAACACCAATTTTGCTATTTTGGTGAGCACTCATTTTACCGAACCTTTTCGGGAGCCCATTGCTTATGGAAGATATGTAGCTCGACTGGCTAATATGCTAAGTGGGGGAGTAATTGTCCAGAGATTGAAAGACTTACAGTTGGGAAGGCGTTCTACTGCTGAGCGAATTGGCAAATCACCAGTTAAACCCACTCTCCGGGGAGCAAGTCCAGGAGATTTGAGTTTTGTTTTACCTTTTCGTTTTCTCCAGGATGTTCAAGAAATGTTATTAGCACTGGATAAATTTATTCCCGGTATTGACTCCCCTCACAACCTTTTGTATGGAGTGGAAGTTAAGTTTTATTCTTCTCGAGTGAAATTGAACCCTTCTTTAGAAAGTGATGTAGAAAACCTCTTTCTGGTGGGAGATGGAGCAGGAATTACTCGGGGTTTGGTCCAAGCCTCAGCGTCAGGGGTAGTGGTAGCCCGGGAGATAGCAAAAAGAGAGGGAGGAAAGTAGTGAAAAGGATTTTAATAACTAATGATGATGGTTTTGAAAGCCCGGGTATTGAGGCTTTGGTTAGAGCTTTTAAGGAGGTAGGAGAAGTAATATTAGTTGCTCCTCAAGAAGAAAAGAGTTGTTCCAGCCACAGTATTACTGCTCGTCGTCCGCTGCGAATCAAAGAAGTAGAAGTAGGAGGAGTGAAAGGATATGCAGTAGAGGGAACTCCTGCAGATACAGTGATTTTAGCTCTTCGTCTCTTTGATGATGGACTTATTGATTTTGTGATTTCAGGGATAAACCGAGGTCCTAACTTAGGATTTGATGTTTTTTATTCAGGGACAGTGGCAGCAGCTATGGAAGCGGCTATGTCGGGAATCCCCTCTTTGGCGGTTTCCTTGGTGCTGAATAATCACTTAAATTATCGGTTAGCTGCTGAGGTGGCATTGGAAGTGTTTGAGACTTTTGAAGATCTTCTAAAAAGAGAAAAAAATGTAGTGCTAAATTTAAATATTCCTGATGTGCCTAATAAAGAAAGTCTTCGGGGTTTTTCTATTACAACTTTAGGGGACCGTTTTTACTTAACTCGGGTGAGAGAAGTAGAAAGTTATAACCCGGGGGTAAGAGAATTTGTTTTAGAGGAGGAAAAAAGAGAGACAACTTTTCCGGAAAGTTCTGATTTTCAAGCCATCTGGCATTCTCAAGTTTCTATAACTCCTCTGCGTCCTAATCTTACTGATTTTATCCTGGGGGAAGAGCTGCGAGAAATTTTACAGAATAAAGGTTTGTCTTCCATTTACCGTTCCGAGTGATAATTAAGGGGGGAAAGACGTTGTGGATGAATGGGTGCAGGGAAGATTAGTTTTGCGAGGCCGAGTTCAGGGAGTGGGCTATCGTTATTTTGTATTGCGAAAAGCAGGGGAGTTTGATGTGACAGGATTGGTGAGAAATCTCCCCGCTGGTGAAGTAGAGGTGATAGCGGAGGGTAAAAAAGAGGAAGTAGAAAAGTTTTTTGCTGAAATAAAGCAGGGTCCGGTAAGTGCTTATATTACCTCTTATTTAGAAGAGTGGGCTCCTTTTTCTGGTCTTTATCCTGATTTTCGAGTGAGTTACTGATGGTAGAATTGGATAGTGAAAAAACTATAGAGTTGAGAAGAAATATGGTGGAAAAGCAGTTAATCTCGCGGGGGATTAAAAACCAGCGAGTAATTGAAGCTTTTTTGCGTGTTCCTCGCCATTTATTTGTTCCTCCTCCTTACCGGGACTTGTCTTATCAAGATTCTCCTCTTCCCTTAGGACAAGGCCAAACTATTTCTCAACCTTACATTGTGGCTTTGATGGTAGAGTTTTTAAACCCTCAAAAAGGAGACCGGGTTTTAGAAGTGGGCACAGGCTCCGGATACGAGACCGCTATTCTGGCTGAGTTGGTGAAGATGGTTTATAGCGTGGAGAGACTCCCTGACCTGGTAAAGCAAGCGAGAGATATTTTGTCTCGATTGGGATATCGCAACGTAGTAGTGATAGAAGGAGATGGAAGTAAGGGGTTACCTCAGTTTTCTCCCTACGATAAAATAATAGTTAGTGCTTGCTCTAAAAATATTTATCCTGCCTGGGTGGAAGAGCTGAAAGAGGGGGGAATAATTGTTCTACCTTTAGAAGAGGAGATGGGACAGAACTTAGTGCGGGGAATAAAGAAGAAGGGGAAATTGGTGTTAGAAAACCATGGAGGATGCGTTTTTGTGCCTTTAATAGAGGATGAATTATAGTGTCCCGTGGAACCTATTAAGCTACTAAAACTTTAAAAAGTAAATTACATCAGAAGTCAAAAACTTAAGATCACTATGTACTGAGGGATACTATAATTTTCGTAGTAGTCTTTTGCTTTTTTTATCTTTAGAGGTTATGGGGGTAAAACCTCTTCATAGTACGTACACTATATAGGAGGAATGAAAATGAAGGCTCTATTGGTGGTAGACCTGGTGAATGATTTTGTCCATCCTCAGGGAGTGCTTTTTGTAGGAGAACAAGCTAAAGAAGTGGTAGCTTTTTCTCAAGAATTAGTTGCCCAATCCAGGAAAGAGAATGTTCCGGTGATTTATGTTTGTGATTCTCACCGTCTTGATGACCAGGAGTTCAAACTTTTTCCTCCCCATAGTATAGAGGGAAGCTGGGGAGGAAAAATTGTAGAGGAGCTTACCTCTCAAGATAATGACTACATTATCCCCAAAAGAAGATTCAGTGCTTTTTTTGGTACTTCTTTAGACCTTCTTTTGCGAGAGAAAAAAATAGAAGAACTGGAAATAGTAGGGGTATGTACTAATATTTGTGTCCTGTATACTTCGGCAGATGCTCGGATGCTTAACTATCGGGTGATAGTTCATAAAAGAGGAGTTACCTCTTTTGACCTAGATGCTCATGAATGGGCTCTCCGGGAAATGAAGAATACTCTTGGGGTAGAGGTGAAATAGTTGAAAAGAGTAATTCAGAGTGCCATTAACTTAAGCACCTCAGAGTCTTCTTTGGTAGAGAAAATAGTTAAAGAGATTTCTGATATTCCGGGGCTAAAAATAGCTGATTATTCCTCTGATCCAGATCATAATCGTTCGGTAGTAACCCTCCTAGGAGGAGAAGAAAGTTTAGAGAAAGCTGTACTTAAGATTGTGGAGATAGTAGCACAGGAAATAGATATATCCCGGCATCGAGGAGAGCACCCCCGAGTGGGAGCGGTGGATGTGATTCCTTTTACTCCTTGGCAAGGGGTGGATATGGAGGATTGTAAACAATTAGCCTGGAAGATAGGAGAAGAAATAGCAGAGAGATTTAGTGTCCCGGTTTATTTTTATGGAGAGGCAGCTCTTCGAGAAGAACACCGAGACCTTTCTCACATCCGCCGAGGAGGATATGAACTTTTAAAAGAAGAAATAGACAAAGTTTCTGAAAGATATCCAGATGTAGGCCCGACTAAAGTTCATCCTACACTGGGAGCAGTGGTAATTGGAGCTCGAGGACCTCTTGTGGCTTTTAATGTAAACCTGAAAACTCAAGACCTTGAGGTGGCTAAAAAAATTGCCCGGAAACTGCGAGGGGAAACAGGAGGATTAAGCTACATTAAAGCCATTGGGATAAATTTAAAAAGTAAGGGCATGGTTCAAGTTTCTATGAACCTTTTAGATTTTAAGAAAAGCACCATTTATCAGGCTTTTGAGCTGGTGAAGCTGGAAGCCAAGCGGTGGGGAGTAGAAGTCAAAGGAGGAGAAATAATCGGTCTTGTACCTCTGGAAGCTTTAGTAGATATAGCAAGCTTTTATCTGGGTATTCCTGAGCTCTCAATGGAGCAAGTTTTGGAATACCACCTGGGTGATTATAGTTAACCGTAAATATTAAGCTCTTTAGAAATCTAGAAAATATTTGGGGATATAGGAATCACCGGGCAAGTATCTGCCCGGTGATAAAAAACTTTATGTTTACGTTGACTCCTCGAGCTCCTCGACGGTTACTACTATTGATCCGTAACCAACGTTACCCGAGTAATCTTTTACTTCCACTACTACAGTGTGGATACCAGGTTCAGTAAAGGTATAGGTAAATACTGCGCCAGTGGCACTCCCTCCTCCACATCCACAAGATGCGCCATTTACCAGCCACCGGTAGCTGGCAATCAGGTGTTCATCTTCTGCTTTAGCAATAAAAGTGACTGCTTGACCAACGTTAGCAGTGGTGGGTCCCTCAATTTCAACAGTTGGCGGCCAAAAATCTTCACCCATCTGGAGGACAGGAAAGTTAACAATTACTTTCTTTTCCAGAAAGTGGCCGGCATCGTCTACTATTTGAGCGGTAAGGTCTAAGTACAGATTTTTAATCTTAAAGTTTTTCCACAAATAATCAATCCCATCTTGAAAAACAAGAGGAAGATTCTCAATAACAAAAGGGAAGTCTCCTTCTCCTGGAATTGGTCCCTCGCCAGGGTTGGGAAAACTTTCATAATTTGGATCCAGAACCCGATTGGGAGGAACATAGTAGTAAAGCTCGAAATCTTTAGATAAGTCGTCTATAACTTCCTCTTCCTCGTGGTATCTATACTTCAACTCCGTGATGGTAAAGCCAACTTGATTTAGAGGATAGACTACTAAATCAAAAGTAAGCGCTCTTAAAAGCTCGTATTTATCTTCATAAGGAGAAGAAGGTTGGTTAATAGAATAAGACATACGGACTTCAGATTCTGGATTCACAACATTCAAAATTCCTTTCCCTAACCAATTACATCCGCTTAAACTAATAACTAATAGTAGAATTAAGAGTAAAGCCCCAAACCGTAATCTTTTCAAATTTATCCCTCCTTTCTAAATCTTTTCAGATTATTGTTAAAAGCGAAAAGTCATACCTAAATAAAAACCTTCAAACTCTAAATAATCGAAAGGATAAATGGGGTTTCCTTCCAAAACACTATTGAATCCAGCCACCAGAGCTACATTAGAATTAACATAAACCTGTCCTTCCAAGTCTACTCTCCAGTTGGAAACTTCTTTCCCCCATTGGTAAGAGAGAAGCCCTTCTAAAAGCAAGTTCTCCTTCCGATAACTTAAGCCTCCGGAGAGGTAATTAATACTGGCCTCATTATTAGCTGAAAATCCTAATCGGAAGATAGCTGATAAATCTTTTTCAACCTCTTCCTGCTCTTCAAGATAAAGAGAAAAAAAGCTTTCCCAGCTCTCACCTTTAAACGCCTTTAATTCTGCACCCAATTTAGCATTTTCTTCCCCGAAATAGGACAAAGAGAGTTCTGCTAACCATTGTTCTCCAGATATAGAAGAAAAGAGTTTACCTCCTAAAGATAAATTATCGCTGCTTTTTACTTCCAGACCTAACCCTAACCAGTAATAATAATTGTTAGAGTCAGAAATTATTGGTAAACTGGCATAGTAAGCCTCGGCAAACCAATCATATTCTTCATCAGAATCCAGGCTGGAAGAAATCTCTAACTTTCTTCCCTCCACTGAGGCTACCGATACAATGTCGGCATAGGATTTTCGTTCGGCTTCCAAAAAAATCACTACATTTTCTCCTGTGATTTTGTCTTCAGGATTGGCATTCCTTCCTTCAAAAAGACTTCGGACACTTTCGGTTTTTTCTTCAAATTCAAGAATAGCTAAACAACTGACCACTCCCTCGGGGATTATTACCGAACTATCAGCCTTGCGGGTGATTACTGTAGGAAGACCATTTTTTCCCTCTAAATTAGAAAACTCTGCTTCTATCTCTAAGCTAATTTTTCCTTCTCCTAAGTAGCGTGGTTTAACTAAAATACCGCTTCCCAGTTCAAAAATTTTCAAAGATTTGGAAGTAACAGTAGGAGTTCTTGTTTCCACCTGAAAATATGAATCCTCTCCCGTCCAAACTCGTCCTTGTTTCCCTTCCAGAACCAAAAGATGGTCTGAGGTGAGAATATGTGCTTTATCTTTTTCTTCTAAGGTTTTTAGCTCAGCTTGCACTGTATCCAAGCGCTCAAAAGAGCCTCCCTGAGAAACAAGAGTTCCTAACTGAATTTTCCCGTCTCGAGTTGTGTTTAAAGAAACATTTAATCTCTCCAGAGTTTCTTTATCGACTTCAGCAATTACCGTCTTGACCAGAATGTGCTCTAGAGGTCGGTCCGCTTGCTCAAGGTTTTTTTTAATTTCTTCTCGTACAAAGCTTGGTCCTGAGAGAATAACCTCGTCCTTCCCGGAAGGGATAATATTTCCTGCATATTGAGGAAAAAGTTCAAGAATCTCCTGGAAAGATATATGTTTCAAGTGGTAATTTTCAGGGGAACTAATCATTAGGTAGGCCTGACTTCCCGGTGGCGGAGTGCCAATATAATAAATTCCCTTCTCTTGATACCAATCTACCCCGCTATCTTTCAAAATTAAATCTAAAGCTTTTTCAAAAGATACTTGCTCTTTTCTCAAGTTTACCGTTCCTGTAATATCTTCTAAAAAAATTACTTCTGTGCCGGCCTGAAAAGCAGCGGTCAATATCGCCTCCTTTATTGGTATGTTAGGGCAAAAAAGGGTTATTTTAGTATTGTCAGCTCCCCAAACCCAAGGGGAAAACGTTAAAAAGCTTAATCCTATCAGGTACAACAATAACTTTTTCCAGAAAGCAATCATAGGTTTCGCTTCCTTCACAGGATGTGAGGAGTAATCAAAATAACTATATCTTTATCTTCAGAAGTAGTTTTTTTGTGCCTGAAAAGCACCCGAATAATCGGAATATCTCCTAAAATAGGAACCTTACTCTCGGTAGTCACCTCAATTAGCTGGCGAAGTCCACCAATGACAATGGTTTCTCCACTCTTTACTCTAACTGTGGTAGAAGCTAATCTCCGACTAATCACTGGTAGTTCTTGAAGGCCTGCTCCTACTACATTACTCACCTCTGGACTCAAGGCAATGATTATTTCGTCATTTCCACTAATACGAGGAGCTACATTTAAAATAACTCCCGCCTGAATAGTCTCAAGACTGGTAGTAGGATAGGCAGTTGTACCAGTAACAATTGCATAGTATTCCTCCCGGGTTACTCGAATTTCTCCTGTTTCTCCATCTAATACTACTAATCGAGGGTTAGAACGGATTCGAGCTTTTCCCTCTTTCTCTAAAAGACTGAGAGTAGCCACCACTCTCTCCAGCCGCTGGAAAATTCCCCCAATACTCATAAGTTCACCAAATTGAGTCTGATAAGGGCCAGAATAAGCTCCAGCCCATTCTACTCCCAGGTCTTCTGCTTCTTCTCCGGAAATTTCGGTGACCACAGCATCGATCATCACCTGACGTCGAGGCTGGTCGATTAACTCTATTATCTCTCGGATTTTATCTATGATTTCCTGCGGTCCAGTTACAGTGATAAAATTGCGATCTTCGATGGCTTTTACATACTGGGCATAAAAATCAGGCAAAATATTAAGGACTTCTTCGGCCCGTAAATCTCGGAGATTAATCCTCTCGGTTCGAGAAATGTTAGGGAAAGCTGGACTATCGGTGGTTCCGGCACTGACTAAATAATATCCATCCATTTTTTGGTAAATAAAACCACCGGGAACTAAGATCATTTCTAAAGCTTTTTCGAAGGGAACATCGGTTAGCTCTAACGTTACAAATCCTGATACAGTGTCATCCATTAGAATAGATACTCCTGCTTGACTGGCAACATCCTGGAGAGCCTCTCTAATATCGGTATCGTAAAAAACATTGGTAATTAAAGTCTCTTCAACGGGCTGAGCTTCACTTCCTTCTAAACTCTCCTCTAACTCTTGGGCCATAATCGGAGAAACAATTACCAAAAGAACACAAAAAATCAGAATCGAGGTGAAACTACCATAAAATTTCCACATTTTTAATGTACCCCCTCTATCTTTTAGTTTAATTAAAAAAATCTTAATAAGAGAATCCGGCAAATCAGAGACAAGATTAAAAATGTTTTTTTTGAGATTAAATCTAGAGTTTGAGATCATAGTTTGTTTTCCCTCATCATCTGCAAAAAACCATCAACTAGTTGAGGATCGAATTGTCTTCCAGTCTGATTTTTAATTTCCTCAATAGCTTCTCTTCCTCCTCGGGGTTGACGATAAGGGCGTTTAGAAGTCATAGCGTGATAAGCATCGCAGATAGTGATAATACGGGATAGGAAAGGTATATCCTTGCCCTGTAACCCCTGAGGATAACCTTTTCCGTCAAATCGTTCATGATGAGAAGAAATAATGAGAGAAAGAGGCCTGGTTTCTTCTACAGCTTGGACAATCTTTGCTCCAATTTCTGGATGTTGATGTATTAAATCTCTTTCATCTTGACTTAAAGGTCCAGGCTTATTCAAAATCAAAGTTTCAATTCCCAGTTTTCCCAAGTCATGCAATCGGGCAGCTTGATAGAGACGAATAGAAGATGCTTCTTCCAATCCGAGAAATTGAGCAAATCTAAGAGATAAATAAGCTACTTCTAGGGAATGGTTTTGGTCTAATTGATCTCGAGTATCGATTATCTTAGCCAGGCCAGAAAGAACTTCCAGATTCAACTGGGAGAAATCTAAGGCAATGCCGGGAGATATTTTCATTAAATCTCCAAAATAGACAGTTTTTCCTCTTCCAGTTTGCTTGGCAATAATCAAGCTAACATCAGCTGCTGAAATTAACCCTACCCGATCCAGAGCACAAAAGGGGTAATCAGCTATACCTACGCTAATACTCAACCACCGTTCTGGTAGATAGACTTTATCGGATAAGGAAAAAAGATGCTCCCGAATTCTCAAAACCAGATTTTTACTGGCGCTATTAGCATCTCCCTCCGCTATTATGCAGAACTCATCTCCTCCAAAACGAAAAACTTGATCGTTCTTTCTTTTTTCCCCTAAGAGAATTTGAGCAAACTGTTGTAAAACATAATCACCCTGAGTATGTCCCAAAAAATCATTAACTTTTTTAAAGAAATCAAAATCAATAAAAATCAGAGAAAAAGACTTTTTTTCCTCAAAACTACTCTGGATAAGTTGATCCAGACAAGAATCAAGAGCAAATCGATTATATAGACCAGTAAGATGGTCAGTAGTTGCCTGTCTTTGATTGTTTTCCATTTCCAATTTTAGATGGTTTAGAGCTTGGTCAATATTAGAGAAAGTAAAAACTTTGTTTTTAATAGGAGCAGGAGCTTCTCCCTGTAAGATCTGTTCCATTTTTTCTCCTACGCTCTGCAGAGGTTTATGAACTAAAATATCGATAATAAAGTACAGACTGAATAATAGGACGAGATTGAAACAACCTAAAAAAAGGACCATTTCTATACTCCGAGTCCTAAATCCGGCTAATTCAGAAGATAAGGGAATGACCAGGCGAAGGAAAGTTGGCTTTTCTCCTGTGATAGGAGAAAGGGGCTTGAGAGTTTCTACCCAAATTTTTCTTCTGTCCCATGGAGAAATAGAAGTAGTATAGAAACCACCTGTTGGTTCTTCTATCCAGAAAATACTCACAATATTTTGACTATCTATCGGCAGAATTGGCCAAGTTTTAAGCTGATTATCTTCATAATTAATAGATTGACCGGAAAGAAAAAGTTTTTCTCCTTCTTGGTAAGAAATAGTTAAGATTGATTCTTCAGAAGAAGCATTTTCAGTAAATTGCTCATTAATAGAGAAGGTCTGATAAACCAGCCGGATTTTTTCTCGTACTTCTGCCATAATTTCTTGGAAGGCATGGTTTGACCATTCCCAAAAAATATAAACTGAGAGAATTCCTATAATAAAACCTATGCTTAAGAGAATTTTTCTTTTCACTTTTATCACCAATTCCCAAAACCGTAAATTGAACTTAGAAAGAACAGAAAACAAACACCATAATTCTGAATGTTATCTGAAGGTTAGAGGCATTTCTTTCTTCATTTGAGGCTACTTCTAAAATTAGAACTCCTACCGGTTCAGAAGAAAGGTCAACATTTTCCATTTTTACTATTACTTCTCTATTTTCTCTTGGACTCAACCAAAAGCGATAAGGACTTTTTATTTGAATGGAGGCAGAGCTTTTCTGATCCACAGGAAGATAAACCCCGGGATTTTCTTCTTTAAGTACAGTGCTAACAATGGATACACGGACAGATTCATCTCCCAAATTCTGCACTTTTATCATGCTCTGTGAGGATTGAGAGTTGATGGTAAGAAATGACGGAGATACGAGAAGAGAAATCTTAGCTTCTAATTTTTCACCAGAGAGGAAAAGAGCTACAGCTACTAATAGATAAACTAATATTTTTCTCTCTATTATATTATTCATCTTTGGAAACCAAGAAGTCAAAATAAATCTCCCCTTGGTATACATCGGGTAAGTCTTCAAGAAAGGTTTGAATATAAAATCCCTCGACAGGAAAGGTTATTGGCTCTCCTGGTTGAGTGCTAATAATTTCGATGGGCTCTTTAAAAGAGGTATATTCTTTCTCTTTGCTTTGTTTTCCTTGAGCTAAAAAAATTCTTGACCGAGGTATTTTCCCTCCCTTTTTCCCTACCAGATCACTAGCAGTACAAATAATCCTGCAGTGAGGGACATTGGTTCTTCCCGAAATAATTAAAAAATTGTTACTTACATACCAACCTGGAGGACCTTGAATTTCAAATTGTAAAGCTGAATCTTCTTGCGTCTCTACGCTAAAAAGAAGAGTGGGAATCACCTCAACTTCGATGGGAAGAGAAAATATGGGGGTCGGAATTTCTTTCCCTGCTTGGTAACTTAACAGCAGGTGAGTAGAATAATTTCCGGGAAGAACTGTCCAGGGTGGAGAAAAAGTTAATTCTATTTTCCCCAGAGGAGATTCTTGAGATACCGCTCGATTGCCTTCACAGACAAGAACTGGCTGATGGGATAATTTCGTCTCTTCCGATTTTCCTATCCCTTTAATAGAAAAACATTTTTCAAACTCTTTGTCTCCTTCTAAAAAACCGTATAAAGCCCAAATAGGATCATCATTTTTAAGATAAATTTGAATTTTTTGGCTGTAAGAGGAACCAGCTTGGCAACCTGAAAGAATAATTTCTGTTGGATCCATAGAAAAAAAGGATGGAATTGGTTTAAGATTTACCTCACACTCTCCTGGCACTGTCCCCAGAAAGGGGCAAAGAAACATAATTATTAATAACAAGATAATTTGTCCATTACCTTCCAGTTTTTTCAAATCCCATCCCCCGCTTAATTCTTTAATTGGTAAAAGCTCGATTAAGAGTTTCTATCAGGTGATTTATAGATCCACCTTTCACCAAGTAGGCAAAAGCACCTTTTTCTAAAGCTGCTTTTTGAAATTCCGGGTCATCATAAATAGACAAAACTACTACCTTAATTTGCGGCCAGCGGCTAATAATTTCTCCGGTTAGATTGATTCCGCTTGTATCTGGTAAAACCACGTCCATAATTACCAGGTCTGGCTTAGTTTTTTCAATTTTTTCCAGTGCTTCCTTGCCTCTCGTGGCCATGCCTACTATTTTGAAATTCTTTCTCCGGGCTAATAAGGCAGAAAGCCCTTCAGTAAAAAGACGGTTATCATCAACTAAAAACACTTTTATTTCTCTATTTCGGAGACCACGCATCATAGAAACTCCTCACTAAAAGAATAAATAAACTAAAATCCTTTACATCCTCTTTAAGTCCCATTATTCAAAGCAAAAAGTCCCAAAGTAAAAGAATATAAATAGGACTTTTTAAATTGATTTTTAGTTACAGGTTTTCTATAATAAAAGCAGTGAGGGGAGGTAGGGGAAATAGTTGTTTCTGGTTTATTAGGTCAAAACCTTTTAAACGAGTTATTAAAAACCGCTCTGGACACTTTCCAGGCTAATACTGGAACTATAGCTATTCTTGAGCCTTACCAGTCTAAACTTTCCATAATTACTTCAGTGGGGTTATTGCCATCCCGTCTGAAAACCAATCCTTTTATTCCTAAAGATAGTGGAATATCGGGATATGTTTTTCAGAATCAAAAAATAGTGATCATTGATGGTAACCACCCTCCACCTATCTCTCTCCAGTATTTGAGGGAAAGAGACCATTGTGCTGTTTGCCTGCCTCTCATTGGAGGAAATGGTCAAACAATAGGAATATTTTCCATAAACAAAGAAGAAGGAATATTTGAGGAAGATAAAATTCCCTTTCTCAAATTGATTGCCAAAGAGATGGCCATCATTATAGAGGAAATCCGTCTAAAATTAGAAAGAGAAAAAACTATCGAAACTCTAAGAGCCGTGTCTGAAATTTTTCGAAGCATCAGCTGCACTATGAGCAGGAAGCAAACTTATCAAAAAATATTAGAAGTGGTAGTAACTACTACTCAAGCCCAAAAAGCCGCTATTTTTAAACCTTCTCTTCATTACACCCCTATATTGGCAGAGTATAACTGGAATTTGCCGGAACCCTCCGAAGCAGTTAAAAACCTACTTATCCAAATATGTACTAAGTCTATAAAAGAGAGAGAATTAAACCTTATTCAGTTAAGTAACCAGAGTAACTACCTCCTTGAAGAGTTTTTTGAAGTTGGAGAACCTGCCTGTCTCTTGCTTTATCCCTTAATTTGTTTTCATAAAGTGTATGGAGTTTTAGTGGCGCTTATTTCCTCTCCCTTGGACGAAATCTCCCATTTAGCTTTAGATATCGCCATAAATTTGTCCAGCGCTACCCTCCAGAATGCTTATCTTTTTTCGGAAAACCAAAAATTAGCCATTAAACAAGAAAGGCTTAATCTGGCTCGAGAGCTACATGATGGTCTAACCCAGGACCTCATTGGACTTAAGCTGCAAATCGAGTATTTAAAAGAAGATAATACTCCTTTGTTGGATAAAATGGAATTTTTGGAGAGATGGGAGAAGATACTGAATCAATGTGTTGAAGACTCTCGTAAGATTTTAACTAACTTGAGGAAGAATGTAGATAACAACTATTCCTTTGAAGGATTTTTAAGAGAAAAAATAAATTCTTATTTCCCCTTTGACAATCTTAAATATTGTCTCCAGACCAACGTGGAAGAAAGGTTCATTCCTCTTCGATTACGTAAGGTTATTTTCCAGATAATTCAGGAAAGCGTTGCCAATGTTCGAAAACACTCTCAGGCCAATACTCTCAAAATCAAAATAGGCCAATACCGGAATATGCTTTACCTCATAATAAAAGATGACGGGAAAGGGTTTGACCTAAAGCAGCTTTCTCCCGAAGCTAAAAAGGAAAGGTCAAGTTACGGAATTTTAGGGATAAAAGAAAGAGCTGCTTTAAATGGAGGCGAAGCTCGAATAACCTCTTCTCCAGGAAAAGGAACAACGATAAAGGTAGGTTTACCTTTTCATGGGCGAAAAAAATCTTTCAGAAACCAATAGTAATCTTAAAATAGCCATCATAGATGACCACCTTCTCTTTGCTGAAGGTCTTAAAAACCTGCTGGAGGCCAAGGCAGGTTTTTTACAGTGTTTAATATTTAACAATGCTTACCAAGCTCTGCAAAGATTACCCCAAGAAAACCCTCATCTTTCTCTGGTGGATATTAACCTTCCCGACATGAGTGGAATTGAGCTTACTAAAAAGCTTTTAAGCAAAAACCCTTCTATGAAGATTGTAATTCTGACTATGGATGATTCCAAAGAAACCATATTAAATGCTATTACTGCTGGAGCTTATGGTTATCTTCTCAAAAGCTCTTCTTTTTCTAACATTCTAAAGGACATTCAAGCCGTTCTGCAGGGCGATATTATAATCAGTGCTGAAGTAGCTCCTAAAATTATGGAAGAGATAAAAAAGTTTTACCGCCCCAAACAGAAAGAGAATTCCTCTTTTTTGAAACTCCTTAGTGAAAGAGAAAAAGAAGTTTTGAGAGAAATTGCTCAAGGAAAGAACAATAAAGCCATAGCAGAGGAACTCTTTATCAGCGAAAAAACAGTAAAGAACCACTTAACTAACATCCTAACTAAACTTAACATTGAAGATCGAATGAAGCTTATTGTGACTGCTATTAAAGAAGGAATTTTAGAAGAGGAAAAGTAAATTTTCTCCTTCCCGCTCGGAGTAGGACTTTGGTCTTCTCCCTCTCTTTTTTCTTTGAGACTTTTTTTATCTCGATTAGGGCCGTAGGTCGATTACCTTTTTTGTCCCGAATTAGATAATCTTCTCGGAAAATTAAAAAAGGAGAGTGGGAAGATTGTCTAAAAGGAATTTGGTTTTAATTATTATCTTCTTCTGGATGGTAATGGTTCCCTTTTTTCTCAACTCTAATGTTCTAGCAGCTGAGAAATGGGAATCGCTAGGACAAACCACCATAAAGGTAATCGCTGAGGTTAAACCTTATATTAGTATCTCTATAAGTTCTCCAGTAGTCATTTCTGATAATACCCCGATTATTGACTTTAACTGCGATCGAGGACCGGGGATTTATCAGGCTAAATATCCCTTGAATATCCGAATCACTTCCAATAGTGGAATGGAGCTCTATTTTGAAGCTCATTCTTTGCGAAATGAAGAAAATAAGTTGGAAATACCGGCAGAAAAGTTGTCTTTTAAGTTTGATAGTGAGTCAGATGAGTCAAATTTGATCAACCTTTCTTCTAAAAATGCTGTTAAGGCTTTTGAATCTTTGACTTTTATTGACCAAGTTTATCAGTGTGATTTTCAATTAGAAATCAGTCCAGAGATCAAGGCAGGCACTTATGAGGGAACTATCATTGTTCAAGTTTTGCCCAAAATTTAAACCAAACCAATTAAAAATATGTCTCCTCCTTCTTTTTCTCTTTGGAGGAGAAAGGGCTTTTAGCCAGATAGCTTTGAATATTTCCCCCCCGATACTCGAGGTGGAGGTAACCGGAGGAGGGGTAAGAAACTTTCAGATCGAGTTGATAAACGGAGGGGAAGAAGAAATAACAGTTACTGTGGATTTAGCTGATTTTCTTCTTTCACCGGAGGGAAATACTGAACTCCAAGGAAAAGGAGAAACCAGTTTTTCTCTCAGTGAATGGATGACAACTAAACAGGATAAGCAAATCGTTCTGAAGCCAGGAGAGAAAAGAAAGGTAGGGTTTGAACTCCGAGTTCCTCGAGGAGAGCGAGGAGCAAGATATGGAGTAGTGGTCTTTGAAGCTTTGCCTCGAGAAATCCCTCGGGGAAAAATTGCTCTGGGAATTCGGACGGGGAGTTTAGTTTTTCTCACCATTCCTCGAACGGAAAAAATCGGGGGTGAAATTAAAGAAATATCTATAGAAGAGAGTAAGGTTACCTTTCAAAATACTGGGAACACCCATTTAGAGGTGGAAGGAAGCTTATTGGTAAAAAACCCAGAGGGGAAGGTAATTAATCGCCTTCATTTTCCGGAAAATCCCTCTTTAGTACTCCCCCAGGGAGAAAGATATTTTTCTATCCCCTGGGATAAAGAATCCCTTTTACCTGGAAAATATCTCTTAGAAGTGCGCATGTCAGCTCGGAGAGGCCGTCAGCTGATAAATCTTGATCGGCGAGAGATAGAATATGAAGTTTTAAAAGGAGGTGAAAAACAAATAGGGGGTTAGCTGGATTTTTAAAAAGAAAGTCGGTATAAGGTGAAATTTGGTGTTAGCGAAATTAATGAGATTTAAGAAGTTGAAAAAATTAGAAGGAGGAAAGAAAATGAAAAAGTTAGCTTTAGTATGGATATTGGTATTAATACTGGGATTAGGAGTGGCCGGAGCACAGGTTGTAATACCGAATCCCCCAGATCCACCTAAAGATGGGTTTGCAGCATCCGAGCTGACTAAAGAAGAGATTCAGACAGAAATAGACAGGGTATTTAATTTAAAGCCAGAAGATTCTACCTTGAAATGCGTGCCAGTATGGGGTTGGGCAGATAAAAATGATCCTTACCATTACTATTGCAACTGGGATCCCACAATTACAGTTAATGTTTCTGCCAGCGTTGCTCAATGGGTTGATGTATGTCTTTCAGCCACCACAATTCAATGGTGGGTGTTAAAACCTGGTACTTACTGGGTTGATTGTATGGATGGCGTGTTGTTTTCTAATGGCGATGTGGCAATTACTTTTGCTGGGTTTGAGGACTTAGAAAATTCAGAAGGAGACATAATTGAAACCTGGTATGCAAAGCAAGAACTTTTCCCCCACCATGATTGGTTTCCAGTGTGGGTATCAGCTGAGAACCTCGATGGAACTTATACTATAGAAGAAAACGAAACTTGCCATTGTTATATGTGGAAACTATTCAACAGCATTGGGGTCAAACTATGTGATTCAGCAGGTGAGTATTCAGATCCCGATGGAGCTACTATAACAGTAAACCTTATGGAACAACAAGAGTGGGTTTGCAGTCCAAGCCAAACAGTTTAGTATTTTTTTCTGCGCCCCCATTGGGGGCGCAGAAAGGAGGAAAGAGTTGAAAAATCAGCGTTTAAAAGGAATGCTAGTCGCAATTATTCTGTTATTTTTACCATCTTCTGCTTTTTCTCAAGGAGGAATCACTTTCAGCCCTCTTTCGGTGGATTTGGAATTAGTTCCTGGGAGTAGGAGTGACCTCTCTTTTAATATCATTAATGAAACAGAAAAAGAGGTTTATTTCTCCTGCTTCGTTGCTGATGCACGTCAGGGGGAGCGGGGAGAATATTTACCGGTGATAGAGGCAAAAGATTCTCTTGCACCTGGCCCCCGGGTTTCTTGTTCTAACTGGATAAAATTACGAGACCAAAAGATTGTAGTCCCTCCTTTACAAAGAAAGGAGATAAAAGCTGAATTAATAGTTCCTGGTAACGTTTCTCCTGGCTCTTATGCAGCTATGGTTGTGTTCCAGAGCGAAAACCAGGAAACAGATAAAAGCTCGGTAGTGGAGGGAGCTATGCCTGCTGCAATCAATATAAATCTGCAGGCTGGTAGTGTCATCTTTCTTCAAGTTCACCGGCGGGGTGTTAGACAAGCCAGAACTGGAAAATACGGAGAAATTGAAGAATTTGAAGTTGTGAAAGAAAAGGAGGGGTTAAGGTTTGTAGCCACTCTTTCTAACCGGGGTAAAAATTTCATCGAAGGTAAGGGACAGCTAATTATAAGTAAAGAGGGAAAGAGAATTATTGATTCTCCTCTGGGAAGTGGAAGAGGTAGAGTAATACCCGGAAATAAGATTAATTTTGTCACTCTGGTAACCAAGCCCCTTCCTCCCGGAGAATATAGCGCTTTAGCTCTTATTGATTATGGAGGAATAAGCACTGCTCAAGCTCGGATTTCTTTTAATGTTAAGGGGGAAATAGTAGAAAGCGCTACTTTTGAAAAACAACTTTCCCCGATTGAAGAGCCAATTTCCATAACTTTAAAAGACGACCTTATTGAAAGCAAAATCCTCCCTCATTCTAATCGGAGCTTCTCCATTCCGGTTTACAATGATTCTTCTCGTTCACTGATTATTGAAACCTCAGTTAGAGATGTATCCAGTATAGAGTCGACCAAATTCAGCCCACATGTGAAGGTAACCCCAGCGGAGTTTGATATACCACCCCACAAAAGTAAAGTTGTAAAAATAACCATCAATAGCCCCGACAAATTAACTGATGGCAATAAATATGTAAGGGTAGATTTTATCCCCAAAAAGGCAGATACAGAACCCTTAAGCGAGGAACTCCAGCAAAGTTTCTCTACTTCTACTTTTTTGATATTTGATAATATTAAAGGAGAAAAAAAGGAAGAAGTCTCTATCAAAAATATAGAAGTCAACCTGATTGAAGAAAGAAAAGGTGAGCTTCGTCCTCAAATCGTAATTAATTACTTGAACACCGGTAACATTCATATAAATCCCTCTTGTTCTATCACTCTTTCTGAAATAATAGATGAAAAAGCCCGGGAAAAAGGAGCTGTCGCTGTAATACCTGCTCAAACTATTTCCCTTTCTTCAAGTAGTAATGCTTTAGATGTGGTTTTACCAGGGATGGAAAGCTCTTTAGTTTTAGATTCTCGGACTCCTATTAAACCAGGAAAATTTCAAGCAGAGATAACTATCAAAAACGAAGGAAAGGAAATTTTGAAAGAAACAAAAACCTTTGAAATTAAATAAACCAATGGTAATGATTGTTGAAAGAAAATGCTAAAAGTCTGGAGAAGCTAACTATAGAGAGTATCTCGAGGCTTATCTACTGATTTTTTTATAGTATCCCGCAAAATTGGTTAAAATATTAAAACTTTAAAAAAGTAAATTACATCGGGAGTCAAAAACTCAAGGTTGTTACGCACAGAGAAAGACTTTGTCTTTCTCTGTGGTTCTTGTCTTTTATGTTTGTTTCTGAGTTTTTTAGAGGTTATGAGGGGGGGGTAGACCCCTCATGGTCTTTGGCAATCCCGAGGTTTTAGCACAATGTAATTTGCCTTTTGCTTTTTTTGAGGCTCATTCAAAAGCGGGATCGCCACGGTCGGTCTCTGACCTCCCTCGTGATGACAGGTTAGAGAAGATTACTGCATCACTTCTTACGATAATAAAAGGGAAAGGCAATCCCCTCCGAGGTCAATCGCGAGTTCGTCTGGCAGCCTACGGCGTAAGATAAAGACACAAGAGATTAGAAAAAATCGGAATATTTACGCTGGAAAATACATTCCAGCGTACGTGGCAATCCCGAGTTTTTTACTCCATCTAATTTGCCTTTTAGTATTCTTGAGACTCAAAAAAGCGAGATTGCTTCAGAGCTTCCTCCTCACAAAGACAGGAGGGGGTGAGATCGCCCTTGACAGTTAGTTTTACAATGGGTTTTGCGGTTAACTATAAAACTTAATAGATAAGCTCTCTTTTTTTAGTGGGGGTATCTTTTCTTGGGGGTATGGAACCTCTCAAGGATTGGTAGTCCTTTAACGATAATATTAGGATGATTTTCACCTCTTTTTGGGTGTTTCCCTCAATTGTGGTGGTTAATCACAAAAATCATTACGATGTTCTTTATCTTCTTGCTCAATTCTCAGACGGCTGACTATCCCTCGGGCATCATCATAAACTCTGCCACATCGCTGGCGTGGCAATCTCTTTTTCTTTCCTGGGGTAATAGGGGGTCTTTTTTTCTATACTGAGGGAGACACTTTTTCTTCCTCAGTTAGTCTTTTTTGTTTTTCTGTTTTTCTTTGATTTTTTCAGGGGGTTTATAAGGGGGCAACGCCCCTTTATAGTCATTTCACTCTCACCCTCTACCTTTGAAGGAAAAGGAAAGAAGAATTCAAGGGCTTCCCTCGCTCGTCATTCCCGAGCGCTTTTATCGGGAATCCAAATTTTTATAAAAACCATGGACCCCTGATAGAACCATTCAGGGGTGACGGAAAGAGTGATGGAGCTATTCAGGGATGACGACACGGAGAAAAATACCTCCGTGTCTAAAAATACCTCCGTGTCTTAGTTATTAGTCATTTGTATTTTTTTTTATAGTTCGCGCTGTAGGCACTCAGAAGAAGAAGAGCGGCTTAAAGATTGGCGGGGTGATGAAAAGGGTGATAGAAATGTTCGGGGGTGATGGACGTGGGGAAATCTCACTCTTACCTTCACTTTCACTCTCACCCCCGAAAGGGGACGGAAACATTCAGGGGTGACGAAAAAAGCAATAGAACTATTCAGGAATGACGGCAAAAGAAAGGGGGTTATAATGGGGCAAAGCTCCCCTCATTGTTCTCTCTCTTGAAACCTCATTTCTGATTGTTGCCTGTAATATTTTTATTTGCTATTCTTTTTTGTACTGTTTCATTTTGGTGAGGTAAAATAGAAAAGTAACAGATTCCAGTCTTAGCTTGTGCGGTGAAACTCAGCTTAATATTTAGTATGTCCGGTTTTCGATGCAGAACTTTTTGATAACCCAAATTTTTCTCTAAAATTGGAATAGAACCTCACTCAAGAAAGGGAGTAAAATAAGGAGAAATGATATATTATATAAGTAAGTATTTAGCTATTTTTTTGTTAAAGATTTTTTGTTCTTTTCGGGTGACAGGGGTAAAGCATATTCCGTCGCAAGGACCTTGTATTTTGGTAGCTAATCATTCTAGTAATCTTGACCCTATCGTGCTGGGGTGTGCTTCTTTTCGTCGGGTGTATTTTGTAGCTAAAGAGGAGCTTTTTCGTAATCCTTTGGCTTCCTTTTTTTTACGGCGTTTGGGGGCTTTTCCCCTCCGCCGGGGGGAGGGAGATAAAGAAGCGGTGAAGAGGATTTTTTCTCTTCTTAGGGAAGGGAAGGTGGTGGGTCTTTTCCCGGAAGGGACTCGCAATCGAGGGGAATTGGGAGATTTTCAAAGAGGAGCTCTGAAACTTCTCCTCCACGCCGGAGTTCCAGTAGTGGTAGCTGGCATTAAAGGAACTTATGAAAGTTTGCCCCGAGATAAGAAAATACCTCGTCCTTTTCCCATCCGGGTTAGTTTTTCTTCTCCTTTTGAAGTTAAAGGTTGGAGTGTGGAAGAAGTGGAGAAAAAGATTAGGGAGGAAATGGAGGCATTGTTGAGTGAGAACGATTGAAAAAGGAGTGCTTTTAATCTTTATGTTTCTGTTGGCTTTTTTTTCTGTGGCAGAAGGAGCTCCTTGGAAGGTAGAAAAGATCATTGAAGAAGTGGGAGGCGATTTACCTCTTTTAGATTATCCGGTGGGTATTCTGGTAGACGACCAAAAAGATAGAATTTTAGTTAATGATTGGGGAAATAATAGATTTCTTTCCTTGAGTGAAAATGGGCAAATACAAAAAGTTCTGGCCAATTTGAAAAGCCCAGCAGGGTTGGGGAAAGACGAAGAACGGGGAAGAATCTATATCGTGGAACAAAAAGCTAATCAGGTAAGAATTGTAAACAGTGATGATTTTTCTAATTTAGGTGTTTTGAAAGCTAAAGGCTCTTTACAAGAACCTCGAGGAGTTTGGATAGACGAAGAGGGGAAAATATACGTAGCTGATACGGGTAAATCTCGTATAGTGGTTTTTAATCCAGAGGGGGAGGAGCTCTTTACTTTGGGAAAAGAAGGTATGGGAAATGACGAGTTTTATTATCCTCGAGGAGTGGCAGTAGATGAAGATAGCCATATCTGGGTAGTGGATACTCAACATAATTGTATAAAGGTATTTGATGGGAAAGGCAAATTTCTCTTTCGTTTTGGCCAAGGAGGAGAAGGAGAAGAAGATTTTAACCAGCCCCGCTATTTATTTATTAAAGGAGATTGGGTTTTTATTTCTGATTATCGCAACCATCGCATAAAAGTTTATAACCGGGAGGGGGTTCTCCAGGAAATAATTGGAAAGGAAGGGTCGGGTGAAGGAGAATTTTCCTTTCCCGAAGGTCTCTGGATAGATGAAAGTGGCAAATTGTGGGTGGCAGATGCTGGCAATAATCGTTTACAGATTATAGACGTTAATTTTCTGATTAACCCAAAATCGTATTTGGCTTCTTTGTTAGAGGAAGGAAAAGACGAAGAATTTAAGCAAGTAATGGAAGGACTTTCTGCTAAAGAAAAAGAAGACCCCGAAGTAGCTCGCCTGTTATTGGAGTTCTTTCGAAAAAAAGGAGATTTAGACCAGGCAATTTATCAAGCAGAGGAATTATTTTTGAATGATAGCGAGAATCGAGATCAGTGGAAGAAAACTTTAGGGGAGCTTTATTACGAAAAAGGTGTTTATCTCCGGGGAGAGGGAAAATTAAAAGAAGCCCAAGAATTCTTCCGCAAGTCTTGGCAAAATGATAACAACCATTCCCTTTTTCTTTATCTCTGGACTTCTTTTCTTCTTTTGGGAGGCTCCAACCTTTTCATTCTTATTCTAGTAATAATTCTTTTATTTTTACTTATTATATTTTTCCGTTTAAGAAAAGAGCATTATAGAGGGTGGTAACAATGGTAAGGAGAGCAGCGGTGGCAGGATATTTCTATCCTGGTAGTGAAAGAGAATTACGTCTAATGATTAAAGAACTTTTTTATTCTGAATTAGGTCCTCGGGGCAGAGAAGAAGAATTAGCAAAAGGGAAAGAAGTAAGTGGAGTAGTTAGTCCTCATGCTGGTTACCTCTATTCTGGAGCGGTAGCTTGCTGGTCATTTTACTCTCTTTCTCTGGCTTCTCCAGTGGATACCATAGTTATAATCGGTCCAAATCATCGAGGAATGGGTAAAAGAGTGGCTTTAAGTGACGCTGATTTCTGGGAAACTCCTCTGGGAGAAGTAGCAGTAGACCAAGAAGCGGTGGAATTTCTGGCTTCTCATTATTCTCTTTTCTCTCCTGACTCTCGGGCTCATCAACTGGAGCATTCTATCGAGGTCCAGATTCCATTTTTGCAGTATTTTCTTCCTTACCCTTTCCAAATTTTGCCCATTACTGTTTGGGACCAAGCTTTAGAAGTAGCTTTAGAAATGGGTCAGGCTTTACAAGAGCTATCTCGAAAGCGCAAAATTGCAATAGTGGCTAGCAGTGATTTTTCTCATTATGAGCCAGCTCAGATAGCAGAAACAAAAGATAGGCATGCTATATCCTGCATCACATCTTTACAAACTGAGGAGTTCTACAAAGTGATAAGGAGGGAAAATATAAGTATTTGCGGTCCAGCAGGGATTGCTGCTTTGATGGAGTATCATAAGAGCCGCTCACCAGAGCAAGGGAAGCTTCTCTTTTACTCTCACAGTGGAAGGGTAACTGGTGATTATCAAGAGGTAGTAGGATATGCCTCCCTTCTTTTTCCTATTATCGCAGATTGAGGAATGATTTATTAAACCCCAGTTGCACCATAAGTTCCAGAAATTAGCCTATATCAGGCCTTTAATTTGGGGAATTCTCATTTTCGGGCAGAGATTTGCAACTGGGGTTAAGAAGAGGATAACTTGGGACTGAAAATTAACTTTAGAGAGGTAGGATAATTATGGCAGCTACTAAACTGAGTATTATTGGAGCAGGAAGTGCAACATTCTCTCTGAGATTGGTAGGGGATCTCTGCAAAACAAAGGAGTTATCTGGTAGTCTGGTGTCTCTTATGGATATTGACCAGGATAGACTAAGCGCAGTGCATATCTTAGCTAAAAAATATGCTGAAGAATTAGGAGTGAATTTGAAATTTGAAACCACTACTAGCGTGGAGGATGCGGTAAAGGATTCATCTTTTGTGGTGAACACAGCCCTGGTGGGTGGACACAGTTATCTGGAAAAAGTTAGACAAATTTCTGAGAGATATGGCTATTACCGGGGGATAGACACTCAAGAATTTAATATGGTTTCTGACTATTATACAATTAGCAATTTTAACCAACTGAAATTTATGTATGATGTGGCAAAAGTGATAGAGAAATTTTCTCCTCACGCCTGGCTTTTACAAGCGGCAAATCCGGTTTTTGAGCTAACCAGTTTAATATCCAGAACAGTTCCTATAAATATGGTAGGTATATGCCATGGCCATCACGGTGTAAACCAGATCCTAGAGGTCTTGGGATTAGATAGAAACAAGGTGGAATGGCAAGTTGCTGGAGTAAACCACGGAATATGGCTAACTAAATTCTTATATCGAGGGGAAGATGCCTACCCTCTGATTGATGAATGGTTGGAGAAGGAACTGGTAAATTGGAAATCCACTAATCCGTTTGATGACCAGTTATCTCCTGTAGCTAAAGATATGTATGAGTTCTACGGGAAAATGCCCATTGGAGATACGGTAAGGAACGGGAGCTGGAAATACCATTATAACCTCGAGACCAAGAAAAAGTGGTTTGGTGAACCGTGGGGAGGAGTGGATTCGGAATTAGGTTGGAAGTGGTATCAAGATAGACAAGCAGAAATAGCTATAACCATGCAAAAAATGGCCAAGTACTTTCAAGAAAACCCCTCAGCACAATTGCTCTCTCCGGAAACGCATAATAAAATAGTTGCTCTGGCTAAAGATGAGGTTAAAGAGGAATTTGCTCAGGGAATATACGAACTTTTAAATCCGGAAAAGAAAAGTGGAGAACAGCATATATTATTAGTTAATGCTCTATTGAACAACGAAAAAGCCGACCTGGTATTGAATGTGCTCAATAAGGGAACAATTTCTGGAATTTCCGACGATGTGGCGTTAGAACTCCCAGTTTACACCGATAAAGATGGGATACATCCTTATAAGATAGAGCCAGATATCCCCGAAAGAATTAAAAAAATGTACTTGATGCCCAGGATATTGAAAATGGAATGGGCTTTAGAATCTTTCTTGACCGGAGATAGAAGAGTTTTAGAAGAATTCCTAATAAGAGACCCCAGAACTAGGTCTTATGACCAAGTGATTAAGGTAATAGACGACATACTTAACTTACCGGAGAACAAAGAAATGAGAGCACATTATTCCAATTTCAAAATTAACTTTAGTTAGCCCAACAGGTGTCGAAACTAGAACTGAGTAGAGCTAAAGAGCCGACGATTAAAGAAATTTTTATCTGTTTTGGAGAGATGCGGTGGTCAGCTAGCTATATAAGTAAAAGATTGCAAATAACTTTTCAGTTATGCATAATTATGGGGAATTCAGCTAAAAATTGTTGGGAGAGCTAACTTAGTTATGAAAGTGGGATTAAGTTATAGTCAAATAGAAGACTCCTATCAAGCAGGTAAGCAAGCAGCTGAGAAGGCGATTTCAGAATCAGGGAGTCCTGTCCTTACTATCTTTTTTGCTACCTTTCAATATAATTCCAAAGAAGTATTTAGAGGAATAAAAGAGGCGGCAGGGGACTCTAAGATAATTGGAACGTTTAGCGATGGCGTTATTGTTTACGATAACTTACTTTCCAAAGGAGTAGGAGTTTTAACCCTAAGCGGAAGTGAGATACAAGTTCAAACTTTTGCTCTCTCGAATAGTAATTTGGAAGCTGGTGAAATGGGAAAAAGAGCGGGGGAAACCTTGCTAAAAAGTGGATTGAATGAAGGATTAGTCGTTATATTTTTTGATAGAAATTTTTTAGGCATCTATAAATCGTTGAATGAGTTATACAATGTTATGGGGCCGGGGTTTAAATATGTAGGCGGTGGAAGTAAAAAAAGTGTAGGAGATTTAACTTCTTATATGTATACCGAAGATGGAATTAGCGAAGGTTCTATGGTTGCTGCTCTTATAGGAGGCGTGGGTTTTTCTGTAGCTTTAGGACATGGGTTTACCAATATTGAAGAGCCTCTTGTAGTTACTAAATCCTATAAAAATAGAATTTTAGAGTTTGATGGAATGCCAGCAGCAGAAGTTTGTGCTCAAAGAGTGGGTAAAAGTTTAGATGATGACCTGTTGTCATATATGGCTTTGCATCCCTTAGGCTTTCCTAACCTCTTAGGAAATTTTCTTATACGCGATCCTGTAAAAATTAACCCCGATAAAAGCATATCGTTTTCAAGTGTAATTCACAAAGGAGCAGTAGGTTATATAATGGAAGGAGATATAGATGGTCTCATCAAATCTTCAGAGCTGGTAGCTAAAAGAGCGATCCAGGGAATGCCAAAACCAGGCTTTGGCTTTATGTTTAACTGTATTTCTAGGTATTGGCTTATGGGCGACAATTTTAAGTTGGAGTTAGAGGTGGTTAGAAAATCTATAGGATGGGATGTTCCTATGGTGGGGATGCTTACCTGGGAAGAGATAGGAAACTACAAAACTGCCCCCCTGTTACATAATAAAACTATCTTGGTATCAATAGCGGGAGATAAAAATAGCCAGGTTGTCTTTAAAAACTCAGATAATACCGAAGGAATAGAAAGAGCAAATCTACCAAATGTAGAACTATCTATTCTCCACGAAATAGCTTCATTTTCTTTCTCTGGTTCACAAAAAGAGTTTGCCGCTGAAGTAGTAGAAAAATTTATAAGGCTTTTGGCTACTAAGCGCTCTGCCCTGCTAAAAAAAGCGAGAAACAGCTATGAGTTGTTTGCTGCCTGTGGCTTTCACAAGGTGGAAGATGTCTTAAAATGTTTAGACCGAGAGAGTGAAAACCAAATGTCTTTTTCCTTAGGAGAAGATGGAAAATTTGGCATTTTGTATTTGGAAATGAACGAATCGATAAAAGATCGCGAAAGACGCATTTGTACAATTTTCGCCAAGCGTTTGGAAGAGATATTTGCTATGATAGAAAATATCGAAAAAAGAAAGAAAGCAGAAAAGGCGCTTAGAGATTTAGCCTTGGTGGATGAATTGACTAAGCTCTTCAATAGAAGAGGTTTTATAACTTTAGGAAGACAACACTTAAAACTCAGTGAAAGATTGGATAAAAAGAGCGTACTTTTCTATATCGATGTAGATGGAATGAAATTTATAAACGATAACTTGGGTCATAGTCAGGGAGACGAAATTTTAATAGAAATAGCCTCTATTCTTAAAAGTGTATTTAGAAAAGCGGACATTCTGGCTCGCATAGGAGGAGATGAATTTGCCTGCTTGGGATTAGAAACTGGAGAAAATAGCCCTCAAAAAATTTTAGAAAGAATAAATAAAGCTATTGAACTTCGAAATAAAAAGAAGCTTTATTTTCCCCCTATTTCTCTCAGTATTGGAGTAGCTACATTTGAGCCTCGTAGCCCTGTTTCCTTAGAATCTTTATTGGAGGAAGCAGATAAAAAGATGTATCTAGAAAAGAAAGAGAAAAAGAATAATGCAGCCTACCTGCCTTATCTAAATAGTTTATTATAGAATTATATGGAGAATCATCCATATAGAAATGTGGTGTTCTCTATAGCTCACCTTAGCTTTTTTCTTACTCTATAAGAATATTAATGCCGTAACAACTATAGAATAGCAATCCTCTCTCAGAGCCCAAAATTCAATTGACAACTTTTTTCTGCTTTTATATAATAAGGGAGCTTTTGGGGCGTGGCCAAGCGGTAAGGCAAGGGACTTTGGATCCCTTATTCGGAGGTTCGAATCCTCCCGCCCCAGCCATCTTCTTTAATTCTCTCGTTGAATGATTAAATCTTACATTTTCTCTCAATTGGTAACGAAGATGCAAGAATCTGAGTTGATTAAGATTAGAAATTTGATAAAATAGTTAGCAGTTTTCATAAATCGGGCGTGCTTTGGTCACGTTCTACTTAGGCGTGGTGAAAAATATGAATCTTTCTCGATGGAGTTTGATAGTTTTAGCTGCTGGTCAAGGTAAAAGAATGCGCTCTTCTATTCCTAAAGTGCTTTTGCCGGCTTGGGGTAAGCCTATTATGCAATATTTATTAGAGGAAATTAAATGGGAGGAATTTGGGCAAAGATTTTTGGTAGTTTCTCCCTTTATGGAAGAGTTAATGAAAGATAATTTTGGCCAGGAAATGAGGATAGTAGTTCAAAATGAACCTAAAGGCACCGCCCATGCTGCGAGTACTGTTTTTCCCTTGATACAGGAAGGTATTGATTGGCTTTTGATACTTTATGCTGATATGCCTCTTCTTAGGAGAGAAACTATTTTTTCTTTTCTCTCTCGAGTGGAGGAAAACCATTACCTCTTTTCTTTTCTAACTTCTTTTTCTCCTCATCCTACTGGTTTTGGACGAGTGGTGAGAGACGAAAAAGGAGAGCCGCTGGGAATTATAGAGGAGAAAGATTCTTCTCCTCAAGAGAAAGAAATATCGGAAGTAAGTTTGGGAGTTTTTGCTTTTCAGAAGAGTGCCTTTCAAGAAGTCATTTCTTTGATTGACAATTGTAATGCCCAAAGAGAGTATTACCTAACTGATGCAGTTCGCATAGCTCGAGAACAGGGCTACCGACCGGAGGCTTTTGTGGTAGATTGGGATGAACAATTTTTGAATGTCAACACTCCTGCTGAGTTTAGCAAAGCTATTTCAATATTGAAAGAAAGAAAAATTGCTTCCTTATGGGATGGAGGAGTGAAAATAATAGACCCTTCTACTACTTATATTGATTGGGATGTGGTAGTAGAGGAAGATGTATGGTTATATCCTGGAACAGTAATAGAAGGGAAAAGTGTAATCGAAAAAGGAGCTCGAATTGGTCCTTTTTCTCGGATATCGGAAAGTAAGGTGGGAAGGAATAGTTCTGTAGAATATAGTGTAGTGGAGGAGTCTATTATAGGAGAGGAAGTGAAAGTTGGTCCTTTTTCTCATTTGCGTCCCGGGACTAAGTTAGAGCAAGGAGTAAAGATAGGGAATTTTGTAGAAGTGAAAAATTCTCAGATTGGAGAAGAAACTAAAGCTTTACATTTAAGTTATTTAGGGGATGCGAAAGTAGGTAAAAAAGTAAATATCGGAGCAGGAACCATAACTTGTAACTATGATGGAGAAAAGAAAAACCCCACTGTTATAGAAGACGAAGTTTTTATAGGAAGTAATAATTCCCTGGTGGCACCAGTAAGCATTGGAAAAGGTGCTTACACCGCAGCTGGTTCTACTATAACTCAAGATGTTCCTCCCTATTCTTTGGGAGTGGGGAGAGCTAGGCAAAAGAATATTGAAGATTGGGTAAAAAGAAAAACGCGGAGGAATAAAGACTAAATGTTCACTAGTCGGGAGTTTTCCCGCCATCTAAAAGTTTTCTGTGGTACAGCAAATCCACTTCTGGCTCAGGAAGTGTGTTGGTATCTTGATATTCCTTTAGGAAAAGCGGATGTAGGGCGTTTTCCCAATGGAGAAATAAGGGTACAAATTGAAGAGAGCGTGCGGGGTTGTGATGTTTTTGTAATACAACCTACTTCACCCCCGGCCAATGACCATTTAATGGAACTTTTAATAATGATTGATGCTTTACATCGCGCTTCAGCTGAGAGAGTTACAGCAGTTATTCCTTTTTATGGTTATTGTAAACAAGATCGAAAGACTAAAGGTCGAGAACCAATTTCGGCCAAATTGGTAGCGAATCTCTTGGTTACTGCCGGAGCTGACCGGGTTTTGACTATGGATTTACATGCTGGACAAATCCAAGGATTTTTTGATATACCGGTAGATAATTTAGCGGCTCAATCTCTCCTGGCTCGTTATTTTCTCTCTCGGGGGTGGAAAGAAGTAGTAGTAGTTAGCCCAGACGTAGGGGGAGCAGCTCGAGCTCGAGCTTTTGCTAATCAACTGGGAGCAGATTTAGCAATTATCGATAAGCATCGACCTACCTATTCTCAAGTAATGGTGATGAACGTAGTGGGAGAGGTGGAAAACAAAAGAGCAATAATTGTCGATGACCTTATTGATACCGCTGGAACTTTGGTAGAAGGAGCTGAGGCGCTATTTAAGCGGGGGGCTAAAGAAGTTTATGCTTGTGCTACTCATCCGGTATTTAGTGAGCCAGCTTTTACCAGAATTGAAAATTCCTGTCTCCAAGAAGTAGTGGTTACCAATACTATCAAAGTGGACCAAGAGAAGCTTTCTCAACAAGGGGTAAACCGAATCAAAGTGCTTTCAGTAGCTCCTATTTTTGCTGAAGCAATTAAGAGAATCCATGGTGAATTATCAGTTAGTGAACTTTTTATATGAAAAAGTGAGGTAAGAGAATATGCAAGAAGGAAATAGTTTAGTCATTAACTTAGAAAAAAGAGAAGAAAAAGGGAAAGAGAAAAATCGTAAGTTAAGAAGAGAGGGTTGGGTACCAGCAGTCTTGTACTCTCGAGATAGTAAAGATGGGAATACAGAGTTGGTAAAGGTGAGAGAGAAGGAATTGAAGCGTGTTTTACAAATACCAGGTGTTACTCACCATGTATTAGATTTGTCTTTAGGTGGAGAAATAAGAAAGGGAATTATCCGTGACCTCCAAAAAAATCCAGTAAAAGAGGAAGTTTGGCATGTAGATTTTTATGAAGTTCAAACCGGTCAAAAAATAACTCTCTCGCTACCTGTGAGAATAAAGGGAGAAGCACAGGGAGTAAAGGCTGGTGGGACTTTAGAATTGGTTACTCCAGAGCTGGAGGTAGAGTGCCCTAGTGGTGCTATACCTGAAGATATTGAAGTGGATGTTAGTGAGCTGGAAATTGGAGATACTATCCGGGTTAGAGATTTAAAAATTCCTCAAGATGTTACGGTACTGAAAGACCCGGATGAAGTTATAGTAGTAGTTATTCCTCCTCGGGTAGAAGTAACAGAAGAGGTAGTAGAAGAAGTTAAGGAAGAAGTAGAAGAACCTCAAGTAATAAAGAAAGGGAAGACTGAGGAAGAGAATTAATTGGTATATTTAATAGTGGGTCTGGGTAACCCAGGGGAGAAATACTCACTTACCCGGCATAACGTGGGTTTTCGAGTGGTAGATCGTTTTTCTCATCAATGTTACTGGAAATGGCGAAATATCGATCATCGCCTGAGTTGGACAGAAGGAGAAGTCAAAGGAAACAAAGTTTATTTATTGAAGCCCCTTACCTATATGAATCAAAGTGGGGAGGGGCTTCTCTATTTTCCTCAATTTTCACTTTTTTCTGAAGGAGAATTGATTGTAGTTCACGATGAGATGGATTTTCCTCCAGGGGTGGTGCGATTGAAAAAAGGAGGAGGTAGCGCTGGGCATCGAGGGCTAGATTCTTTAATAGAAACATTAAAAAGGAATGATTTTTTGCGCATTCGAGTGGGAATAGGTAAGCCTCTTTCTCGAGAAAAGGCCATAGATTACGTTTTGGGAATCCCAGAAGGAGAGGAGAAAGTTCTCCTAGATGAAGGAGAGAAAAAAGCTGTTTCTGCTCTGTTCTCTATTTTGGAGGAAGGATGGGAAAGGGCTATGAATAAATATAATGTACGAGAGGATTGAAGTGGGAAAAATGGAAAAAAAAAGACTGGCTCAAACCTTCTCCTTAGTACTACAACCTACAGTTGTAGCAATACTTTTATATCTAGTGGTGAGCTTTAGGTTTGCTACAGGTTGGAGAGCTTGGCTCTTCTTTTTGATTGGCTTACTTTTTGTGAGTATATTTCCGATACTGTTGATTCTCTTTTTAACGAAAAAAGGAAAAGTATCTGATCCTGATTTATCCCGGAGACAGGAGAGGTTTTTTCCTTATTTGATGATTTGTGGTTCTTACCTTTTAGCTCTAATTATTTTTCTCCTTATTGCTGCGCCCTTACCTCTTATAGCTATCACCTGTTGTTACCTAGGAGTAACTTTTGGAGGAGCAATTGTTTCTCTTTTTTGGAAAATTAGCCTTCATTCCGCTGGTGTTGCAGGTCCAGTTACTGCTTTAGTTATGATTGTCAGCCCTTATTGGACATTTCTTTATCTTTTGCTCTTACCTTTGGGCTGGGCAAGGATTTATTTAGGTAAACATAACTTATATCAGATAATAGCCGGAAGTGTAATGTCTATAATGATTACTTTTATTATTGTATCAAGTATAGTTTGAGGAGGCAAAATGAATAATAATTTAATCAAAGAAGCAGCTTCTTTTATGTTGGAGCGTAAACCCTGGTTAGTGCTCACTGGAGCAGGAATATCTACAGAAAGCGGCATTCCCGATTTTAGAAGTCCAGGTAGTGGTTTGTGGGAAAAATATGACCCTATGGAGATTTTATCTACTGATGTTCTCTTTAATCGGCCTCAGGTTTTCTATCGGGAAGGTCTTCCAGTTCTTATGAGATTTGAAGATGCTCAGCCTAATAAAGCTCACTATGTCTTGGCTGAGTGGGAAAAGAAAGGTATAGTAAAAGCAGTAGTTACTCAAAACATAGATAGTTTACATTCTAAAGCTGGTTCTCAAAAAGTGTTGGAGATTCATGGACATCTTCGCTCTGGGCATTGTCTGAAGTGTCAGGCCTCTTTCCCTATGAAAGCTATAAAAGAAAAGGTAGACGAAGGAGATATCCCACCTCATTGCCACTGTGGTGGTATTATCCGCCCTGATGTGGTGCTATTTGGGGATATGTTGCCTCCTTGCTTTGAAGAAGCAGTAGAGTTAGCTCACCGCCTTCCTCTTTTGGTTATCGGTTCTAGCTTACAAGTGTCTCCGGCTAATTTTCTTCCTTCTTATAGTCCTTACCTTATCATAGTTAATCTGGAACCAACTCCTTTTGACCACCGGGCTCGTTTTGTTTTGCGAGGGAAAGCTGGTGAGATTTTGGAAAAACTTGATGAAGCTATGAAAAGCTCAGGAAGTTGAAGAGAGTTTCCTGGTTTTCCGGTAGTGGGAAAGCAGTCCCTTTAAAATACCGGCCAGTGGTATAGCAATTATTATTCCTAATGTTCCATAAAGCTTTCCTCCCACTGCAAGAGCGAAAAGAACAGTGAGAGGATGGAGTCCGGTTTCTTTACCTAGGAGCTGAGGAGATATAAATATTCCTTCTACGAAATTTATGCCTCCGAAGAGAAGTGCTACTGCTAAAACCAGCCAGGGTGATTTAGTGGCCGCTAAAATAATGGCTGGTATGGCGCCAATTACCGGACCTAGGTAGGGAACTATATCTGCTATTCCAGCAATAACTCCTATAGCCAGAGCAAAATCTATATTCATTAAGGCTAAACCAACAGTAGCGCATATTCCCACAAAAAGAGCAATCAAAGCCCTTCCTCTTATGAATCCTCCCAAGACCTGATCGATTTCTCGAAACAAAGCCACATATTCTTTTCGGTGAGAAGAAGGAAACATTCTTACTAAAGAGCGGCGAACTTTAGTGGCATCAGCCATAAAAAAGTAAAGGGCCACAGGTGTCATAATAAAGCCTAGAAAGATGATATTAGCTAGGATGGATACCAAGTTGGGAATACCGCTGATTATGTGAGTTAAATAACTCTGAAGGTTGTTAGAAATGGTGGTTAAAAAACTTTCTATGGTTTGAGAGATATTGGAATCTGGATAGCGTTCATCTAATTTTTCTATTCCCTCCAATATTTTCTCAATTAGGCTTTCTGAATATTGAGACCACTGGAAAGTTAAGGCTCTAAACTGGGAAATTACTTCAGGAACTAAAAAAATGAAGAGAGCTAAAAAGAACACCAATATTACCACAAACACTATAAGTACCGAAATTTTCCAAGAAAGACCTCGAGAATTTAAGAATTGCACCGCAGGAGAAAGAGCATAAGCTAAAAGTCCACCCAAAACAAAGGGGATTAAAATATCCCTTAATAGATAAGTGAGATAAAGAGCAATGATAATAAGAACCAGATAGTAAAAATTTTTAATTATTTTTCCTTCTTCTGAATTATTCATTTTTTCTTTCCTTACTTTATGTGATAATATTATTGTAAATGCAGAAGAGGAAATTTCCAAGAGGAAAGATAAAAAGTTTAGAAAATGAATGGAGAGACAATGTTAGAATCTCAAAAAATCACCGTTTTAATCCCCGCTCACAACGAAGCTCCTAGACTACCTAGGGTGCTGAAGGCAGTCTACAAGATCAAATGGGTAGATGAAATAGTAGTAATTGATAGCCACTCTCAGGATGAGACTCGGGATGTAGCTCGTCGTTTTCCTGTGGATGTAATTTGCTTAGATAGCGATAAAGGGAAGGGAGCAGCTTTAGCAGAAGGGATTCGACTAAAAAAAGATAGTGATATTTATATTTTTTTGGATGCTGATTTAATTGGTCTTACTGAAGAACACCTTTTGGCACTGGTAAATCCTTTGTTGGAAAACCAATCTTTAGTTATGACTATCGGCGTTTTTGAGGAAGGTCGAAGATGGGGAGACTTGGCTCAAAAGCTTTTTCCCATTCTTAATGGAATGCGCGGAGTACGAGGGGAGTGGGTGAGAAATTTGCCTGATTTTTCCTGGACTCGTTTTGGAGTGGAAGTTTATTTAACTAAACTGGCTCAGGAAAGTAAAGCAAATATAAAATTTCTTCCTCTCACTGGTTTAGCTCATTATCATAAAGAGGAGAAATATGGCCCATTTTTAGGCTTTTATCACCGAATCAGGATGTATATGGAAATAATACAAACTCTCTTTCTCTATAGGAAGCGAATAGAAACCTACCCTAAGTTAGTAGGAGAGGAAGAAAACATTGTTTAGTTATAGTCTAAAAATGAATTTTATTGGTTATAACTTGGTTTACTGGAATGATAAGGATCTATGATTTAACCCTTACTCTCGCACCCGATATTCCAGTTTTCCCTGGTCAACCTCCTCTTTCTTTTGTACCCTGGAGCAATCTGGAAATTCATGGTAATGCTACCAATGCTTTTTTTATGGTGGAACATACTGGAACTCATCTCGATGCTCCTGCTCACTTCATCGAGGGAGGGAAAACAGTAGAGGAGATACCTGTAGAACGTTTCTGGGGGAAGGCTTTGGTTCTAGATGTTTCCTTTTACCTTGGTAGAGGCGAGTTAAGATTTTCCGACTTTGAGGATATTTTAGGGAAGGACGACATAAAAGAGGGAGATATTGTACTATTCTATAGTGGCATAGATAGACTACTGAAGAAACCAGAATATTTTACTCAAGGAGTTTACCTCACTGAAAGCATAGCTCAGTTTTTGATTGACAAAAAAGTGAAAGGTGTGGGAACTGATAGCCCGAGTATTGACTCCCATCCCTTTGCTGTTCATCGCCTTCTTTTAACTCAAGAGATTATCATCTATGAATCTTTAATTAATTTGAAAGAGCTCCGGGGAAAAAGAATAACTTTTGCTGGCCTTCCTTTAAAGCTAAAAGGATGTACCGGTTCTCCTATTAGAGCTGTAGCTATTTGTGATTGACTACAAAAACTATTGAATAGCGTCCTCTTCTAGGAATTAATGAGTTATCTTTTTGTTGTTTTCGGAGGTTATAGAGGGAAAAACCTTTTATCTAGTAACATCTCCTACCTACTGAGGGAGAGAATCTCCCTCAGTAGTATTGTGTTCTCTTTTTAGTGATAATAGGGGGAAGAATCATCTATATTATCACTAAAGCTACCTTGACTTATTTTGCTCGAGCTTTAGCTTCTTTTAGCCAATATTGAGCAGCTTTATCGTTAGGTTGGAGCAATAGGTATTTCTCTAATGCTCGTATAGCATTTTGGTAATCTTTAGTTTCAAAATAAGCCATACCCAGCCAATAGTAAGCCTTGTCCATATTGGGGTTGATAGATATGGCTTGCTGGAAAAGCTTAATAGCAGCAGAGTAGTCTTTGTTCTCGAATTTAAGATAACCCTGTTCATAATTTTCCCAGGCATCTTTTCCATATTTTTTCCAGTTTTCACATTTTTCTAAGAAATATTTAGCTTGGGTATTATCTGGTTCTAATTGCACAACCTTCTTCCATGCCCATATAGCTTCATCTATCATTTCTTCCTCTTGATAGGTACGAGCCAACCAGAACCAGGCTTTAGTAAAATTAGGTTTAGTAGTTACTGCTTCTACAAAGAATTGGATAGCTTCTTCTTTCCTTCCCTCTTGATACAAGTTATAACCCTGGTCGAACATTACCTGAGCATAACCCTCACTAGGTACATCAAAACTGTAGATAGGTTGCTCAAAATCGGCACCTTGAGCTACAGAGGTGACTAACAATAAGAAAAGTAGAGGAAGAATAAAGGTAAGTTTTTTATCTTTTAGCATCTTTATCCCTTCCTTTCTAAAGAGATTTATTTTATAACTATATTTTAGCACATTAAGAAAGGATACCTTTCTGGTTTATGAAAAAACAAATCGAAACGTTTTGGGATGAACTCTTTATGTTTACTTAAAGTGTGGTAAAGATAAAATTGAGTTTTTTAAAGAACGGGCAGAAAAGTGCATTTAATGTACTTTTTCTCGGCTTGCACTCTGGAATATAGAAAATACCTCTTTTTATCCTATTTATAACCCTAGGGATAGGAAGCTTCCAAACAACTTTAGTTCTATTGACATTGGTTAAATTCTATGTTATTTTTGAAGAAAGTCTGAATAATTTAGGAATAATATGAGAAAGAAGTCTAACAACTTGGGAATGATATCTGAAGAAAGAAGATTGAAGATATTAGAAATCCTGGATGAGAAAAGGACCGTAACGGTTAAAGAATTAAGTGATATTTTTGGAGTAAGCGAAGATACTATCCGCCAGGACTTAAAAGTTTTAGAAGAGCAGAGATTATTACGCAGAATTTATGGTGGAGCAACTAGGACTAAGAGAGGAGTAGTAGAGCTTCCTTTTACTCTTAGAGAAATGACCAATCGGGAAATAAAAGAAGCAATTGGAAGAGAGGCGGCTAAGCTCATAGAAGATGGAGACTCTGTGATTTTTGATGCTAGCACTACTGCTTTACAAGTGGCGAGAAACATTAACTCTGAATTACACGTTACTATCCTCACCAGCTCTCTTGATATTTGTATAAATTTAGCTTCCAACCGGAACTTTAATATCATTGCTACTGGTGGAACCTTACATCCTCCTTCTTTCTCTTTTGTAGGTCCTCAAGCAGAGAATGCAGTACTTAACTACCACGCTGATAAACTTTTTATAGGGACCAAAGCTATTTCCGTAGACAAAGGGTACATCGCTGATACTTTTGAGCTCGAAGCTCATCTTAAAAAAGTTATGATTGGGTCAGCTCAGGAGGTTATATTAGTAGCTGAGAGCAGAAAATTTGAAGAGGTAGCTTTTTTTAGAGTATGTAAGTTAGACTGTATTTCTAAAATAGTTACTGATAGCAATATAAAAGAAGAAACGTTAATGGCTTTAAGGGATTTGGGAATTGAAGTTTTGATAAGTAATTAAAAATGCAAAGAGAGGTGATGGAAAAAGATTTTGGAGATTAAGGTTAGCGAAGGTTTATTAGTCAATGTAGGTGATATTGTAGTTCTTTGAGGCTAAGTTTAATAATTTAATAAAGGAGGTTCGAGTTAGGAATGAAAAAACTTCTTACGGTTCTTTTCTTGGCGCTTTTCACAGTGGTTCTTTTTTCGGTAAGTGCTTTTGCTGGAGGACATACCATTGGTGTAGTAGTAAAAAATGTTGGGAATCCTTTTATGGATGCAGTGGGTAGAGGAGCTGAGGAAGCTTGCAATGAATTAGGTAATAGCTTTATTTTCCAGGGTCCAGCTACTCCAACGGTAGAGGGTCAGATTGAAATAATTGAGAACTTAATAGCTCAAAAAGTAAGTGCTATTTGTATAACTGCTAATGACTTTGATGCTTTAGTTCCGGTTCTTCAAAAAGCTAAAGGCAACAATATCAAGGTTGTATCTTTTGATTCAGCAGTAGCTCCCGGAGGTCGAGATGTACACGTGAATCAAGCAAATCCAGAATTGATAGGGAAATTACAAGTTCAAGCAATAGCAGAGATGATTGGCTATGAAGGTGAAATAGCCATTCTTTCAGCTGGAGCTACTATGACCAATCAAAATACCTGGATTGAATATATGAAAGAGGAATTGAAAGATCCGAAGTATGCAAAGATGCAATTAGTAACTATTGTGTACGGTGATGACCTGCGGGATAAGAGCTATAACGAAGCCATGGGCTTGTTTAAGTCTTATCCCAATTTAAAAGGTATTATATCTCCTACTACTGTAGGGTTAAGTGCTACTGCCAAGGCTATAACTGATGCTGGATTGGTGGGGAAAGTTAAACTTACCGGTCTTGGGCTTCCTAGTGAGATGGCGGAATGGGTTCATAATGGAGCTTGTGAGGCATTTTTCTTATGGAATCCCGTTGATTTGGGTTATCTTGCCTCATATGTTGCTAGCCTTCTGTGTGATGGAACTATAACTGGTAAAGCAGGAGAAGAGTTTTCTGCTGGTAGAATGGGAAATTATACCATTGTAGAAGCAGGTGATGGAGGAACGGAAGTTTTGTTAGGACCTCCCTTCCGGTTTGACATAACTAACATTGATGAGTGGAAGGATATTTATTGAACTCGATGCAATCAATAGTGAGCGAGAATGTATTCTCGCTCACTATTTTTAGATAGGGTTCTTGGAGGTTGGTAGTGTGGTGGGTACAGAAGATAAGTATATACTTGAGCTTAAAGGGATTTCTAAATTCTTTCCCGGCCTGAAGGCCTTAGATCGGGTTGATTTTGATCTTCGAGTAGGAGAGATACATGCTATTGTTGGTGAAAACGGAGCAGGTAAATCTACTCTTATAAAAATTATTACCGGTGTTCATCAACCAGACGAAGGCGATATATTTTACGAAGGAAGCAAAGTGGTTTTTAACAATCCCACAGTGGCTAACCGTTATCAAATTGCTGCTGTTTACCAACAACCTGCATCTTTCCCTCATTTGACAGTTACTGAAAATATATTCCTTGGACACCCTATAATTCATTCTGCTACCAAAAGATTGATGTGGAAAGAAATGAGGCAAGACGCGAAAAGACTTCTCCATTCTTTAGGCTCTGATATCAGCCCTTCAGCAACTATGAATTCTTTAAGTGTGGCTCAGCAACAGATAGTCGAAATTGCTAAAGCTCTTTCCGTTAATGCTCGTATACTTATTATGGATGAGCCTACTGCTTCTCTCACCAAGCGAGAAACTGAAGATTTGTATAATATAGCAAAAAAACTCCGCGGTGATGGGGTATCTATTATATTCATTTCTCACCGATTTGAGGATATCTATGAGATCGCTGATCGAGTAACTGTACTTCGAGATGGAAAAAGTATGGGAACTTGGAAGGTAAGCGATATTACTGAGCATGATTTGATTAAAGCTATGGTGGGACGAGAAATAAATCAGCTTTTCCCCAAAAATACTGTGCCTTTTGGAAAGGAACTTTTGAAAGTAGAAGGACTTTCTCGAGTTGGTTATTTTTCCGATATTTCCTTTTCCCTCCGAGCCGGGGAAATTATTGGATTCAGCGGGTTGGTTGGTTCAGGAAGGACTGAGGTAGCACAATCAATTTTTGGTATAGCTCCAGCTGATAAGGGAAAGATAATAGTAGAGGGAAGAGAAGTATTAATTAAAAACCCAATGGAAGCTATAAGTTATGGTATTGGATATCTTCCAGAAGACCGCTTAGAACAAGGGTTATTTTTGCCTCTAAGTATTAATGATAATATTACAATTTCTATAATTGACCAACTTACTAATAGAGGGTGGCTAAATCCACCTCAAGAATATGAAATTTCTAGTAAAATGTTAGAGCTGCTTCAGATAAAAGCACCAGGGATCTTTCATCCTGTTAGTTCTTTGTCAGGGGGAAATCAGCAAAAGGTAGTGGTTGCCAAATTACTTGCTGCCCACCCTAAAATATTAATTATGGATGAACCAACCAAGGGTGTCGACGTAGGAGCAAAGGCTGCTATTCATCAAATTATGTCCGATCTGGCAGCAGAAGGACTGGGTATCATTATGATTTCTTCCGAAATGCCAGAGATATTAGGAATGAGTGATACTATCATTGTTATGCACGAAGGTCGAATTATGGGTGTTTTTTCTCGCTCAGAAGCCACTCAAGAAAAACTTATGGAAGCAGCGGTAAAAGTTAATCGTTTAACTCAGGCTCAGGTTATATCTTGAAGTTTAGCTTAGAATGGATGGTGTAAGCCCATGACGAGAGAGCCTAGTAAAGTGGGAAAAGGAGTTGTGTTTTTTAAATTACGTGGATTCCGGGAATTAGGGATTATAGTTTTTATCATCATTATTTCTATCTTGATTGGTATTCGTAATCCTCGCTTTTTAACCTGGAGTAACTTTCATGACATTTTGATAGATACAGCAGCTCTATCTGTTCTTTCTGTGGGGATGATGTTAGTTTTAGTGACTGGTGGTATCGATCTTTCTATGGAATCTGTGCTAGCTTTAACTGGAATGATAGCGGGAATGATGGTTAAGCAAAATCCCCAACTTTCTCCACTTTTTATGCTAACACTAGGATTATTATTAGGAGGTCTTCTGGGGTCTATTACTGGTTTGATTGTAGCGCAGGGACGGGTAGTGCCAATTATTGCTACTTTGAGCATGATGTATATTTATCGTGGCATTACCTTTATAATCAGCGGAGGGAAGTGGATAAATGCTTATGAGATGCCGGATTCTTTTAAAGAGATGGCGACAGGGCGTTGGTTGGGTCTTTCTAAGTTGATTTACATTGTTTTAGCGGTGTATTTATTTTTCTATTATTTTGTCAATCATACTCATACTGGGAGAGAAATATATGCCGTAGGAAGTAATCAGGAAGCAGCTCGGATTATCGGAATTAATACTAAATTTATTACCTGGCTGGTTTATACTATTTCAGGGGCTCTTTCTGGTTTAGCCGGAGTGATGTGGGTCGCTCGCTATGCTTCGGCCCAAAACGATACTGCCTCTGGCTTTGTTATGACTATTGTGGCTGCTTGCGTTTTAGGTGGAGTTAGCATCACTGGTGGTGTAGGAACTATGTCTGGTGTTTTACTGGGGTCTATCACTGTGGGGATTATCAACAATGCTCTTCCTATGGTTAAAGTATCTCCTTTTTGGAAGATGGCTTTGCAGGGTCTTATTATCTTGATAGCAGCAATAGTAAATATTGCTATTTCTCAAAATATGGAAAAATCGCAGTTAAGAAGGAGAGCAATCTAAATGAAATATCAGAGCTCGCTTTCTGAGAGAAAACTAAATATCACTTTTAAGTGGGAATGGCTTTTAGTAGTACTGATTGTTGGAATATCAATAGTTAACGGTCGTCTTTCATCTCATTTCTGGAGTTACACCGGCATTATGGATGCTCTTTCAGTATTTTTAGAAAAAGGATTTATGGTCCTTCCTATGGCTTTGGTATTGATTATAGGGGATATTGATATTTCTGTAGCTTCTATTGTTGCTCTCTCTTCGGTTTTAATGTCTATGTCTTATAAAGCTGGACTTTCTATGACAATTGCTATTTTAGTAGCCTTAGCTACAGGAGCGAGCTGTGGATATTTTAATGGTTTGTTGATTTCTCGTATACCCGGTCTATCAGCTATTATTGTCACTTTAGCTGGTTCTTCACTTTATCGGGGAATTGCTTACATTTTGCTCGGTGATCAGGCAATAGGAGGATTTCCTTCTTGGTACTCTTATTTAGCCTGGGGATATGTAGGAGGGACTCATATACCCTTTATTATAGTAATGTTTGTAATTTGTGCCATTATATATGGGCTTTTGCTTCATCGTACCGCTTGGGGAAGAAAAGTATATGCTATGGGCATTAATCCAGTGGCCGCTCGATTTTCTGGAGTGCCAGTAGCAAAAATAAAGCAGATTATTTTTACTCTTAATGGATTAATGGCTGGAGTGGCAGCTGTTTTTCTGACTTCTAAGTTGGGTAGCTCAAGACCCAATATTGCCACAGGGTATGAGTTGGAAGTTATTGCCATTGCCGTTTTAGGGGGAGTTAGTCCCTCAGGCGGTAAGGGTGGAATAGTTGGTGTGTGCTTAGCCCTCATATTGATGCGCTTGCTTCGTTATGGCATGGGGTTAGTGAATGTTCCAGGTCAGGTAATGATGGTCATCATTGGAATAGTGCTTATTGGTGTGGTAATGCTTCCTAATATTTTTAGTTCTCGAAGGGGAAAAAGAAGGTCACAGGAAGTTCAATAAATTTTCTTATACTGCATTTGTTTACTCTTTGCTATTAGGTTTTTTGGAGTAAAGGAGAGGTTTGAAAAGATTGTGAGCGAGATTTATGACTCCTTATTAAATATGAAATATGAAAAGCTAAAAGAGAATCTTTCGATGCTGGAGAAGGTGATAGTTGCTTTTTCGGGGGGAGTGGATTCTACTTTTCTTCTCTGGGTAAGTAGGGAAACTTTAGGAGACAATACCTTAGGGGTCTTGGTAGATTTGCCTTTTTTGCCTCGGCAGGAGAGGGAAAAGACAGAGAAAATTGTTCAAGAGTTACAAATCCCTTTTAAAATAATAGAAATTTCAGGTGCAGATGAACCCCGAATCTGGCACAATACTGAGGAACGCTGTTATTTCTGTAAGAGAATGATAATGCAGGAACTGTTAATCCTGGCACAAAAAGAGGGCTACGCTTTCATAGTGGATGGAACCAACAAAGATGACGAAGGAGATTTTCGTCCTGGTTTTCGGGCTACTCAGGAGTTAGGAATCCGACATCCACTTTTAGAAGTAGGATTTACGAAAGCGGAGATTCGAGAGATTTCTCGGGAACTCCACCTTCCCACCTGGAATAAACCTTCTTCTTCGTGTTTGGCGACTCGTATTCCTTATGGAGTAGAAATAACTCTGCCTCTTTTGCATCAAATTGAAAAAGGAGAAGAGCTTTTGCATAACTTGGGTTTTTCCCCTCTGCGTTTGAGACACCATGGAAAAATAGCTCGCTTAGAGATATCACCGGAACAGTTTCTTCTTTTTTTAGAAGAAGAACTGAGACAAAAAGTGATTACTGGCTTGCGAGCTTTGGGTTACACTTTTATTACTCTGGATTTAGAGGGATATCATTCCGGAAATATGAATAGAATGTTATAGTGCTATTCCACAAAACCCGTTAAACTGCTAAAATTTTAAAAAGCAAATTACATCGGAGTCAAAAACTCAATATTGTTATGTATTGAAGGATACTAACTTCTTTGAGAGTCGTAGAGAGTCTTTTGTTTTTGTATTTTCATCTTTTTCTTTTATTGTTTTCTGGGGGTTAATAAGGGGGGGGTATTTTCTCCCTCCCTTATAGTCGTTATAATGATTTTCATGCTTAGCTATAGATGTCAGATAGAGTGTTCAGAAAAATAACTCTTGCTGATTTCTATAAAATAGTCAATATTCTCTTTATTTATCCCATAGTGAGTAACTAACCGAAATTCTCCTCGAGAGGGCAGATTAATCTTTATATTCTTTTCTTTCAGGAACTGGAGAAAATTTGCTGGAGAAAAGTTCTCTATCTCTACAGTGAAAAATACCATATTGATATCTAAGCGGTCTTCAGCTACTTTTATCCCCTCGATTTCCTGGAGCCTTTTAGCTAAATATCGAGCATTATCATGATCTTCTCCCAATCGTTTGGACATTTTTTCTAACGCTATTAATCCGGCAGCTGCTAGATACCCTACTTGCCGCATACCTCCTCCTAACAATTTGCGATTTTTGCGTGCCTTCTCGATAAAGGAGTGAGTTCCCACAAGAAGGGAACCAATTGGAGCACAGAGACCTTTAGAAACACAGAACATTACTGAATCGCAACAAGAGGCAATTTCTACTGGTTCTACTTTTAGAAAGGTAGCAGCGTTGAAAATCCTTGCTCCGTCTAGATGTACAGGAATTCTTCTCTCTTGGGCAAATTGATAGACTGCTTGAAGGTTAGAAAGTGGGACTACTTTTCCTGAAGAATGAGCATTTTCCATACAGATTAACCCGGTTCGAGGATGGTGAAGGTCTTCTTCTCGATATCGTTTTTCTAAGTCTTTTATATCTACTTTGCCATATTCATCAGGAATAGGGCGGAGCCCCGCTCGGGATATTACTGCTGGGGCTCCCACTTCATGCTCTAAAATGTGGTTACTCTCGGGGATTAATACCTCATTCCCGCTTTGAATGTGGGTAAATATAGCTAATTGATTGCCAAAGGTTCCTGAGGGGACAAAAAGAGCAGCTTCTTTTCCCATTTTTTCCGCTGCTTTTTCTTGTAAAAGATTTACTGTAGGGTCATCACCATAAACATCATCTCCTACTTCTGCTTGCACCATAGCTTCCAACATTTCTTCCGTGGGGATAGTTACAGTATCACTACGAAGATCAACCCATTGGGGAAAAGAATTAGCTATTTTCATAGTTTATCTCCTGATGCAACAATGTTGAGACGGCAAATGGCTGCTTTTAAGATAGCTTCTAACATTTTAGGATAAGGAATCCCAGCGAAATGAGACATTTTAGCTAAATGTCCATCCCAACACCATCCTGGGTTGGGATTAACTTCTAATAACCTTGGTTGTCCCTCGCTATCCAATCGCCAATCGAAACGAGCATAATCTTGACATTCTAAACGCTCAAACAATTTGAGAGAGCTTTCTATGATTGTTTTTTCTGTTTCTTCTGGCAATTCAACGGGTAGGGATCTTACTTTACTGTAAGGAGAGTCAGGCAGCCACTTAGCTTCATAACCACAAATAGGGGGAAGCCCGGGAGGAAGAGCGCTGTAATCTTCCTCACTGATGGGTAATACCTGATAAGACTCAGGAGGATTACCGATAACTCCCAAACTCAAATCTTTACCGGGAAGAAACTCTTCTACTAAAATAGGTTTATCATAGCCAAATTTGTTTCTTATTTCTGATACTGCTTCTACGAAATCATCCAAATTGGTGGCTACGCTTTTCTGAGTTATACCGAAGCTAGAGTCACCAAAGTTGGGTTTGATGAGAACGGGAAAACTAAAGGGCAATTTAAAAGTGAAATCTTCTGGTTTAATCAAGAAAGCACGAGGAACAGGAATATTAAGCTCTTTCGCTATTCCTCGGACTAAAGATTTGTCATAACAATAAGCCAAACATTGAGGACCGGAACCAGTGTATGGTATCCCCAATATATCTAAAAGAGCAGGAACGTGAAGCTCTTGGCGAGCATCGTTATTAAATCCTTCATCACAGAGATTAAAAACCAAGTCTATTTTTCTTCGCATCCGTAATAAATCGTGAAGTAAAGTACGATGTTGGTCTAAGTAGGTAAATTGGTAGCCCTTCAGTTCTCCTAAGGCAGCTTTAAGTTGATTCACGGTATAAATATCATCCTCATCAAAAACAGTTTGAGGTTTGAGAGGATCGGGTTGATTAGGGTCACCCAACAATACCGTCACTTTTAAAGTAGTACCTTTCGCTCTTTGAGGATGGGTCCATTCTTTTTTAGCTTCACCACTTAAGAGGATTCGCCTTTCCATCATTCCCAAATCCTGATTTCGCTGAGAAGAAGGAACATGCTCTCCGTGAATAGTAATACCAGAAAACCCGGATTTTTCTAAAAGAGACATTAGTTCTGCGGAAGAATAAAGCCTTTCAGCATAGAATTGGTCTGCTATTACTCCATTTTCAATATGAGTTATTATCTCCCGAGAAATCAAGCGCTGTCGGTCTTTAGATAAGGAACGCTCTCGCAATACGAATTCTTTTTTGCTAATCCACTCCCAGGAATGAGGTTGAAAATTTTCTCTTAAATATTCACCGTCAGCTACATCTATAAAAATTTTTCCTCCAGGTTTAAGAACCCTAAAAACTTCTGTTAGTACTTTCAAGTCATCTTGAGTGCTTTCAAAATACCCAAAACTATTTCCTAAAATCAGTACGGTATCAAAACTGTCAGTGGGGTAGGGTAGCTTACGAGCATCTCCCTCTTTAAACTGAACACTTAATCCCTCTCTTCGGGCTTGAGCTCTAGCTTTTTGAATTAAGTAATGAGAACGATCTAAACCTTTCACTCGGGTAAATCCTCGCCGAGCTAACTCCAGGGAGTGTCTTCCTTGCCCGCAGCATAGATCTAAAATTCGATCTCCGGGAGATAGATGAAGGATAGTAGTAAAGTAATCTACTTCTTGCTTGGTAATGTTTTGGTCATCTACTATGTCTCCGTCAGTTTTTAAGTAAAGAGAATTAAAAATTCTCTTCCACCAATCTGGGGGGACATGCTCTTCTAAATCTACAACTGGTCCTAAAGATTTGGTCTTTTTACCTCCATTTTTACCATTGGAAAATAAAACTCGTTCTTCAGGTTCCTCTTTCATTTTCCTCCACCTTACTCAGGAGATTTTTTATTATTAATGATTATAGAAAGATGGAAAGAAAAAACAATATAGAAAGTAAATTATTTAGGAAAATTTTTTAGCTCATAATTTTTATCTCCTAAACCAATAGAGTGCCCATACTCAATTTGTATCTCCCAGTTAGCCTGGGGATGAACATCTAAAAACTTATCCTCTCCAGGAGAAAAAGCGCTCTTCAGCCCCGAATTTTGTAGCCCCACTGATTTTTTGATTAAGTCAGCAGAAGCTTTATCGATAGCTACAATATCATTCCCTCCTAGAATTCCGATATCAGGTACTAAACTAGCATCATGCCAGGGTGAACAATCGCAGTCGGGACTTATTTCGGTGAGAAAATTAATAAAAGCCACCTTTGCTCCTTTACTCGTAACTGCCCCGTAAGCGTATTCTACCATCCGTTCTTGCAGGGTAGAAATGGAAGAAGACCAACTAGTAGTGATGGCTTCTTGATTACAATAGATAATACACTCGGCACAGCTAATGCATAATTCTTTTCTCAATTTGGCTTTTCGTTGTTCATCAAGATAGAGAGCATGTTGAGGGCAGTGATTGATGCATCGTCGACAACCAATGCATAACTCTTCGCGGGGGTCAGGAAAGAAAGTTTCTCCATGTTGTAGTTGCTTACCTACTCTAGAAGCACCGCCCATACCTATATTTTTTATAGCTCCTCCTAAACCTGCTTCTACATGTCCTTTAACATGAGTTACCACTAAAAGAAAATCGGCCTCTTGAATAGCAGAAGCTATTTTTACTGTTTTAAAGTGCTTTAAGTTAACTTCTACTTCTTGATAATCGCTTCCTCGCAGGCCATCAGCAATTATAAGAGGAGCAGGGACAGCTGGATAGCCAAAACCATGAAAAGTAGCAGTTTCTAAATGGTCTACAGCGTTGTGGCGAAAACCTAAATACAGAGTATTAGCATCAGTGAGAAAAGGTTTGCCTCCTAATTCTTTTACTGCTTCTACAATGTAACGTAGAAAAACTGGTTTTAGGAAACCATGATTACCTCGTTCTCCAAAGTGAAGCTTTACTGCTACTAAATCTTCTTTCTCTAGTCTTTCTTGGAGAAGAGCTTTAGTTAATCTTTTAACTTTTTCTAAGACAGAATTTCGCTCGTCATAGGCTCGCAAACTGACAAAATAGACTGGTGAAGCCATACTTAACCTCCTTTTAGTTAGAATTTATGGTAATTGATTTTCAAGTATTTTACCAGTTTTAAGCTAACATAGTATCAAAAAAACCTGCTTAAACTATTAAAGTACTTGAAGGTAAATCACACTTCAGAATTATTACTATTGAGAAAGGAAAAAGATTTTTACTTTTTAAATCTTTTTATTTAATCTTCCATCGCAGTCTGTTTTTTTCTCTTTCTTAGCAGTTTTTTATCTTTTATGTTTTCTGGAGGTTATAAAAGAGCTGTCTTTTTCTCTTATATCGGACGAAAATCACCCATCATTTTGGTCTTTGCTTTTTGTTTTGGGAGTATAGGGGTATTTATTCCTCCTTATTGTCTGTTATAATCCTTTATATTGAGATGAGGAAGGTGAAATGAATGGCTAAAGAGATGATAAAAGATGAGGAAGCTAAAAGAGCTCTTAAAAAAGGAGTGGATATTTTAGCTGATACAGTGAGAATTACCTTAGGCCCTAAGGGTCGTAATGTTATCTTAGAAAAGAAATATGGTTTACCTGTTATCACTAATGATGGAGTTACTATTGCTCGAGAAATAGAAGTGAAGGAACCACAAGAAAATACAGGAGTACAAGTGGCGAAAGAGATAGCTACTAAAACTAACGACCTTGTGGGAGACGGGACTACTACTGCTTTAGTTTTGGCTCAAAAAATGCTTCAAGAAGGGTTAAAAAATGTAGTTTTTGGCCACAATCCGGTTTTCTTCCAGCGGGGAATGGAGAAAGCGCTGAAAAGAGCGATAGATAAAATTAAAAGCTATAGCTTAGCAGTGGAAGATAAAAAAGCTATTTCTCAAGTGGCTTCTATATCGGCTAATGATAAGGAAGTAGGAGAAATAGTGGCTCAAGCTCTGGATAAAGTGGGTAAAGACGGAGTAATAACTGTGGAAGAATCTAAATCTGCTGAAACTACTATAGAGATAACCGAAGGAATGCAGTTTGACCGGGGTTATCTTTCGGCTTATTTTGTTACCGATGAGGAGCGAATGGAAGTAGTTTTAGAAGAGCCTCTTCTTCTCATCTGTGATTTCAAAATATCTAATATTACCTCTCTTCTCCCTCTTCTCCAGCAGGTATTAGAAATGAATAAACCTCTCCTTATAATCGCTGAAGATATAGAACAGGAAGTACTGACCACCTTAGTGGTGAACAATCTGCGAGGAGTGTTAAAGGTAGCAGCAGTTAAAGCTCCTGCTTTTGGAGACAGAAGAAAGGAAATTTTAGGAGATTTAGCTGTTTTAACTGGAGGGCAGCTAATTTCTCAGGATATGGGTATGAAGTTAGAAAAAGTGACTGTGGACTTGTTGGGTAAAGCAGATAAAGTACGCGTAACTAAAGACGAGACTACCATAATTGGTGGGCGAGGAAATAAAAAAGACATTGAAGCTCGAGAAAAACAAATCAGGGCTCAGATGGAAAAAACTACTTCTACTTATGACCGGGAAAAATTACAAGAGAGATTAGCAAAACTTCGGGGAGGAGTAGCTATCATCTGGGTGGGTGCCTCGAGTGAAGTAGAGTTAAAAGAGAAAAAATATCGGGTGGAAGATGCCATAAGTGCTACGAAGGCAGCCATAGAAGAAGGTGTAGTTCCAGGAGGTGGGGCGCTTTTTGTTCACTTGGCTCAAGAATTAGACTTTGCTGATCTATCGAGAGAAGAAAGGCAGGGAGCAGAAGCTCTAAGGAAAGCCTTAGAAGCTCCAGCTTACTGGATTGCCCAAAATGCAGGTTACGATGGTTCTCTGGTAGTAGAAGAAATAAAGAAGAATAATTGGAGAATGGGATTTGAGGCTCAGAAAGGAGAAGTTGTTGATTTAGTAGAAGAAGGAGTAATAGATCCGGCTAAAGTTTTACGAGTAGCATTGTCTAATGCTCAGAGTATTGTTTCTTTAATTTTAGCTTCTGCAGTCCTTTTATTTGAAAAAACTCAGGAAGATGAATTTGAGAATAGCGAGGGGTAATAGTATAATTTGAAATAAAAGGAGAAAGGTGAGCAGAATGAAAAATTGGTTTCGAAGCGATAGAGGTCTTTTGCGCACTACCTATGGATTTGATGATGTTTCTTTGGCTCCAGGAGAAGTTACTATAGATCCTAAAGATGTAGATGTTTCTACTACTATTGGTGGCGAAAAATTGGATATTCCTGTTTTAGGCGCTGCTATGGATGGAGTCATAGACCCTCGAATGGTAGTGGAAATGGGACGTTTAGGAGGATGGGGAGTTTTAAATTTGGAGGGGCTATTCACTCGTTATGATGACCCTTATCCTCTCATTCAGGAGATGATAAACCAGCCCCAGGAGAAAGTTACTGATTTCATCCAGGAAATTTATCAAGCTCCTATAAAAGAACATTTAGTAGGAGAGAGAATACAACAAATAAAAAAAGAAGGGGTAAAAGCAGTAGCGTCTCTTACTCCTTCTCGGGCGGAAGCATTAGGTAGGGTAGCACAAGAAGCTGGTTTAGATGTTCTGGTAATTCAATCTACAGTGACTACTCTCCATTATTATTCTTCTACCTCCCAAGTTTTAGACTTAGAGAAGTTTTGTCGAGAAACTCCTATTCCTGTTATAGTGGGGAATTGTGCCACTTATAAGGTGGCACTGGAGTTGATGAAAGTAGGAGCAGCAGGAATACTTGTGGGTATAGGTCCGGGAGCAGCCTGCACAACCCGAGCAGTTTTGGGCCTAGGTGTTCCACAGGTTACTGCTACCTGGGATGCTGCTCGAGCACGAGACACTTACTTAGAAGCTACTGGTAGATATGTAGCGGTGATTACTGATGGAGGAATGAGAGTGGGGGGAGATATAGCTAAAGCTATTGCCAGTGGCGCAGATGCTGTGATGTTGGGGTCTCCTTTGGCCTCTGCTCAAGAAGCACCAGGAAGGGGACATCATTGGGGAATGGCTACTCCCGACCCTAACCTTCCTCGAGGAACTTTAGTCAAAGTAGGAATAAAAGGGACTTTAAAAGAAATTCTTTTAGGTCCCAGTCACCTTACTGATGGCACTATGAATTTGGTAGGAGCTTTACGGTCTTCCATGGGTTCTTTAGGAGTAAGAAATATTCAAGAAATGCAAGAAGTAGAAATAATTGTTGCTCCTAGTATCTGGACAGAGGGAAAGTCTTTGCAGAGAGCTCAAGGGGTAGGAATGGGAAAATAAATAATGGATAAAATAGTTATTCTAGATTTTGGTTCTCAATATACTCAATTAATTGCTCGAAGAATCAGAGAATGTCAGGTATACTGTGAAATATGGCCTTTTCATCTTAAAGGATATGATTTGAACAGCCCGGAGATTAAAGGGATTATCCTCTCAGGTAGTCCCTATAGTGTGGCAGATGCCAACGCTCCATCGCTTCCTTCCCAGGTTTTAGAAAGTGGAAAGCCTGTTTTGGGTATTTGCTATGGGATGCAACTTTTGGTTAACACCTTGGGGGGGAAAGTGGTGCATGCTCACGGTCGGGAATATGGTAAAGCTCTTCTCGAGGTTGTGGAAAATCGGGGGATTTTTGAAAACTTGGCCGGAGATATAGTTTGCTGGATGAGCCATGGGGATAGTGTTAAAGAACTTCCTCCCGGATTTCAGGGTATAGCTCGAACTGAAAATTGTGAGTATGCGGCGATAAGAGATGAAACAGGAAAAATATGGGGTATTCAATTTCATCCTGAAGTTTCTCATACTCCTTTAGGTCGAGAAATATTATCTAATTTTCTTTTCCGAGTTTGTGGTTGCCGGCCAGAATGGACTCCCGAGTCCATCATTAAGCAGCAAATTCAATGGATACGTAGCGAAGTAAAAGATAAAAAGGTAGTATGTGCTTTAAGTGGAGGAGTAGATTCGGTTACTGCTGCAGTCTTGACTTATCGAGCTATTGGCGAGCAGTTGACCTGCATTTTTGTAAATAATGGGCTGCTTCGGAAAGGTGAAGCAGAACAAGTTTTTTCTAAAATGAAAGAAATTTTAGGGAAAGAACGAGTAATTTATCGGGATGCTGCAGAACAATTTCTCTCTGCTCTTCGGGGCGTGGTAGACCCAGAAGAGAAAAGAAAAATCATTGGCAGAACTTTTGTAGAAGTATTTGAGGAAGAAGCAAAAAAACTGGGAGATGTCTCCTATCTTTTGCAAGGAACTACTTATCCCGATGTCATAGAGAGTATCTCAGTTTATGGTCCTTCTTCTCGTATAAAGACTCATCACAATGTAGGAGGGTTACCCGAGCACATGCAGCTAAAAGTAATAGAGCCTCTTCGCTTTCTTTTCAAAGATGAAGTGAGAAAATTAGCCATGGAGCTGGGGATTCCTGAAGAGATAGTCTGGAGACAACCCTTTCCCGGTCCGGGATTAGCGGTGAGAATTATTGGCGAAGTTACTGAGGACCGTCTGCAGATTTTGCGAGATATGGATTTTATCATTAATCAGGAGCTTCGAAACTCTCCTATTTATAAAAAGTTGTGGCAATCTTTTGGAGTATTAGTGCCGGTAAGAAGCGTAGGAGTAATGGGAGACGAGAGGACTTATAAATATGTAGGAGTATTGCGAGCGGTGATGAGCGAAGATGGAATGACTGCCGATTGGGCACGGATTTCCTATGACACTTTAGATGTCATTGCTCGGCGAGTGGTTAATGAAGTAGCAGGAATTGGGAGGATGGTATATGATATTACTTCTAAACCTCCCGCTACCATTGAATGGGAATGATAGGAGGAAAAAATGGCAGCTATTATAGTAATAGGAACTCACTGGGGTGACGAAGGAAAAGGTAAGATAGTTGATTACTTAGGAGAAAAAGCCCAAGTGGTAGTGCGAGCTCAGGGAGGCAATAATGCGGGTCACACGGTGATAGTAGAAGGAGAAAAATATATTTTCCATCTCATACCTTCAGGCATTCTTTATCCCGATAAAGTGGGGATATTGGGAGATGGAATGGTTGTTGACCCCTCTTCTTTTTTAGGGGAAGTTGACTTTTTGCGTCAAAAGGGAAAAGAAGTTACGGGAAGATTGTTTTTGAGTTCCAAAGCCCATTTAGTATTTCCGTACCATCGGATTTTAGATGGGATTTATGAAAATATTCGAGGAGGAGGGAAATTGGGAACTACGGGAAGAGGTATTGGCCCTGCTTATGAAGACAAAGTAGCTCGGTGGGGAATAAGGGTGGGAGATTTGGAAGATGAGAAACTCTTTGCTCGCAAATTAAGAGCTACTCTCGATTATAAAAACCTTTTATTAGAGAGAGCTTTTAGCCAGCCTCCTCTTCCTTACGATAAAATTTTGGATGACTACCTGGTTTATACTTCTCTCCTTAAGCCCTATATTGCCGATACCTCTAAAATGGTCTATCAATTTTATCGAGAGGGTAAGAATATCCTGATTGAAGGGGCACAAGGGACTATGTTGGATTTAGACCACGGGACTTATCCCTTTGTTACTTCTTCTTATCCTGGAGCAGCAGGGTCCTTACAAGGAGCAGGGCTGGGGCCAATTTCTGACTTGGAAGTATTGGGAGTGTGTAAGGCTTATACTTCTCGAGTGGGGGAAGGGCCATTTCCTACAGAGCTTCAAGGGGAGATAGGAAATTACCTGCGAGAAAAAGGAGGAGAATATGGAGCTACTACTGGTCGTCCTCGCCGTTGTGGGTGGCTGGATGGAGTAGTTTTGCGTTATGCTGTGAGGATAAACGGTGTAACTTCTTTAGCTTTGACTAAATTGGATGTTTTGGGAGGGCTCAATCCTCTTAAGATATGCCGGGCTTATTCGGTAGAAGGAGAGGAAATGGATGATTTTCCTGCCAGTCCTCACCTCTGGGAAAGATGCGAACCAATTTATGAGGAAATGGAAGGGTGGGAAGAAGATATATCCTCAGTTTCTTCTTATTCTAACCTTCCACCTGCAGCCCGACATTTTGTGGAGTTTGTGGAAGATTTTACCCAAATTCCTGTGGCTATAGTTTCATTAGGTTCAGGACGGCATAACACTCTAGTGAGAAAGGAAATTTTCTAAAGATCCTTTATGGAAGATATAGAAAAAGTAAAGCAAGAAATAGAGAGTCTCCGTTCTCTCATTCGCCATCATGATTATTGCTATTATGTTCTCAATAGCCCGGAAATAAGCGATGAGGAATATGACGCTCTCTTTAGAAAGTTGCAAGAATTAGAGGCAAAATATCCGGAGTTAATCACTCCTGATTCCCCGACTCAGAGAGTGGCAGGCAAACCTCAGGAAGGTTTTGCCACTTTCTTGCACTCTCAACCACTCCTCAGCTTAAATAATGCTTTTACTCCTGAAGAAATACGCGATTTTGATCGACGAGTGAAGAAGATGCTTAAAGTAGAGAGCTTGGATTATGTGGTAGAGCTTAAAATTGATGGCTTAGCTGTCAACCTGCGCTATGAAAATGGGATATTTGTCCGAGGAGCTACCCGAGGTGATGGAGTGGTAGGAGAAGATGTTACTCTCAATCTTAAGACTATTCATAGTATCCCTCTTCGTTTACGAGGAGATAGAATACCCCGGGTGATAGAAGTGCAAGGGGAAGTATATATGAGAAAAAAAGATCTAGAAAAATTAAACGAAGAAAGAAAACAAAAAGGAGAACCTCTTTTTGCCAATACCCGTAATGCAGCGGCTGGATCCTTGCGACAATTAGACCCCCGGGTAACGGCAGAAAGAAACCTAGATATTTTTAATTACGGAGCTTTTTTGATTGATAGTGATTATGAGCCTTCCACTCATTGGGAATTATTGCACTATCTTAAAGAACTGGGGTTTAAAATTAATCCTCATATTCAGTTGATTTCCAATATTGAGGAAGCTATCCATGTTCACGAAAAATGGGAAAAAGAAAGAAAGAATTTAGATTACGATATTGATGGTTTGGTAATAAAAGTAAATTTTTTATCTTATCATGAAATTTTAGGAGCAACAACCAGAAGTCCTCGATGGGCTATAGCTTATAAATTTGAGCCCACCTACGCTATAAGTCAGGTTTTAGATATCGAGGTAAACGTGGGTAGAACAGGGATTCTCACTCCGGTAGCAGTACTGGAGCCGGTAAACGTAGGAGGAGCAGTGGTAAAAAGAGCCACTTTACATAATGAAGATGAAATTAAAAGAAAAGATGTAAGAATTGGTGACTGGGTAATGGTGGCTCGAGCGGGAGAGGTAATTCCTGAAATTGTTGAAGTTTTGAAAGAGAGAAGGACGGGGAAGGAAAAAATTTTTGTTATGCCTCGGGAATGCCCGGTTTGTCATTCTCGAGTAGTGAGAGAAGAAGGAGAAGTAGCTTGGCGGTGCGTCAATGCTAGTTGTCCGGCTCAGCTCAAAGAAAAAATTCGCCATTGGGCTTCTCGAGATGCTATGGATATCGAGGGATTAGGGGAGAAATTAGTTGACCAGTTAGTAGAGGGAGGGTGGGTTAAAACTATACCCGACCTTTACCGTTTGAACAAAGAAACTCTTTTGCAACTGGAGAGAATGGGAAATAAATCAGCTGATAATTTGCTACGAGCTATAGAAAAAGCTAAAAGAAGAGAATTACATCGTTTTATCTATGCTTTAGGAATTCCCCACGTGGGTCAATTCATTGCCCGACTTTTGGCTGAACATTTTGGTTCTTTAGATAAACTTAAAGAAGTCAAAGAAGAGGAACTTTTAACTATAGAAGGTATTGGTCCTATAGTTGCGGAATCAGTAGAGCACTTTTTTTCTAACCCCCAAAATCGTCAAATGTTAGAGGAGTTAAAGAGATTAGGAGTATGGCCAGAGGAATTGAAAAAGAAAGAAGAAGGTCCACTAGCAGGAAAAACTTTTGTTTTTACTGGCACTCTGTCTAGATTTTCTCGAGATGAAGCTCGAGCTTTAGTGGAAGAAAGAGGAGGAAAGGTCGTAAATACAGTTTCTTCTCGAGTAGATTATGTAGTGGTGGGAGAAGACCCGGGAAGCAAATTGGCAGCGGCTCAGGAAAAAGGGGTAAAAATTCTTACTGAAGAAGAGTTTTACCAACTGCTGGGAATTTGAAGAGAGAGGTGGTAAAATGAAAGAAGTGATTTCTCTTACGGAACTAAAAAAAGTAGCTCGACTTTCTAAGTTGGAGTTTTCCGAAGAGGAGCTACAAGATTTTTTTCAAGATATTAATAACATTGTTGCTCATTTTGAAAAGTTAAACGAGCTGGACCTACAGGATGTTTCTCCTACTTCTCATCTTTCCTGGAGTGAACCTCCTTTCTTCTCTGATGAGCCCCAAGAGGGTGAAGGGGGCGAAGAAGTATTGAAAAGAGCGCCATGGGTGGTAAATGGTTACTTTGTAGTGCCTCGAATAGTGGACAAAGGAGAAGGAAAATGAACATAGAAGAGTTTAGAGGTTTTACCATTGGAGATTACCATCGTCTTTTTAAAGAGAAGAAACTTTCTCCTCTAGAATTGGTTAACCTCTTTTTAGAAAGAATAAAAGAAAAAGATAATAAAATTCATGCTTTTTTGTTCTTGAATGAGGAAAAAGCAAAAGATGAGGCACAAAAAAAAGCTGAAAACTTACCTGATGAGTTACCACCTCTTTGGGGACTTCCGGTAGCTATTAAAGATAATATCTGCACCCGAGACATACCCACTACTTGTGGTTCTAAAATACTGGAAAACTTTGTTCCCCCTTATGATGCTACTGTAGTGAAAAGGCTTAAAAAAGCTGGAGCTATAATCTTGGGTAAAACTAATATGGATGAGTTTGCTATGGGTTCTTCTACTGAAAATAGTGCTTATGGTCCCACTCATAATCCTTTTGACCTGAGAAGAGTTCCAGGAGGCTCGAGTGGTGGTTCAGCAGCTAGTGTTTGTTCTCTCGAGGCTCCTTTTGCTTTAGGTTCAGATACTGGAGGTTCGGTGAGGCAACCGGCAGCTTACTGTGGTGTGGTAGGTTTGCGTCCCACCTACGGTCGGATTTCTCGTTACGGAGTAGTGAGCTTTGCTTCCTCTCTAGACCAGATTGGAACAATTACTCGTAATGTAGAAGACACTGTTACTCTTTTAGAAGTGTTGAGTGGGAAGGACGACCGAGACTCGACCTGTGCTCCTTACCCTCCTTTTGGGAGGAGCGAAATTCCTACCCCAGAAGAGATTCGTAAGATTAAAGTAGGAGTTCCTCGAGAGTATTTTCCTGCAGGATTAGAAAAGGCAATTGGAGAAAGAATTCAAGAAATTTTAGAAGAACTAAAAGGAGAGGGGATTGAAATAGTAGAAGTTTCTCTTCCTCATACTGACTATGCTTTAGAATCTTACTATATAGTAGCACCAGCAGAAGCAAGCTCTAATTTAGCTCGCTATGATGGTGTGATGTATGGTCTGCGAGTAGAGGGGGATAATTTGCAGGATATGTATTTCAAAACTCGTACTCTTGGTTTTGGTAAAGAAGTGAAAAGAAGAATAATTCTGGGGACTTATTCTTTGAGCTCTGGATACTATGATGAATACTATTTGAAAGGTATGAAAGTGAGAACTTTAGTAAAACAAGATTTTGAGGAAGCTTTGAAGAAATGCGACCTTTTAATTACCCCTACCACTCCTTCTCTACCTTTCTTTTTAGGAAAGAAAATACAAGATCCTTATGAAATGTACTTAAATGATATGTTTACCATTCCCTCAGCTATGGCTGGGATTCCCTCTATTTCTCTGAATTGTGGCTATGAAGAGGGGCTTCCTATAGGGTTGCATATTATAGGAGGACCTTTTGAGGAAGGTAAACTATTAGGATTAGCTCTTTTCTTAGAGAAAGTTTTAGCTCTTCCTGCTCCTTTTCCCCAAGTTAAGGAGGATAGCAATGAGTAATTTTACTACTACTATTGGTTTAGAAGTTCATTGTCAGTTACTCACTAAGGCGAAAATGTTTTGTCACTGCAGTACTGATTATATTGGAAAAGAACCTAACACCCTGGTTTGTCCAGTATGTCTAGGGTTACCGGGGTCACTTCCTGTTCTTAACCAAAAAGTGGTAGATTTGGCGCTTCGAGCAGCTTTAGCTCTTCATTGCCAGATTTTACCTCAGTGTGTGTTTCACCGTAAAAATTATTTTTATCCTGATTTACCCAAAGGGTATCAAATCTCCCAGTACAATTTACCCATCGGAGTGGATGGATTTTTAGAATTTTACAGTCAGGGAGTAAAAAAGAGAGTGAGAATCAAAAGAGTACATATAGAAGAAGATGCCGGTAAGTTGATTCACGAAGGAATGTCTCTACCTCCCGATACTTCGGGGGTGGATTGTAACCGCTGTGGAATTCCTCTTGCCGAGATGGTTACCGAACCCGATCTTTCTTCACCTGAGGAAGCTCGAGATTGTTTAATGATGTTGCGCAACATAGTTTGTTACCTGGGAGTGAGCGATGGTAATATGGAGGAAGGGTCACTGCGCTGTGATGCCAATATTTCTCTCTCTTCTTCTTCACTTTTAGGAGTTAAAGTAGAAGTTAAAAATATGAATTCTTTTCGCGCTGTTTATCGGGCACTAAGCTACGAGGTAGAAAGGCAAAAGAAGTTGTTGGAAGAGGGAAAACCTATTTTTCAGGAGACCCGTCACTGGGATGAGGTAAATGGAGTGACGGTTTCTGCTCGAAGCAAAGAAGAGGCAGAAGATTATCGTTATTTTCCCGACCCGGATTTGTTACCTTTTTCTATAAAAGAAAAGATGATTGAGGAAATAAAATCGGAGCTTCCTGAGTTACCACTACAGAGAGAAGAAAGATTTATGAGTGAATATGAACTATCTCAGGGAGAAGCAGAAATCCTAGTGCAAGATAAGGAAATAGCTGATTTTTTTGAAGATACTCTGCGGGATTTTAATGAACCGCGGATGGTTTGTAACTGGATAACGACGGAAGTTTTTAAGAATCTGAAAGAATTAGGAATAACCATCTCTCAGTCTAAAGTTACTCCTGCCCATTTGGCAGAGTTACTTAAAATGGTGGATAAAAAAGAAATCAGTGGTACTATAGCAAAAAGTATTTTAGAAGAAATGTTTGTAAGCGGAGCTCGAGCACGAGAGATTATTGCTCGGCGGGGGATTTCGCTGATAAGCGATGAAAAGGAATTGGAGAACATAGTCAGAGAGGTTATCGAGAAAAATCCTCAAAGCGTAGCCGATTATTTGAGCGGCAAAGAGAAAGCTCTGCAATTTTTGATTGGTCAGGTAATGAAAGAAACCCGGGGACAAGCAGACCCGGGGATGGCTAAAAATATTTTGATTAAGGTACTCTCTAGTGAGGAGTGAAAAATGAAATTTTCTCACTTGCACCTCCACACCGAATATAGTCTTTTAGATGGGGCTATTCGGATTAGCGATTTACTGAATAAAGTAAAATCCCAAGGGATGGAAGCGGTAGCCATAACCGACCATGGAGTAATGTATGGTGTGGTGGATTTTTATGCTCAAGCAAAAAAAGCGGGAATTAAACCTATTATTGGCTGTGAAGTTTATGTTGCGCCAGGAAGTCGATTTGAAAAAACAGTGGTGCGGGGAGCTGAATCTGCTTACCATCTAGTTCTTTTAGCTGAAAATCAAGAAGGGTATAGAAATTTAGTACAGTTGGTGAGCAAAGCTTTCTTAGAAGGTTTTTACTATAAACCTCGTATTGATAAAGTACTTCTTCAAGAACACCATCAGGGCTTAATCGGCCTTTCAGCGTGTTTGGCAGGAGAAATTCCTTCTTTAATTGTAGCGGGAGAGAGAGAGAAAGCAGAAAAAATAGCTTTAGAGTACGCGGAGATTTTAGGAAAAGATAATTTTTTCCTGGAAATTCAGGAAAATAAAATTCCTGAACAAAAAATAGTTAACCAGGCACTTTTAGAAATAGGGAATAAATATGGTATCCAGTTAGTAGCTACTAATGATTGTCACTACTTAGAAGCTGAAGATGCCTCAGTGCATGACGTGCTTTTAGCCATTCAAACTGCTACTACTTTGGATGATCCCAAGAGACTTCGCTTTCCTACTAATGAGTTTTACCTCAAATCACCAGAAGAGATGGAAAGAGATTTTTCTTACTGTCCTCAGGCTTTAGAAAATACTTCTTTGATCGCCGAGAGATGCCAGGTTAATTTAGAATTGGGAAAAGTTAATCTTCCTGATTTTCCTGTTCCTCCAGGATTTGATGCCCCAGGGTATCTACGGAGTCTGTGCTTGGAGGGTTTAGTTAAGAGGTATGGAGATCCTCCTCCAGAACGGGCTCGAAAGCAATTGGAATATGAATTAAAAGTTATTGAGGAGATGGGTTATTCTACCTATTTCTTAATCGTTTGGGACTTTGTAAATTTTGCTCGACGAAAAGGCATAATGGTAGGACCAGGGAGAGGTTCAGCTGCTGGCAGTATAGTGTCTTATGCTTTGGGAATTACAAGTATCGACCCCTTGCAATATGGATTGCTGTTTGAACGTTTTTTAAACCCCGAGCGGGTAAGTATGCCTGATATTGATATCGATTTTTGTTTTGAGCGGCGGGGAGAAGTTATTGAATACGTGGCAGAAAAGTATGGAAAAACCAATGTGGCACAGATTATCACTTTCGGAAGAATGATGGCCCGTCAAGCAGTAAGAGATGTAGGTAGAGCTTTAGGCTGGAGCTATGGAGAAGTAGATAAAATTGCTAAATTAATTCCTGGAGGACCGGGAGTTACTTTAAAAAAAGCATTAGAATCTAATTCTCAACTACGAGATTTAGCTAAACAGAATAAAGAATTACAACGGCTCTTGGAAATAGCTTCACGAATAGAAGGAATGTGTCGCCATGCCTCAGTGCATGCTGCTGGAGTAGTAATATCCAATCAGCCTCTTACTAATTATGTTCCTCTTCAAAAGATGAGTGAAGGAGAAGTAGTTACTCAGTTAGAGATGGATGCCTTGCAGGAACTGGGGCTGCTGAAGATGGACTTTTTGGGATTGCGAACCTTAACGGTAATAGAAAAAGCGTTACAGATAATTAAAAATACCCATCATGAGGAGATAGATTTAGATAAAATTCCTCTAAATGATGAAGAAACTTTTTCCTTGCTCTCCCGGGGAGAAACTACAGGAGTTTTTCAGCTGGAGAGTGGCGGAATGAAAGAATTGCTAAAAAGGTTGAACCCTTCCAATATTGAAGACCTGACAGCTATTTTAGCTCTTTATCGTCCTGGTCCTTTAGGAAGTGGAATGATTGAAGATTTCATTAATCGGAAACATGGAAAAGTAAAAATAGAATACCCTCATCCGGCACTGGAGCCCATTTTGCGGGAAACTTACGGAGTAATAGTTTATCAAGAACAAGTCATGAGAATCGCTGCCGAATTGGCTGGTTTTACTTTAGGAGAGGCAGACATTTTGCGCCGAGCAATGGGCAAAAAACAGCCAGAAGTTATGAAAGAACAGAGAACTAAATTCGTGGAGGGAGCACTAAGGCGAGGGTGCAGTAAGGAGAAAGCAGAAGAGATATTTGATCTCATCGAATATTTTGCTGGTTATGGGTTTAATAAATCTCACAGTGCTGCTTATGCTTTGATTTCTTATCAAACAGCGTATTTGAAAGCTCATTATCCCACTGAATATTTAGCTGCTTGTCTTACTAGCGTGGCTAATGATAATGAAAAAGTAGCTAAGTTCATTGGAGAGTGCAAAAAATTAGGTATTCAAGTTTTATTGCCTGATATCAATGAGAGCTTGGCTAACTTTACTGTAGTAGGAAAAAATAAAATCAGATTCGGTTTATCAGCTATAAAAAATGTAGGCAGTAGCGCAGTGGAGGAAATTTTAACCCGTCGCAAAGAAGGAAAATTTTCGAACATCTTTGATTTTGTAGAGCGGGTAGATTCTCGCGTTATTAATAAAAGAGTTTTGGAGAGTTTAGTAGAGGCAGGAGCGTTTGATGAACTTCATCCTAATCGAGCTCAACTTTTGGCTTCTCTAGAGGACATTTCTCTTCTTTCTCGCCGGAAAAAAAGTAAAAAAAAGCAAAAATCTCTTTTCGGGGAGGAAAATAATAATGGGGAAAATTTCTCTCTCCGAGAAGCAGAAGAACTTCCTCGGGAAGAATTGTTGAGAATGGAAAAAGAAATGCTAGGTCTCTATATCAGCGATAATCCTCTAAATGTGGGATTTGCTTCTTCTGTGGCTACTGTTCCTTTAGGGCAAATTTCCAATTTGAAACAAGAAGTAAAAGTGAGAATTAGAGGAATAGTGAACAAAAGTAAAAAAATCACCACCAAAAATGGGGGTGATATGTACTTCGTTACCTTAGAAGATGAAACAGGCAGTGTAGAGGTAGTTTTCTTCCCTAAGCTGGCTCAGCAGTTAGAAGAACATCTTTCTCGAAAGCAAGTTATTTGGATAATAGGAAAAGTAGATTTACAGGATAATGGAGAGTATAAAATAATTGCTGAAGAGTTAATAGATATAGAAGAGAAGAAAAACCTTTCTACTGTCCATATTGAAATTCCTGAAGAGAAAGATACTCTTAAAACAGTATATTTCTTAAAAGATTACCTTCGCCGGTTTCCCGGCTCTTTTCCAGTGGTGCTACACCTCAGAGGTGAAAAGGAAAGCTGGGCAGTAGAGCTAGGAGAGTCGTTCTGTATTGACTGGAATGAGAAAGTAGAGAACCTAATTAAAGATTCTTTAGAAGGAGGAGAAGTTTGGTTAGCAGGATGAAAAATAAAGTTGAAAAACTGATCATTATAGTGGGGTTGATTTTATTAATAACTCCAGGACTTTTCGCCCAAACTAAGGAAGAATGCTATCAAACTGCTTATATTTATTTTTCTCAAAATAACTATGAAGAGGCCGAAAAATGGTATAGAAAAGCTCTGGAGGTAGATCCCAATTTTTGGGAGGCTCGCTATTGGTTGGGAAAAACTGAAGAGCAATTGGGTAAAATAGAAGAGGCTCTTGAAGAATGGATTACGGTTTTAATTGCTCAACCTGATAATGGAGATGTTTTTCAAAAATGGCGCTATTATGCTCCTTCTTACGTTCAGTTAAAAGAAGATGATATTCAAAATCTGAAAAGTATATTCTTAGAAGGTGGTAATCCCTCTTTTAGTAAAGAAGAAGCCTGGCGAAAATTAATGCCCCAAGCCTTCCTCCTCTTGGAAAGAAAAGATTTTCTTTCTCCTTACTTGGGAGCAAAAATAATGAGGTGGGGAGGAAAAAATTTAAGCTCGCTCTTTTACTCGTATGAAAGAAGAGGGTATGAAAGAGCCCTGAATAATTTACTTCTTAATCCTGCAGAAGACCAGGAATTAATTTATCAGTTTGTTAGGGAGTGTGAAGAACGTTTTGGGGAGGACCAAACTTTTCGGGAAAAGCTCTCTCTTTTGTATGAGAAAATTTTTGCTCAGCAGCTTGACTTGCCTGAAGAACAAGCGCAGAGTATAAAAAAAGTAGAACTACAGGTGGAGGGAAGAGAAGTGACGGTTAGCACCGAAAAAAGAGAAGAAGATGCTCTACTTCATCCTGACACCGGATTTTATCTAGGGGAGTAAAAGTGGTGCCGAAGGCGGGAGTCGAACCCGCACGAGCGCAGAGCCCGCTAGATTTTGAGTCTAGTGCGTCTGCCAATTCCGCCACTTCGGCTTTCTTAAGAAATTATAAAGGAAATTTTTTCTTTGTCAATCGAATTGGAGTTTGAAAATGGAAGATAAAAACTTAGTGGTAATAGACGGAAGTTCCTTAATTTATCGTGCTTTTTATGCTTTACCTCATTTAACCACCTCTTCTGGTTTACCCACAGGAGCGGCTTTGGGGTTTTTGAATATGGTTTTAAAGTTACTTGATGATTATCATCCTTTTAATATCATAGTAGCTTTTGATCACCCTCAAAAAACCTTTCGTCACCAGTTACAGGAAAGTTATAAAGCGCAACGCAAACCCATGCCTGATGAGTTAAAACCTCAGATAGAAATAGTCAAAGAGCTCTTAAAGCTTATGAATTTTGGGGTGTTAGAGATGCCGGGTTGGGAAGGTGATGACTTAATGGGAAGTGTTAAAGAAAGAGCCTCTTCTGATTTTCAGATTTTTCTAGTTACCTCTGATTTAGATATGCTCCAGCTTTTGGATGAGAAAACTTTGCTTCTCCAACCCTATCGAGGTGTTACCAATTTGAAGAAGATTAGCTTAAAAGAGTTTCAAAAAGAGTGGGGTATTTCCCCCAAACAGTGGGTTGATGTTTTATCTTTGAGTGGAGATCCATCAGATAACATTTCTGGTGTGCCGGGAATAGGAGAAAAAACAGCAGTAAAATTGGTTAAACAATTTGGTAACTGGGAGGGGATTCTAGAAAATTTATCTCTTTTACCTCCTAAAATTAGAGAGGCTATTGAAAATAACCGAGACAAAGTAGAGGAAAATAGAGAATTAATAACTTTAGAAAAAAATCTCCCTATAGACCTAGAAATAAAAGCCTGGAGATGGGAGGAAATAGATAAAAGCAAGTTATTCCCCAAATTGGAAGCTTTGGAATTTCGGAAGGTTAAGGAGCGTTTGTCAAAAAGTCGAGTGATTAATCACTCTCTTTTTTCTCAATAAGTAAATATAGAAAACAATGTATGATAAAATTTAAAGGGGGATGGGTATGGAAGAAGTAGTATTAGTGGCCACCGAAGCTTATCCTTATGCCAAAAGTGGAGGAATGGGAGATGTAATAGGAGCGCTTTTTAAGTATTTACCTAACTATGACTTTTCCGTTACTCTTTTTCTCCCTGCCTATCAAGGGATGTTGGATAATTACCCCTTTTCTCCTGAGCGAGAGGTAGATTTTTACTTTGGGGATATAGAAGTTGCTGCTCGGTTTTTCAAAATGGAGGAGGGAAAACGAAAGATTATAGCAGTGCAGGGAAAAGATTTCTTTTCCCGGGAGAGAATGTATGGTTATTCTGATGACTTAGAAAGATTTATATTCTTTTCCCGGGCAGTTTTTGAGTATTTGGTGAGGTGGCAAGAAGGGAATTTTTTACTTCATGCTCATGATTGGCAAAGTGCTCTTCTTTGTGCCTACACAGTAAAATATTGGCCTTCTTATCGTCTTAGGCCAGAAAAGATAGTGTTTACCATTCATAACTTGGCCTATCAAGGCATTGGTCGAGGAGACCTTTTCCGGTTAATTAATCTTCCTGGCCAATTTTTTACTTATGAATATCTGGAGTTTTACGGTAATTTGAATTTGATGAAAGCAGGCTTAATATTTTCTGATATTATAACTACAGTTAGTCCTACCTATGCTCGAGAGATACGATCTCCAGAGTATGGAGAGGGATTAGATGGAGTATTGCGAGCCATTTCTCAAAAAAAGAAAATAGTGGGTATCGTTAATGGTATAGATAAAGAAGTCTTTAATCCAGCTATTGATTCTTTTATCCCCGCTTCTTATGATTTATCTTCCTGGGAGAAAAAAACAATAAACAAAGAAAAATTAATTAGAGAATTTTTCCCTCAAGCTGAGGACTTTTCTCTACCATTGATTTCTTTTGTTTCCCGTTTGGTGGAGCAAAAGGGAATAGATCTTTTGTTACAAGACCCCGATTTCTTTTTCAATTTACCGGTTTATTGGTTTTTCCTGGGAACTGGTGAGGAGACTTATGAGAAAGCTCTAAAGGAAGTAGAAAAAAAATACCCTAAAGTAAAAGCAGCAATTAGATTTGATGATGAGCTGTCCCATTTAGTATATGCTGCTTCTGATTTATTGCTTCTTCCTTCCCGATTTGAACCTTGTGGAATAAGTCAGATGATTGCCATGAATTATGGGGCTCTACCCGTGGTGCGCCGGGTGGGAGGTTTAATTGATACGGTAGTGGATTATCCTTTTAACCCTTACTTAAGTACCGGTTTTCAGTTCGAAAATTTTTCTTCTTCTGATTTATCTAAAGCACTAAATCGAGCTTTGGATACTTACTTTAAAAATAAAGAATTATGGAATGCTATGGTAGCCAATGCCATACGATCTGATTTTTCTTGGGAAAACTCTATTCCCCGTTATGCAGAAGTTTACCGAGAAAGGTAGGGAAAACTTATGCCTCTAGTGTTAGCTATAGGAGGAGGTGCTGCAGCAGGAAAGAGCACTGTGGCTTCTATTCTCCGGGAAAAAGGAATAGAAGTTTGGGAACTAGATAAATTGAGCCAAGAACTCTCCCAAAAAGGGAAGCCTCTATGGAAAAATATAGTAAGAACTTTTGGATCGCAGTTCTTAACTAAAACTGGAGAACTGGACCGGGCTAAACTGGGAAAAGTAGTTTTTCGAAGCTGGGAAAATCTTTTTAAATTGAATAGTGCTACTCATTCTGTTCTTTTTCAGGAAGTGCGAAAAAGGTTGGCTTCAGTTCCTCCTTCTCAGGTAGTGGCAATTGAGGGGGCAGTTCTTTTTGAAGCTGGTTTTCTTCCTCTCTGGGATAAACTAATATTTGTAGAAGCAGATGAGGCAACCAGAGAAGAAAGACTGCAGAAAGCTAAAGGATTAAGAAAGAGAGAGGCAAGAGACCGTCTGCGTTCTCAGAGATTTTTGAATTGTCTAAAGAGAAGGGCGGATTTTATTCTTCTCAATGAAGCATCTTTGGAGGATTTAAAAGAAACTATAGAAGATTGGTGGGAGGAGGTGAAATAGAAAATCTTCCACTGGGTTTTTATTGGAAGAAAATATTAAGAGGTAAAGTAGATGAGAAAGGATAGTTTTCATATTTCTTCTCTGTATAAGCCCTGTGGAGATCAGCCTCAGGCTATTGAGCAGTTAGTAGAGGGACTGAGGAAAGGATATCGGTATCAAACTCTGTTGGGGGTTACCGGTTCAGGTAAAACCTTTACTATGGCTAATGTTATTGCTCAAATTGGCCTTCCCACTATTATCATCTCTCACAATAAAACTTTAGCTGCTCAACTCTACAGCGAGATGAGAGCTTTTTTCCCTGATAATGCAGTAGAGTATTTTGTTAGTTATTACGATTATTATCAACCAGAAGCTTATGTTTCTGAGTATGACCTTTATATCGAAAAAGATGCTTCCATTAACCAACAATTAGACCGCCTGCGGCTGAAAGCTACTTCTTCTCTTATGGAAAGAAGAGATGTGGTAATAGTAGCTTCGGTTTCTTGTATCTATGGTATTGGTTCTCCTCGGGAATATGAAAAGAGGATTTTCCACCTGAGAGTAGGGCAGGAATGGAAAAGAGAAGAGTTAGTTAAGCGGTTTATAGACCTGCTCTACGAGAGAAATGAAATTGAATTTAGTCCTGGGCATTTTCGGATGAAAGGAGACACGGTAGAGATATATCCTGCTTATAGCGAAACTGCTCTGCGTCTGGAATTTTTTGGTTCGGAGTTAGAATGCATAAAAGTATTTGAGCCAGTGAGTGGAAAAACTCTGGAGCGGCGAGAGGAGATATTTATTTATCCTGCTAAACATTATCTGGTAGATGAAAGTGAATTTGAGCGAGCTCTTCAGAATATTGAAAGGGAGATGGAAGAAAGAGTAAACTTTTTCCTCTCTACAGGGCGCTTAGTGGAGGCGGAGAGGTTGAGGAGAAGGACTAAATATGACCTGGAGCTTTTGCGAGAGACTGGCTATTGCCCAGGGATAGAAAATTACTCCCGTCATCTGGACGGAAGGAAACCGGGAGAGCCTCCTTATACCTTGCTCGACTATTTCCCTTCTGATTATTTGGTGATCATTGATGAATCTCACGTTACTATTCCTCAGTTGCGGGGAATGCAAGAAGGAGACCGCTCTCGGAAAGAATCGTTAGTGAATTTCGGTTTTCGACTTCCTTCTGCTTTTGATAACCGTCCTCTTACTTTTGAGGAGTTTGAAAACAAAGTGAAAAGGTGTATTTTTGTTTCTGCTACTCCTTCCGCTTTTGAGCTGGAGCGTAGCGAACAAGTAGTAGAACAGCTGATTAGGCCCACCGGTCTTTTGGACCCTCAGGTGGAGGTAAAAAAAGCTCGAGGACAGGTAGAAGATTTATTGGGAGAAATCCGAAAAGTGGTGGAGAAAAACCAAAGAGTGCTGGTAACTACTCTTACCAAAAAGAGTGCTGAGGACCTGTGTGATTTTCTTTATGGGATGGGGGTAAAAGTGCGCTACCTTCATTCCGAGGTGGATACTTTAGAGAGAGCAAAAATCGTTAGAGACTTAAGAAGAGGAGAATTTGATGTTCTGGTGGGAGTTAATTTGCTGCGGGAGGGATTGGACTTACCAGAGGTGGCACTGGTAGCTATACTGGATGCTGATAAAGAAGGATTTTTGCGCTCGGAAGTATCTCTCATTCAAACTATGGGTCGGGCAGCTCGTAACGTGGAAGGTAGAGTTATCCTTTATGCTGATGAAATGACCGGCTCTATAAAAAGGGCAATAGAAGAAACCAGGCGTCGGCGAAAGATTCAGGAAGAATATAACCGGGAACATGGAATAATACCTCAGAGTATAATTAAAGAAATACGTACTCTTCTTCCTGAAGAAGAAGTTGTCTCTAAGGAGACTGAAGAAGTAGTAGAATTAGTAGAAGGGTTAGAACAAAAGGGAGAGACTAAAGAGAAATGGATAGAGAGACTAACTCAAGAGATGAGAGAAGCAGCACGTAACTTAGAATTTGAAAAAGCAGCTATCTTAAGAGATGAAATTCTTAAAATCCAGTCTGGTAATAGAGTGATAGAAGGAAAAAAGAAAGAAGGGAAAGTTGGGAATAGAATATGAATCTGGATGGGAAAATCATAGTCAAGGGAGCACGAGAACATAATCTTAAAAATGTGGATTTAGAAATTCCTCGTAACCGGTTAGTAGTTATCACTGGTTTATCAGGGTCAGGAAAGTCTTCTTTAGCTTTTGACACCATTTATGCTGAGGGGCAGAGAAGATATTTGGAATCTCTTTCTTCTTATGCTCGACAGTTTTTAGAGAGAATGGAAAAACCTGATGTGGACTATATTGAAGGTTTATCTCCAGCCATTGCCATAAATCAAAAAGCTGCTTCTCACAACCCCCGCTCTACGGTAGGGACAGTTACCGAAATTTACGATTATATGAGAGTTCTGTTTGCCCGCTGCGGGAAAGCTTTTTGTCCTGAATGTGGAAAACCCATAACTCGTCAAACCGTCCCTCAGATAACTGATGAAATACTCTCTTTACCTTTTGGCACCCGGGTAATGATTTTAGCACCTTTGGTGCGAGGGAGAAAGGGGGAATATCGTAAGCTCCTGGGAGATATGCTGAGGAACGGCTTTGCTCGGGTTATTATAAACGGAGAAATAATAGAGTTGGAAGATTGGGAAAATGTCGAATTAGATAGGAATAAAAAACACGAGATCGATTTAGTGGTAGATCGAATAGTAGTAGAAAAAGATGCTGCTAGGAGAATAAGCGATTCGGTGGAAATAGCTCTTCGCTACGGTAAGGGAGTAGTAAAGGTGAGAGTTAAGGAAGGAGAAGAAGATAGAGATATTCTCTTTAGCGAGCATTTTGCTTGTGTAGACTGTGGAGTTAGTTTTCCGGAAATTACTCCTCGGATGTTTTCTTTTAATAATCCTTATGGAGCCTGCCCGGATTGTAGCGGGTTAGGATTTTTAAGTTTTGTTGACCCTCATCTCGTGGTTCCCGATTGGTCGAAAAGTTTAAAGGAAGGAGCAGTAGAGCCTTGGGGAGAACTAGATGCTGATAACTATAATGGAGCGAGGATTATAAAATTTTTAAAGTCTCACGGAATAAGTTTAAATAAGCCTTTTCAGGAACTGAAAGAAGAGGAGAGAAATCTGATTTTCTATGGTGATGGAGATTTTGAGGGAGTTATTAATTATTTAGAGAGAAAATTACGTTCTGCTGTGGGATGGTGGGAGGAAGAAGAAATCTCTTCTTACTTATCCACAAGAACCTGCCCTACTTGTCAGGGAGACCGCTTGCGAAAAGAAAGTTTATCAGTGAAAATTCAGAACTTCTCTATTGGAGACCTGTCTCGCCTGACTATTGGTGAGTTGTACTCCTTTTTTTCTAACCTGGAGTTTTACGGAAGTGAGCTAGTAATTGCTCAACCCCTACTGCGAGAGATTCTCTCTCGTCTGAAGTTCCTAAAGGAGGTGGGATTGGATTATTTAAACCTTAATCGTCCTGCTTCTACTTTATCGGGAGGAGAAGCACAACGTATCCGGTTAGCCACCCAAATTGGCTCAGGATTGGTGGGGGTTCTTTATGTTTTAGATGAGCCTACTATTGGACTGCATCCTCGAGATAATGAAAAATTGATTTTCACTTTAAGAAATTTGCGGGATCTGGGTAATACGGTTTTAGTAGTAGAACATGATGCTGATACTATCAAAAATGCCGATTTTATCGTAGATATGGGTCCAGGAGCAGGAGAAAGGGGAGGAGAAATAATAGCTCGAGGTTCCCTTTTAGAGATAATGAATGATCCCAAAAGCATAACCGGCCTATATTTAAGTGGAAAAAGAGAGATACCCATTCCTCGAAAAAGGAAAAAACCAGGAGAAGAGTGGCTGATAGTAAAAGGAGCTCGAGCACATAATTTGAAAAATATCACTGTGGAAATTCCTCTCGGGCTTTTGGTGGGGATAACTGGTGTATCTGGCTCAGGAAAAAGTACTTTAATGGATGAAGTTTTGTATCGGTCTTTAGCTCGTATTTTTTATCACTCTCGTTGGGAAGTAGGAGAGCATGATTTTATAGAAGGAGTAGAATTCCTGGATAAAGTAGTAGTTATCGACCAATCTCCTATTGGTAGAACTCCGCGCTCTAATCCTGCTACCTATACTGGAGTTTTTACGGAAATCAGGAATCTCTTTGCCAAACTTCCGGAGTCTCGAGCTCGAGGTTATCGCCCGGGACGCTTTAGTTTTAATGTTAAAGGAGGAAGATGCGAAGCCTGTCAGGGTAATGGAACGATTAAAATAGAGATGCATTTTCTTCCCGATGTATTTGTTACCTGTGAACATTGTAAAGGAACAAGATATTCTCGAGAGACTTTAGATATTAAATACAAAGGCAAAAATATCGCTGAAGTTCTAGACCTTACAGTAAGCGAGGCTCTTTCTTTCTTTGAAAATATACCAGCTATCAGGAGAAAATTAGAAATTTTAGAACGAGTGGGGCTAGGTTATATTCGACTGGGGCAATCAGCTACCACACTTTCGGGAGGAGAAGCGCAGAGGATAAAGTTAGCTCGGGAATTGAGTAAAATAGCTACCGGTAGAACCCTATATCTCCTAGATGAACCGACTACTGGCCTTCATTTTGCCGATATAGAAAAGCTACTAGATGTGTTACTGGAGTTACGTAGTCGGGGAAATACGGTTTTAATTATTGAGCATAATTTAGATGTAATCAAAGCTTGTGATTATTTAATTGATTTAGGGCCAGAAGGGGGAGAAAAAGGAGGGTATCTGATAGCTAAAGGAACTCCTGAGGAGGTGGCGGAAAATTCCGCTTCCTATACTGGACAGTTTTTGAGGAGAATGCTTTCCCTTGACCAAGAGAAGCTATACTCGGTTCGAAGTTAAAAAAGAAGATTGGAATAAATTGCCCTCGGAGTGCGGAGTGTATATCTTTCGGAATCTCCAGGGAGAAATTATTTATGTGGGTAAAGCCAAAAACATTTTTAAGCGGGTGAGCTCCCACCTTCACCACCGCTATTCCTCTCCTCTAAAAAGAGATATGGTAGAAGAGATAGATACCATTGGTTATTTTTTGGTTCCCGATGAACACCAAGCTTTTCTTTTAGAAGATGAACTGATTAAAACTCATCAGCCTCGCTACAACCTGCGTTTAAAAGATGATAAAAGTTATCCTTATTTGGTTTTTTCCTCTGAGGGAGATTTTCCAGCAGTAAAGGTAGCTCGGCGAAAAACTACTCCTTTTGGCCAGTTTTTTGGTCCCTTTACCAACGCAAGAAGAGTAAGAGAAGGTTTGAAACTTCTTCGGTCTCTTTTTCTCCTACGGGGTTGTGCTATTTCTGAAAGCCGTTTTCCTCTAGATAGACCTTGTCTGGATTTTGAATTAGGGTTATGTTGTGCTCCTTGTCTTGGTTCGATAAGTAAAGAGGAATATGGAGAGAGAGTTAAAAAAGCGCAAGATTTTTTAAACGGTGATTATGAGATAGTTCTCTCCTGGTTAGAAAAAGAGATGTGGAAGAGAGCAGAAGACCTGGATTTTGAGGAGGCGGCTCGCTATCGAGATAGATTAAAAGCAGTTAACGAAATTTTGGCTCGGTATCAACTGGTTCTTTCTAAAGCAGAAGATGTAGATTTTATTGATGCGGCAAGCGACCAAACTTTAGCTTCTCTTGTGGTACTCCGGGTGAGAAAGGGACGCTTAGTGGGAAGTGAAGGATTTCTTACCTCAGGAGGGGAACGAGAAGAGATATTGAGAGAATTTGGGGAAGAGTTTTATGTTAATAGATTTAATCTTCCTTCTCGAGTATGTTGGGAAGGAGGAAATTTACCCGAGATAGAAGAAGAATATGGAATAGCTTTTACCCCTCCTCTTAGTGAAGAAGAAAAAGAAATAATGATTTTTGCTCAGAGTAACGCGGAGAGGAATTTAGAAGTGGAAAAACTGAAAATTAAAAAGAGGGAGAGGATATCAGAAAAAGTAAAGGAAGAACTGCAAAGTCTTTTGGGTATTCCATCACCTCCGGAGTGGGTAGAGGGAGTGGATATTTCTACTTTTCAAGGAGGAGACACAGTAGGAGCTATAGTTTCTTTTAAAAGAGGGTTACCGGATAAAAATAATTATCGGAAATTCATCATTCGAGAGATTGATTATCCTAATGACTATGAATGTCTAAGAGAAGTTTTAGAAAGACATATTCGTTCTCTTCAAGAGAAGTCTTCTCCTTTTCCCGATTTACTTCTTGTGGATGGAGGGATAGGGCAGCTTAACGTGGCTTTAGAAGTCTTGGAGAGGTTGGGGGTTGAGTTTCCGGTATTATCTTTAGCTAAGGAGTGGGAAGAAATATATCTTCCCGGAAAATCTTTTCCTTTACGATTGCCTCCTCATTCTGAGGCCTTACAATTTTTGCAGAGGGTGAGAAACGAAGCTCATCGATTTGCCATCACTTTTCACCGTTTGCGGCGTAATAAACAATCCTTCGGCTCGATTTTAGAAGAAGTAAAAGGAATAGGTCCAGGGAGAAAGAAAAAGCTCCTCTCTGCCTTTGATGATTTGAGAGAAATTTTAGAGGTTGACTCCCGGGAAATTAGCAAAAACTTAGGTATTCCGGAAAAAACTATAGAAGAGGTTAAGAAACATCTAGAGAGGAGTTTGTCTCGTGGACTTTAGGACTTTCCTCAAAGACGAAATTTATGCTCAAACTTCTTCCTCTTTACTTATATGTAGGGGGGAATGGTGGGGAATATTTCGAGGGGGAGGGGTAATTAAAAGGAGAGAGGATAATAGCTATCTTTCTTTTTCTCATACTGATTTAAGTTTGATAAAAAAGTGTTTGTGGCTGAAGAATAAGCTTTATCCTCACCTTACTCATCTACTCTTACAAGAAGAAAAAAGAGGAATTAATGCCGGAAAATGGTATTCTCTGGATATCTTCTGGGAGGAAAGCTTCTGGGAAGAGGGAGGATTTGGGGATATTTCGGTGGTGCAAGATATGCTTAAAGGGAAAATCGCCTTTGCTTTTTTGCGAGGATTGTTTGAGGCCCGGGGCTATATCTCTGACCCCTTGCGTCATCATCACTTAGAAATTGGCCCTCTTTCTTCTGACTTAGCTTTTGTACTTCTCAGTTATTTGGAGAAAAAAGATCTACCCTTTCAGCTCCGGGAACGGAAAAAAGAGACTTATATTTATACCAAAAATTCTTCCGTTATTGGCTCTTTCTTACATCATCTGGGAGCTTCTCAAGCTTATCTGCAGTGGGAAAAGTTGGCTATAGAAAAATCCACTCTCAACCACCTTACTCGATGGGTAAACTGGGAAACCGCTAACTTAGGAAGAACAGTAGATTCTTCTCTACGCCAACGTCAAAAACTTCAGGAAGTTGACCTCAATTCTTTACCTTCTCGCCTTCGGGAAGTAGCTCACTTACGATTAGAGCACCCTTACGCTTCTCTTCGAGAAATCGGCAACTTTTGTTCTCCTCCTCTTTCTAAATCTGGAGTCCATCATCGCCTGCGAGAGATTGAAAAAATAATAGAAGAGCAGGGGAAAAAGTAATAAACTTAACAGGAAAACAATTTTAAGGTGTTGTCTTTCCGACAAAATCTACTTTATCGTTTCTTAGGAGGAGCGGTAGAGCTTCTTATTACTAACTTAGGCTGAATTACTATGATAGTTTTGCGGGTTTTTTTTCCTTCAATAAGCTTCAAAAGTAAATTTATTCCTTCTTTGGCCATTTCATCAAAAGGTTGGGCTACGGTGGTTAGAGGAGGAGACACTATATCACAAAAGGGAATGTTGTCTAAGCCTATGATGGAAATATCTCCGGGAATAGATAATCCTCTTTCTTTTATCACTTGAATAGCTCCAATAGCCATCAAATCATTCATAGAGAAAACGGCTGTGGGCAACTCCGAAAGAGGAATGCTTAAAATTTTGTTCATAGCTTTCCCCCCTTCTTCTGTTTTAAAATTTCCTTCTTCGATAAATTCTTCCCGTAGACTTATACCGCTTTCTTCTAAAGTATCCAGAAAACCATAGAATCTCTCTCGGCAGATTTTAATCTTCAGGGGTCCTGCTAAACAAGCAAACTTCCTGTGGCCTAAGTTTAAAAGGTGAGATGCAGCTAAAGCTCCAGCTGTATAGTTATCCAATTTTATTGTAGGAGCCTCTTCTTTTTCTAAGGTTCTGTCTAACACTATGTAAGGTATTTTAGATAACTGAGGGGTTTTAAATAATAAACTTTCATCCGATACCCGGGAAAAGATTATCCCATCTACTTGACGTCTAATTAGGATCTCGAGATATTTTTTTTCCTTCTCCGGATCGTCATTAGTATTACAGAAAATCAGGTTATAACCTTTTTTAGAGGCTATTTCTTCCAAGTACTTTGCTAATCGAGCAAAAACTGGACTCTCAATATCAGGAACGAGAAGACCAAGTAATCTAGATTGTTGACTGCGTAAGCTTCGAGCTAAAAGATTAGGCTGGTAATTAAGTAAATGAACTGCTTCCCAAACTTTTTCTGCAGTTTCCTTCTTTACTGAACCTCTATCATTTATTACTCGAGAGACTGTGGCTATAGAGACTCCTGCTAAACGAGCTACTTCTTTTATTGATGGCATTTTATCCCTTTCGAAAACGTTTTTATAAAATATGATTAAATTTTATACTTGATTTTAAGATTAATTATTGACAAAGTCAAATTATTTTGATAACGTTTTCTAAAAACGTTTTCGAAATAATTTGATGGAAGGTTCAAGATGTTTTATTAAAGTTTTGATGAATCCTAAACTCTAAATAAGAGGAGTTGTTTGGATGATGGTAAAAAAAGCGAGTGAAAAATTATTTCAGCTTTCCCATGCTCTTCGGTAAGAAATGGTAAAAAATAAGATATGCCCGAACTATTAGTAATGGAAAATATTAACAAATCTTTTTTTGGCGTCAAAGTTTTGAAAGATGTTCAGTTCCGCCTTAATGAGGGTGAAGTGCATGTAGTTTTGGGTGAAAATGGCGCAGGAAAATCTACGCTTATAAAAATATTAAGCGGTGCATATACCCTTGATTCGGGGAAAGTTTTTATTGAAGGGAAGGAGATCGACATGACTTCTTACAGCCCCGAAACTGCTTCTAGATTGGGTATTGCTACTATATATCAAAATTTTCATCTTGTTCCTCATTTAACAGTAGCAGAAAATATCTCTTTATCTGACTTTCCAGTGAAAAGAAGAAAGATTGACTGGAGAGCAGTTCAAAAAAAAGCAAAAGACGTTTTAGATAATATACATTGTACAATTGATCCTAATACCTTAGTAAAAAAGTTAAGCATATCTCAGCAACAAATGCTAGAAATAGCTATTGCTTTATCAAAAAGCGCCAAAATAATCATTATGGATGAACCAACAGCAGCACTTAGTAAAAAAGAAATTGAAACTCTTTTTGAGCTTATAGCTGATATAAAAAAGAGGAAAGTTGGCATAATATATATTTCCCATAAATTGGAAGAGATTAAGGCAATTGGTGATTCTATAACTGTTTTACGAGATGGACGCAATGTAGGAACAATAGTGGCGAAAGATATAGATTTAAATGAGATTGTCAACTTGATGATCGGAAAAGAAATGAAAGCTTTTGAGAAGGAAAAGTTACATATTATATCAAAGCCAATAATTGAATTTAAATCTTTATGCCGTAAAGGATATTTTGAAAATATCAGCTTTCATGTTAGTAAAGGTGAGGTTGTTGGATTAACTGGTCTTGTTGGAGCCGGTAAAACAGAATTGGCTCGAGCAATATTTGGAATTGATAGATTGGATATGGGTCAATATTTTTTTAACAATAGAGAAGTAAAAATAAGGAATCCAAAGGAAGCTATCCAATATGGAATTGGATATTTACCAGAGGATAGAGATATGTCGGGTTTATGTTTAAACATGCCGGTTAAAGATAATATTACTTTAGTCTATTTAGCTAAGTTAAGCAAAAAAATATTTGGGATTCCTACTGAAAAGGTTTTAGCCCAAAAATACATTGATCAATTAAAAATTAAAACAACTGGATTATACCAACAAGTAAAATACTTAAGTGGGGGAAACAAACAAAAAGTAATTTTTGCCAAATGGTTGGCTGCGCATTGCCAATTCTTGGTGCTAGATGAGCCTACTATTGGCATAGATGTAGGAGCGCGAGAAGAAATCTATAATCTCATTTTTGATTTTGTACGTTCTGAAGGGCGCGCAGTGCTCTTTATTTCCAGTGATATATCTGAAATATTATCAGTAAGCGACCGCATCTTGATAATGTCTCAAGGAAAATTGATAGCCGACTTAGATCCTGGTGCTACAACCAAGCAGGAGGTCATGGCGCTATGTCTAAATCCCACATGAAAAAGGTTGGAAATGTGAACCAGAATGTATCAAATGAAAACCAACAAAACCGGAGTGTTTTGAATATTATTCAATATTTTTATCAAATGCAATCTATTTCCATGCTATTTATTTTAATTATTATGTGGGTTGTCCTTTCTTTACTTTCTCCATATTTCTTCACCGTCAACAACCTTTTTGAAATTACTCTCCAATCGGCAGTCATCGCTCTTATAGCAGCTGGAGAATCCTTTGTCATTTTCTCGGGAGGGATCGACTTATCAGTAGGATCAATATTTGCATTCTCTGCAATAGTCGGAGGAATTGCATTGCAATTTACCGGAAGTGTCATCATATCTTTAATGGCTTCAATCGGAGCTGGACTATTCGCTGGCTTCTGTAATGGGTTAGCAATTATTAAGTTGAAAATCCCTCCCTTCGTTGCTACATTGGGAATGATGGGTATTGCCCGGGGGTTAGCCTTGATTTTATGCAACGGTATTCCAATTTATGGTCTCCCTCAAGAATATTTATGGATTGGCCAAGGACGAATAGCAGGGATTGTACCAGTACCTACTATCATAGTTATCGTTTTATTTACGATTATGTACTTTATTTTGAGAAACACCCGTTTTGGACGATTTACTTACGCTATAGGAAGTAATCCTGAAGCAACACGTTTATCGGGTGTTAATGTTTCTTCAGTGACTTTGGGGATCTTTATGATTTGTGGGATGTTTGCCGCTATTGCAGCAGTAATTGAATCTGCCCGATTAGGAACGATGCAACCTGCTTCTGGTAATGGATATGAGCTTTTAGCAATAGGCTCTGTTTTTATAGGAGGAGCAAGTATTTATGGAGGAGAAGGCAATATTTTTGCTTCATTAATAGGAGCTTTATTGGTAACTACTATTCGAAATGGTTTGAATATTCTAGGAGTGTCAGCTTTTTATCAATATGTGGTGAATGGTCTAATTATTATTTTTGCGGTTGCCGCCGATCAAATTCGCCGAAAATATTGACTCAGTAAAAATGACTACTTAAAGTCATTTTAATAAAAAAAGGGAGGTCTGGTAAAATGAAAAAGTGGTATTGTATTGTGTCATTTATGATGGTTATGCTAATAATCTTTGGTTGTTTATCTATTGCCTTTGCACAAAGTGAAGGAAAATCAAAAACAATCGTGTTTATTCCGAAGTCAACAGATGTAACCTATTGGCTATTTCTCCGAAAAGGTGCTGCAGATAAAGCAAAAGAATTAGGATATACGCTTGATTACCAAGGAGTTGCCACTGAAGCTGACGTAGCTGGGCAGGTAAATTTGGTTAATAACATTGTTGCCACGAAACCAGCGGGTATTCTTCTGGCTGCTACCGATGCCAAAGCTTTACAGCCAGCAGTAGAAAATGGAATAAAAGCTGGTATTCCCATAGTAATGGTAGATTCTGGCATTGAGGATAAGACAATACCCATTGCTAATATTACTACTGATAATTTTGATGGAGCTTATCGGGCTGGTCTTTTGCTGGCTGACATGATTGGCGGTAAAGGTAAAGTTGCTAATATTGGGATTACTGCTGGTTCACAAACTGGCCGAGAGCGGAGTGATGGTTTTATTGAAGCCATGAAGAATTTCCCCAACATTCAAGTTCTTCCAGTACAATGGACAAATGCTGAAGCAGCTACTGCTATGAATATTGCTACTGATTTGCTTAATGCTAACCCTGATTTAGTAGGTTTTTACTCAGCAGCTGCTCCTATGGCAGTGGGTATTGCACAAGCTCTTAAAGCAAAAGGTTTGGATAAAAAAGTTAAGCTGATTACTTTTGATCCCAGCCCGGAAGTATTACCTTTATTTGAGGAAGGAGTCATCAATGCTATTATTGCTCAGGACCCTTACCAAATGGGTTATCGTGGAGTTGAAATTTTAGATAAATTTATAAAGGAAGGAAAGATCGAAGAAGAGGAAAGAGATATTCAGATTCCAGTTGCAATCATCACTCCCGAAAACTACGATTCACCTGAAAGCCAAAAACTTCTCCAAACACCAGATAAATTTTAATTGTTAAGTCTTATCATTTCATTAAAGAGGGTACCAAATTGGTACCCTCTTTAATGAGTTTTTGTAATTTGCGTGCGAGGTTACTATAAGATGGTTAAAGAAACTCAAAGAACGAAATTTAGAGGGATTTAAACCCTTTTTCTATATTCTCGGATACCATCTCAGCCGGGGAAGAGTTTTTGTTTTTATCATTACTCTGAGTATAGACTTAAATTATTAAAAAAACCATTTTAGGTTTTTGGCGAGGAGCAATAGAGAGCAGTAAAATATGCTAAGGGTTATTAAGAACTTAGAGAGGAAAAAATTGAAACTAAGCAAGGATGTGTAAGCTTGACGAAAATCATTAAAATGTTTTCAACTTAAAAGTTGCGTATGGTAAGTTGATCAATTTGCAATGATTTCATATGAAACTTTAGTAATGAGAAAGATTAATAAAATCTCTATTTTTGTGTTAAACTTGTGGTGTCATTAAAAATGAAAGGGAGATGAAACAATGTCTAATCCAGCATCACTTTTGAATATTGCCTTAGAAAAAGGGCAGGGGATTTTTCGTCTATTCCCCAACTGGGTTCCTCGAGCATTTTGTATCCCGGGAAAAAGATTAAAGCTTCATTCTGATGATTATTTTGCTTTTGGCGTTCACCGAGGAGGCATTGATGAGCGTTGGTTCGCTTCTACGGTTAGAGCTGATAATGGTCCAGAAACTCTACCCGATGAAGGGTTAAGCTATATTTATATTGAGGATGGCTCTCGGGTAGAGAAAGTACTTCTCAAAGACGCTATAGAATTAATGGGCAAAGACATATTGGGTAAAGAAGTGATGGAAAAGTATGGAGGCTGGACTATGTTTGCTAAATTTTTCGATAATATGGATCCCCTTCCTCACCACCTCCATTTAGATGATGAAAAAGCAGCACAAGTGGGACAAAAAGGGAAACCAGAAGGGTATTACTTTCCTCGCCAACTAAACAATCATGGCGGTTATTTCCCTTATACTTTTTTTGGTTTAAATCCCGGGACTACTCGAGATGACATTCTCCAATGTTTGAGGAACTGGGATAAAGGAGATAATGGTATTTTGTACCTTTCTCGAGCCTACAAGCTCCAACTGGGAACAGGATGGAATGTTCCTCCTGGAGTTTTGCATGCTCCTGGGTCTCTACTTACCTACGAACCGCAGAGAGCTTCTGATGTTTTTGCTATGTTTCAGAACATCGTCTGGGATAGATATCTTTCCTGGGATATGTTAGTAAAGGACGTTCCTTCTGAACATAAAAAAGATTTAGATTATATAGTTGACCTTATAGATTGGGAGCTAAACTTAGATCCTGATTTTTATAATCAGCGTTTCCTAAGTCCTCAACCAGTTCAGAACGTGGAAGATATGAAAAAAGCAGGTTATGAAGAGTACTGGGTAGTATACAATACTGGATATTTTTCGGCTAAAGAGCTTACTGTATTCCCTAAAACTAAAGTAACTCTAAAAGAAGATGCAGCTTATGGCTTAATTGTAATTGAAGGAAATGGTAAGATTGGAGCACTAGAAGTGGAGACTCCCACTATGATTCGCTTTGGCCAGATGACTAAAGATGAACTATTTGTAACTCAAGAGGCAGCGACAAATGGAGTGACTATAATCAACGAAAGTGAAAATGAAAACCTAGTTATGCTAAAGCATTTTGGGCCTAAACCCTAAAATGGAAGATATTATTTTACAATTCGATAAGCTAACTAAAAAATTTCCTGGAGTAGTAGCTCTAGATGAAGTTAGCTTCGATATTGTTCGAGGGGAAGTACACGCTCTGGTAGGAGAAAATGGGGCGGGCAAATCAACCTTGATTAAAATTGTCACCGGGGTCTACCAAAAAACGTCGGGAGAGGTTTTTTATCAAGGTAGGTCTATCAATTTCCGCAGCCCCCATGATGCTTTACAAAACGGAATAGCTGCTATATACCAAGAATTTAACCTTATTCCTGCCTTGACTGTGGCAGAAAATATCTTTATGGGTCATCACTTTGTTCGGGGAAAATTTGTTGATTGGGAAAAAATAGAAGAAGAAGCTCAAAAGCTCCTTAACTTTTTGGAAGTAGATATAGATGTTAACTCTCGAGTTCGAGAATTAGGAGTAGCTAAAAAACAAGTAATAGAGATTGCTAAAGCCCTTTCTCACGATGCTAAAGTCTTAATTATGGATGAACCTACTGCTGCTTTAGCTCAAAAAGAAATAGAAACTCTCTTCCGAATTATCCGTTTTTTAAAAGAAAGAGGAGTTACTATTATTTATATTTCTCATCGTTTGGAAGAGGTTTACGAAATCTGTGATCGAGTTACAGTGTTACGAGATGGTAAATTTGTAGCTACAAAATCAGTAGAAGAGCTAAAAGTAGAAGAGCTTATTAGGATGATGGTAGGAAGAGAAGTCGGGGAGAGATTCCCCCGAGTTTCTCATACCATTGGCGAAGAGGTTTTAAGAGTGGAGGGATTAACCCGTCATGGAGTTTTGGAGAACATAAGTTTTTCTCTCCACCAGAGAGAAATATTGGGTATTGCGGGAATGGTGGGTTCAGGAAGAACAGAGCTTTTGCGAGCCATATATGGTGTAGACCCTTGGGAAGAAGGAAAAATATTTATTAGAGGAGAGGAAGTCAAAATTTCCTCTCCTCCTGAAGCAATTAACTTAGGAATTGCACTTTTACCCGAAGAAAGAAAAACACAAGGATTAATACTTTTGCTTTCTGTCATGGATAACTTAGGTTTGCCGATTTTACCTTACATTGCTAATGCAGGCTTTGTCGATGAAGATAGATTGAGACAAATTGGGGAAGAAATGGTAAAAACTATGAATATCAAGACTCCTTCTCTTTATCAAAAAGTTATGTATCTTTCTGGAGGCAACCAGCAAAAAGTAGTGTTAGGTAAATGGTTTGCCAGAAAGTGTGACATCTATCTTTTTGATGAGCCTACCCGAGGGATTGATGTAGGAGCCAAAGCAGAAATTTATCAATTAATGAATCACTTAATAAGCGAAGGAGCAGCGATTATTATGGTTTCCTCAGAATTACCAGAAATTCTGGCTATGAGTGATCGAATTTTAGTAATGAGAGAGGGAAAAATAACTGGAGAAGTAAATAGAGAGGAGGCGAATCAAGAATTGATTTTACAATTAGCTCTGGGGAGGAAGGACTATGTCCGATCTTCCTGAAACGAAAAAAGAGAGAGTTAGTTTAGTAGAACAGTTCTTCATTTTATGGGATAGAATAGGTATCCTTTTAGCTTTCATAGTGGTATGTATTTTATTTGGGATTTTAACTCCTGTTTTTTTCAATCCTCTCAACATTTTAAACGTTATTCGTCAAGTTTCCATAATTGGTGTAATTGCAGTAGGAATGACTTTTGTGATTCTCTTGGGAGGCATTGATTTATCGGTAGGGTCAGTGGTGGCTTTTACCGGAATTATCGCTGCTGGTTTCCAAGTAAAATGGGGAGGAAGTTTGTTTTTGAGTATAGTTATCCCTCTCTTAATAGGTGGAGGTATTGGCTTTCTCAATGGTTTCATTTCTACCAAAGGAGGTCTCCATCCTTTTATCGTTACCTTAGGAACTATGAGTATATTTCGGGGTGCCACTCTTTTAGTGGCTAAGGGAAGGCCTATTTCAGGTATGAGCAAATCTTTTCGCTTTATTGGAGCGGGAATGATTGGTCCTATCCCTTTTCCGGTTATTCTCTTTTTAGGGAGTGTTATTATTGCTGCTATAATTTTGAGGAGAACAGTATTTGGTCGCTACATTTATGCTATAGGAGGAAATCAAGAGGCAGCACTACTTTCGGGAATAAGAGTAGACCGATATAAGATAAGCGCTTTTACTATTTTGGGCTTTCTTTCAGCACTGAGTGGTTTAATTTTAACCTCTCGGCTTAATTCTGGAGAATTGGTAGCTGGTGAAGGTTATGAGCTGGATGTCATCGCCTCAGTAGTTATTGGAGGAACTAGTATGATGGGGGGAGAGGGGGGAGTTTATGGTACGTTAATAGGAGCTCTTCTTATTGGAGTTATATCTAACGGGCTAAACCTTTTGGGAGTACAACCATACTGGCAGATGATTGTAAGAGGCTCAATTATAATCTTAGCTGTACTCATGGATAAGATGAAAAGAAGATTTAGAACTGCCTAATTTGGTATAATAAGGAGGAGGCTTAAAATCTTCTCCAAAAATAAATAAAAGGAGGTTGATGTAGGATGAAAAAGCTGGGGTTAGTAGGTGTTTTAATAGTATTATTGGGCGCCTTGTGTCTGGGCTCTTTAGCTTTAGCTCAGGAACAACTCACCATTGGTCTTTCCTTTCCCAGTCTTTCTATGGCTTGGTTTGGTTTCTTAGAGCAAGCAGTTAAGGAGAAAGCAGCTCAGCTGGGAGGGATTGAAGTTATATCTTTGGAAGCACAAGATAACGTGGCAACACAAATCTCTATTATTGAGGATATGATAGTAAGAGGAGTAGATGGAGTATTGCTTGTTCCTATCGAAGTAGAAGCAGTTGTCCCAGCAGTAGAAGCGCTTAATAAAGCTAAGATTCCGGTAGTCACTGTAGATCGGAGAATTAAAGAAGACGCTCCAGTGGAAGTTCTATGTCACGTAGGAGCAGATAACGTAGAAGGGGGAAGAAAAGCGGCGCAATTTATAGTGGATAAGCTGACTGAAAAATATGGTGAACCCAAAGGTACAATCATTGAGCTTACTGGTACTCCGGGAGCAGGTCCCGCTATCGATCGGAGTGCAGGATTTAATGAAATTATGAAGCAATATCCTAACATCACCATTAAGGCTCAAACTGCCAATTTCCGTCGGGATGATGGTATGAAAGTAATGGAAGATTTCATTATGAGTACTCCTCAGATTGATGCTGTTTTTGGAGCCAATGATGAGATGATTTTAGGCGCTATTCAGGCTATAGAAGCCAGCGGGAAATTTGATGTCGAAGAAGTAGTTACTGTGGGGTTTGATGCTCTTCCCGAAGCCTTGCAATTGATTGAAGAGGGAACATTAGACGCTACCATCGAACAATTCCCGGGGAGACAAGCTTCTACTGCTTTTGAAATCTTAGTTAAATATCTAAGAGAAAATGTAGAACCGGAAAGCAAAATAATGTTGATTGAACCGGCAGTTATTACTAAAGATAACTTGCAAGAAGCAGAAAAGAGCATTCAGTAAAAATATGAGCCGCCTTTGAAGGCGGCTCATATAATATTCCTTAATCTTAACCGTAATTTATCCGTGTTTGTGATTTGCCCTCTTTTATGATTTTTGAATAACCCTATCAGGAATTTAAGCAAGGTAGTACAATTTACCCTAACCACAAGGGGCTCGCTTCCTTTATCAACTCTCCAAAAGAACTCCCCAAAAGATAAACAGTCTATAGCACTAAAACAAAAAATTTGAAAACAGAATAAAAAGATAAAAACTACTGAGGAAGAAAAAGCGTTTTTTCAGTAGTTGCGATGACAGCTAATTACAGTTAGTTTTGTAGTTAACTATAAATAAAAATTAAATAAATTAAAAAATGATGTTAAAATAAACAAGGCAATATTGATTGAATCTTAGTTTGCAATTATATTATTCTGGCATATCGTGGGTAAGATACGCTTTAAAGTCTGTGCTTTAGAGAAAGGGTGTGGAATAATGTGGTAATGTACATCATAAAACGTATACTTTCTTCTTTAGTATCTCTAATTTTGGTTACCATTATTATTTTTTCTGTGATGCACAGCATACCCGGAGGACCGTTTGATGAAGAAAAAATGCCTCTCTCTCCAGCAGCTAAAGAGAAAATAATGGAAATGTATGGACTAAACGACCCTCTTTATGTTCAATATTTTAAATACATGCGGAATGCTCTTCACCTTAATTTTGGCAAATCTTATCAAAGCCCTGGGGAGGAAATAATTGATTTGATCAAAAGGACTTTGCCTGTTAGCGCTTTTTTGGGAGGTTTAGGATTAGCTTGGGCTGTTGTTGCCGGACTCTTATTAGGTATTGCTTCTGCAAGGAAACCCAATAGCTTTCTCGATTATTTATGTACTGCTCTAAGTAGTTATAGCATTTCTGTACCTGTTTATGTGAGTTCGATTTTTATGATATTTATCTTTTCTTTGAGGTTTCATTGGTTACCTACCGGTGGGTTTTCTTTTGGAGATCCAAGAACCTGGATTATGCCCATTATTGCTTATGGACTTTTTCCCTTCGGAACCATTGCCCGTTACACTCGTTCCAGTATGCTCGAGGTCTTAAACGAACCTTATATTTTAACTGCCAAGGCCAAAGGTCTTCCTGATTGGTATATTTTGGTTCGCCACGCTTTTAAAAACGCCTTAATACCTATTTTAACTATTCTATTACCAATGTTTACAGGAGTGATGACAGGTAGTATCTTAATAGAACAGGTTTTCCGCATTCCTGGGTTAGGAGGATATTTTGTTACGAGTATTTATAAGCGTGACTATCCTTTGGAAATGACTCTTATGCTTTTTATTTCTATTTCCTTGTCACTCACTTACCTCGTTACTGATATCGTCTATACCATAGTTGATCCTCGAGTTCGTCTGGGAAAGGGAAAGAAATGAATATATCAGAAATATGGAGATATTTCCGTAAAAATAAGTTAGCAATAGTTGGGTTAGGAATATTTCTAATGTTAATAATCTGTGCCATTTTTGCTCCTTTTATTACTCCCGCCGATTATGCGGAACAAAAATACTTAGATAAAATAAACGATTTTCCTTCAATACACCACTGGTTTGGGGTAGACGCTTTAGGGAGAGATTATTTCAGCCGAGTTATTTATGGCATACGTATTTCTCTCCTTGTAGGATTTAGCACAGCTCTTTTAGCTTTAGTTATTGGAGTTCCCTTAGGAGCCCTAGCAGGATATATGGGAGGAATAGTAGATTGGTTAGTTATGCGTTTAGTAGAAACTTTTTCTGTTATTCCCCCTCTTCTTATCGCCATTTTGTTTGTCACTCTCTTCGGTAGTGGTTTAGAAAATATTATCTTTATCCTTGCCCTAGTGAGTTGGATGGATGTATGCCGCCTGGTGAGAGGAGAAATACTCACCTTGAAGGAAAGGGAATATGCTGTGGCCGCTAAAGCCATAGGTGCACATCCTTATCGAATTTTATTTCGCCATCTTTTACCTAATGCCGTTGCTCCTATTATCGTAGGTATGGTTTTGTGTTTACCGAATGCAATTATGTTAGAAGCCACTTTGAGTTTTTTAGGAGTAGGAGTAAATCCTCCTACTCCTAGTTGGGGGCAAATGATAAGTGAAGGATTGTATTATATTCAATTTTACTGGCATTTAACTTTGTTTCCAGCTATATTTTTAGCTCTCACTGTGCTCTCTTTGTCTTTTATAGGGGATGGACTTAGAGACGCTATGGATCCAAGATTGAGAGGAAGGGGGTGAACAAATCTTTTAGATAATCATTGTAGATTGCAATAGTAATTGATTTCAGGTCGTATATGATGTTAGTCGTGAATCAAAATCATCTTTATTACATTTAGAAGAAAAGGAGAGAAAAATGTTAAAATTTAAAAAAAGCCTAATGGTTGTTTTACTTAGTGGAATTTTGCTGATGGGGATTACTGCTTTTGGTTTTGCCGATGATATCTTTCTTCCTCCTGATGCTCTTCCTGCATCGGAGCAAATTTTGTATTACCCGCTAAAGTTCGAAAGTGGCACCTATATAGATTATATGCAGACAATTTACAATTGTTTGCAGGGAGTATCTGATTTCGTGCAAGAACCTCTTATGAGTTTCGATAAAAATTTAGAAGCTATTCCGACGGGGGCGGAAAGTTGGGAAGTGTCGGAAGATGGTTTAACTTGGACTTTCCATCTTAGAAAAGAGTTAAAGTGGTCAGATGGTAAACCAGTTACCGCTCATGATTATGTGTTTGCATTACAACGATGTGTTCAGCAAGGTTATGACTTTAGTTGGTATTGGAGTCTTATGGTGGAGCTCAAAAATTGGGATAAAGTAGAAAAAGGTGAGTTACCACTAGAAGAACTAGGAATAAAAGCTTTAGATGATTACACTCTTGTTCTAACCACTGAAGTACCAAAACCCTATTTATTAGGAGCCTTAGTTTGGCTTTTCCCTGTTCCTCAGCATGCAGTTGAACAGCACGGCAATGAATATTGTACTAAAGCGGACACTATGGTAAGTAATGGTCCCTTCAAAGTAGACGAGTGGGTTAAAGGAAGCCATATAACGTTGGTTCGGAATCCTTACTATGGAGGCATTTGGAAGCCTTACTTAGAAAAGATTATACTGAAATATGGGACATTTGATCCCGTAACAGGATTTCCTGCGTATTTAAATAACGAAATTTATAGATGTGATGTTAATCCAGGTCAGCTGGCATATGTCAGAGAAAACATGCCAAATGAGTTATATTCTTGGCCAATGTTTCGAATCTTTTATCTTTCGTTTGATACTACGAAAGCACCTTTTGATGATATAAAGGTACGGCAGGCTTTTAACCATGCTATAAACAGAGAAGAATTGTGTTCTACAGTACTTAAAGATCTTGCCTCTCCAGAATATTCTTTGCTGGTAAAAGGTTTTCCTGGCTATAATGATTCTGGAGAAGCACAAGAGCTTTCTAAGTATGATCCAGAGTTAGCCAAGAACCTCTTAGCTGAAGCAGGTTATCCTAATGGAGAAGGATTTCCTGAGTTAGAGTTATGGATTAGAGCAGAAGATCAGCTAATGCCCTGGCAGAAGCCAGCAGCCGAATATATCCAGGCTCAGTTGAAGAAGACATTAGGAATTAACATTATACCTCGAGTAATGGAAGTAAAAACTTTTACCGACGCTCTAAATCAGCGTACTCACAATCTTTTTCTATTAGCTTATCAATTTGACTATGTAGACCCCAGTAACTTTATGGATCTTTTCTTGACCGGAGGACGTCATGCTTGGTCTAATCCTACATACGATGAACTTGTTCGCCAAGCTGATGCTCTGGAAAATTGGGAAGAGAGAGTTCAAAAGTATAGAGAAGCAGAAAGGATTTTAATCCAAGAATGCCCAGCGGTATTTATGTTTCAACAGCTATACAATGCAGTCTGGAAACCCTTTATTAAAGGTGAGGGCGTGGAACCTAATAAAGATGGATTGTCGAGCTGGGGGGATATGTGGACGAGATATGTAGTGACTCATATCTACATTTCCCAACATTAAACCATTGGTTACTGAGGTACAAGGTATACCTTGTACCTCAGTAAAAATAAGTGATTTTAGGTTAAATTACATTTGAAGGAGAAGCTAAAAACTAAGATGTTGCTTTCTGTACGTGGTTTAAGAAGTTATTTTCATATGGAAAATGAGGTAGTCAAAGCTGTAAACGGAGTCGACTTTGATATTGGGGAAGGGGAAATTTTGGGTATAGTAGGAGAGAGTGGTTCGGGAAAAAGTGTATGCGCTCGGTCTATACTTCGCATATTACCTGTTCCACCTTGCCAAGTTTCTGGAGAAATTTATTTTAAAGGTACAGACCTATTGAAACTTGGCGAAAGACAAATGCAAGAGATAAGAGGCAAGGAAATATCTATGATTTTTCAGGAACCGATGACCTCTCTCAACCCCGTATTAACCATTGGACAACAGATTGCTGAGTCTATAATTTTCCATCAAAAACTTAGCAAAAAAGAGGCCTGGCAAAAAGCAGTAGAGATTTTAGAGATGGTTAAAATTCCAGAAGCTTCTCGAAGAGCAAGAGAATATCCTCATCAAATGAGTGGGGGTATGAAACAAAGAGCTATGATTGCTATGGCTTTATCTTCTAATCCTTCACTTTTAATTGCTGATGAACCTACTACGGCACTTGATGTTACCATACAAAAGCAGATTCTGTATTTGATAAAAGACTTGCAGAAAACATTGGGTACTTCGGTATTATTTATAACTCATAATTTGGGAGTAATTGCTGAGATTGCAGATAAGGTATTAGTTATGTATGCTGGTAAAGTTTTAGAATATGCTACAGTAAGTGATCTTTTCTACCAACCGCAACATCCATATACTTTGGGGTTACTTAAATCTCTTCCCCGATTGGATGCTCCTAAAGGAATTGAGCTGGAGACAATTCCGGGAAGAGTTCCTTCTCTTTCCTCTCTACCTCCTGGTTGTGTATTCCACCCTCGATGTTCCTTGGCCGAGAAAATGTGTAGAGAGGAGGAACCTCCGTGCATTGAGTTAGATAACGGCCACCTAAGCAGGTGCTGGAAATATGACCGAGTTGAAAGACCAGACTCAAAAATAAAAATATCCACCTTTGTGAAGAGTAGTCAAAAAAAGTTTTCTGACAACTACCTGCTGAGGGTTCAAAATTTGGCCAAATATTTTCCGATAGGGAGCAATAAATATATAAAAGCAGTAGAAAAAGTAGGCTTTGCCTTGAGAAAAGGTGAAGTTTTGGGCTTAGTAGGTGAAAGTGGTTGTGGAAAAACTACATTAGGAATGTGTATTTTAAGGTTAATAGAACCAACGGGTGGAGAGGTGATATTTCGGGGTAGAAACGTACTTCAGCTAGATGAAAAAGAATTGATCCCTGTGCGAAGGTATATGCAGATTATATTTCAAGATCCCTATGGATCGCTCAACCCTCGTATGAAAATTAAAGATATAATTAGAGAACCTCTCTTAATTCATAAATTGGCAGAAAACAAGAATCAAGAAGAAATTAAAATTATGGATTTGCTGGAAGAAGTAGGTTTAGATGATGCCTGTGCCAACAAATATCCTCATGAGCTCAGTGGAGGACAACGGCAAAGAGTGGCCATTGCTCGAGCTTTAGCAGTTTCTCCCGATTTTATAGTATGCGATGAATGTGTATCTTCTTTAGACGTTTCGGTACAAGCACAGATTATCAATTTGTTAGAAGATTTAAAAAACAAAATGGATTTATCCTACCTTTTTATATCTCATGATTTGGGTGTAACAAAACATATAAGTGACCGAATCGGCATAATGTATCTGGGTAAAATAGTAGAAATGGCTGGTTCAGAAACAATTTGCTCTTCACCAAAACATCCTTATACTAAAGCTCTCATTTCCTCCATACCTATTCCCGATCCCAATCTTAAACGAGAATATATTGCGTTAGCCGAAGAGATTCCCAGTCCGATCAACGTTCCTCCAGGGTGTAGATTTCATACTCGTTGCCCTTATGTTATGGAAAAATGTAGGATTTTAGAGCCGGAGTTAAAAGAAGCAGAAGAGGGATGGCTTGTCGCGTGCCACCTCTTATAAGATGATATATCAGCTGTGAAGGCAACCAACAAAGGAAGGAGTATTGGTATGGAGAAAAAATCTTTAAGCGTGAATCAACTATTTTGTGAATATGTCTTAAATCCGTTGGGAATTGACAACCCAACTCCCTTCTTTTCCTGGATAATTCATCACCCAGAAAGAGGTCAAAAACAATCAGCTTATCAAATAGTTGTTGCCTCCAGTTTAGAAAACGCACAAGAGGGAATAGGAGATATGTGGGATAGCGGAGTAGCAAAGACTAATCATTCCCATGTCAGGTATCAGGGTAAATCACTAGAGAGTAGAAAAACCTATTATTGGAAAGTTAGAATTTGGGATAAAGATGAGAATATTAGCCCTTATAGTGAAATTGCTTCTTTTGAAATGGGACTTTTAAACTCTAAAGACTGGCAGGGGTGCTGGATAGGAAAATCAGGAGAAGGCAGTCCGCTTTTCCGGAAGAATTTTATTATAAACAAAGAAATTAAAAGAGGAAGAGCTTATATCTCAGGATTAGGTTATTATGAATTGCGCTTGAATAGTCAAAAAGTAGGAGATAAAGTTTTAGATCCTGGTTGGACTGATTATGAAAAGGTAGCTCTTTATTCTACCTATGATATTACTTCATTACTAAAAAAAGGGGGGAATGTAATAGGAGTGGTGCTGGGCAACGGGCGCTTTTCTCCTCCTGATACAGTGGTTAGTAAAAATCCTTATAGGTTGAAAAAATATTATCATCATCCTATTTTTATTTTAGAGCTTTGTATAGAGTTTGAAGATGGTTCTTCGACTACCATTGTTTCCGATCCCAGCTGGAAGACTATAGATGGTCCTATTGTATTTAATGACTTATATGATGGAGAAATATATGATGCTCGTTTAGAAAAAAGAGGATGGGATGAGACCTCCTTTGATGATTTAGAATGGGAATTTGCTCAGGGAGTAGACTTCCCCCGGAATATACTAAAATCTCAATCCCTGCTTCCTACCATAAAAGTGGATAAAATCCTTTTCCCTGAAAGATTCACTTCTCCTTCTTCCGGGGTTTATATTTATGATTTCGGCCAAAACTTCAGTGGTTGGATACAATTAAAAGTTTCTGGACCTTCAGGCACTCAGATAAAATTGAGATATTCTGAACTTTTGAATGAAGACGGAAGTTTAAATACCAACCCCAACCAAGGAGCTGAAGCTACTGATACCTACATTTTAAAAGGAGAAGGAGAGGAAATTTATGAACCGCACTTTACTTATCATGGTTTTCGTTATGTAGAAGTTACTGGATTTCCTGGTATTCCCTCTTTAGAAACATTAAAAGGATGCTTTGTCCATTCCGGAGTTAAACATACTGGGGATTTTTTTTCTTCTTGCTCTTTGGTGAATAAAATTCATGAAAATACTCGTTGGGGTCAGCTAAGCAATTTAATGAGTATTCCTACTGACTGTCCTCAAAGAGATGAGAGAATGGGATGGATGGGAGATGCTCATTTAGCTTCAGAAGAGGCTATATACAATTTTCAGATGATTGGTTTTTATAAAAAGTGGCTGGCTGATGTTAGAGAAGCTCAGAGAGAGGATGGAAGTGTGCCAGATGTAGTTCCTCCCTATTGGAATTTTTACCCAGCTGATCCCGCGTGGGGTACTGCTTGTATAAGCATCCCCTGGGATTTGTATCTATATTATGGCGATCGAGGGGTGTTGGAAGAAAACTATTCTATGATGAAGAAATGGGTAGAATTTCTTCATTCTCAAGCTCAAGATGACATCTTAGAAATAGGAAAATACGGCGATTGGTGTCCTCCTTGGCACATTATAGCAGTGGAAACTCCTATTTCTCTTGTCTCTACTTGGTACTATTATCACGATACTCTACTTTTTTCTCAAATAGCCAAGATATTGGGAAACGCCGAGGATGAACAGAAGTTCTCGAAAAGAGCTGGAGAAATAAAAAAGGCTTTCAACCAAAGATTTTTAGGAGATAAAAATTTCTACGGCTGGAGAGAAGAATGGTTTAATGCTTTTTTACCTTCATACGCTCCGGAAGAGGATAAGAAAATCACATTAAAGAGGTTACACAAAAATTTCAGAAGTCAAACAGCGAATGTTCTTGCTCTTTTCTCTGGTATGGTTCCTATTGATAAAAGAGAAACTGTATGGAGGGAATTAATCGATGATATTGCAGTAGTTCATGGCAATCACCTTAATACCGGGATTGTTGGTACCAAATATATTCTGGATATTTTGACTGAAAATGGAGAAGCTGATTTGGCTTTTAAATTAGTTACTCAAACTACTTATCCCAGTTGGGGGTATATGATAAGAGAGGGAGCAACAACTCTGTGGGAGCGATGGGAAAGCCTTACCGAAGAAGGTATGAACTCGCAAAACCATATTATGTTGGGGACTATTGATGCCTGGTTCTATAAATATTTAGCCGGTATTCAGGTAAATCCAAGCTTTCCTGGCTGGGAAAGAATAATTATTAAGCCTTATCCAGTCGGAGATTTAAAATTTGCTGGTGCTTCTCTGAAAACTTTTCGAGGCCTTATTTCTTCTGCCTGGAGGAAAGATAGAGGATCTTTCTTCCTCCAAGTTTCAATACCAATGAATAGTCAAGCCGAAGTTCAACTTCCTAAAATGGATTTTAAAAATATAATTCTTAAAGAAGGAGAAAGGAATATTTGGGAAAATGGAATATCCACTTTTCTGGAAGAAGGGATTTGGAACATTGGAGAAAATGATAATAGAATAATTGTTGAGATTGGGTCGGGAAATTATCAGTTTGAGCTAAAAGAAAGATAGAAGAGTAAATGTGCCTCTTGTGTTATAATTTATAAAAATATGGTTAGAACCGATTATAAAGAAAATAATGCTGTGAATGAATCTAATAACTGCTTACAACCTCGCCGTTGGTTTGTTTTTGCCAATGATGATGGTGACCAAAAATTCCCCTATGTTTTAGGTATCGAGGAAACAGTAGGGCAATTCCTTTGCTTAGCGGCTCAAGAGAAATGGCCGGCAACTAATAAAAATATATTTTGTAAACGATTGGGTTATTTTACCGAACAAGACTTAGAACGATTTACTTTGATTGATGCTTCTAATATTAAATCTTTAGAGCATTATGGTAAAAAACTGGAAATCATTTTAGACCGAAAGATGCGGAAACGATGCTGGTTTATTACGATTGAGAGAGAGTATAAAACTCGTCCAGGTGAATATTATGAGCAGATATTTTGGATAACTCAGAGTTCAGCTCGAGCTAGGGGAAGGAAAGCCTATATTCCTCAAGGAGGGAAAAAGGAATCATTTGATGTTGTTATTGATACTCGAGAACGTTACCCTTGGAAATTTCCCAGGTGCAATGTGATAAAGGAGAATCTTGCGGTTGGTGATTATGGATTAAAATATGATGACCAAATCATAGCTGTAGTAGAGCGGAAAACCAAAGAAAACATACTTTATAATATGCAATTTTTTGAATTGCTTCGAGCTTCTCTTCATGAGCTCAAGACCGTTCCTTATCGGGCTACGATTTTAGAATGTTCTTATGCCGATCTTATAAACCCGAAAAAAAATCCCTACTTTAGCCCTTCTTATATTGCTGACGTTATTGCCGAACTTTATGTTCTATTTCCCAATATTCAGATTGTTTTTTGTGATAACCGCAAAACTGCCAACGAGTGGGCTTATAGGTGGTTTAAAAGAATCTACCAAATTTATGGCCACATAGAATGAGACAGGAATTATAAAAAATAGGAATAATAAAACAGAACTATAGTATCCCGCAAAACTGGTTAAACTGTTGAAAGTTTAAAAAAAGTAAATTACATTACATCAGAAGTCAAAAACTCGAGGTCGCTAGGTGCTGAGAGATACTATAGCTTCTCTGGTAGTATTTTGTGTTTTTTTTCTTTGTTCTTTGCTTTTTTTAGGGGTTATAAGGATCTTTTCCCCCTATACTCGGGGTTATAAGGGGGGTTCATAAGGGGTACTGCCCCTTATAGTCTAGTCTTTATAATGGATTTTGCGATTAACTATAAGTTTGATTTAAAAAATTTTGGAGGTGGAGTTATTAATGAATTGCCGCTCCCGTTTTTTAAAAACTATTCATCTGGAAGAACCAGATAGAGTTCCTACTTTTACTACTCTTACCCCTCAGGTTGCTGAAAAAATTGGAAAAGAATTAGGGCTACCTTTTGAGCCCGAAGATTCTCCAGTATCTACTCGTATTTCTCATACTGAAATCCTCCTCCAATTAGGAAATGATGCAGTAGGAGTTGGCCCTCTTCGAGAAAAAGGTAGAGAAACTAAAAAATTACCGGATGGCACCTCGATAGATGAGTTTGGAATAATATACCAGCAAGTAGGATGGTATGATGAAGCAATAAGAAGACCTTTAGAACAAGCTCAAAGCCCCCGAGATGTATTGAATTATGATCTACCTAAAGCATTAGATCCAGCTCGGTGGACTTTAGCAGAGAAAGTAATAGCTAAGTATAAATCTGAATACGCCATCATTGGTGACTTAGAATCTACTTTTTTTGAACTTTCCTGGAATTTAATAGGCTTAGAAAAATTTTTAATTGACTTAGCTTTAGAAGAAGGCTACCTTTTTACCTTGTTTGATCGTATCATTGAAGAGTATGCTATCCCCTGTGGGAAGAAAATGATTGAAATGGGAATTGACCTCCTCTGGGCCGGGGATGATTTTGGCACTCAAAAAGGAATGCTTATTTCCCCTGAATTCTGGAGAAAACACTTCAAAAAAAGATATGCCTATATTTTTTCTCAATGGAAGAAAGAAAATCCAGACCTTAAGCTTGCTTATCATTCTTGTGGGTCTATTGTTCCTATTATTCCTGATCTTATCGAAATTGGCCTTGATATCCTTAATCCTATTCAACCTCAGGCAGCAGGAATGGATTTAGGTAAATTAAAAAAACAGTATGGTGATAAACTGGTGTTTTTTGGAGGAGTGGATGAGCAAAAGGTTCTACCTTTTGGGAGTAAAGGAGAAGTAAGAGAAGAAGTAAAAAAGAAAATTTGCCAGGGTGGTAGGGGAGGAGGCTACATCATTGCTCCTTCTCATAATATTCAGCCAGATACTCCTTTAGAAAATGTATATGCCTATTTTGAGGCAATTCGAGAATTTGGACAATATCCCTTGAATTGCTGAGTTATATCTTCCGGAGAATTTAAAAAGCTTGTTATTGAAGGATTCGGTATCAACCAAGAACATAATTACAGTTATTATTGAGGAGAATGCTAATTGTTTAGCATTCTCCTCAATAGATTAGATTACTTCCCACTCAATCCCCAGTATTTCACAAACTGTTTTTAGCTCTTCTACATAGTCTCCATAAACAGCATGAACGTGATTGCAAGGAAATTTTTGGATGAAATTATCGATAGAAGTATCTAACTTACAAAAAGCATGTGGCCATTCAATTTGAGTTCTGGTCATAATTTCTTGATTGGTCTTATCGTCAAACTGGACGAATTCTCCGGTTAAAATAGCCATCCAATAACATCCATTTTTCCTACCTAAGCGAGCTAAGGTTACCTTACCGGGATGAGCTAAGTGATGAATAGCTGCTCCTCCCGCTAGAAAGTAGAACGACTCGGGGTAAAAAATCACCTTGGGGAGATTATCTTGATAATTAAAGCTGGCACCAGCAAAATAGGTGGCGTGTTGTCCGGAGTTGCAAAGGTCGAGTATTTGATAATCATCATGCCAATGCCGAACGTCAGCAAATAAAACTGGTGTTTTAGCCAGTTTTTTCATAATTTCCATAGTTAGTGCAGCATCCATATCTGCCTCAGTAGCACACACAATAGGTTCCTTAGGTCCATCAAAATCATAAGGGTCGTTTAGAAAAGCTTCAGCTATGTCCATAGTGCAAAAGTTATTGGTAAGCTCTGGTTGTCCTTTAATTCCGCAAAAATCGAGGTGCATCTCTTCGCAAATCTCTTTTACTGCATAGTAAGAGGCAATTTGTCTCTTAAGAATCTCAGGAGTTAGCTGTTTACCATCATACATTATTTTGCCTACATTTTCTTCACACCAGAGGAAAGCTTTTTCAACCTTTTCTTGAGGAATAGTTTGAGCTTTTCTGACTATCTCCCATTGATCGATGTGCTCTACATCTACGCCGAATATTTTAGCCCATACATCTGCGCCTACAGTAGCAGTGTACATTCCCATAGGTCGCCCGCCAAAACAACCAAATGTTTCTCCTCGCAACGACTTAACGCAAGAGGCAGCATTGATAAAAGTGTTTACCTTTTTCCATACTTTTTCATCTTTGATTTCACCAGAAATTCTCCAATAGGGCATACCTATGTTGGCTAACGCTCCAGAACTGGCCAGCATTCCCACCAATCCAGGATATCCAGGGTTAATGTTAGAAAGACAGAGATAGGGTGGAGGAGCAAACTGAGCAGCTAAAACAGTAAAGTGAGGCCAAGCCCAGATAGCATAGTTAAAAATGGTACAATCCACATCATTCAGCTGCATTTTTTTCCCTGCTTTTACTGCAGTTTCATTAGTCCAAGGGAGTTCATCTGCTACAACTACTTCATGACCCGCCTCTTCTAATTTTTTAGCTAAATTATTCTGAAATTGAAGATTCATAGAAAGAAGTTCTTGGTGAACATGAGGTCTTCCATCGGAAAAAGTAATAACACCAACTTTAGCCATTAAAAATCCTCCTTTCATAAATTTTTATTGTAGGAAATCGATTACGAGTTGATTTTACTTCATTTTATAAAATTATGCAAATCAAATTTACCTCTTTCAAACCAGAATTTTTACTCTACACTCGTCATTTCTGCAGTGTTTCTCTTTGATAACCTTCTCACATATTCATTTCACTATTTTTAGAAAATTGTGTATGAGATTGACAAAACAGGGATAAAATATTAACATAGAAATCGGTTACGGGATTATTCAGCTTTTGTAGCTTATGGGGAGGTGAAAAATAGAAATATAAAATCCAATTATGATTTGCTAATCCTAACTTTTGTTTTTGCTTATGGTGTAGTGTTGTATTAGTAATCGATTGCTTGACAAAATTAAATAAATGATGTTAACATAACAATCAAAGTTTCTTGTTATTAAGGAGGGACTATGTCTGAGGAAATTTTACGTGTTGAGAACATGACTAAAAGATTTCCAGGAGTAATAGCTTTAGATCGGGTTTCCTTTGATCTAAGGCGAGGTGAGGTTCATGCCTTAGTAGGAGAGAACGGCGCAGGAAAATCAACTTTGATGAAAATATTGAGCGGAGTATACCAACCAGATGAAGGAGCTATTTATCTTAAGGGCCAACCAGTTGTTTTTCATAATCCTATAGAAGCTCAGCGAGCTGGTATTAGTATTATCTATCAAGAATTGAATTTAATGCCTCACTTAACAGTTGCTCAAAATATTTTTATTGGGAGGGAGCCTCTTAAAAAGGGTGGTAGCATAGATGACAAGAAAATGAGTGAAGATGCGGCTGCTATTCTTAGCCAACTTCATGTAGATATTGATCCTGATGTTCCCGTTTATATGCTTCCTCTTTCTAAGAGGCAAATGGTCGAAATAGCTAAAGCTTTATCTTACCAAGCAGAAGTATTCATCATGGATGAACCTACTTCATCCTTAACGGAGTCAGAGATTGAGGAGTTATTTAAAGTTATTCATCGGCTTCGAGACCGCGGAGTGGGTATTATTTATATTTCACACCGACTTGAGGAACTAAAATACATTGCAGATCGAGTAACCGTGTTGCGAGACGGACGATATGTAAGCACTGATGAGTATCAATCAGTTACGATTGATGAAATTGTACGGAAAATGGTAGGAAGACCTTTGGAAGAGAAATTTCCTCCAAGAACTTCGACTCCCACCAATAAAAAAATATTAGAGGTCCGAAATATAACCAGGGTGGGAGTGCTGCATGATATCTCTTTTGATCTTTATCAAGGCGAGATTTTGGGTATAGCAGGCCTCGTAGGGGCGGGAAGAACTGAGTTAGCCCGGGCAATTTTTGGAGCAGATCCAAAAGATGAAGGTGAAATTTTCCTTTTTGGAGAAAAAGTTAACATCTTTTCACCAACTGATGCTATTCGGGCTGGAATTGGTTATCTTCCAGAAGATAGGAAATTAGCTGGCTTGGCACTTGAAATGCTGCTTACTGAAAATATTACTTTAGCTAATACCGAGGAAGTATCTAACAGTTTAGGAATAATTTCGAACAAAAAAGAAAAGCAAGTGGCTGAGCAATACGTAAAGGAACTTGATATCCGTACCCCCAGTGTTTTTCAGGTGGTGAAAAATCTTAGTGGTGGCAATCAGCAAAAAACGGTTTTAGCAAAGTGGCTATTTCGTAAAGCTAAAGTGTTGATTTTTGATGAACCCACTAGAGGAATTGATGTTGGAGCAAAATATGCCATTCATAAGCTTATTGATAGCCTGGCTAAAAATGGAGTAGGAATTATTATGATTTCTTCTGAGCTTCCGGAGATTTTAGGTATGACTGACCGAATTTTAGTTCTTCATGAGGGAAGATTGGTTGGAATTCTTCAAACCAAAGAAACTAATCAGGAAGAGATTCTAAACTATGCTACTGGTTTGACTTCTAATGCTTCTAAAAAAACAGGAGTAACGTTATAAAGGAGGGTTAAGCTATGGCTGAGGCAATTTCACAAGCGGAAAAAGTAAAATATATGATGCAGAAATTTATACCAGTTGCTGCACTTATAGCCTTGTTTTTTGCTTTTTCTTTAGTTACTGATAAATTTTTTACTATTCAAAACATCCTTACAATTGCTCTCCAAACTAGTACCCTAGCTTTTATGGGTATAGGGGTAACTTATGCCATTATCACCGGAGGTATAGATTTAAGCATTGGTTCGGTAGTTGCTCTGAGCGGAGTGGTGGCTGGTTTGGCAGTACGAGTTGGGATACCAGTGTTGATTGGTTTTTTGCTTGCCCTACTAGCTGGCATAGCTTGTGGAGCGGTCAATGGTGTTATGGTTACAAAATTACACTTACCACCTTTTATTGCTACTTTAGGTATGATGCAAATAGCTCGAGGTATCGCTCTATATGTAACTGGAGCTCGAGCGATAGCCGGTTTACCAGATGAATTTGGAATATTAGGTAACGGTGCCCTATTTAGGACTACTACTACATTACCTAATGGTCGAGTAGTAACCCAATTCCCTGGTATTCCATATCCAGTAATTATTATGATCATAGTTGCTGTCGTTTTCGATTTTGTGCTCAAGCACACTCGTTTGGGACGTTTTACCTATGCAGTGGGTTCTAACCAAGAAGCTGCTCGTCTCTCGGGTTTAAATGTAAATAAAGTAAAAGTTATTGCCTATACTATATCAGGAGGGTTAGCTGGTTTAACGGGGATTGTAACTATGTCTCGCATTGTAACTGCTCAACCTAATGCTGGGGTAGCATACGAGTTAGATGCTATAGCTACCGCGGTTATTGGGGGTACCAGTCTTATGGGAGGTTCAGGCACTATCTCTGGTACCATGATCGGAGCTTTTATTATTGGAGTTTTACGTAACGGACTAAATATGCAAGGAGTATCTTACTTTATCCAACAGGTAATTATTGGTTTAGTTATTATTGCTGCGGTGGCTGTAGATCAACTCCGAAAACGAGAAGCATAACATCAGGAGGGTAGGGTATAAAGGGACTAAAAACCCTTTATATACACAAAAAGAAATAATATAAAAGGAGGAAGGTTTATGATGAAGGGTTTTAAGTTATCTTTAATGATGTTTTGTGTCAGCTTGCTGTTGCTTTCGATCCCGGTTTTTGCTCAGGAAACAGTTAGTGGCGAAATTGCAGTTATAGTAAAGGAGGCAACTTCAAGTTTTTGGCAAAACGTAGCAGTAGGTGCATCAGATGCAGAAAAAGAATTAATTGCTCAAGGGGAACAGATCAAGGTTTCGTTCCTTGGTCCAGCTGCTGAAACAAAAATTGAAGAACAAGTTAATTTGGTAGAAAATGCTATCAACCGAAATGTATTGGCTATTGTTTTAGCTCCTTCAAGCCCTGATGCACTTGTTCCTGCGGTAAAAAAGGCTAACGAAGCTGGTATACCAGTAGTAATTATTGATTCACTTTTGAACTACGAAGAAGGTTACGTTTCCTTCTTAGCCACTGATAACCGAGCCGCTGGAATTCTTTGTGCAGAAGAACTAATTAAACGAGCAGGGACCGAAGGTAAGGTAGCAGTTATGTCTTATGTACCGGGAGTTGGCAGTGAAATTGGTCGAGTAGGTGGTTTTATCGATACTATTAAAGAAAAGACTAATATGGAAATAGTCGGACCCTTCTATTCCCAATCTGATATGGTAACTGCTCTTAACCAAACTACTGATGTATTAGCATCTAATCCTGACCTTACTGCTATTTTTGGTGCAAATGAACCTACCGCAATTGGTATGGGGCGAGCAATTGAGCAAGCTGGTTTGGCTGGTCAAATTGTGGCTATCGGATTTGATGGCAATAAAGATCTGCAAGAGATGGTGAGAAAAGGGACTCTTCAAGGCATTGCAGTACAAAACCCTTATAGCATGGGTTATGATGGAGTGAAAATTGCTTTAGCTGCCGCCAAAGGTGAAGAAGTACCTAAGTATGTAAACACGGGAGTTGTTTTTGTAACTAAAGATAATATTGACTCAGAAGAAGCTCAGCGTGTACTGTATTAGCTAATAAAGTAGCAGAATTTGGTTTGCCCGGAATTGAAAGTTAATTCCGGGCAAACCAGCTTTTTTACGAAGTTAAGAAAAGAGAGATGGTAGAAAAAGACAGAGAATAATAGTAATTTTAATTAATTTAGGACTATAGAGAGGTAGATTATAAAATGACTTCTATGAGGTCAGAAATAAAGGTAAATATCTTAGGAATTCTCTATATACTTCTCTCTTAAGTATTGCTTTGGCTTTTTTTTCTGTAGGACTCTATGAGTTTACTCAGGAATTTACTATAGATTGGCAAGGGATGTGCGATAGAAGAGGTTGCAATTATTTAAAAGTAGGAATCTTCTCAGCACATTGGGATTTTAGCGAGATAATAGTTAACACAAAAAATAAAATTCATTAGAAAGTTATGATGGTATTTGGAAAAGGGAGGTAAATATTTTTTGAATTCGAGAGAAAGAGTAATTTCTGCTTTAAATCATCACCAACCGGATAAGATTCCAATTGACTTTGGTGGTCATCAGTCGTCTGGCATTATGGTTCAAGCTTACCGAGACTTGAGGCGAGCTATCGGCTTACCAGATAGCCCCCTCTATATTTGGGATTTTATTCAACAGTTGGCTATGGTGGAAAAAGATGTATTGGACTTTTTTGGAGTAGATGTGGTTAACTTAGGTCATATTTTTTTACAAAATGAATCGTATTGGAAAGATTGGCAACTTCCTGATGGTACCCCTTGTAAAATCCCTGCTTATATTCCAGTAGAAAAAACTCCGGAGGGATGGGTAGTTAAGGGAGATGAAGGACAACCCATCTGCATTCAAAAACCAGGTTGCCTTTATTTTGAACAATGTTATTTCCCTTTGCTGGACAATCCCGACCAAAACTTTGACCAGCTCGAGTATTATTTAAGACAGATTATGTGGTTTCGACTGGGCTCCCCTCCAGCTCCAGCCGGATTTGATGCCGAAGGACGAGAGGTTTATCGAAAGAGCGCCCGAGAACTTCGCTCTCAAACCGACCGAGCCATCTATGCTACCTTTGGTGGTAACTTATTAGAGGCCGCTGAGTTTGCCTTTCGGATGGATAACTTTCTGATGGAAATCGCTCTTAACCCCAAACGGGTTCATAACTTTTTGGATAAACTTTTAGACCGACACTTGGACAACTTGAGTAAATTTTTAGATGCAGTGGGACCTTACGTAGATATAATCGGTTTTGGAGATGATTTAGGAACGCAAAATGGCCCCCAAATTTCTCCTCAGATGTATAGAGAGTTTTTTAAACCCCGTCATGCAGCTATGTGGAGCTTGGTAAAAACAAAATATCCTCAGCTTAAAGTAGCTCTCCATTGTTGCGGGAGTATATATCGTCTCTTACCTGACTTAATTGAGGCAGGTCTTGATATTATCCAACCGGTGCAAATCACTGCTCGAGAGATGGAGCCCCAACGCCTTAAGGAAGAATTCGGCAAAGATATAGTTTTCTGGGGAGGAGGTTGTAATACTCAGGCTATTCTTCCCTTCGGAACTCCCGAAGAGGTAAGAGAAGATGTGAGAAAAAATCTCTCAGTTTTTGCTCCAGGGGGAGGTTATGTGTTCCAACAAGTACACAATATTATGGCTGGTGTTCCTCCAGAAAATATTATTGCCATGTTCGACGAAGTCAGTAAGTTCCAATATTGAATTTTGGTGGATAACTTAAATCTAAAGAATATATCTAAATAAGTATGAAATAATACACATTATAGCAACCGATTTCATAAACTTCGAACTAAATTAAGCAATAATATTAAAATTCGTTATTTATGACCATTGATATATAATCATTGTAGTAATTTAACTTATCAGCAATCGATTGCTTGACAAGAATCAATTATTAGTAGTAAGCTTAGAGTCAGATAATTTCATTATTTAAAAGTAAGGAGGTGATAAAAACAAAAAGTAAGTTTTATTCTAGGCATATTCTTTAGATTTAAGAAAAGCTTCCACTAAATTCTAGTGGAGAATAGGGAGGTAAATCATAATGAAAGTAATCCGGTTAATGGGGTTAGTGTGTTTACTGTCAGTGTTAGTTATTGGTTGGGCTGGGGCACAAGAGTTACAGTTAGGCAGATTTGATGGAGTTACTATTAAGGTTTGTATGATTGGTGGTGGGGATTATGAAAAAATTTATGAGGAGTTCTTTCCCAAGTTTGAAGAATTAACTGGAGCAAAGGTAGAAATTGTCTACAAGGGAAATGGCTTCGACATTGATAAGAAAATGAAAATTGATTTTGCTGCTGGTACAGTAGATTATGACTTATGTTGGGACCATACTAGTTTCTTTAGTCAATATATTAACTTTCTAGAACCATTAGAATCTTACTTTACCGAGGATGAATTGGCTGACTTTTCCCCTCGTATTATGCAATTTGCCTGGAAAGACGGGCATCTCTGGTTTATACCTCGACATGCAGATATTAGTGCTCTTCATTATCGAACTGACCTTTTCAACGATCCTGAATTACAGAAAAAGTTTAAAGAACAATATGGTTATGATTTAAGGCCTCCTGAAACCTGGGATGAATTTAAAGATATGGCACTCTTTTTGAATAACCCTCCCGAAATTTATGGTACTCAATTTGCTGGGAAAGAAGAAGCGCTTTCAGGTAGATTCTGGGATATCCTAATGTCTCACGGTGGTAAAATTATTGACGAAAATTATCGGCCAGCTTTCAACAGCCCTGAAGGAATTAAAGTAGCTACTATGATGAGAGACTTATACCAAGCGGGAGCAATGCCTCCGGGGATGGTTAACTTTCTCTGGGATGATGTGGCAGCAAATTTCGCCAATGGAACCATTGCTATGTATACTGAGTGGTATGGTTGGTATTCCTATTTTCAGAATCCAGAAAGCTCTAAAGTAGCAGGAAAATTTGATCTTATTCGTCAACCCAAAGGCGACGCAGGAATACACGGTGGTTGGGGTGGAGCCCACGCTTTCTCTATAACCAAAGCAAGTAAAAACAAAGAAGCAGCAGTAGCTTTGCTTAAATATATCACTAGTTATGAACCTCAGCTTTTTGAAGGTAAAATAGGTTATATTCCAGTTAGAAATTCAGTGTTTGAAACTCTCATAAAAGAGGCAGAAGGATCCTCTGACCCCTTGGCCAAAAAGAGAATTGAGCTCATGCAGCTCCAGATTAATGAAGATTTTACTCCTCCTCCTATTGTTCCAGAATGGATCCCTATTTCTAATGCTCTCTACCCTCGATTACAAGCCATAATGTTAGGAGATATGACAGTAGAAGAGGGTTTAAATGCTGCAGCCAAAGAAGTAGAAGAGATAATGAGAGATGCTGGTTATTATGATTAATTAATGATTTTATGACCTACAGTTAAAGTAAAGCAGAGAGAAAACTAGTTTTCTCTCTGCTTTAAAACATTTTTTCTCTAATGAATAGGACAGCAGTTTCCTGAGGTGAGAGTGGAGCCTTCGGAAAAACGAAATAGGAAATGGGAGGAGCGGATTCTAAACAAAGATGTTAAAAATAAAAAATTTATTTAAAAAAAGATTTTTTGACCGGAATTTGGCCTGGTTTATGGTTCTTCCCTCTCTAATCGTGGTTATTGTCATTATTGTTTTACCTATGGTTTATTCTTTTTATCTAAGCCTCACTAATTTTGACTTGCTACGTCCAGATCGAGTACGATTTGTGGGGTTAAACAATTATATTAAATTACTCCAAGACTCTATCTTTTGGCGGGCTTTTTTGAATACTGTAGTTTTTATGACTGTAGCGGTTAATGTGGAGTTTATTTTAGGTCTTTTTTTAGCTCAGCTAATTTCTCGAGTTAACCGGGGGCAAAGTATTATTAGAACTGCCATTATGGCTCCTATGATGTTTGCCCCAGTTTTAGTTGGTTTTCAATTTAAGTGGTTTTTTAATGACCAAGTAGGTTTGGTAAACAATCTTCTTTACCTTTTTACTGGCGAGTTTCATATTATTCCTTGGCTGGTCAACTATCCTTCAAATCTCATAGCTATCCTAATTGCTGAAATATGGATGAGTACACCTTTTATGGTCATTATATTTTTGGCTGGATTAGCAAGCCTTCCTATTGAGCCTTTCGAAGCTGCCTCGGTAGATGGTGCTTCTGGATGGCAACAATTTCGTTATATCACTTTCCCCTTAATTAGTCCTTTCATTTATATTGCCATGGTAATTAGGTCGCTGGATTTAGGGAGGGCTTATGATTTAGTGCGAATTATGACCGGAGGTGGCCCGGCTAACCGTTCCGAAATGATTTGGACCTATACCTATCGATTGGCTATCACCAATAATAAATTTGGCTTAGGAACAGCTATGTCTTTTATAACCGTGATTGTTTCTTTTGCCTTTGTAATTTATCTTTTCCGGCAATTATCTCGTAGTAGACAGGAGGTCTATTGAGATGAAGGAAAGAGATATACCTCGGATATCTAAAAGAAAAAGAAAAAGGAAAATAAAACAAGAACTACATAATATTTTAGTTTACATCTTAGTTTTAATTTTTTTTCTGCCGGTTATATGGATTGTCTTAACTTCTATGAGGCCAGAAATAGAGGTAAATGCTCGACCCCCAGTTTGGTTACCACGTTCCTTAACCTTTGATTCTTTTTCAGCTCTTTTTGGGACAGGGCATACAGAAAAGTCAGTTCCTTTTTATGACTACCTTAGGAATTCTTTGTATGCTTCCCTCTTAAGTACTGCTTTAGCTTTGATTATAGGAACTTTAGCGGGATATAGTTTTTCCCGTTTCCGTTTCCGAGGGTCTAGTACTGCTTTTATCGGTATGATGTTGGCTCGTTCTATTCCTGGAATTTCTATAAGTTTGCCTTTGTTTATTATCTTTGCCCGAATGGGTCTTCTGGATAAAAAAGTAGGATTAGCTTTGGTATATACAGCTATGAATATCCCTTTTACTACCTGGTTAATGCAAGGTTTTTTTAAAGATATACCGGAAACTCTGGACGAAGCAGCTCAAATTGATGGCTGTTCTCGCTGGCAAGCTTTTGTGAAGATTGATTTACCATTAACCCTTCCTGGCTTGGCAGCTAGTGGTATTTTTGCTTTCTTAACTGCTTGGAATGAATTTCAAATTTCCAGTGTCATTACTCGTACCCCAGCTTCTAAAACTTTTCCTGTAGGACTTTACGATTTTACTCAGGAATTTACTATAGATTGGCGAGGGATGTGCGCTATGTCGGTGGTAATGCTCATTCCTGCTGTGGTTTTTGTTTTGCTTACCCAAAGACAATTAATTCGAGGACTTACTTTTGGTGCTTTTAAATAAGGGGATGAGATTTTGAGAAAAGAAACTATGATTTCTCGAGAAAGAGTTTTAAAAACCATTGAGCACCAGGAACCAGACAGAGTTCCCCTCGATATTTCGGCGGTCGACGAAGTTATGGATGCTTTGATCGATTATTATGATATTCAGGTAGAGGAGGAAGAAGAAAGTAAACTATATATGGGAGCAGATGGTAATATTTTTGAGCGAAAAAGAAACAAGGCTCAACTTCTATTGCTAGAAAAATTACATATAGATTTTCGTTGGGCTTGGGCTCCTTATATTGGGCCAGAACTCCAGATTTATCCTGATGGTTCCCGTGATGGTCTTTTTGGTATCAAGAGGGGAGGGTTATTTTTTGGTTATGCTTTAGAACATCCATTGAGAGAAGCAAAAACTATAGAAGATATTGAAGCTTATCCGTGGGGAAAATATACTAACTTAGACCACTATGATTATGACCACTATGCTGAGGAATGTCGTCAATTTAATGAGGAGGGTTACGCAGTATACGGCGGTCCCTGGGCTCCTATATCCTTTTGGGCTATGGACTTAATGGGCATGGACAACTTTATGATCTCCCTTTATGATTGTCCAGAAGTTGCTTCTACATTAGTGAATAAAACATCTGATTTCTTTTATCAACAAGCTAAAATTATGTTTGAAAAAGGTAAAGGAATGACCGATATCTTCTTCATGGGCGATGACTATGGGGTGCAAAACGGTCTCATGTTCAGCAAGCAAATCTGGCGGAAATTTTTTGCTCCTCATCTCGAAAGACTCTGGAAACTGGCTAAATCTTATAATTTTAAGATACAACTTCACTCTTGTGGCTCAGTAAAAGAATTAATACCTGACTTTATAAAAAGGGGGTTAGATGTACTGGATCCTATCCAAGTAGGCGCTCGCGGAATGGTGCCAGAAGAATTAAAAAAAGAGTTTGGAAGAGAAATAGCTTTCCATGGTTCAATGGATACTCAAAAAACTCTTCCTTTTGTAAATCCAGAAGAAGTAAAAAGTGAAGTATTTCACCGGTTTAAGACTATGTCTTTAGGGGGAGGATTTATTCTTTCTCCTAGCCAGCATCTCTTAACCGAGATTCCTCTGAAAAACATTGCTACTATGTATGAAACCGCCTATGAATATGGGTGGTATCCCGATGTTTACAAGCTATAGCTATCGTATGCTTGGTTTTGCTGAATAAAACAGGAAGGAGGGAGAACAATGATTTCTGGATTTAATGGGAAATTGTTGAGAGTTAATCTTTCTATTGGAGAAGTTAAAAACGAAGCTATTCCAGATGATATTCTAAAGAAATATTTAGGAGGAGCAGGATTAGCTCTTCACTTCCTTTTAAAGGAATTGGATATAGGAGTAGACCCTTTAGGTGAGAAAAATAAGTTAATTTTTTCTTTAGGGCCAGGTGCGGGAGTAAAAACCCCAGGAATGGACATGCATATGGTGTTATCCAAGTCTCCTCTCACTGGGGGAGTTGGGGAATCACAAGCCTCTGGTTGGTGGGGACCGCGTCTAAAGAAAGCGGGTTGGGATATGGTAATAATAGAAGGAAGGGCAGCTTATCCTTCTTTATTAGTTATAGATAATGACCGGGTAGAGCTAAAAAGGGCAGAAAATCTATGGGGTAAAGATACCTACACTGTTCAGAATATTTTAGAAAAAGAGCTGGGTCAAGACTTTAGTATTGCTCAGATTGGACCAGCAGGAGAAAACTTAGTGCGATTTGCTTCTATTGTTTGTGACCTTATATTTGTTAATAACCGTATGGGTATGGGAGCGGTAATGGGGTCTAAAAATTTGAAAGCAATAGCAGTGAGAGGAACTAAAGATGTTCCGGTAGCAAATGAAAAAAAACTAGAAAAAATATATCATTATTTTGAAAATAACTTTTTGACTAACCCTCTCAACTTTTTAACTACTCAAGAAGGCATTGCTTCTGCTGTTCCTTCCTCTAATCAGGATGGCCTTTTTTCGGTTCGTAATGCTCAAACCAGCTTTCTGCCTAGAGGGGAAATATATAGTGTGGGAAGTTTTTTAGGAGGAGGGAGCTTAGAATCAGTTCCTTGCTTCTCTTGTCCTGCTCAGTGCAAGAAAAAAGTGCTAGATAATAGCAAAATAGAAGGGCACTACGGAGCTCCTTCTATGGAGAGCATAGTGGATTTCGGTTTTACTTTGGATTTAGTAGACCCAGACTTTATTTTTCAGCTTCATGAATATTCCCGGAAGTATGGTTTTGATACTACTTCTTTAGGGGTAACCCTTGGTTTTGTAGCTGAGTGCTTTGAGAAAGGTTTAATTTCTAAGGAGGACACAAAAGGGGTAGAAATTAACTTTGGTAAAAAGGAAGGGATTCTATCCCTTTTAGAAGACATGGTAAAAGAGGAAGGCTGGGGTAAGGAAATAGGGAGGGGAGTAAAATATCTAAGTAGTATTTTAGGAGAGGAAACTCTTCCTTTTGCTTTGGAAGTTAAGGGAAAAGAAATACCTCTGCATGAGCCGAGGGTAAAACAAATGCTGGGGCTGGGCTATGCTGTATCTCCTTCGGGTCCTGATACTTTTGTGGTAGAACACGATACCGATTTTGACGAAAGTGCTCCCCAGCTTTTCCTAAATAATATCCAAGCCTTAGGGCTTTTAGAAAGATTGCCCGCTCCTTCTCTGGAAGCCAAAAAAGTGCGAATGTTCTATTACCTTAATCAGGTTTTTAGTTTTATGGACGCTTTAGGGCTTTGCATATTTGCTTTTGCCCCCTGCCGATTTTTGCCTTTTTCTTTGATTTCTCCCTTAATCCAGGCTATAACCGGAGAGGAGATGAGCCTTTTCCGGTTGATGAAAATAGGAGAAACCAGAATACAAATGGAACGTTTGTTTAATCTTCGAGAAGGAATAGGGAAAAAAGAGGATTGGTTACCAGAAAGATTTTTTGAACCTATAGAAAGTGGTCCTCGCCGGGGTTTACGTATTAATCCTCGAGACTTAAAAGAGGCTATAGAGCTTTTTTATTCTTTAGCGGGATGGAATATAAATGATGGATTTCCCAAGAAGGGGAAATTAGAAGAGTTGGCTCTTAGCGAATATTTGTAAAGGAGTGAAGAAAGTGGAAAAGGTAGAGAAAAAAGTGGAACGAGTGATAACTACCCTCCGAGATAGAAAAGAGGCAGATCGAGTGCCTTTGGGTGATTTTTACTGGACCGAATTCTTGAATAAATGGCGAGAGAAATTTAACCTCCCTTCTGGCACTGATATTTATGAATATTATGATTTAGACGTAAAAGTTATCTCTCCTAATATGGATCCCAAAGTGGAGAGTTGCCAAATTGTTGAAGAAACTCCGGAATACGTAGTTTTTAAAAGTGGTTTTGGGTGCACTGTAAAAAAGTTATTTGCTGCTCCAATGCCTATGTTTTTAGATTTTGAATTGAAAAGTGCTGATGAATTTGCCCAATTTACTTTTGATGACCCTCGAGATGACCGCCGCTACTTTGAGAAACGCTGTGACATCATTAATTGCGGAGATAGTTTTGGAACCATAGAAAGTTATGCTGAAGCCATAGAGAATAATAAAAATAAATTTTGCATTTTTGGCTCCATATGTGAGCCTCATGAGACTATGTGGCGTATCCGAGGAACCGAAGGGTTACTACTTGATTTAGCCCTCTATCCTGATAAAGTGAAAGAATTTGCCGTGAGATGCACTGACTTCATGTTAGGAATTGCTGAACGCCAAATTGAACTGGCTAAGCCTGTGGGAATGGTCATCTGGGGAGACGTAGCTTATGATAAAGGGATGTTTTTTTCTCCTCGCCTGTGGCAGGATATTTACTTTCCCTGTGTAAAGAGAATTTGTGATTTTCTACATGAAAAAGGTTTGATAATTGCTTATCATGGATGTGGCAGAAGCTTAGAAATAATGGAAAATTTGATAGAGGCAGGAATAGATGTTTATAACCCATTAGAAGCTAAAGCCGGCATGGACCCAGTAGAACTGAAGAAAAAGTTTGGCGATCATCTTTCTTTTTGGGGTGGAATTGACACTCGTCTCCTGGGTTATGGAACTTGGGAAGAAATAGAAAAGGAAACTCTTTATAAGTTGCAAGCTGCTCAAGGAGGAGGGTATATGCCCGCTTCAGACCACTCAGTAGCCAGCAATGTTGACCCTTTGATTTATGATAGATTAATAAACTTGCTGAAAGAAAAAGGAAGGTACCCTTTACCTATATAAAAAGCAAAAATAACACTTACGGTGTAGAATTAAAATTAAAAGGTAATATGGAAAAATTGCTGAAAATTAAAAAGTTCCTCAGCAATTCTACTAGGAGGTAGAATGGCTACTATATACGATATAGCTAAACGGGCTGGAGTATCACCAGCTACAGTATCAAGAGCTTTAAATCAGAAAAGTCAAGTAAAAGACGAAACTAGGAAGAAAATTTTGGAAATAGCTGAAGAACTCAACTATTCTCCCAACTACTTGGCGCGGAGCTTAAAAAAGAAGAAAACCTTCACCATTGCTCTTATTATCTCTGATGTGACTAATCCTTTTTTTACCACTTTAGCTCGAGGAGTGGAAGACAAAGCTTCTAGCCAAGGATTTAATACTATCTTTTGTAATACTGATGAAAATCCGACTAAAGAGAAAGAATATATAGATTTAATGTTAAAAAGAAGAGTAGATGGGTTGGTAGTAGCCAGCTGCAGCAATGGAGATACTTTACGAGATTTGAGAGAAAAGGAAGTCCCGGTGGTCTTAGTAGATAGAAAAATAGAAGGATTTGGCGGAGATTCAGTAGTGGGAGATAGCGAAGAAGGGGCTTATGAGTTAACCCGGCATTTAATAGAGACTCATAATTTTAGAGAGATAGCAATGATTACTGGTCCCATTATCGTCTCTACCAGTAAAGATAGAGTAGCTGGATATCAAAGAGCTCTACAAGAAGCAGGAATCACAGTAAAACCAGAATGGATCATGGTTGGCTCTTACAAGGAAGATTTTGGTTATCAAATAGCTACTCGCTTTTTCAGCGAGAAAAAAAAATTACCCCAAGCTGTGTTTGCCGGCAACAATTTTATAGCCATAGGTATTGTTAGAGCAGCAAGAGAGAGAGGGATTAGAATTCCTGAAGATTTAGCTTTAGTTACCTTTGATGATTTAGAAACTGCTTCTCTCCTTTACCCCTTTTTAACTGTAGCCAAACAGCCTGCTTACACTATGGGAAGTTTAGCCACCCAATTTCTTTTAGAAAGAATTGAAAAAAAGTGGATTCGGGAAAAAAGAGAGGTAGTCTTAAAAGTAGAGATTATCACTCGTCATTCTTGCGGATGTAAAGGGAGTGAAAATAATGACTTCTAAAGAGAGAATGATTTTGGCTTTAAACAAGGAAAGGCCTGATCGTTTACCGGTTACCGTTCATCAGTGGCAAAAATATCATCTGGATACTTATATGGGAGGGATAAGCGCTTTAGAAGCTTTTGAGGAAACAGGAATGGATGCTGCTATACAATACTTTATGGATATAGGACAATTCTCCCAACTTTCCCTTGAAGATTTAGAAAAAAATATTTTATCTACTCCAGAGTGGCAAGAAGAAATAAAAGTTATTAAAGCAGACCCGGATGATTTTTTGCTCTACCATACTGTTCATACTCCTTTGGGTAATCTTAACTATAAAAGAGCAGGAAATCTTAAAACTACTTGGATTACCGAGTATATGATAAAAAAAGAAGAAGACCTTGATTTAATTAAATATATGCCGGTCCCTTCGCTAAATCCTCAACCAGTGAACCGGCTTTACGATGAAATTGGAGACCGGGGAATATTGAGAGGATTCGTCTGGGGTGATCAAGCAGGATGCTGGCAACATGCTGCTTGTTTAATGGATATTAATGAATTAATCCTCAAATGTTTTGATAACCCCAGCTGGGTGCATGAACTATTACAAATTTTACTGGAGAAAAAGCTGCAATTTATTGAAACTATGAAAGGAGCTAAATTTGATCTGGTAGAAACCGGTGGAGGTTCAGCTTCTTCTACCCTAATTTCTCCTCAAATTCATGAAGAATTTTGTCTTCCCTATGACCGTAAAATTCACGATGCTCTACATTCTCTGGGTTTTAAAGTTACTTATCACACTTGTGGAGGAACAAAAGGAATTGAAGAATTAATTGTGGCTAATGGTACAGATGCTTCAGAGACTTTAGCTCCCAAAAGTATTGGGGGGAATCAAGAGCCCTGGAAATTCAAAGCTAAAATTGGTAATAGGTTAGCTCTAATCGGGGGAATAGATCAATTTAATGTTTTGACTCGAGGTACAGAAAAGGAAATTCGTTCTATGGTACGTACACTTTTTGAGCAAGTGGGATATGAAGGAGGATATATTCTTTCCTGTGCTGATCACTTTTTTGACGCCCCTCTGGAGAATTTGAAAATCTATGCTCAAGCAGCCAAAGAGTGTGTCTACTAAAAAGTTAGTATTGATAGTTATGCTTTTCCTCTTTGTGGGAGTAGAGATAGCCCAAGGAGAAGAATTATTTTCTTATTCCTCTATAATGCATGAACTACGCAATCTCTGGAAAGAGGGGAGAGAAGATATCACTTATCTTTTAATTGAAGATACTCCTCTTTTCTTAGATCATCGTGAGCTTACTGGTGAAATAAGAAAAATAGTAGAGGACAGAGAATATCCTTTTTATCTTCGAAAATCAGCTCTCTCCTTTCTTTCTCGACAAATGGAGGGGAAAGAACGAGGAGAGTACTTAATTTCTCTATTTCAGAGAGAGCCAAGTGCAGCCATACGAGTAGAAATAATCCGCCTTTTAGGAGAGACAGATGACTGGATTCCTTTTCTCTTTTCCGTTTTACAGGAGGGAAATTCAGGTAACAAAAAAGAAGAGGTAATTATCCAATGGGAAGCATTACGAGCTTTAGCCCATTGGAAGGTAAGGGAATCTTTGCCCTTCTTTTTTCGCTTGGTAGAGAAAGAGGATTTTCCTCCCGAATTAAAAGAGGAAGCGGATGAATTGTTTTCTTTTTATGATTTTTCTGTTTCTCCTTATTTATTTGCTATGATAAACTCGGAGAATTCTTTTTTTCGAGAAACAGCTCTTTTTGCTCTATGGCAAAGAGGAGATAAGAATATTATAAGCTATGCTCGCAAAATGTCTAATGACCAGGATAAAAGAGTTAGTACGCTCTCTCAAGCTATTCTCTGGGGGGAAGGAGAAATTCCCCATCTTGTTTTACAAGGAGAGGACTTGGATTCTCGCTTGATAAGAGTTTTAGCCCAATATGAAAGGGGAGTGAATCTTCTAATCGAGGTAGGAGAGAAAGACCCTATGTTGGAAGAACAAATTTTTGAATCTTTGGGTAAAATTGAAGATATTGCGTTTACTTCTCTTCTTAAAGAGAAACTTAAAGAAAGAGGGTGGAAACCTCTTTCTCTTTTACGTTTTCTTCCCCGAGAAAAAAGAGTTGAAATTATTTTTTCTTTGTTAGCATCTTCTGGAGAAGAGCTTTATCTCCAGGAAGAAGAGATTCCTCCACTCAGTAAAGAAGATTTAAGAAGTAATTTGTATTTGATTCGGGAGACACTTCTCTCTGGTAGCGAAGGAGCCCAATTATTTATTTTAAGGAAATTGCCTATCTTAGGAGAGGAAGCTCTGCCTCTTCTTGAGATAGGCATGAAAGAAGCTTCTGTTGCCCTTCAGCGAGAAGTAGTTAAGGCTTTAGAAGAAATAGAAGCTCCTGCTACCATCTATTTTCTGGAGAGATTAGCTTTTTCCTCTTATGAAGAGATAAAAATTAGAGCTCGATTGGCTCTGGCAAAAAAATACCTTTCTCAGGGATATAGTTGGTAATTCTTGGTTTGGATCTGAAAATTTACTTTCTGGGAGTCGATTTTATAGTCGTTGGACTCAGGAATTTTTCAAAGAGGGTAGGGAGCGAAAATGGCTCTATGAAGCCTTGGTGCGCCCGGCGGGATTCGAACCCTCAGCCTGCGGTTTAGGAGACCGCCGCTCTATCCTTTGAGCTACGGGCGCACATCAATACTTACGAAGCTATTTTACTTTTCCTCTTTTTTTCTGTCAAATAAGGAGTTCCTGGCCAATTCTTTCCCCGATTTCTTCTAAAGAAGGCACATTGGGAAACCAATCTCTGTTGGTAAGGTCCATAGCTATTCGCTCGTATACCCAACTTATTAATTGCAAAAGCGAAGAGGGTAGAGGTGGAGGACTGGTTTTAACTAAACCTCTCCAACCTACTGGATTCTGAAGTTTAGCTTTTTGAACCTCTTCATACCAGGGAGTTTTCCGATAAAATTCCCGGGCAATCTCTTTAGAAAGATGCATACCTCGGTAAGTAAAACGGCTCTCATCAGGAGTGCCTACCACATCTACTACTACTAAATTTCTATTTTTATCCAAAGCTAGCTCTATCTTTCCATCTTCATTCTTCAAATTAATTCTTTCCACCTCTTTGGTTATCAAATCATCTATAGCCAGGATTACCTGGCGAATTTTTTCTATTTCTTCTTTTTGTAATATTCCTGTTTCTTCTACTTCCCTCCAGCTTAAATAACGATCTTGTTCTTCTAATTTAGTAGATACATCTACAATAGGTGGCGATAGTCTCTCTTCTGGAGCAGGTATTTTACCCCAGCCATAATCTTCTAGTTTTACCTCTCCTTTTTCTAATCTTTTGCGTAAGCTCGAGCCTGCAGGTAAAGAATTACGATATATAAATTCAAAGGGAATCAAAAAATTCCCTTTTACTCCTTGATAGATATTATAATCATATTTTCCTTCAATTTCCGGGGGTTGGATAACTCTTACCAAAGAGATTATCATTTGGTTAGTGGGACTTTTTAAACCTGATAATCTCTTAACTTTACTCTCTTCCTCTACCCCTTGATAATGAGTTAGAAATCCGGCCTCTTCTAATCGTTCAAAAAAGTAGGCTCCTATTAAACATAGAGAAGCACCTTTCAGAGGAATATGATCGGGCATCTCTCCCCAATCGAAAACTGAATATCGATCGGAAAAAATAAACTTACCTCTTCCTGCTTCCTCCTCATGAGGAGAAGAAAGAACTATTAAGTCTTTCACGCTTCCCATATTATAGACTCCTCTCTTTTGAATACTAAATTGAATAGATTATAACATGCAACGAAATAGTTAACCGCAAAATGCATTACAATGACTATGAGGAGGCAATGCCCCCTCATAACCCCCAAAAGATAAAGGAAGAAGATAAGAAACTTAAAAAACAAAGACCACTGAGGAAGAAAGGCATTCCTCAGTGGGAGCACCCCTTTATAATCCCCCAAAAAAAGCAAAGAACGAAGAAAAGACATAAAAGACCACCGGAGAAACTATAGTATCCCTCAGTATATAGCGACTCTGAGTTTTTGACTTCTGATGTAATTTACTTTTTTAAACTTTCATTAGTTTAACCAGTTTTACGGGATACTTAAGATTGATAAAGATGAAGAAGAAACTTATAATACTGATAAATCAAGAGGAAAAGGAGGCCAAAGGTGAAATTTTTTATCGATACTGCCGATGTGGGAGAAATTAAAGAAGCTCTAAAATTGGGAATCTTAGATGGAGTGACTACTAATCCTACTTTAGTTTCTAAAACGGGAAGAGGCTTTAGGGAAGTAATTATGGAGATTTGTAGCTTAGTTCCTGGTCCAGTTTCTGCTGAGGTAGTGAGTTTAGAAGCCGAAGGAATGATAAAAGAGGGGAAAGAGTTATCCACTTGGGCGCCTAATATAGTGGTAAAAGTTCCTATAACTACAGAAGGGTTGAAGGCTATCAAAGTCCTTTCTCAAGAAGGGGTAAAAGTAAACACCACCTTAATTTTTAACCCTTTACAGGCCCTTATGGCGGCTAAAGCAGGAGCTACCTATGTCAGTCCCTTTGTGGGGAGATTAGATGACATATCGAGCGATGGCATGCACCTGGTAGCCGATATCTTACAGATTTTCCGCAATTACGATATTACCACTCAGGTAATTGTGGCTTCCATTCGCCACCCCATGCATGTAGTAGAAGCAGCCAAGCTGGGAGCTCACGTAGCCACCGTTCCTTTTTCTGTTATATCTAAGTTGATTAAACACCCTCTTACCGATATCGGGATTGAGCAATTTTTAGCTGATTGGGCAAAAGTTCCCGAAAAACCTTTTTAAGGAGACCTCCAAATGATAGATATACCTGAAAGAATAGCCAATTTACCTCGCTCGGGGATAAGAGAGTTAATGGAGATAGCTCTCCGCGACCCGGAAGTCATCCGTTTAGAGATGGGAGAGCCTCATTTTCCCACTCCTCATTATATATTAGAAAAGCTACAAGACTTTTACTGGCAGGGGGAGATTAAGTATACTCCTACTGTAGGAATACCCAGCTTGCGAGAAAAAATTGCCCATCATTTGAAAGAAGAAAAAGAATGGGAAGTGACACCAGAAGAAGTGATAATTCTTCCTGGTTCTTTATTTGGAACAGTAACGATTTTTTCCTCCCTCTTGGAGCTCCAAGATGAAGTTTTAGTACCAGATCCTGGTTTTACTAACCATTTTTATCAGGTGGAGCTGTGTGGAGGAAAAATGAAAAGATATCACCTGCAAGAAAAAAACGGCTTTTTACCTGATATAAAGGAGATAGAAAACCTGATTACCTCTCGCACTAAAATGATACTCATTAATTCTCCTTCCAACCCTTTAGGGGTGGTGTTTCCTAAGGAAACTCTTCGCCAATTAGCCCAATTAGCAGAAGAATATGGGCTTCTTCTTATTTCTGATGAAGCTTATGAAAAATATGTCTATGAGGGAGAACATCAAGGAATGTTTTCCTTTATAAATAAAGATAACTTGATAAGCATTTTTTCTTTTTCTAAAACTTATGCTTTGACCGGCTGGAGAGTAGGGTATATGATTGTTCCTCATTATTTAGTTAAACATTTAGCTAAAGTAGAAGAATATCTTATTGCCTGCACCTCTCATCTCTCCCAGAAAGCAGCAGAAATTGCCCTATATTTACCCAAGGAAGAAGTAAAAAAGATGGTAGATTATTACCGAGGTAACCGAGATAAAGCTATAGAGCTTTTAGAACAGGGAGGATTCCACTTCTTTAAGCCTCAGGGAGGATATTATCTGTGGATAAATATCCAGGAATTTGGTTTACCGTCTTTAGACTTCTGTAAAACCCTGGTAAAGGAAAGTAAAGTAGCTTTGTCTCCTGGCGATGCCTTTGGAGAAGAAGGAGAAGGATATGTCCGCCTCTCTATCTGCCGCAAAAGAGAAGAAGTAGAGGAGGGAGTAAAGAGATTAGTAGAGTTTAGGAAGGGAAGAAAATGAACAAGCCTTCTTTGATTCTTACTATGGGAGACCCATCCGGGGTGGGTCCAGAAATTGTAGTTAAAAGTATAATCAAATGGGACGTAGAAGCCATTCCTATAGTAGTAGGAGACCGGAAAATATTACAAAAGGCTGAAGAAATACAGGGAGTAAAGATACCCTGGAATGACTTTCCTTCTTCCCGAGGAGTGGGTCCTTTTCTTTGCGATCTGGATAATGTAGATCTGGCTTCCTTTTCCTGGGGTAAAATTTCTCCCTCTATGGGAAGAGCGAGTTATGAATACATAGAGAAAGCTATAGAGCTAATGAAAGAGGGAAGGGGAGAGGGAGTAGTTACTGCTCCTATAAATAAAGAAGCGATCCACAAGGCTGGTATCCCTTTTATTGGCCACACCGAAATTTTTCAAGAGCTCACTCACAGTAGCGAAGCTTTAACTATGTTTCAAGTAAAGAGCTTGCGAGTTTTTTTCTTTACCCGTCATCTTCCTTTAAAGGAAGCCATAGAGAAAATTAAAAAAGATAAGATTGCCGAATTTATACCCCGGATGCATTATTATCTTCAAAGGTTAGGCTTGGCTCATCCCCGGATAGCTGTGGCAGCCCTAAACCCTCACGGAGGAGAAGGGGGGCTTTTAGGAGAAGAGGAAAAAAGAGAAATTACTCCGGCTCTTTTGATGGTGCGAGATACAGGAATAGAAGCTTTGGGGCCCTATCCAGCAGATTCTATATTTTGGCGAGCTTTTCAAGGGGAATTTGATGCTGTTTTATCTCTTTATCACGACCAAGGGCACATCGCGACCAAGTGTTTAGATTTTTATAAAACGGTGAGTGTAACTTTAGGATTGCCCTTTATCCGCACTTCTCCCGACCATGGAACAGCTATGGATATTGCGGGAAAAGGAATAGCTAATGAAGAAAGTATGTTAGAAGCTTGCCGCCATGCTGCTCGATATGCTCTATATTATTAAATTGGAGTCAAGGGCATAGATGTTAGCCTTAAATTGGAAGAACCCCATTATCAATTGACAATATAAACTACAAGATTATGGGCTTTTTTAGGGGGGTGAGTTAAGTGGCATATTTTATGATTTCAGTCTCAAATAGGGTTAATTTGGACTTATGTGTTAAATATGCGCTTGCAGGTTTTACGAATAGTATAAATGGGCTATGGACATTTATGGAAATTGCAGAAGGGGATTTTGCTTCATTTTTATATGGTGCGAGAGTGTTTAATCTATATCAGATTATTGAAAAGAAAGCTTTCAAAAATGCTGAAAACTTGCCACCTTGGTCCTCAATTACCTTCAAAATGTCTGGTAGAACATACTATTTTCCTTACCGTCTTTTTCTTAAACCTATTAGACAACTAAGCGAACCTATGGTTAGACCTGAATTTGCTTATGTAGCTGAAAATTTATTGCTTAGAGGAGGATATAGAAAAACACATTTTCAGGCAGATCAGACAACACTCCATGCCGTTTCACAAATGGGCGAAGTATATACTGAAACTGTTAGCTATTTAGATCTTAAAAATAAAGAAGTTTTTATACCAAAATTTACTTGGGACAAAAATTCCCAAAATATACCTGAAGTATTTAAATTTCAAGAGTTAATACTTCAATCATTAATTCGTCACCATCTCTCAGACGCAAACAAATTGCAAAAATTTTTCGATGGTATGGGAATGAATGATTTAAATGGAAATGATTTTGAAATACTTGGCGAAAAAGCCTTACCTGAAGGGCATATAGATCTACTCATAAAAGATGCACAACCAATAGGTATATCAAGAAAAATTATTATCGAGGTTAAAACGGAAAATGCAAATGTTATCGATGTGGGGCAATTGAGAAGCTATATCGATGAAATCAAAAGTGAATGTAAAGCTGGCATTTTAATAGCCAAACATTTTACCAAGAAAGTTTTAGGTGAAGCAAAAAGCAATGGAATTGCTTGCTGTGTTTATTCGTTTAAAAATGTTAATAAGAGCTCTGAATATTCCTTTGAAGAACTCCTATCAAAATTGGAGTTAGTTTTTCAATAGAGAGAATATTGTAGCTGAAGAACACAAATACAACAATCATTAAGCATCTTCTCATAGTCGTCGGACTCAGGGGTTCAGGGGTTTGGAAGAGGGTAAAGAAACACAAAAGAGGTTTTATACACTCTTGGCGCGCCTGGAGGGAATTGAACCCCCAACCTACGGATTAGAAGTCCGTTGCTCTATCCTATTGAGCTACAGGCGCAACCTGCAAAAATTTTATAACCTTTTTTCCTTTCCGTCAACCTTTTGGTATTTACAAAATATCAAGAAACGTTTCCTTTAAGGTTCTGATTTTTTCTTCTGAATTTCCTGAGAAAAAGAGAGAAATCACCTTTCTTCCCCCTCTTTTGAGCGCTTCTCGATCTCCTGAAGCTTGGGCTTTTTTCAGTGTTCCAAAAGTAAAAGAAAAAGCTTCGGTTCCTGCCTCTTCGGGAACGGGTATATCTATGGAGGGTTCACTCACCAGTTGCAAGAACAGCCCTTTACCTCCATCTCCTTTATGCAATTGGCCAGTAGAATGCAAAAAGCGAGGTCCATAACCAAATGTTACCGCCTTTTTAGTTCTATCTCGGAGAAGAGAGACAAGCGAAATTAGCTCCTTTTCTATTAGAGGCTTGGTTGGAAGATAAGCATGAATAGAAATATAGCCCCCTGGCTCCACAAATTCCAAAAATTGTTCTAAAACCTCTTTTAGGGAGGAAGCGGAAAAATCACAAAACACATTGAATCCTTTTTCTACCAAGGTGGGTTTTTCCTCCTCGAGACTTCCTTCTTTGTATTTTCTCATCATTTCTTGAGTGAATTTTTTGGTAGATTCTACATTAGGCTGGTCAAAAGGATTTATCTTTAGCCAATAACCGGATAAAGCAGTAGCAAATTCCCAAATGAATATCTGTTCTCCCAGATCGTAGTTATTGGCAATAGGTATTTTAATCACTGGATGTCCAGCGTCTTTTAGTTCCTTAAGTAAATTGTTGAGAGAGTCATTTTTTCCTTCCTCTATATAAACGAACAAGCGGTCTTCTCCATAAACCTCCGGTTTACCAGGTTGTTTATCAATAACCGGCAATATTCCCTTTCCTTCTTTCCCTGTGCTTTCAGCAATCAATTGTTCTAACCAGTCACCAAAACTTTCCCATCTAGGGGAAGAGAAGAAAAAAGTTAGCTTATCTCTTCCTTTTTGGGCTAAAACTCCTAAAGCAGTTCCCAGAATAGCACCTTCATTATCTTCAAGAAGGGTAGAAGGTGAACATTTTTGGGAAGCAATGGCAGCTTTTTCAAGAAGAAGAGGTAAATCTATTCCTAAAAGGGCAGCGGGCACAAGACCAAAGAAAGAAAAGGCAGAATAACGACCTCCGATATCGGGAGGATTCAAAAATACTTCACGAAATCCATATCGTTCTCCTAACTGAACGAGAGGACTACCAGGGTCGGTTATGGCAATAAAACGTCTTCCTGTTTCTTTCCCGAGTCTTTCCTGTGCCAGATTATAGAAAAACTTGAAAAAGGAGAGAGTTTCCAAAGTATTGCCTGATTTAGTAGATACAATATAGAGAGTTTTGTCAGGGTCCAAAGACTGAGCATAGTAATTTACCATCTCAGGATCGGTACTATCAAGAATATGGAGATTCAAAAATCCCTTTTTGCTTCCCCATACTTTTTGAAATAAATCAGGAGCCAGGCTCGATCCTCCCATTCCCAAAAGCAGAGCTTCTTGAAAACCTTCTTTTCTCAACTCATTAGTTATATTTTCTAAGTGAGCTACATTTTTTTGCATCTTTTGAAAAATGTCTAACCAGCCTAAACGATTAGTAATTTCGTGAGGATATGGTTTCCAGAGAGTATAATCTTTTTCCCATAAGCGGGGAATTACTCGTTCTTTTTCTAAGGTAAGAAAGGATGACCCTATTTCTTTTTGATATTTTCCCCAAAATGTCTCCATTTTAGTTTCCTCCTTTCAAAATTTCTTCCAAGAAACATTCAATATCAAGGTGATAATAAAAGGCAAGGGTTTATCTGAATATCAACGGTTTCTTTTCCAAAAACCAAACGAGCTTTCATAAAGGGTTTTTCTTCACTCCCTTCCACAATGAAGCGAGCCTCGCTACATCCTTCAGCTATGGGATTAGCTACTCCTTTATTTTTGAGTAATAAAGTTCCTCCTTGAGAATAGATTTCTAAGGGATTAGAGGATAAGACCATGGTTAGTTTTTTACCGTTAGAATAAGATTGGAGATTATCGCTATACCTCACTAACTGGAAGAGGGTATTTATAGACCCGAGAAGATTTTCTTCTTCCTCTATTTTTTGAGATAAAGAGTTAAAGAATTTTCCCCAGGGAACAACTAGGCTACTGGTTACTGCTATTAAAAATAGTAAAATAGTAAAGCTTATTAAGACCTCAATAAGAGTGAAACCTTCGTCATTTCTCTCGAAGTGTTTGTAGAGAAAGGATTTCTTTACCATTTTTTTCTTCCACCGTTACTGTAAGTTCATATATTTTAGGGGAAAATTCCCTTACTTGACTTTCTATTATAAATCTTTCTTTTTCCTCACTTCCGGAAGCAGGAAATTCCTCTCGTTTTAATTCCTCCATAGTATTTACAGCAGCTATTAGAGCTTCGGTTTTAATAGTAGTACTTGTGTGAATTTTGGTAATAAGATTTATTTCTTGTCCCATAGCCAACATTAATAGAGAAAAAATAAATACAGCAATAAGGACATTTAACAAGACGAATCCTTCATCATTCATTAATACGCACCCTTCCCGTAACTGGAGTAACAGTAAGATACATTAAATCTCTCCTTACCTGAATAGTTATAGTTCCTCCCATAGAGGGAGTACCGGTAGGGTTGAAGGAAATGGTGTTGTTATCGAAGTTAGTATTGTAAAGGTCTACCCCTCTAGGAAAATTAACTATTCTCGATTTGGAGTTGGGGCCTCGATAAATGAGAATATCTCGATCGGAATCAAAAGTAATCTTAGTAATGTCGCCAGTTTTTAATGCTTCTATCTTAGCTAAGCGCAACTCACTGGCTATTCTTTGAGCAGTAAGTTTACCCCAAAAGGAAGTTTGCCAATTAATTAAGTGAGGAAAGGAAAAAGCTGAAACTATCGAAATAATGGAAATTACTATTAAGAGTTCCAGAATAGTAAAACCTGATGAGAATTTCTCCAGATTCGTTTCCATTTTTTCCTATTTCTTTTATTTTTGGAACATATTACACTTTTTTTCTAATTTTTTCCATAACTGGATACTCCCTTTTAGCAAATTTTTGATATTTTTCGGAGGAGCAAAAAATTCGATAAAGAGCAGAAAATACATTTTTCTCCCATCTATGTTTGTTCTATAGCTCTTATTAATTGATGCTGCCATTTCCCTGATGATAAGAATGCCTATTCTTTATTTTTAATTGATTTGTATTTGTGTTATCAAGATGGAGATTGCCTTCTTTTATAGGATCCTTAATTTTCCGAGCAGTTTTCGAGAATTTTTAAGGTAACATTATCACAGAATAATCACATTTTTTAAAATTTCCTATTGACAAAGATGAAGTATTAGTTTTAAATTATTTTTGTAAATCGTTTGCGCAATCGTTTTTAAAAGAAAATATTGGGGGCTAGAAATGGAATTTACTTTAGAAGATCCCCTATCTTTGATAAGGGAAGCTATCAAACTTAGAAAACCCTCTATTGTTCCTCAGCTTGGGTATACGGTTCATCCTGAATTTCAAAAATATATAAGCGGAATTGACCTTTTCTACGAATCCCACAAAAGTTTGGTAGAAACATATAGAAGGCTGGGTATTAACTTTGTTTGGCATACGGCTAAAGAGATTGAGAATTAGGTGAGAAAATGGTTGTTCCTAATCGCCCTACTATTAATGATGTAGCTAAGCTGGCCGGAGTTTCGCCTTCTACCGTTTCTCATGTTTTAAATAAGACAAGACGAGTAGCACCGGAAACTGAAGAGAAAGTCCTTCAGGCAATAAAAACTCTGAGTTATCGGAAAAATATTTTAGCTTCGACCTTAAGAGGCCAGCAACCTAAAATTATTGGATTTATAATCTCACAGCTTCATAATGTATTTTGGTTAAGAGTAATCCGAGCGGTGGAATATACTCTTTCCCAAAATGGGTATCAAATGTTTTTGGCATGTAGTTACGGAGATCCCGAGCGGGAAATAGAGCTCATTGAAAGTATGTATCAAAGTATGGTAGCTGGTCTCGTCCTTGCTACCAGTATCCGCCACTTGAGAGAAGAAGAATTTGAGAAAAGGCCAGAAGTGATAAAGTTTTTAGAAGATCGGTGCGTTTTCATAGATACTGTACCTCAAGGAGGAAGTTTTGATTTTGTAGGAGTAAATAATGAGGAGACCGCTTATAAGCTGACCAAGATCTTGGTGAACGAAGGTTATATACATTTAGGGATTATTAATGGTAATCAAAAAATTTTAACTGCGAGAGAGAGGTTTATGGGCTTTCAAAGAGCACTTGAAGAAGCAAATTTGAAATTGGAAGAAAAATACGTTTTTGAGGGAAACAATTTGGGTAAAAGAGCAGGAGAAGAAGGAGCAAGAAAACTCCTTTCTCTTTTTCCCCCGCCTGAAGCTATTTTTGTAACTAGTGGGAATTTGATGACGGGAGCACTGGAAATTTTTCGAGAAAATAAGATTTCCGTTCCTCAAGATATAGGAGTGGTAAGCTTCGATGATATCGAATGGACTCCAATTATTGAGCCTTTTCTTACTTGTGCGATTCAACCAGCCTGGGACATAGGAGAAACTGCGGTAAACTTGCTTATGGAAAAAGTTAAAAATGAGAAAGAAAAAAGGGTTTCTAGAGAAATAAGGTTGAAGTGTGAAATTATTGTTCGTAATTCTACAGCAAGGAGGTGACGACAAAAAGGTTTAGTAAGTTAAATCAAAATAGCGGTTCAAAGTACCAATACTAAATACGTTAAGGGAGGTTAATAGAACGTGAAAAGTAATAGGCTTAAAATAGTGAGTTTGTTAATAAGTGTGATGATGTTTGTGTTTTCTTCTGTAGCCTATGCACAAGTTACCCTTACAGTCTGGGAATGGGATATGAACGAGCGACCAGAAGCAGTTCAAGCTATAGTAAAAGCCTTTGAGGAAGAAAATCCAGACATCAAAATTAAAATTGAAACTATTGACTGGAATTCGATGGAACAGAAAAGTGTCTTAGCTGGGGAAGCAGGGGCTATGCCCGACTGTCTAGAAATATCTCCGGTATGGATGCAAACTCTAGCTAAAAGAGGCTATCTTGAAGACTTAGCGCCTTTTATTGAAAAAGAAGAAGAGGGGTTTATTGAAGATTATGTAGTTGCTACAAAGGATCCCTGGACCAATACCTATAGCTATCTTCCCTGGAGAATGAATGTTCATGGTCTCTATATGGTAGAAGATTATGTAAAAGAAGCCGGCTTTGCAGAACCTCCAAAAACCTGGGAAGAGTTTGAGGAAGTAGCCAAAAAATGTACAGTTGATCTTGATGGAGACGGAAAAATTGATAGATATGGGTTTGTTTGTAATACTCCCAATAATAATTTTGCTCTCAAACTTTTTTGTAGTTTTGGAGTACAATTTGAAAACCCTGATGGTACATCGGGTCTTGCTTCTTCCAAAGCAATAGAGGCTATGGAATATTGGTCTAAAATTGAAAAGAATTATGGACCCCCAGAAATGGCAATGTTTGGTTTTAAAGAATCTCGAGATGTATTTATGAGTGGCAAAGCAGCTATAACTGCTGAGGGAAGTTGGATGAACACAATTTTGGCTACGGGAATGCTTCCAGGTTTGACTTGGCAACCATTTAGAACCCCTATTTATGATGTTCCAACAGCGATAGTAGGTGCGGAAATGTATGGGATTGGCAAAGGAACCAAATATCCAGAGGAAGCCTGGAAATTTTTAAAATTCATCACTGGCCCTGAGGCTGATGCTATTTTAATAAAAATGTCAAAGGGAATTCCAGGACACAAAGTAAATACCGCTATTCCAGAAGTACAAGCCGATCCATTGATTAAAATTTTTGCTGATGAAGTAGCAGAAGCACAGCGAGTTGAGTTTTTTGAGTCTTATAAAACATGGGCTGCTTATAATGAACTTCATCCCAATATTTATCAGCAGATATTGTATGGTCAGATGACCGTAGAAGAAGCCATGAAAGAGCTGGCTAGACAAATTGATGAAGCAACTGTAAAGGACTAGATAACTTGTTCAAGCGGGGTAACCTTACAAAAATTCAAGTTACCCCGCTTATTTGATGGAGGTTTATTGTGAAAAGAACATCCAAGAAAAAAGATTTTTGGACAGCGTTTTTTTTCATTGCTCCTGGAGTAATATTTGTTTTTTTTCTTTGTTTGTACCCTTTAGGTCGGGCTATTTGGATGAGTATGGTAAAAACTACTCCGGATGGTGTCAACCAATTCATTGGTTTAACAAATTACAAAAAAGTTTTTGATGATAAGCTCTTCCGGTTATCTCTTTGGCACACTCTTTATTTCACAGGTATCAGTATTTCACTTCATTATTTTGTTGGCTTAGGATTGGCGCTATTGTTAGACAAATTAGGTAAATCACTAAAAGGAAATGTTTTAAGAGGATTTTTATTTCTTCCTTGGCTTTTTCCTTCAGCTGTGTGGTGTGTTACCTGGCAACTTATTCTCCACCCCCATTTTAGTGTTCTCAACGAGCTTTTAAAAACTATTGGATTAGGTAGGTTAGCCCGAGGTTGGCTGACTGAACCCACATTATTACCATTAACCAGCCTAAGTGTGGTAAATGGATGGAAATTTTTTCCTTTCCATATGGTCATGTTATTTGCTACTTTGCAATCTGTACCTAAGGAATTGTACGAAGTGGCTGAAATAGACGGTGCTTCAGGATGGAGAAAGTTTCAATCGGTGACTTGGCCATTTCTTAAACCTATTACTGCTATTGTTCTCACTATTGATACTATCGGTACTTTTCATTATTTTGACCTGGTATGGATATTAACCCAAGGTGGACCCATGAATAAAACCGAAGTCCTTTCTACTTATATATATAGGACTGTTTTTCGAATGGGGTTCTTTGATTATGGTTCCACATTAGCCGTTTTATTAATGATTATCTTGAGCATCCTGATAGCGCTTTATATAAGGATTTTTATGCGAGGAGAGTTCGAACAATAATGAAAAAAAAGAGGAAATCAAATACCAGTCTTTTTGTTGTCTTGCTCATCTTTACGGTTATCCTATCTTTTCCCCTAATGGTTATGATTTCTTTTTCATTGAGACCCAGAGAAGTGGTTTTTGCTTCCATACTTGTCCCTTTAGAAATTACAGCTAAAAATTTTGTAAGCGTATTTAGTAATGATTTATTAATGCGATTCATATTAAATAGCATTATTCTTTCTCTTTCTGTGGCAGGAGTTGCCATTATAATAAGTGTAATTACTGGTTATGGTTTTTCTCGTTTTCGTTTTTCTGGTAAGGAGGATTTGCTTCTCTTGATGTTTGCTACCCAAATGTTCCCACCAGTTTTGGTAGCGGTGGGGTTCTTTGAAATTATAGTTAAGATTGGCTTATATGATAATATTATTAGTTTAATATTAGTTAACAGTGCTTTAACTCTTCCTTTCTCTATTTGGATGATGAAAGGGTATTTCGACAGTATTCCAAAAAGCATAGACGAAGCAGCAATGATTGATGGTTGTTCAAGGATAGGAGCTTGTTTCAAGGTAGTGGTACCGATAAGTATTCCTGGTGTTTTAGCTACCGGAATTTGGGCTTTCGTACAGACTTGGAGTGAATATCTTTTTGCGCTAACTTTCACTAGTTCTGCTTCAAACAGGATGGTAACCACTGGTATTGTTGATCTAACTGGTCATTTTGTGGTTAATTGGGGAGAACTTATGGCTTATGCTTTAATTGCTAGTGCTCCCATTCTCTGTTTATTTGTTTTCCTACAACAGTATTTTGTTAGTGGTCTAACTGCGGGAGCGGTAAAACAATAAAAGTGGGTTTTAAAATCCATAAATTTTACAAAGGAGGAAAACTTATGCATATCTTACCTTTTCGCCAAGTACACCTTGATTTTCATACTTCTCCTTATATTTTGGATGTAGGTGAAGAATTTGATCCTGAGGTTTTTGCTCAGCAACTTGAGGAAGCAAAGGTAAAATCGATTAATATTTTTGCTCGATGTCATCATGGATATTGTTACTACCCCACAAAAGTGGGTACAATGCACCCTGGCTTGAAGAGAGATCTGTTAGGGGAAATGATAGAGGCTCTTCATCATCGAGGAATTAAATGTCCCATTTACACCACAGTGGCTTGGGATGAATTATCGGCCAATGCTCATCCTGAATGGCGACAAATTGACACTAATGGTTGTCTAATCGGTAGAGCTCCATTTGAAAAATATGGTTGGCAGTTTTTATGTATGAATACGGAGTATATGGACTATTTAGAAGAACATGTAAGAGAGATAATTAAACTGTATGACGTGGATGGACTCTGGTTTGATATTATTATTCAACATCCAGAAGGTTGTCTTTGCCCTGCTTGCAGAAAGAGTATGGAAAAAGAGGGACTGGATATAGCTAGCAAGGAAGACCGCTTAAAACATAACTTGATGGTAGAGAGAAAAGCTATGAATCGTCTCTCTTCTCTAGTTAGAGGACTTTTACCAAATGCCCTTGTTGTATTCAACTGTCGAATGCGCCTTGACCAAAGAATAGAAATGGGCCTCAGACCGGAGATTGAATATATGTCGCATCTAGAAATTGAATCCCTCCCCTCCGGATTTTGGGGTTACCTTCATTTTCCTATGTATGCTCGTTTTTGTGTTCCATTGGAAAAACAAGTAGTAGGTATGACCGGTAGATTTCACCTTGCGTGGGGGGATTTTGGTGGTCTGAAAAGCCAAGCGGCTTTAGAATACGAATGTAATCGTGCTCTTTCTTTGGGAGCTCAGTGTTCAGTGGGAGATCAGCTACATCCTCGAGGCAAATTAGATAAGATTACTTATAAACGGATTGGAGCGGTATTTTCTGAAATAGAGAGAAAAGAACCTTGGTGCATCGGAGCTAAACTTAAGGCAGAGATAGGAGTTTTAGTGAATTCTCTATCTGAAGGTTCAGCTTTGGGCTTTGCCCAATTTACTGGTTTAGAATCGGATGAAGGGGCAACTAAAATGCTAATGGAACTACATCAGCAGTTTCATTTAGTTGACGAGGCCAGTGATTTTAATCAATATAGAGTTATTATTGCTCCAGATAATGTAATTTTTAGCCCGATCCTTCGAGATAAAATTTCGTGCTTTATAGACCAAGGAGGTTCTTTGTTGCTCACTCACGAATCTGGCCTTAATCCTGAGAAGAACAACTTTGCTCTTTCCAATTTAGAAGTAAAATATTTAGGACCTTCTGACTACGATGTAGATTATTTTAGAGTGGGGGAGAGCATTTCAGAAAATCTATCCACTGATTATGACTATGTTTTATACAAAAAAGGTAGCAAAGTAGAAGCATTAGAAGGAAGTAAGGTTCTCAGTTTGTTGACCCACCCTTATTTTAACCGAGATTGGAAGAGATTTTGTTCTCATCGTCAGACCCCTCCTGATAAAGTTTCTGATGACCCATTCGTTATACAACAGGGAAAGATTATTTACATTTCTCATCCTCTATTTCAAGCATATCGTGAATTTGGGTATGCACCTTATAAAACAATTGTTAGTAACTGCTTAAAACTACTATTGCCTGATCCCATGATTCAAGCAAAAAACCTTCCTTTCGCCGCAGAATTAACGATTTTAGGGCAAGAAAACCCTCAGAGGGATGTTATTCATATTTTGTTTTATGTTCCGGAAAGAAGAGGTAGAATTGATATTGTAGAGGATGTTTTTCCGCTCAATAATGTAACGCTCAGATATAAGTCTTTTACGAAGCCTACAAGGGTTTATCTTGCTCCTCAAGAAGAAGGGGTGGACTTTTCTTTTGAAGAAGGTTATGTAAACATGAATGTCAAGACAATTTCTGGCCACCAAATGATTGCGATTGAGTATTGAGAATGGGTTTTGTCTTGTTGGAGCGAGTAACTTTCGAGAGTAGAATGTTTTGACGCTATTAATTTTTCTATGATAGAATAGCTAAAATTATTTTGGTGTCTGTGCTTAGAGGAGAACTTATGTCTAATGGACCTTTACTAGAGATGAAGCAAATATGCAAACGTTTTCCTGGCGTTCAAGCCTTGAGAAACGTTAGCATTACCGTTTGTGGTGGAGAAATCCATGCTTTAGTTGGAGAGAATGGAGCTGGTAAGTCTACTTTAATGAAAGTTCTATCCGGAGTTTATCCACCGGATTCTGGAGAAATCTATCTAAACAATCAACGAGTAAACATTTCTAACCTCCAAGAAGCTCAGAAATTAGGTATAAGCATTATTTTCCAAGAATTCAATCTTATTCCTCATCTTTCTGTTGGAGAAAATGTTTTCTTTGGTCGTTTTCCTCAAGGATTTTGTGGTAAAGTTAATTGGAACAGATTATTTAGTGAAGCAGAACAAATTTTGGCTTCCTTGGGTATTAGCCTTGATCCTCACTCTTTGGTGAAAAATTTATCAGTTGCCGACCAACAAATGGTAGAAATAGCTAAAGCTTTATCCCTTAAATCACAAGTTTTAATTATGGATGAGCCTACATCGGCTTTAACTCAGAAGGAGATTGATATTTTATTCGCCTTGATGAAAAAATTAAAGAGCCAAGGAGTGGCTATCATTTTTATTAGTCACCGCCTTGAAGAAGTGAAAGAAATTGCTGATCGAATAACTGTTCTTCGTGATGGAGAAAAAATTAGCACAGCCGAAGCAAAAGATTTAACCCGTGAAGAAATTGCTAACTTAATGGTAGGAAGAGAAATGAAGACTATGTTCCCTAAACAAGAAGCGAAAATTGGGCGAATTATTCTAGAAGTTAAAAATTTATTCCGAAATGGCAAATTAGACAATGTGTCTTTTTATTTAAGAAAGGGCGAAATTTTAGGCATTTACGGCTTGGTTGGGGCAGGAAGAACCGAATTAGCCAGGGCGATTTTTGGTGAGGACCCAATTGATAAAGGAGACATTTTAATAGAAGAGAGGCCAATTACTTTCTATTCCCCTTATGATGCAGTTCATGCTGGAATTGGTATGGTTCCAGAAGATCGATCTCAACAAGGTCTTTTGCTTACTCAGAGTGTTGAGTTTAACATTTCTTTACCCAGTCTTATGAACTATGCCAATTTTGGGAAGATAAATAAGAAGCTCGCAAGTGAAGAAGCATTAAAACAAGTAAAAGCATTAAATATAAAAACCCCATCTTTAAATCAAAAAGTAATGTATTTAAGTGGGGGGAATCAGCAAAAAGTAGTTTTAGCCAAATGGTTAGAGTTAGAACCCCGAATTCTCATCCTTGATGAACCTACTCGAGGGATTGATGTTGGAGCTAAAGCAGAAATTTATTCTCTTATTAGTAATTTAGCTCAAAAAGGGTTTGGAGTAATCATGATATCCTCTGAGTTACCAGAAATTTTAGGCATGAGTGATCGAATATTGGTAATGAATAAAGGTCAGATTACTGCTCAATTTAACAGAGAAGAAGCTGAACCACAGAAAATTATTATGGCTGCTGCTGGGAGGATCAACAATGAATCAAACTGATTTAAGTAAGATTTTCAAGAGTTTAGGTTCGGTAATTGGGCTTATTGGATTATCATTAGTTTTAAGCTTTTTGACGCCAGCTTTTTTGACAGTTCATAATATTTTAAATGTATTAAGACAAGTATCGGTTATTTCTATATTGGCAGCTGGTGAAACCTTTGTTATCTTAACCGGGGGGATTGACCTCTCGGTGGGTTCGATGTTAGGTTTGTGTGGTGTGATGTTAGCTGGTGCTCTTAAAATAACAGGTTCACCTTTGTTAGCTGTTTTAATAGGTCTATTATTTGGTGGTATCATGGGATTGACAAATGGTTTGTTAGTCAGCAAAGGAAAACTTCCCCCTTTTTGTGCTACTTTGGGAATGATGGCCATTGCTCGTGGTTTATCTTTTGTTTATACTCAAGGTCGTCCTATTAGTGGATTTCCTCAGTCTTTTAGGGTTTTTGGCACTGGTTATTTAGGCCCAATTCCGGTCCCAATTATTATCGCTTTAGTTGTTTTTATTTTCGCTTATTATATTTTAAGTCAAACAGTGTTTGGAAGGTATGTATATTCTTTAGGAAGCAACGAAACAGCTACCCGAATGTCAGGAATAAAAACTGATTATTATAAAACTTGGGTTTATTTAGTTAGCGGTCTATTAGCTGGATTAGCAGCTGTAGTTTTTACTGCACGAATAAATTCAGGCCATCCAGCAGCAGGAGAAGGTTATGAGTTAGATGCAATTGCAGCAGTTGTTATTGGGGGTACTAGTTTATCTGGAGGAGAAGGAACAATTATTGGTACTTTTATTGGAGCCTTAATTATGGGAGTCATTAGGAATGGTTTAAATTTGATTAATGTAGATCCTTTTTGGCAACAAGTAGTTATAGGAGCAGTAATTATTTTTGCTGTCTTGGCAGACCAAAGAACTAAGCAAAGATAAATTGGAGGTGATAAAAATATTTGAATGATTTTTGAAAATAATGAGTTTTAAACGTATTTGTTGTTTGTTTATGAATTAATAAGAAGAATGATGGGAGGAATGAACATGCATAAGAAAGCGATAGTTTTTGGGTTAGCAGTTTTATTGTTATCTTTTGTTTTCTCTTTAGGAGTTTTTGCACAGGAAAAGATAACCTTAGGTTATTCAGTTCAAGATTTAGGGAATCAATATTGGTATACAGTAGCTCAAGGAGTAAAAGATAGAGCTTCTGAGTTAGGGAATATTGATGTAGTTGTTTTAGATGCTCGAACTGATCCAAATGCTCAATTAGCCCATGTAGAAGATTTAGTTCAACAAAAAGTAGACTTAATTTTACTTTCTCCTTGGGATCCCGGTCCAGGTGGAAGTGCAGTAGAGATAGCTAATGAAGCAGGAATACCAGTTATTGTTTTAGACGTAGGAGTGAATTCAGGAAAGATTGAAACTTTTATAGTTTCTGACAATTACAAAGGAGGTCAATTAGCTGGGGAATTTGTAGCAGAAAAGATTGGAAAAGAAGGCCAGGTAGCTATAATTCAGTGTCAGTTGGGATACGTTATTCCAGCCTTGCGAGAAAAAGGATTTGAAGATACTATGAAACAATATGGTATAGAAGTAGTAGCTAAACAGCCAGCTGACTCCCAAAGAGCCTTGGGTATGACTGTTATGGAAAATTTCATCCAAGCTTATCCTGACTTGGATGCGGTGTTCGCTTGTAATGATGAAATGGCCCTTGGGGCTCTCGAAGCCGTGCGAGGAGCAGGTTTACAGGATAAAATAACAGTAGTTGGGTTTGATGCTATTCACGATGCTCTGGTATCGATCAAAGAAGGTGGTTTAGCAGCTACGGTTGCTCAGCAGCCTTATGAGATGGGTAAAATGGGAGTAGATTGTGCTCTTAGAGTACTGAATGGTGAAAAGCTAGATGAGACAATTTATATCCCCGTAGTTTTAATTACTCCAGAAAACGTGGATGAATTTCTTAAAGAAGAGTAGTTAGCTCTTTTGGCTTCTAACATACTTATGTTAGAAGCCAAAAAAATATACTTCAAAAATTTTACATAATATACATTATGGGAACTAAAATATTAAACCTGGACTTGAGAAAGACGACGGATTTTGCCAGCAGCTTCTTTTCGAACTATACACTCTATCATTATCTCTCCGTTTTTTGTAGTTTTTAGTTCTTTTATATATCCCTGATGGTAAATTTCTTTTTGCACTATAGGAAGTTGAGAATAAGTAACTTGCAAATGTAACTGTTTAACTTCCTGCCGCAGGAAAAAAGAAATGTTTTCCTTAAGCTCTTTTAATCCTGTTAAATTTTGCGCTGATACAAAAATATAAGTATAATTCTCTTCAATTTCTCTTTCCAGAATTAATGGTGAACGAAGCAGGTCAACTTTGTTGAAGACCAAAATTCGCGGAGAATTGTTTATCTCCAATTCTTCCAAAAGCTGGTTTATGATTTGAAAATGCAGATAGTAATCTTTGTCGGAAAGGTCTATTACTTCTAGAATTAAATCAGCGTCTTTAATTTCTTCCAAAGTAGCTCGAAAGGCATCTTTTATAGTAGGAGGCATCTCCCGAATGAACCCTACAGTATCAGTAAAAAGAGTCTCACCCACACCAGGAATAAACAGTTTTCTTGTAGTAGGATCTAAAGTAGCAAACATTCTCTTTTCCACGTAAATCTGAGAACCAGTTAAAGCGTTTAGTAAAGTAGATTTTCCAGCGTTAGTATATCCCACCAAAGCAACATTAGGAATGTTTCTTTCTCGACGAAGATTTCTTTGTACTTCTCTCTGTTTTTCTATTTTTGTTAACTCTTGGTTTAGATGAGCAATGCGATCCTTGATTTTTCTTCTTTCTACTTCAATTTTTTGCTCGCCTGGCCCTCGGGTACCGATACCCCCTCCAGTTTGAGATAAATCTTTACCTTTCCCCGTTAAACGACTTAGCTGATAGCAAAGCCGAGCTAATTCTACTTTGATTTTCCCTTGAGCAGTATGAGCTCTCTGAGCAAATATTTCATGAATTAAAGCATTCTTGGTATAAACAGGAACTTGCCAAATTTCTTCTAAGTTCTTCTGTTGAGACGGAGTTATTTCCACATTAAATAAAACAAAGTTAACCTCCGGAGTACTCTCTAATAGACTCTTTATCTCCTCCACTTTTCCCCTGCCCAAGTAGTATTTATAAAAGGGATTTTTTACCCGAGCTTCTATTATTCCCAAAACTTTCCAGCCCGCACTCCAGGAAATTTCTTCAAACTCTTTTCTTTCTCCTTCCTCAAAAGAGTCACTTTCTCGGTCTACAAAAACCAAAATCCCTCTTTTTTCCTCCAACTCTTTATCCATTACCTCCCTTATAAAGATTTTTAATAATATCCCAGTACATTCTCATTCTCTCTCTTAAACCCTTAACTAATCCTAGTTTTTCCTCTTTCATAACTTGAGTCAGTCCCGGGAGTTTAACTAATTTTACTTTCACTTCGTTTTTGCGGATATAACGATTAATGGCCACCTCTACTCCATAACGAGAAATTTCCATATCAGGAATGTTACGCAAAATGTCAACTCTTATAGCTCTCTGACCAGAAAGAAAAGGAGCAATTTTTTGAGCAAAATCGGTGGCAAAGCGACCATCTTCAAAGATGCCAATAGTAACATCAGCTTCATTGTCCATAACTGGCCTAATCAAATCAATTACATGCTGAGGAGTAAGTCCTATCAAGTCGGCATCTAATAGGAGTACTACATTAGAAGTAGTACTCATCAACCCTTGATAGAGAGCTCCACCTTTACCTACGTTGTATAATAATTCTACTACTTCTACTCCTTTACTTTTAGCAACATCTACTGTATGGTCAGTAGAACCATCGCTTACCACCACAATCTGATTAAGAAAAGGAATAGCTTTTAGAACATCAATAATAGGACCAATGGTTTTTTCTTCATTGTAAGCAGCTATGATAGCTGTAGCTTTAGTATTTATGTCTACTTCCATACATCAGGCTTTTGGAGCCAATTCCTCCTTTAATTTTAAAAGAAGATCTAAGAGCTCTTCTTTTTTCGTCTCCCATCTCTTATCCATCTGACGAACTTTAATTTCTACAATACCTCCCGAAGGTGCTTTCTCTCCCACAATTACCTGAAGAGGAAAACCAATTAAATCTGCTTCATTAAATTTATAACCAGCACTAAATTCTCGATCATCTATTACTACCTCAAAGTTTTTCCCTTTCAAATCTTGGTAAATTTCTTCTGCCACTTCTTGTTGTTCAGGCTTTTTCCAGTTAATTGGTATTATTGTAACCTCATACGGTGAAATATTGAGAGGCCACTGAATTCCTTTCTCATCATGGTAAGCCTCAATGGCTGCAGCCATAGTTCTACCTATACCAATACCATAACAACCCATAATTAGCGGTTTTTCTTCCCCATCTCTATCTACAAAATAAGCTCTCATGGGTTCACTATATTTGGTCCCTAACTGAAATATGTGACCTACTTCTATCCCTTTCTTCTCTTCTAACTTAGCTCCACAGTGAGGACATGTTTCCTCATCTTTAGTAGTACTAAAATCACAAACCGGACATACCCACAATTTTTCTTCTCCGGAATCAGCAAGAATTAGAAATTCGTGAGATACTTCTCCACCAATTACTCCACTTTCTGCTGGAACAGCTTTATAAGATAAGCCACAACGACTGAACACTCTACAATAAGCATTGTACATCTTTTCATAACTAACTTTTAATCCCGCAAAATCTCTATCAAAACTGTATAAATCTTTCATTATAAACTCTCGAGCTCTCATTACCCCAAACCGGGGCCTAATTTCATCTCTAAATTTAGTTTGAATCTGGTATAATAAAAGAGGAAGTTGACGGTAAGAACGAATCTCGCGGCGGGCTAAATCAGTAATTACTTCTTCATGAGTAGGTCCAAGGCAAAAGTCTCTATCCTTACGGTCTTTTAATCGAAGCAACTCTGGTCCATAAATATCCCATCTTCCCGTTTCTTTCCACAGTTCTCCGGGATGTAAGGTGGGTAGAAGTAACTCCTGTCCTCCTGCTCTATCCATTTCTTCTTTAACTATTTTAGTAATTTTATTAAGCACTCGTAGTCCTAAAGGTAAAAAAATATAAATACCTGAAGAGAGCTGCCTAATCATTCCGGACCGCAACATCAAACTGTGGCTTGCTATTTCTGCTTCTTGGGGGTTCTCTTTTAAAGTGGGAACAAAAAGCGAAGACATCCTCAAGGTTTTTTCTCCTCCATTTCTTCTATAATCAAATTTATCAATTCTTCTTCTGCCTCTTCTTGCTTAACCAATTTTATCCTCTCTCCCCGAGAAAAAAGAAGAGCTCTATCTTTGGTAGCAAAAGCAATACCCCAATCTGCTTCTTTCGCTTCTCCTGGTCCATTTACTTCACAACCCATTATAGCCACTTTACCTACCATCTTTATTTTTCTCTCTTTTATTTTCTGCTTAAAGTGTTGGGTTAACATTACTACATCCCCCTTTCTTCGGGCACAAGTAGGACAGGAGATTATTTCTAACCCTCGAGACCTTAGTTTCAAAGCTTCTAAAATACTCCAGGCTATTCGAGTCTCCAAAACCGGTGTAGGAGCAGTTAAAGAAACTCGGATATTATTTCCTATCCCCTCTCGCAAAATTATCCCCAAAGCGATAGAAGATTTGACAATTCCTTCTTCTCCCTCCCCTGCTTCGGTCAATCCCACATGTAAAGGGTAAAAAAAAGCCTGGCTTAATTTATCATATATAGCAATAGTTTCTTCTACATCGGTAGATTTAGCAGAAAGAATTATATTTCTAAAGTTATTTTTTTCAGGAATAGCCAATAACTCTTCCAAACTGTCAAAAAGTGCTTCTACTCGATTTTTTTTTCGGTAGCGAGGGGGGATAGAACCAGTATTAGCCCCTAAGCGAAGGGCTAAGTTTTTATCTTTTAAGATTTTTATCAATTCTTCCAAATTTTCTTGATTACCCACTGTGCCAGGGTTTATCCTTACTGCATCTATACCCAGCTGAGCTGCTTTTATCCCCAAGTCCAAACGAAAATGAACATCAGCTATTAAGGGAAGGTCTACTTGCTTTTTAATCCAAGAAAGACCAAAAAGGGATCCTTCATCAGGCACAGCTAAACGAAAAATCTCGCATCCTTCCTCTTGAGCTTCTTTTATTTCTTCTATACTTTCACTAACCTTAGCGGGGCTTTCTCTCCCCATTGCTTCTACCCAGATAGGGTTAGTACTCCCCACTTTTATTCTTCCCAAAGGGACTTCCTGAGTATTCTCTCTTTTCATTCTCCTACCACTATTCTTATAATATCCTGATAGGTAGCAAAAATAGCTAAAGAAAAGATTAAAATTATCCCGATAAAATAAACCCACCCTACTTTTTCTGGTTCTAGGGGTTTACCCCGAATTTTTTCATAAAGGAAAAGCAATAAGTATCCCCCATCCAATACGGGTATGGGCAAAAGATTAAAAAGAGCTAAGGATACACTAACCACTGCAGAGAACATAAGAAGGTTTAAAAACCCTAACTGAGCCGCTTGGCCAGCTATTTGAGCTATACCCAAGGGACCGGCCACCTCTGCTGGAACTTTTCCCAAAATAATATAAAGTAAACCCAAAGCAGTAAGGATAAACCAGTTAACCACTGTTTTAGCGCTGTTAAATAAAGTTAAAAAGGGATTTAATCTTTGGTTTTCTACTCCAAAAACTACCTGAATAAGCGCTCGTTTTTCCGCCTCATTCCACTCCGGAACAACTTTTAAGTTTATTTTCTCTTCCCCTCTCTTTACTGTCAACTCTATTTCCTCTCCAGGATTAGAAGAAATAATATTTATTACCTCATCTAGATTAGAAGTAGGTTTTCCGTTAACCGCTAAAATTACATCTCCTACTCTTATCCCTGCTTGGTCTGCTGGTCCACCAGCTATTACTTCTTGCACCTTCAGATTTCCAGTGGGGATTCCTGTTACGCTAAAAACAATAAACAATAAAACTATGGAAAGTACTATATTCATAATAGGACCAGCTGCTACAATGAGGCTGCGCTGCCACAGAGGTTTGTGATCAAATCTCTTCTCTAGAGGAATTTGGGTTTCTTCATATCCTTCAATAACATTTCCTTCCATTCCTCCCATTTTTACAAAACCACCAAGAGGTAGAAGACGAATAGAAAATTCGGTTTCTCCTCGGGTAAAAGATACTAATTGAGGGCCATAACCTATGGAAAAACTCAAAACTTGTACCCCAAACCACTTAGCCATAATGAAATGCCCAAATTCATGAACTATTATTAAAAGGCTAATGACAAAGATAAAAGCTAATATAGTTATTATCATTGTAAATTATTCCCTTCCAAAACTAATGTTTGAGCTAATCGATAACCTTGGTGATAGATAGTTTTTACTTTTTCTAAACTCTCTGGAGGGCTAATCTCTTGCTCTAAAACTCTTTCTAAGATAAGAGGTATGTCCCCAAAGCAAATTTCTCTAGAGAGAAAAGCTCTAACCAATGCTTCATCAGCTCCACAAAAAAGCGCCGCATAACCCTTACCTTTTCTACTTGCCTCTCTGGCTAAATAAAAACCAACAAATTTTTCTGGCACAGGATAGCTAAAACTCAAAGACTTAATTTGAGAGAAATCTAGACTTTGGAAGGGGTTTTCCTCTCTTTTTCCTTTAGATATGGCATTTAAAATTACCGATCTCATATCCGGAGGAGAAAGCAAGGCTAAAGAGAATCCATCTCTTAATTCTATTAAGGCATGAATAAAACTTTCTCTTTGCACCACTACTTCTATTTCTTCAACGTCAAATCCAAACAAAGAAGAAGCTTCAATAACTTCTAACCCCTTATTTATCAGATTAGCGGAATCAATAGTGATTTTAGCTCCCATCTTCCAATTAGGATGAGCTAAAGCCATTTCCGGAGTAATATCATCCCATCGACCCTGCCACTCATAAAATGCTCCCCCAGAAGCGGTCAAATAAATTCGGGAAACCTCTTCCCTTTTAATTCCTTTGAACATTTGCCACAGAGCATTATGTTCGCTGTCTAAAGGTATTAAATTTTCTCGACCCTTAAGGAGTTGAGACTTTAATTCCCCAGCTAGTATAATGACCTCTTTACTAGCCACCCATAGGGTATGAGACGTATCCATAAGTTTCCAGAATAAATCTAAAAATTCTATTCCACTCGCAGCAAAGAAAATCCCCTCTGTTTCGTGAAAAATGACTTCTTCTAAAAGGTTATAATCAGTTATCAAGCAAGTAGAAGAATCAGCCCAGAAATGCTTCCTACCTTGAGGGTTAAAAGCATAAGGGACGTTTAACTCCTGAGCTTGTTCCTTTAATCTTTTCTCTTTGGAATATCCAGATATCAGGACAATTTCAAAATCTTTTCTTCGGCTCAAAACCTCTAAAATTTGTTCTCCCAAATAACCAGTAGAGCCTAAGATGGCTACTTTCATCTTCATCTCCCCCAGGATAATCTTAAAAGATAGACTAAAGGACCAACGAGGAAAAAAGAATCAAAACGATCCAAAATCCCTCCATGTCCAGACAAAAAATTACCTGAATCTTTCACTCCTGCTCTTCTCTTCAATGCTGATTCCCAAATATCTCCTAAAAAGGAAACTAAAGCTATTAAAAGCCCAACTAAAAGTCCTTGTGAAGGAGAAAAAGAAACGGAAGGGATAACAAAAATTAAACCCATAAGAGTGGCTGCTGCCATCCCTCCTAGTAGGCCTTCCCAGCTTTTCCCTGGGCTAATCCGGGGAACTATTTTATGTCTACCCCATTTTCTACCTATTAGATAAGCAAAGATATCGTTCATCCATACTGGAAGAGCAAAAAGAACTACGTTCGTCCGGCTATAAGCAATGCCCATTTTTACCCAAAAAAAAGGAAATAAAGAACAATATAAAAAGCCTAAAAGATAAAAAGCCACCGGTTCTACTATTCGCTGAGAAGTTATAAGCTTCCACCCTATTAACACTAAAAACAAGGCATAACTTAAGAAAAAAATTACTTTATAATTAATGTTAAACAAACAAGAATAGAGAAGGAAAAGAGAAGCCAAAGAAAACCACATCAAAGGAGCTCTTTCCTCCTTTTCGTAAATTAACCTGCCATATTCTATGAGAGAACCAAGAGAGAGAAAGAAAAAAACTAAGGCCAAAGTCCAGGAATTAAAAAGAACTAAAAATAAAAAAAGGGGTAAAGCCCAAGCTATACTCCAAGTTCTTTTTCTCAAATCTGATGATTGAGCCTTCAAACTCTACCCCCAAATTTTCTTTTCCGTTCTCTAAAATCCTGAAAAGCTCGGTGGTACTCTTCAATAGTAAAATCAGGCCACAAAGTATCAGTGAACCACAATTCCGTGTAAGCAATCTGCCAGAGAAGAAAATTACTGATTCTTTTTTCTCCTCCAGTACGAATCAAAAGGTCAGGATCGGGCTGGTTTTTAGTATCAAGGTAAGAACTGAAACTTTCTTCTGATAGGAAAGCAGAAAGAGATCTATCATTATAATCATAAATATTTTTTACCGCCCTTAAAATTTCATCTCTACCTCCATAGTTTATAGCTAAATTAAGATTTAATCTCTCACCTCTCAAGGTGGACTTTTCTAAATCGTTAATCTGCGAAACCAAGTCTTGGGGAAGGCCATCTTTTCTTCCTAAGAATCTTACTCTGACTTTATTTTCTACTAGTTCTTGGCCATACTTATCTATGCTTTCCTCAAATAACTTCATCAAGCCCTGAATTTCACTTATCGGTCTTTTCCAGTTCTCAGTAGAGAAAGCGTAAAGAGTGAGAAAGGAGATATCAACTTCTGCGGTTTCCTCTATTACATTTCTTATTACTTCTACTCCCTTTTTGTGTCCTTCTAAGCGAGGTAAACCCTGTTTTTCCGCCCATCTTCCATTTCCATCCATAATGATGGCTACATGTTTAAGTATTATACCTATACGGTCATTATTTCTTTTTCTTTCTTTTCCCATAAACCATCTAACTCGTTTATATATTCATCGGTAAGCTTTTGAACTTCGGCCTGTGCCCTTTCGCTATCATCTTCTGATATTTCCCCCTCTTTTTCCATTTTTTTGATTTCTTCGTTGGCTTCCCGGCGAAGATTTCTAATAGCTACTTTAGCTTCCTCTACCCATTTCTTGGCTAATTTAGCTATTTCCCTTCTTCTCTCTTCAGTAAGAGGAGGAATGATGATACGAACTATTCCCCCTTCCACCTTAGGGTTAAGTCCCAAATCTGATTTCCAGATAGCTTTCTCAATCAGCGAAAGAGCATTCTTATCCCAGGGTTGTATTACGATAGTTCGTGCATCAGGAGTAGTAATAGAAGCTATTTGTTTCAACTTCATGATTGTTCCATAATAATCAATTTCTAAATCTTCTACCAGACCCGGAGAAGCTCTTCCTGTTCTCACGTGAGACAATTCTTCCCGGGCTACACTTATAGCTTGTTTCATTCTTTTTTCTACATCTTTAACTACCGATTTTAAATTATCATTCATTTTTCTCCCTCCCTACTAAAGTTCCTATATTATGACCAGTAACTATTTTGAGAAGGTTATCTTCTTTATTAACATTAAATACGATAATAGGGATATTGTTTTCCATACACAGGGAGACAGCTGTAGAATCCATCACCTTAAGTCCTCGATTTAAAACTTCCAAATAGTCTAAGTGGTCAAACTTGTAAGCATTTTTCTCCTTGAGGGGGTCAGCTTCATAAATTCCATCTACTTTAGTAGCTTTAAGCAAAGCTTCAGCCCGCACCTCAGCTGCTCGTAAAGCAGCTGCAGTATCAGTAGTGAAGTAAGGGTTACCAGTACCACCAGCAAAGATAACTATTCTCCCTTTTTCTAGATGTCTAATAGCTTTTCTTCTAATATAAGGCTCAGCTACTTCTCGCATCTCAATAGCAGTTTGTACTCGAGTGGGAATACCTTCATTCTCTAAAAAATCCTGTAAAGCCAAAGCATTAATAATAGTAGCTAACATTCCCATATAGTCAGCAGTAACTCGGCTGATACCTTTATCTCCTGCCGTTCTACCTCTGAAGATATTTCCTCCCCCCACTACTATACAAATTTCTACTCCTAAATTTCTCACTTTTTCAATTTCTTTAGTGATGTAATCCAAAACTTGAGTGTCAATACCAAAAGGGAGAGACCCCATTAAGGCCTCTCCTGATAATTTAATTAAAACCCTCTTAAATCGTAAAGAAGGTTGTAAATCACTCATTGTATTCGCCCAATTTATAGCGCACGAATCTCCTAATTACTATATTTTCTCCTAACTTAGCAATAGTCTCAGTGAGGAGGTCTTTGACCTTTTTTTCTGGTTCTCGGATATAATCTTGCTCCAGAAGACAGTTGTCCTCGAAGAACTTTTTTATCTTTCCCTCTACAATTTTTTGTTTAACTTCTTCTGGTTTATTACTATCTCTTAGTTGCTCCTGGTAAATTTCTTCTTCTTTCTTCCTTATTTCTTCAGGAACATCCTCTGGAGCCACCCATCGAGGAGCCTGAGCAGCTATTTGTAAAGTTAGCTCTTTCACTAAGTAGCGAAACTCATCAGTGCGAGCAACAAAATCAGTCTCGCAGTTTACCTCTACCAAAACTCCGATTTTACCATCGGTGTGAACATAAGCTCCAATCAGACCTTCTTGTGTTACTCTACCTTGCTTTTTAGCTGCAGTTTCTAGACCCTTGCGGCGGAGTATATCACAAGCTTTTTCTACATCTCCTCCTGCCTCTTCCAGGGCTTTTTTGCAGTCCATTACCCCTACTCCGGTTCGGTTTCGAAGCTCAAAAACTTCCTTAGCTGTAGCACTCATAAGTTCTTATCATCCTCCTGTTCTTCCGGTTTTTCCTCTTCAATTTCTTCCAATTCCAAGCCCTGGAGCTCCTCCAATATCTGAGAAGGCTCTTCTTCTTGGGGACTATCCTTTTCTGTTTCTACCACTTCTTCCTGAGGAATAGCCACTCCTTCTGTGGCTATCATTTCTTGACCTTCACCTGCCAATCTCTTTCCTTCTAATATAGCATCAGCAATAAGAGTAGAAAAAAGGCGAATAGCTCGGATAGCATCATCATTCCCCGGAATAGGGTAATCAATTTCATCCGGGTCACAATTAGTATCCACAATAGCTACAATAGGGATATCCATCTTTCTTGCTTCCAATACTGCATTTCTTTCTCTTCGAGGGTCAACTATAAAAAGAGCATCGGGTATTTTCTCCATATCTCGAATACCAGTTAAATATTTTTCCAAGCGAGCTTTCCTTTTCTTAATTTGCATAACCTCTTTTTTGGGAAGCCGCTCTAAAATTCCTTTTTCTTCCATTTCTTCAATTTTCTTTAGTCGTTCGATACTTTGGCAAATAGTAGAAAAGTTGGTAAGCATTCCTCCCAACCATCTCTGGTTAACATAAAACATACCACAGCGTTTAGCCTCTTGCTCAATAGCTTCTTGAGCTTGTTTTTTGGTACCTACAAAAAGAAATGTTCCTCCCTCTCGAGCCAAATCTCGAACAAAATTATAAGCTTTTTCTGCCAATTCTACAGTTTTTTGAAGGTCAATGATATAGATATTGTTTCTTTCGGCAAAAATATAAGGTTTCATCTTGGGGTTCCAACGCCTAGTTTGGTGTCCAAAGTGAACCCCAGCTTCTAAAAGCTGTTTCATAGTGACTACCATTAGTTTAACCTCCTTCTGGTTTAACCTCTGTAGAGTTGCTCCTTAGAGCACCAGAAACCCTCTACATGTGTTTTAATCAAACTACCGCCCGTAAGTATACCTAAAGGGTGAATTTTTTTCAACTGAATAATAGAAAATGATTAAAGAATATAACGAGTGATATCTTCATCCTGTAAAACACCAGCGAGCTCTCGCTTAACGTAATCTCGATTTATAACTATTTTCTGTCCCCTCAAATGAGGAGCACGGAAAGAAATGTCCTGTAAGAGCCTTTCTACCACAGTATGTAATCTACGAGCACCAATATTTTCCATTTTTTGATTTAACTCCTGAGAAATATGAGCTATCTCCCGTAGAGCATCCTCTTCAAACTCTATACTTACTCCTTCAGTTTCCAATAGTGCTTTATACTGCTTGGTTAAGGAATTAAAAGGCTCAATCAATATCCGGTAGAGGTCTTCTTCTGATAAAGAAAATAACTCCACTCTAATCGGAAATCTTCCCTGTAACTCAGGTAAAAGGTCAGAAGGCTTAGTCTGAGAAAAAGCCCCAGCAGCTATGAAAAGGATGTGATTAGTTCTCACTGGGCCATATTTAGTAAGGATAGTTGAACCCTCCACTATGGGAAGCAAGTCTCTCTGCACCCCTCCCCGAGAAACATCTGGGCCATAACCACTTCCCGGAGAAACAATCTTGTCTATCTCATCGATAAAAACTATGCCGGTTTCCTCTACCCTCTTGATTGCCTCGCCACTTATCTCTTCCATGTCAATTAATTTCTGCACTTCCTGATTAAAAAGTATATCTCGAGCTTCCTTAACTTTTACTTTTCTTTTCTTTTTGCGAGGAGGAAAAACTCCACTAAAGAGCTCCTGAAAGTCTACTCCCAAGCTTTCCATTCCTCCACCAGCTATAATTCCTAGAGGTATAGAGCTTTCTTCCACTTCAATTTCAATGAAACGTTCCTCCAATTCTCCCTTTTTAAATTTTTCCTTCATTTTTTCCCGAGTAGAAGAAAGAGGCCTAGGCCAAACCACATCTACTCGAGGAGATTCTGAGGTTATAGTATCTTCGTATTCCAAGGAAGAGGGATTAAGAGCTAGAAGATAATCTAAGATTTGTTCCTCTACTATTTCTTTGGCTTTATCTTCCTGGCTTTTTATGCGCTCATTCTTTTCCATTCTTACTGCCAGCTCAGTTAAATCTCTGATTATGGATTCCACATCTTTTCCCACGTATCCTACTTCAGTAAATTTAGTAGCTTCTACTTTTAAAAAAGGAGCATTGGTTAACTTAGCAATACGGCGGGCAATCTCAGTTTTACCTACGCCAGTGGGGCCAATCATAATTATATTCTTGGGGGTTATCTCTTCAGCAATTTCTGGAGGAAGCATCCTTCTTCTAATGCGGTTTCTTAGAGCAATAGCCACGCATTTTTTAGCCTCATTTTGCCCTATTATATATTTATTTAACTCCTCGACTATTTCTTCAGGAGTTAAGCTCTCTTCTATCAAAGACATCTCCATCCTCCTTAATTAAACAGTTTCTATAGTCATATTATTGTTAGTATAAATACAAATTTCTGAAGCAACCTGTAAAGAAAGGCGGGCAATCTCTTCAGCTTCTTTGTCAGTTTCCCTCCACAGCGCTTTAGCGGCTGCCAAAGCAAAATTTCCTCCTGAGCCGATAGCGGCTATCGGCTCATCTGGCTCCAACACATCGCCTCTTCCAGAAATTATCAAAATATGTTCCTTATCCATAGCTAGAAGAAGGGCGTCCAGTTGTCTCAAAACTTTATCAGTTCTCCAGCTTTTAGCCAGTTCTACAGCAGCACGAGGAAGGTTACCACTATAGTAATTAAGCTTTTCTTCCAAACGCTCCAGAAGAGTTAATCCGTCTGCTCCACTGCCAGCAAAACCAGCCAAGACTCTATCTTGATAAATACGCCTGATTTTTCGCGCTCCTCCTTTTAGTATGGTTTCATTCATAGTTACTTGTCCATCACAAGCCATAGCTCCCTTGCCATTTCTTAAAACAGCAATCACCGTAGTCGATTTAATCATCATTTTTCACCTTCTTAGCATGAGGATGAGTATTTTGATAGACTCTTTTCATTTTATCCCAGTTTAAGTGAGTATAGATTTGAGTGGTAGAAAGGCTTGAGTGTCCTAGAGCCTCCTGCACCATCCTTAACTCTGCTCCTCCTCCTAAAAGGTGAGTAGCAAAACTATGGCGGAATACATGAGGAGAAATTCTTTTTCCACCCAAACCTGCTTCTTTCACAATTGTTTCTAAGATTTTTCGTGCTCCCCGAGAAGTTAAAGGAGTGCCTCTCGAGTTTAAAAACACTTCTTCCCGAGAAAAAGGACGACAATTAAGATATTCTCTCAGGGCTTCACCAGTACTTTCATTAAAAGGAACTATTCTTTCTTTCCCTCCCTTTCCTTTCACTCTTACCATTTTACTCGCTAAGTCAAGGTCTTTAACCTTCAGCTGAGTCATCTCTCCAACTCTTAAACCGCTAGAGTAAAGAAGTTCAAAAAAGGCCCAGTTTCTGAGGGAAATAAAAGCCGACCCTTCTTGCGCTTTCCGTTTTAAATAGTTGAGCAAAAAATCCATTTCTCCTACAGTTAGGAAATTGGGGAGCTTCTTTTCTTTATTGAGTTTTCCTAGTCCATCAGCAGGATCACAGTCAATCATACCCCGGCGACGAAGAAAACGATAAAAAGTACGAAGAGCTGAAATCCGATTGGCTTGAGAAATTCTCTTAAGATGGTGATGAGTTTTAAGATAAGCTAAAAAATCGGCTATATCCTGAGTTTTAGCTTGGGTTATAGTAAGATTCCTTTCTTCTAAAAACTGATAAAATTGATGTAAAGTCCTTTTATAATTATCTACAGTGTAAGGAGAATATCTCCTTTCTTTCTGGAGATAATCGAGAAAAATCTGGATATTTTTTTCATTCCCTAGAGAGTTCAATAGATATAGGCACCCCCTCCCAATCTCCCTCTTCTCTAATTATTTTCTCTATGCGGTTAGCTAAAAGTTCTTTCTCTTTTTCTGTGCCAGAAATATTGGCTGATAGGTAAAAACGAGGAGGGGCAACATTTTTTTGGTGCAGGTAATAAACTCGAAAGGCTTTGCCTTTTACTTTCCAACCTTCTTCATTTATTTTTTCTCTTATTTTCTCATTCAAAAAGCTCGTTTTTAATCTTTGATAATAACGAGTAGTAATTCCAGCGAGAAGGGGGAAAATACTTAGGGATAAAGATGGAGAAATAGCAGAGCCAGCAAAGAAAGAAGCATAGCTCAAGAAGCTCAAATCCCGACGGATTTCTTCCATCAATTTTTTTATTTGTACTGAAGGGTGGTGTTGCAAAACCAGGTCAATTTTATTAATAAATACCAAACATCCTTTTTTCTCTTCTTTTATTTTTTGAGCAATCTTTTTATCCTGATGGGTGATTCCTTGAAGAGGGTCAATCACCAAAAGAGCAATAGTAGCACCCTGTAAGCTTTCTTCAGTTCTTACAGCCGCATAAAAGTCGATTCTTTCCTTAAATTTGGGTCGAGCTACTAATCCTGGAGTGTCTATTAATTGGTAATAACCGAAAGTAGTATCTAAAGTAGAGTAAAGCGCATCTCGGGTAGTGCCCGGGATACTGCTGACAATAGAACGCTCTTTCCCTAATAAAGAATTGTAGAGAGTAGATTTACCCACATTGGGCTTTCCTACAATAGCTATAGGAATGCGGTGTTTATCTTCATAGGTTTCTCTATTCCCTTCTACCAGTCTAGCAATTGTCTCACGAAGTTCTCTAAGACCATCTCCGTGGGAAGCAGAAATCTGAATCATAGGCTCAAAACCTAAGGAAAAAAACTCCGATGGCAAAATCTCATTGGTAATTCCCTCTCTTTTATTGACTGCCACAACTATAGGATTCTTAATCTTCCGCAACCAAGAGGCTAACTCCCAATCTATACTGGTAAGATTTTCTCTTCCGTCCAAAACCCATAGCAAGAGATCGGCTTTTTCTATTACTTCCCAGGCCTTTTCTTCTATTTTTCTTTGCATCTCATTTTGAGAATCTATCAAAATCTCTAAACCCCCAGTGTCTACCAACTTTACTTTTTTTCCTTCTATATCCACTACATTTTCTAAAAAGTCCCGGGTTACACCAGGGTGAGAATCAACTATGGCTATCTTTTTTCGGGAAAGATGATTAAATAGAGTGGATTTCCCCACATTTGTTTTCCCTATTATAGCTACCATTGGGATTTTCTCTTTCATAGAAATAAACTTTCCTTGCCTGTAATTTTTTTACTACATCCTCTACCAAAAAATGAGGGGTAGAAGTTCCACTTACCACTAATATTCTATCTCCCTTATCCCCATACTCATTTTCTAGTTCCTCAGCTTTTTCCACCCAGGTAGATTCTACTCCCCATTTTTGGGCAGTAAGAAATAAAGCTTTGGTGTTAGAACTATTTTTTCCTCCTACTACTACCACTTTATTAATTTTATAAAGTTTGATACCTTCTACTAAATCTCTCTGCCGCATTTCGGTTTCAGCACACAAAGTATCAAAAACTTCAATATTTAGATTAGGAACTAAGTTTTTTATCTCTTTAGTAAACTCTTCTTTTATCTCTCGAGGAAAGGTGGTTTGTTCTACTACTCCTATCTTTTCTCTAGAGAGAAATTTCTCTAACTTCCTCCACTCTTCCTTTCTTTCTAAGACCAGAGCCTCTTGAGAAAGAAAACTTAATAGAGCCTGTATTTCAGGATGCTCGGAACTACCTAAAATAACCAGACTATACCCTTTTTTTTCTAATTCTTGAGCTAAAGTTTGCGCTTTTTTTACTCGAGGACAGGTAGTGTCAATAATTTCCACGTGACGATTCTCCAGAAACTCTTTAACTTTTTTCTCTAATCCGTGGGAACGAGTAGCTGCTAAAGAAAAAGGAGGTATATCTTCAGGACTATTCACCATCACTCCCCCCTCTTCTTCTATCATTTTTATAGCCTGGGAATTATGAACTAACTCTCCCAAAAAATATACTGACTTCCTCCGGAAAAGAGCGCGAAAAGCCAAATCAAAAGCTCTTTTAACCCCAGGGCAAAAACCTGTTCTATTTGCTAACCATACTTCCATTTAATTTTTCACCAGCTGGTAAAGTTTTTCTACCACTTCATCTATGCTCAAAAAAGAAGTGTCTATTTCTATAGCATCTTTTGCTTTTTGTAGAGGAGCATCATCCCGAGTAGAATCAATAAAATCTCGCTCCAGCACGTTTCTTAAAACTACTTTATAATCTATATTATTCCCTTTATCTTTCCTTTCTCTAAAGCGACGATAAGCTCTAATTTCGGGGCGAGCAATAAGAAAAATTTTTAAATCCGCATCGGGTAATATTACTGTGCCAATATCTCGTCCCTCAGTCACTGAGGGACGAGATAGGGCAATTCTCCGTTGCACGTCTCGTAAATAGTTTCTTATCTCTTTTATTTTAGCCACTGGAGAAACTAAAGCATCTACTTCGGGTTGACGGATATCTTCAGTTACTTCTCGGCTATTTAAAAATATCCGAAACTTCTCTTCCCAAGAAACCTCTATTGTTATTGCAGTCAGTATCGAAGAAAGGTCTTGGAAATTCTCAAAGGGAATATGATTTTCCCAAAGATAAAGAGTTATTGCTCGATACAGAGCTCCAGTATCAAGATAAAGGTAATTTAAACGCCGAGCTAATCTTTGAGCTACTGTGCTTTTTCCTGCTCCAGCGGGTCCATCTATAGCTATATGTTCTTTCATCTTTCTCTCATTTCCCATTCCCCATAGCCAATTTTCTCTAAATCAGAAAAAAAGTTGGGATAGCTTATTTTTACACAATCTATATCTTCCACTATTAAATCCTTCTCTCCTACTATTCCTGCTATTACTAAACTCATAGCTATTCGATGATCTCCATAGCTATTTACTCTTCCTCCCTGAAAAGCACAGGGTCCCTGAATCAAAAGCCCATCCTTTCTTTCCTCTACTGTTGCTCCTAGTTCCCTTAATCCTTGAGCGATAGCTTTCAGGCGGTCAGTTTCTTTTACTCTCAATTCCTCTGCCCCAGAAATGATGGTAACCCCTTCGGCTTTAGCAGCTAAAACTGCAATTACGGGTATTTCATCAATTAAAAGAGGGATTAAGTCTTCTCCAATTTTTATTCCCCGGAGAGAGGAATATTCTACTTCTATATCTCCCCGGCGCTCGCCACACTCTTCTCTCTCTCCAATTATTTTAAAGTTTCCCCCCATTTCTCGAAGACAGGTCAAAAACCCAGTTCGAGTGGGGTTTAATCCTACATCTTTGATTAAAATACGAGATTGAGGTAGAAGAGTAACCAAAGCAATTAAAAAAGAAGCAGAAGATAAATCGCCAGGAAGTGATAAATAAGAAGCGGGAATAAAAGAAGGGGGTTCAATTTCAACTATGTTGTTTTTTTTCTCTATTTTAACCCCTAAGTAACGGAGTAAGTTTTCCGTGTGGTCTCGAGAAGGTAAGGGCTCTTCAATAAAAGACATTCCCTCCCCTCTAAGAGCAGCAAAAATCAAAGCTGATTTAACCTGAGCACTGGGAAGGGGAAGACGATAAAAAAAAGCTTTTACTCTATTTTTACCTCGCACAAAAAAAGGAGGAAAAGAGTTATCTTTTCTTCCTCCCACTTCTGCACCAGTGAGGCGTAAAGGCTCCATAACTCTTTTCATCGGCCGCTGACGAAGACTGCTATCTCCAGTAAATACAGTAAACCCATCTATCCCTGTGGCTATACCAGCTAAAAGCCGCATAGTAGTCCCTGAATTGCCAGTATCAATGACATTTTCTGATTCTTTCAGTTTTCCTAACCCTTTGCTTTTAACTATAATTCTCTCTTTTTCTTCCTCTTTGGTTATCTCTACTCCCCAGAGTTCCAGACCAAAAAGAGTAGAGAGGCAATCAGCACAAAAAGAAAAGCCATCCACAACTGTTACTCCCTGACTTAGGGCTCCAATCATAGCTCCTCTATGACTCAAAGATTTATCTCGAGGAGCACGCATTTCTCCCTCCACTTTTTTAGAAAAAGGACGAATCAAAACTTCCTTCATAAATTCTTTCCCCAATTAAAGTCTTCTCTCAAAGAAGAAGCTTTTCTCAAATAAAGATGGTGAATATCCACTGGTTCTTTATCAGTATAAGCTAAAGCTAAGAAGCGAATACATTTTTCTAAGGCTCCTTCTATCTTTATTTCCTGAGCACAGATAAGGGGAATATAGCGAAATTCCTCTTTTTCTCTAATAGCCTGAGCAGGAAAAATAGAATGTAAGTCAGGGGTAACAGTGATAAAAACTCCTACTACCTCCTGAGGAAATATATCATTCTCTTTTAAGAGAAGCCCGAATAACTCCTCGGCAGCTTGTTTAATCTCCTCTTTATCATCTCTTTCTACTGTAATTGCTCCTCTTATCCCTCGAACTTTTTTCTCCATCTTAATATTCAAACCCTCGCCGAGCAGTTATTCCTCTATTAAAAGGGTGTTTAACCAATTTTACCTCTGAAACCAAATCAGCTATGGTAATTAATTCCTCAGGAACCTTTCTTCCAGTAATAATCACTTCTACATTAGGGTTTTTTTGTTTTAGAGCTCTTTCCATCTCTTCCCAAGTTAGAAGACAATAGGAAAAAGCGTAAGGCAGTTCATCCAGAACTATTATATCGTATTCTCCCTTTTTCAGAGCTTCTTGTGCCATATACCAACCCAGGGCAAACTCTTTCTGGTCTTCAAGAGAAGCCTCTCCGGATAAGAATTCACCACTACCAAACTGGAAAACATTCACCCCCGGTAAAAGTTGCAAAGATGCCAGTTCCCCGGTAAATCTCTTCTTAAAGAATTGGATAAGAAGGACTTTCATTCCCTGGCCTACTGCTCGCAAAATAGTTCCTAAAGCAGCAGTAGTTTTACCTTTTCCTTCCCCAAAATATACTTGAATTAATCCTGATTCACTTACCAAGTTTTTCCTCCTTATATTTTTGCAAAAACTGGATTTCCTTATCGGATAGATAGCGCCACTTTCCAGGAAGAAGATTTTTGTCCAAGGAAAGAGGCCCCATACTAATTCTTATCAATCTTAACACGGGATGCCCTAAATAATCAAACATTATCCGGACTTCGTGTTTCTTACCTTCTGTAAGGGTAACTTCTACTATGCTACAATTAGAAGAAATCTCCTTTATTTCCCCTCGCCTAATATGATAGGAAATATCTTTAACTACTACTCCCTTTTCTAAAACTGAAAGCTCGTTTTCTCTTAGCTTTCCTTCCACATATACCAAATATTTTTTTTCCACTTCAAAACGGGGATGAGTAAGAAAATAGCTTAAAATACCGTCATTGGTGAAGAGTAGTAATCCTTCACTTTCACTATCTAATCTTCCTACCGGAAAAACTCGAGCAGTCACTTCACAAAGAAGATTAGCCACTGTTTGCCGTCCTCGAGGGTCAGAGAGGGTGGTGAGGTAATCTCGTGGTTTATACAGTTGTATATAAACTAACTCCTCGTTTTTCTCCACTATCTTACCTTCAACTTTTATGATTTCTTCTCCCCTTACTCTTTCTGCTGGATTAGTAATCAACTGACCATTTACAGTAACTTTACCTTCTTTTATTAATTGGTCACACTTTCGGCGAGAGGCTATTCCTGCTTGAGCTAAAAATTTATTTAATCTCTCCATTTTTCTTTTCTTGAAAGTAATTTTTTAATTTTTCCCATTCCTCTTCGTTTTTTATCCCAAACACTTCTAAAAATTTATCGGTGGTTTTATACAAGAGAGGTTTACCGGGGATATTACTTTGCCCTGCTACAGTTATTAACCCTTTCTCTAAGAGAGTACGGATAGTCTGTGATGAATCTACCCCTCTTTTTAAATCAATCTGAGTTTTAGTAAGAGGCTGATAAAGAGAAATTATAGCTAAAGTTTCCAAGGCTTTCCGAGAAATAGCTTTAGCACTATTTATTTTCATTTTGGTCTTCAATTCCTGGCCATATTCTGGTTTAACCACCATTTGCCATTTCCCATTTATTTCTCGAATAATGAGAGCCCCCTCTCTTTTTTCGTACTCATCTCGAAGCTCTTGCAAAGCCTGAATTATGATTTCTTTATCTACTTCAACTATTTTCACCATTTCCGAATAGGATACTGGATGAGGAGAAGAGAAAAGCAAAGCTTCAACTAGGTTCTTCACCTGAAGAATAGATTTTCCCAAAATATATTTTACCATTTCCTTCCTTTTTCATCTGTAATTCCTTTCTGAACACCAAATCCAGTAAAATCAAAAAAGTGGCAATGGTAACCTTTCGATCTGAACAATCCAAAAAAAATTCCTCCATCTCCCAAAATTCTTTTTTCTTTATCATCGTTTTAATTATTGTTTTTCTTTCTTCCAATAATTTTTGGAACTGATAGTCTAATGGCACATCAGGAGAAGTTTCAGGAACCAAATAAAGTTCATAGAGAGACAAAAGTTCGGCTAAGGTTAACTTTTCCAATTCTTTTACCTCTCTATGGCGAAGGGCTTCCCATCGCTTTTCCGGAGCTTTCAAAGTCTTTTCTTCCTGTTCTTCCAAGCTAAAAAGAAGCTGAGTAAAAAGAATAGACCAATCTTCTTTTTCCAGCGATGAAGATGTTTTTTCTTCCTCCTCCTCTTCTTCTTTTCCTAATGCTTCATCCAACTGATTTTCTAAAAAACCAAGGATTTCTTCCCATACTCCCACACATTGAGGGAAAGGAGTTTGTTGCAGAAGTTTCTTCCATTGAGATTCAAGATTGGAAGTCATAGTTCAGTTTCATAGCCTCTTTGGCTTCCTCTAAGGTAGCTTGAGCTAACCGGCGAGCTTTTTTACTTCCTTCCCAAAGGATCTCTTTGACTAAGTGTTTTTCTCGTTGGTACTTTTCTCGATGAGGGACTATTTTTTCTAAAAATTTTACCATTAGCTCACTCAACTCTTCTTTACAACCCACACACCCCCATTTTCCCTCCCGGCAATCTTTTTCTATTTCCACAAGTCGAGGATTATCAAGAAGGCGATGGAGAGAAAATACATTACATCGTTCCGGATGTCCAGCATCAGATAAGCGAATTTTTTCTGGATCGGTAAACATAGAACGAACCTTTTTTCGAACTTCCTCTGGAGGCTCGGAGAGACCGATATAATTGTTTAAGCTTTTGCTCATCTTTTTCCCATCTATACCTAAGATACGAGGAGCTTCAGTAAGCAAAGCCTGAGGCTCAGGGAAAACCTCTCCATATAAATAATTGAAGCGGCGGGCAATTTCTCGAGTAATTTCTATATGAGGAACCTGATCTTCACCTACTGGTACCTTAACTGCTTTATAAATAAGAATATCAGAAGCCATAAGCACTGGATAACCTAAATGTCCATATCCTACCGCTTCTTTAAGACCCATATCTTGAAGTTGTTCTTTAAGAACTGGATTTCGCTCTAACCATCCTACCGGAGTAATCATAGAAAAAAGTAAATGAAGCTCAGCATGCTCTGGAACCCAAGATTGAAGGATTAAAATACTTTTCTCTGGGTCGATACCTACAGATAGCCAGTCGGCAGCCATTTCTATAATATTGTCTTCTAGTGAAGTAGTATCTTCAAAAGAAGTGGTTAAAGCATGCCAATCGGTAATGCCAAAAATACACTTATATTTATCCTGAAGTCCCACCCAATTTTTCAATGCTCCAAAATAGTGGCCAATGTGCATTCTACCAGTAGGTCTCATCCCGCTGAAAATGATCTCCTTATCTTTCATTACTCTCATTCCTCCATATTTTTTCTACTAATCTTTCTTCTTCTTCCCTACTCGTAACTAAACCATCAATCTTTGCCAGTTTCAACTTCTCCAGAATTTTAGCATAGATTGGTCCGGCGGGAATTCCCTTTCTCTTTAGATCCTCTCCAGTAAGAGAGGGAGTAACATCTCTCCATTCCTCTAAATAATCTCTTATTCTTTTCCCCGGAAGGGAATCCTCTCCCCACTTAGCTTTGAGGAGAAGCAAAAATTCATTCGACAAGGGATGTAAAAGAAGGTAAACTTGAGAATCAGGCAGTGTTTCATCAGGTAGTTTTCTTTCTAACTCTTCTTTTCGGTCTAAATAAGTGGTAACTTTATGAATAACAGTTTTAGAGAGGGCTAATCGGTTTTTTAATTCTTCGACATAACTAGGGTCCATCTCTCCCCACAAAGGAGAAAGCTTGGCTAAAAAGCAATCTAAAGGTAGAAAGGAAAACCGGTTCAGAAGCTTTATCAGTTTAGGATAAATATCTCCTAATTCTCTTCTCCAAGTACTTCCCGGAAAAATATAAGGAAACATATCTAGTTGATATAAACGCTCCAAACAGAGATAAAAGTCAGGTAAACGCAAAATAAGATTAATTTCTTCCTTCAATCGGTCTGGCTTAATTTTATTGAGTAACTCTTCTCTTACTGTCTGCTTGAGCAAACTCAAAGTAAAAGGTTCAATCGTAAAATTGTACTTTTTTTCAAAGCGAACGGCACGTATAGCTCGAGCAGGGTCTTCTACAAAACTGAGAGGGTGAAGGACTCGTAAAACTTTATTCTCTAAATCTCTCAGTCCTCCAAAGAAATCAAACAAATCTCCCCAATCGTCTGTTCCAATACTGACAGCCATAGCATTAATAGTAAAATCACGACGGAATAGGTCTCGTCGCAAATTACTGTATTCTACATGAGGAGGAGCTCCAGGATAGTCATAATACTCAGAACGAGCAGAAGCAAAATCTATCCTTTTCCCATCTTTTAAAAACAAGATAGCTGTACCAAAAGGAGGATAAGGAACTACTTTGCCTCCTAATTTCTGAACTATAGCTTGGGCTAACTCTATAGCGTCTCCTTCCACTACTATATCCAAGTCATAGCTAGGGAATCCTAATATTATATCTCTAACTATTCCTCCTACTAAATATGCTTTTGCTCCTCCTCTTTTGGCTTCATCACCGATGAAGTGTAAAAGTTGTAAATCTGGAGGAGAAAAATGAAGATATAACTTTTCTGCTAAGTTAAGGCGGGTTAACTCTTGCACTACGGAATTTTCTCGGTGATGCAAAACCCGCAAAAGGTCACTACGAGTTATAATTCCTAATAGAGTATCTCCTTTCACTACTGGTATCCTTCCAATATCTTTTTCCACCATTAGATTCCGAACTTTAAATATAGAATCTTCTGGACCTACAGTAACCAGTTGAGAAGACATAAAACTTTTCACTGGAGCATTTTGCAAGCCGTGGCGAAAAGCCTTTTCTACATCTCGCCGAGCAATCATACCCACTAACTTCCCCTTTTCATCTACTACTGGCAGTCCAGAAAATCCGAAGCGCATGAGAATGAGAAGAGCCTCACCAATGGTGGTAGAAGGAGAAACTACTTTTACTGGGTAGGACATAACTTCTTTCGCTCGAGTAAAAGAAAGGGAGGATGCTAAAGTCTCTCGAATCATTTCTTCCACTTCTTCTAATTTTTTTCCTTTAACGGTGAGAGAGGCAGCGCTCCGATGTCCTCCCCCTCCTATTTTTCCTAAAATTTCCGCTAAATCTACCTCTTCTAAACGGCTACGAGCAATGACATAAACTTTATTCTCTGTTTCTATCAGGACAAAAAGTAATTCAATTTCTTCTAAATTCATCAATTTATGGACTAACAAAGAGACACCTTCTACATATTCTTCTAACCTCATCCGACAAAAATGAACTGGAATTCCTTCTATCTCCTCTACATGGAGAAAATTAATCATTTTTTTGAGAGTTTCTCTTTGTTCTTTAGTTAATTGAATTCCAGTAAAACGGTTCACGAAACTTACCTTAGCACCCTGTTGAAGGAGGAAAGAGGCAGCAGATAAATCTTCAGTCTGAGTAGTAGGAAAGGTAAAAGAACCAGTATCTTCATAAATACCTAAAGCTAAGAGAGTAGCTTCAAGCGGAGAAATAACTATCTTCTCTTCCTTTATTTTTTCTACCAATATAGTAGTACAGGCTCCATAATTCTTAATTGTAACATTTCCCTCTCTTTTTTCCCCTTCAGGATGATGGTCAAAAATAACTACTTCTACTTTACCATTTTTGATTAACTCCCCGGCTTTACTCAATCGCTCCCAGCAAGTAGTATCAACTACATATATTTTATCTACTTTTTCCCAATCCACTTCTTTTTCTTTAAGAATCGGGAAAAAATTACCATAAAGAGAGAGGAAATGACGAACGTTGCGATTAACTGTTCCCCAAACCACCATTTGAGTGGAAGGGAAAAGCTTGGTTACTGCAAACATAGAAGCTAACGCATCAAAATCTGTTCCTTCATGGCTAACTACAATTCGCATTTTTAATCCATTCTTTCATAAAAGAAGAGAGTAATTTCTGAAGAAAGGCTTGAAGAGAGGAAGCAACCTCTAAAACTTCCTGATGGTGAAGTAAAGAGTTACTCATGCCCGCTCCCCAGTTAGTAACTAAAGAAATTCCCCCTACTTTAAGCCCTAAAAATGAGGCTAATTTTGTTTCTTTAACTGTAGACATGCCTACTACATCACCAAAGTGGGATAAACATCGAACCTCGGCTGGAGTCTCAAAAGAAGGACCTAAAACTCCAGCATATACTCCCTGATACAACATAAGGCCTTCCTCTTTCCCTGCTTTTTTAAAAACTTCTTGAATTTCTTCATCAAAAAGAGGAGGAGAGAAAAAAATGGGGTCGGGATAAAAAGTAAAATCTATTTGGTCAGAGATGAGAACCACACTTCCAGGAGGGAGGAAATAGGAAAGACTTCCTACTGCATTGGTTAGAATTATGGCTTTCACTCCAGCTAAATAAGAAAAAACAACAGGAAGGGTTACCTCCAAAAAGGAATAACCTTGATAAAGATGGAGCCGACCACTAAAAAGAAGAATAGGAACGTTATTGTTCTTCAACAAGTATAGCTTTCCAGCATGCCCTTCTACCTCGGGAAAAAAAGGAATTCCTAAAGAAGGATAGGAAAACTCATCAATTACCTCTCCCTCTAATGCAGCTTCCCAACCCGAGCCAGCTACGATAGCTAGGTGGGGTTTTTCAGGAAAAGAGGAAACAACTTCTTGAAATCTAAGAAGAATTTTTTCCGGATAATATCTGGAGAGCAAAACTTTTTCCTGAACCATTCCACTCCACCTCCATCAACTGAGCTATAGTAGCAGCAATATCAGAAAAGGCTTCTCTTATTCCTAAAGATGGGCATCGAAAATGACCGGGACTAAAAACTAATAAGGGCACATATTCTCGAGAGTGATCGGTACTAGGAGTGGTAGGGTCACAACCATGGTCAGCAGTTATAAATAAAACTTCATCTTCTCGAAGAGAAGGTAGAAAAGAGCTTAACTCTCTATCCCAACTTTCTAAAGCTTGAGCAAATCCCTGAGGATTATTGCGATGACCAAAAACGGTATCAAAATCATTAAAATTAACCCATACCAGGTCTCCTTTTTTGTCTTTCTGTAATCCTTGCAAAACTCGAAATCCTTCTTCATTGTTAGCTATTTTTATATTTTCTTTCAATCCTTTTCCAGCAAAGATATCTTGGATTTTGCCTACCCCAATATTTTCTTTACCTTGGCGGGCAAGAATATCAAGTATAGTATCTTTAGGAGGAGGAAGAGAAAAATCGCGTCGGTTAGCAGTTCTTTGAAATTGACCGGGGCGTCCTACAAAAGGTCGAGCAATTATTCGAGCTACAGCATGCTCTCCTCTCATTATCTCTCGTGCTTTTTGGCACATTTCATAAAGCTCAGAGAGAGGAATAACCTCCTCATGAGCTGCCACTTGCAAAACACTATCAGCTGAAGTATAAACAATGAGATAACCAGTCTTTAGATGTTCTTTCCCCAATTCTTCAATGATAACTGTTCCTGAGGCAGGTTTATTACCCAATATTTTTCTCCCCCAGGCTTTTTCTAATTCTTTTATAATAGAAGGAGGAAAGCCTTGAGGATACACAGGAAAAGGTTTCTCTAATATTATACCAGCTATTTCCCAGTGGCCAGTGGTAGTATCCTTACCCGGAGATTGCTCTTTCATCTTTCCAGTAAAAGCTAGAGGACTCTCTGTTCTTTTTACCCCGGGAATATCATCTATCCATCCCAGACCCAGTTTCTCTAAAGCAGGAAGAGATAACCCTCCTACCACTTGAGCAGTATTTCTCAAAGTATTACTACCTTCATCACCATAAAAAGAAGCATCGGGTAACTCTCCTATTCCCACTCCATCTAAGAGAGCAATGATAATTCTCATCTATTTTTCTTCCCTTATCCATTCATAAATACCAATTCTAGTTTTAGCATCTTTTATTTCTTGCCGGTCTAACATTTCTTGAGCTTCTTTTTTGCTTGCCTCTCGAATATAGATCAGCTCATCTTCATCTCCGGCTCGAGCCTCTGTAACCGGTAATACTTCTTTAGCTCGAAAAAAATGGATTATCTCGTTACTATAGCCAGGAGCTAAAGTTAAAGGGAAGAGATATTGCCAGCTATTCCCGGAAAACCCGGTTTCTTCTTCTAACTCCCGCTGAGCACAAAAAAGAGGCTGTTCGTTTGGTTCTAAAGTTCCAGCAGGAATTTCCCATAGCCATTCTCCTAAAGGGGCACGAAATTGCTTGATTAAAAGGAGCTTATTTTCTTGAGTAGTGGCGATTATAGTTACTGCTCCAGGATGAACAATAAAAACTCTTTCCATCTGTCCCTGGTAAGTAATTTTAACCACCTTAAAAATTCCAGTTTTTAAGAGCACCTCTCTTTTTAGTTCCTGAGGTAGAGTAAAATTATTTTCATTCTCTGAGTAAGAAAAAAACAATATCATTCCTCCTCTGGGGTTATCCATACATGGTAGACACTGATATTTGGATTTTGATTTAACTCTTCAATTATTTTCTCCGGTTCTCGAGTGGCTAAACGCATAACTACGTAGCGATAGTCCGATTTTTGGTCCTGGTAAAAAGTAGCTAAACTGAGGATGTTCACTTCATATTTTCTAATTATTCCTGTAACTTCATGAAGAGCTCCTGGCTTTTGAGGAAGCTCTAAAGTCAAACGAGTTCCTCCTTCTCTAACTCCTAAGGTTTCCACAAAAATCTCAAAAATATCTGATTCAGTAATTATTCCTACTACTTGACCATTTTCTACCACCGGTAAACCACCAATTTGATTTTTATTCATAATCAGAGCCGCTTCTTCAATAGGAGTATCCGGTTTTACGTAAACTACTTTCTTAGTCATAATTTCTGCTACACTCATCTTGCTCAAAAGATAAGTAATTTCAAACCTACTCAAAGTGGTAGCTTTGGAAGGAGAAGCTTCCAAAAGATCATTATAAGTAACAATACCCACCAAATTTCCCTTTTCTACCACTGGCAAACGGCGAATATTTTTATCCTTCATAATTTTCTGCGCTTCTAGGATAGTGGTAGAAGGAGAAATGGTCACTACTTCCTTATTCATCCGATCTCTTACCAACATTTACTACCCCTCCTTTTTCTTCAAAACTCTTTCCTACCTGTAAAGCTTTAAAGTTAACCGATAGAAGGTTAGCTTTTTTCCTGGCCAGAATTTTTTCTAAAGCTTTCTCTACTGTAGGAAAACTCACTACTGGTCGCCGAGCCAATAAAGCTCCTAATATTACCATATTAGTAGTTTCAGCAACTCCCACTTCTTTCCCTGCTAATTCATTGGCCGGAACTTCTAAAACCTCAATATCCGGACGGGAACAACTTGCTCGAATCAGAGAAGAATTAATAACTAAAAGCCCTCCCTTCTTAACCAAGGGAGAAAAACGATGAAAAGAGGGCTCATTCATTACTATACAAATGTCAGGATGGTCAGTAACTGTGGCTCCTATTTCCTCTTCAGAAATTATTACTGTACAACTGGCTGTTCCTCCTCGCATTTCTGGACCATAGGAGGGAAACCAGCTTACTTCATAGCCTTCCATCATTCCCGCAGTAGCCAATACTCGTCCCAAAAAGAGGATTCCCTGCCCTCCAAATCCTCCAATCAAAATTTCATGATGCATGAGAGCCACTCTCCTTTACCTTTATTTCTCCTAGGGGAAAATAGGGAATCATTTTTTCTTCTACCCATCGCACTGCTTCCTGAGGAGTCATACCCCAATTAGTAGGGCAGGGGGAAAGAATTTCTACCAATGCAAAGCCTTTCTTTTCTATTTGAGTGAGAAAAGCCTTTTTGATGCACCGCTTAGCCTGACTAATTAACCGAGGATTAGTTAAAGCTACTCGAGCGATGTAAGCACTCCCGTCAGCTTGAGCTAACATTTCCCCCAATTTGAAAGGGAATCCTTGTACCTCTGTATTTCTCCCTAAAGGAGAAGTAGTAGTTTTTTGCCCCGGTAAGGTAGTGGGAGCCATTTGTCCTCCTGTCATACCAAAAACGGCATTGTTAACAAAAAAAGAAGTAATAAGTTCTCCTCGATTAGCACAATGTACTATCTCTGCAGTGCCAATGGCAGCTATATCTCCATCTCCCTGATAGGAAAAAACCACTTGATCTGGGAGAGACCTCTTTACTCCCGTAGCTACTGCTGGAGCCCGACCATGAGCGCCCATAACAAAATCAAGATCAAAAAATTCATAGATATAAACTGAACAACCGACTGGTCCTACTCCTATGGTTTTTTCAGCAATACCCAGTTCATCTATAACTTCAGCTATAAGTCTCTGTGCTAAACCATGGTGACACCCTGGACAATAAGTAAAAGGTTTATCAATCAGAGTTTTAGGTCTCTCAAAAATCGTTCTCATTTTTGAGCTTCTCCTCTCAAAATATCAGCAATCTTTTGCAAAACTTCGTCCACCGTAGGTATCATACCCCCTACTCTACCATAAAAGTGTACTGGAGCTCTTCCTTCTACTCCTAATCTTACATCTTCTACCATCTGGCCTAAGTTCATCTCTACCACTAGAACTCTTCCCGCTTTTTCTGCCATTTCCTGTACCGGCTTATAGGGGAAAGGAAAAAGAGTAACAGGACGAAGAAGAGAAAGACGCCATCCTTCTTTTTCCCCTTCTCTCACTACACTTTTTAAGATACGAGCCACTGTCCCAAAACCTACGAGGAGTAAGTCAGGATTGTCTTCTTCTCCAAATATTTCCCAATCAGTGTCTTCTTCTGCCATCTGACGGTATTTTTTTTCTAACTTACGATTAAAATTCTCTAACTCCCGAGGGTCCAATTCCATGCACAGGATAAATTTGCGCTCTCCATCACCCTTTCCTCTTATAGCCCAACTTTTAGGAGGAAGAGAGGGTAATTCAACCCCTTCCCAGGTTACTGGTTCCATCATTTGCCCCAACATACCATCTCCTAAAATTTTCACCGGGTTACGGTATTTGTCAGCTAAGTAAAAAGCTCGATGAGTTAGGCTTACCAGTTCTTGCACTGAAGAAGGAGCAAGAACTAAAGTACGATAATCTCCATGACCTCCACCTCTAGTGGCTTGGAAATAATCACTTTGAGCAGGCTGAATATTACCTAAACCTGGTCCTCCTCGGCTCATATTCACCACTACACAAGGTAGCTCAGCAGAAGCTAAATAAGAAATCCCTTCTTGTTTTAAACTGATTCCCGGTCCAGAAGAAGAAGTCATCACTCGTGCCCCAGTAGATGAGGCTCCATAAACCATATTTATGGCTGCTATTTCACTTTCCGCTTGAAGAAAAACTCCTCCCACCTCCGGAAGGCGCCGAGATAAATACTCACTAATCTCAGTTTGAGGAGTGATGGGATAACCAAAGTAAAATCTACAACCTGCTTGAATAGCTGCCTCCGCTAACGCTTCATTACCCTTCATTAATATTCTTTCCATTTTCTACTCCCTGTAAACAGATATAGCTACATCCGGACAAACTTGAGCGCAAAAGCCACAAGCTGTGCACTTTTCTTCATCAAAAATTGTAGCCGGATAGTAACCTTTAGAATTAAAGTCATCTTCAATGGTTAATATTTTTTTAGGACAGATATTAACACACAGACCACAACCTTTACAAAACTCTTGATTGATAATAACTTTTGCTTTAGCCATTTTATCTACTCCTTACCCGTCCATGGTAGATGCAAAAATCTTCGAATGCTAACCACTGCACTATCAAAAATATTCCAGGAAAGACTATCTGTTAAGTCTTTCCAGATACTTACAAAGAAAATGGGCAAGTTTTCCCGGTGAGAAAAATCTCCGGCTTTTTGCCATCCCATTTTCAGAATTTCTTCATCAGTATATTCAATAAGATGAGTGTTAGAAATAACAGAATGAAAATCAAAATTTAAAAAAGTTTTAGCTCTCTCTATAAACTCTAAGTAAGCTTCCTCTTCCGAGAAAGGACGACAAAAATTAGTAACTAAAGTTAAGTGGACCTTTTTATTTCTCCAGAAAGATTGTAAACTCCGCCAGGATTTCATACCTTTTAAGTCTCCTCCTAAGTCTACAATGAGACGATGATTTTTATCTATTAGGGAGAGAATTTTAGAGGTTTCCTCATCCCAGACAGGAGTATCAGAATATTTACCTTTTCCTCGAGGTAATATTGAAAGCTCACTCCAAAAACGATCGCTACGAGCAGTAAAATCAGCTTTAGTAAAATCCAAATCTAAAAGATAACTATCTATGCTCAGAGAGTTAAAAAAAGAAGTTAGGTTCAAAGCTATCTCTGTTTTCCCTACTCCGTTAGGACCAGCTAAAACGAATATTTCTTTGTTCTCTATTTCTTGAGATAAAAAATTGCTATTTTTAAGTATTTGCATTTTGTGCTCTTTTCATCAAATTTTTAGCATAGTGAAGGGCTGAGCTATCCCTACCCTCATCTCCCATCATTCGGGCTAATTCTTGAACTCTTTCTTCTCCTGAAAGAGAGAAAACTTCCACCCAAGTACTTTTTTCATCTCCCCGTTTTTCTACTTTAAGATGATGGTGAGCAAAACAGGCGATTTGAGGTAAATGGGTAATGGAGATAACTTGATGAGCAGTAGCAATTTTTCTCAGCTTATTTCCTACTCTAAAAGCAGTTTGACCCCCCACCCCTTGGTCAATTTCATCAAAAACTAAAATGGGAATTTCCCTCACCTCTCTGGTGAGAGATTTTATAGCTAAAATTATTCGAGATAACTCTCCACCAGAAGCTACACGTTCCACCGGAAAAAGAGGCTCTCCTGGATTTAAGGAAATGAAAAAGGAAACTTGGTCCTCCTCTTTTTTTTCTAGTTCTATCTCTAAAGCTACTTTAGGAAAGGAAAGTTCTTTTAATTCTTTTTCTAATTTTTCTTTTAGTATTTTAGCTGCTTTATCCCGGTAATAGAAAAGCTCTTCCCTTACTTCCTTTAAGTTTTTTTCTTTGGTCTCCAATTCTTCACTCCACCTCTTCAGCTTCTCTATTTCCTCTTCAAGTTGAGATAGTCTTCCCTTCTTTTCCTCAATAAACCGGATTAAATCTCTGGTAGTTAGACAATGATATTTTCTCTTCCACCTTTCGATTTCTGATACTTCTCTTTCCAATTCTTCTACTTTCTGAGGAGAAAAATCAAAAGAGTTTTTTATTTTTTCTACTTGATAGAGCACTTCTTGAAGCTCTAATTCCACATTTTTAAGGGTTTCCCCTATAGAAGGAGGAAAAAGGGCTAATTCATCTTTCCCTTCCCAACCTCTTCTTATTTTTCTTAACGAAGATAAAAATCCTTCTTTTTCTTCGCTTCCTGATAGGAGAGATACAATCTCTCCTATCGCTTCTCGGTATCTTTCAGAAAGTGCAGACCTCTGAAATTCTTCTTCTATTTCCTCAATTCTTTCAGGGGTCAGGCCTATTTCTCCCATTTCTTCCAACATTTCCCTTATTTCTTCTATTTCTGCTTCTTGTCCCCTTTTTAATTCCTGGATTTTATTTTTTATTTTGTCTCTTTCTTCTTTAAGACGGAGATAGCGCTCTCGATAAATTTTTCCCTCTTCATCTAAAAAATAATCTAAAATGGCTAACTTATTACCGGGGGTAAAAAATCGGTCATTTTTTCCCTGTCCATATATATCTACAAGATGAGAAGCCACTTCCCTTAAGGTAGCTAAAGCGACACTCCTACCGTTAATATGAGCTTTACTCTTCCCCTTTTTATCTACTTCCCGGGAGAGAATCATCCCTTCTTTTATTTCTTCACCCCATCCTTTTTCTTTTAATTTTTCCTGCAGAGAGGAAGAGAAAGAAATATCAAACCACCCTTCCACTCGGGCAAAATCACTTCCTCTCCTTATCCATTCTTCTCGAGGATGAGCTCCTAAAAGGAAAGAAAAAGCATTAATCAAAAGAGATTTACCCGCTCCAGTTTCTCCAGTAACTACATTGAAACCCGGTGCAAAATTTATTTCTTGATAATCAACGATAACAAAGTTTTTAATTGTTAAAGTTTTTAGCATTCTTCTACTTTCTTTCGGATATCCATTCCCCAGGATAACTTGCTACGTAATAAAGAATAAAATGGTCTTTGGGGGTCAACACGAACTAAATGAGCTGAAAAAGTAGAACGAGCTACAGTAATACGTTCCTCTTTTTTAATAAAATAGCCTCGTTGTCCATCTAAAGTTACCATAGTTCCCTCTTTTTCTGATTCTAAAACTATTTCAATAGTGGAAGAGGGAGCCACTACTATAGAGCGAGCATACAAAGTATGAGCACAGATAGGAGTTATCAATAAAAGTTCAAGACCGGGAAAAAGCACCGGTCCACCAGCAGAAAGAGAGTAAGCACTAGAACCAGTAGGAGTAGCTACAATTAATCCATCAGCAGGAAAAGAAGCCAGAAACTCTCCATCAATGTAAGTGGAAAGACGAATCATCTGAGCAAAAGGTCCCCGATAGACTACTACATCATTAAGAGCAAAGTCAGCATCAGATTTTCCATCTTGGTGAGTAATACAACATTGAGCCATCATTCGTTTCTCCACTTCAAATCTTCCCTTAATTACCTCTTCTGCTGCCTGAAACATATTTTCCACACTGGCTTCAGCTAAAAACCCTAGCCCTCCCATATCAATACCTAAAAGAGGGACTCCTAAAGGAGAATAAAGCCAGCTCGCAGAAAGAAAAGTACCATCTCCTCCTAAAACGAATACCACTTCTGGTTTTTCTTCTACTTTAGTTTCGCCTTCCACAATAAAAGTTTTTACTCCTCGAGACTGGAGAAAATCACCCAGTTCTCGAGCCTTATCTCTTACTTTCTGATTCTTCTTTTTAATAAAAATATGTGCTGTGTTTAAGACTATTTTATCCATCGTCCGATTACTAAACCTGAAACAAACCCTAATATACTTAATGAAAACCCTATCCATCGCCAGGAAAAACGGTTATCTATGGGAAAAGTTACTTGGTATAGCTCATCGTTCTCTCCATTCACCAATATAACAGCTTTAGGGCGATAAACTAAGTAATACTCCAACAGCTGCCTCCTCACTCGAGGGTGGTCAAAACGCAAATATTCACCCGTTTTTACTTCGGCCACGTATAAATCTTTTCCTCTCCGTACCAGATAATCTGCTCGTACTTTACAAGGTGTTTTTTTACCATTTACTTTAATACAAAACTCTCTTTCCGGTTGCTCCTCCACTAATCTAAAACCGCTTCTCTCTAAAAGATGAATAGCTTCTTTTTCTATCACCTGAGCTCGGGAAAGAGTTCTCTTTCTTCGGTGCCTTCTCCACACTCGGGAAATAAATATAGTAAATACCACAGCCACCGAGAAGGTTAATACTATCCTCCACATCTCAGGACCAAAACTCATATTCTATGTTCCCTTGCTCTGATGAGCTTCTTCCACCACTTGGCTTATTATACTTCTTAAGTCTTTATTTGTTAAATCTGAACTTCTTTTTCTCCAATATCCTAAAAATTCTATGTTTCCTTTTGCCCCCCAAATAGGAGAAAAAGTTAGGCCTTGAAAGGAAAAACCAGCTTTTTGAGCTTGAGTTAAAGTTTCCTCTAAAACTCGTTCATGTACTTTTTTATCTTTTACCAGCCCTTTTCTAACCTCCTGTCGTCCAGCCTCAAATTGAGGTTTAATCAAGGCGATTAATAGACCATCCTCTTTAAGGATAGATGCAGCGGGAGGGAAAATGAGACGGAGAGAAATGAAAGAGACATCTATAGTAACCCCGTCTACTTTTGTTCCTAAAATGTCCGAGTTCAGATAGCGAGCATTTATTTTCTCTTTAACCACCACTTGAGGGTGATGACGGAGTTTTTCGTGTAATTGACCATATCCCACATCAATAGCATAGACTTTTGTTGCTCCTCTTTGGATGAGGCAATCGGTAAATCCACCAGTCGAGGCACCTATATCGGCAAACACTAAACCTTGAGGATTTATGTCAAATTCATTTATCGCCTTTTCCAATTTTTCTCCTCCCCGGCTGACAAATCGAGGAGGTTTTTCAATTTGAATAGAAACACTCTTTTCTACTAAAGTAGAAGGCTTAAGTAACTGATTTAACCCCTCTACTCTTACCTTGCCGCTGACAATTATTCTCTGAGCTTTTTCTCGGCTATCGCATAGGCCATTTTTCACCAAGAGCTCATCCAAGCGAATTTTTTCTTTGTTCATTCTTCTAATATTTTCTCTCTATTACAAACCTGGCTATCTCTAAAAGTAAGGGAAAAGGTCGAGAAAGAGAAGAAAGAAGCTGCACTGCCTTTTCCCATTTATTTTTCATTATTTCTTCGCTATCTTTTACTCCTTTAATTTTCACCAGAGTAGCTTTGTCTTGTATTTTATCTTTACCCGGCGTCTTACCCAAAACCTCTTTTTCCTGAGTCACATCTAATATATCATCCTTAATCTGGAAGCATTCTCCTAGAAGCATTCCGAATTCTTCTAAAACCTCTTTTTCCTGAGAAGTGGCAGAGCCAGCTATTGCTCCACATAAAATAGAAGCAGTTAAAAAAGAACCAGTTTTTAGGTGGTATATTTTCCAAACTTCTTCCTCGCTTACCCCTCTTCCCTCTCCTTCTAGATCTAATACTTGGCCTCCCACCATTCCCTCTATACCTAGAGCTTCTAAGATAACATTTATTATATCCAATACTTTTTTCTCACCCAAAAACTTGATTAATTCCTCATTCCCCACTATAAGCCGCAACCCTTCTATTAAGAGAGCGTCTCCCACTAAAACTGCCATTGCTTCCCCAAAAGCGCGATGCATACTGGGCTTACCTCGGCGGTAATCATCATTATCCATACAGGGAAGGTCATCATGGACCAAAGAAAAAGCATGTATCATCTCTATAGCACTAGCTATAGGTAACAAATGCTCTTTTTTTATTCCATAACCCAAACCTGTCGCTAGAATAAGAGAGGCACGAATTTTCTTTCCTCCCTTTACTCCATAAAGAATGGGAGGTATTAAAGAAGAATCCTCGCTTAGGGAGAGAAAGTGGCGTTCTAAATATTCATCTACTAAATTGGCATTTTCTTGTAGAAAACTTTCTATTTTCATAGTTCCTCTCTTTTAGGAAGATAATTCTCCTTTTCCTCTAAATTTTTGACTAATTGTCCTAATACTCCATTAATGAACTTTCCTGAGTCTTCTGTCCCATACTTCTTGCCCAATTCTACTGCCTCATTAATAGCCACACTTATTGGTACTTGAGGAAGAAAAAGTATCTCAAATACTGCTAAGCGCAAGATATTGCGGTCTACATTAGCCATTCGGTAAAGAGGCCACTCTTGTGAAGCTTTAGAAAGTACTTTATCAAGCTCTTCTTTGTTATCCTCTACCCCTTTTACCAAATGAAAAAAAAAGGAAAGGGTGTCTTCATCCCACCCCTTAGGAATTTCAAAATAAGGAAGGATTTCCTCTAGTTTCTTGTTTCTCACATCCATCTGAAATAAGACTTGTAAAGCAGCTGCCCGTGCTTTTCTTCGCAACATTTTACTCCGCAACTAAAGTGGTACTATTTTTTTGAGGAATGGCAAATCCTTGAACATAGATATCAATCCGGTCTACTCGTAAACCAGTTTTTTTCTCCAGTCTCTCTTTTAATTCTTTTTGAAGTTCCCAAGCAGTTTCTGGCACTCTTTTTTTAAGGTTTAAAATGAGAAATAATTGAAGAGAGATAACCCCTTTCTTTGCTTCCATACGTAAGCTCTCTTCCCGGTTTTTTTCCCAGGACTCTACACCGGGAAAACCTTGAACCACCTGTTCTACTAAAGCTTGTAAAGTTTTCGAAGGATAAAATATTTGTCCCTCAGGCAAAGCAAGTTCTGCGCTTTTCAGTGCTAATCACCTCAAATTATTATGCTCTTTCTAAATATTCTCGAGTACGAGTATCTACTCGTACCTTATCTCCCTCATTAACAAAAAGAGGAACTTGAATTACTACACCAGTTTCCAGAGTAGCAGGCTTTGAACCACCAGAAGCAGTGTCTCCTCTGATTCCCGGAGTAGTTTCCACTACTTTTAATTCTATAAAGGGAGGTAATTCAATACCTATATGCTTTCCCTCGTAAGATAGTATTTTTACTTCCAAGTTCTCTACCAAAAAGTCTCGATTTTCTCCCACTATTCCCTCGGGCAAAACAATTTCTTCATAGTTTTCTAAGTTCAGGAAATGATATCCAGATGCATCTTCATACATATACTGGGCTTCTTTGACTTCCAATATTGCTCTGGTTACTTTCTCACCAGCTCTAAAGGTTTTTTCTACTATAAAACCAGTGTTAATATCTCTGAGCTTAGTTTTAATTATGGCTCCTCCCTTACCTGGTTTAATATGCTGAAAAGAAGTAACCACATAAAGATTACCATCTACTTCTATACAAGTTCCCACTCGCAAATCATTACTAGAAATGTAATCAGGCATATTTAGTCCTCCTCTCCAAACACTAGGGGAAGAGAATCTAGGATTTCATTTCCTTCTTCTTGCACTACTATTAAATTTTCCAAGCGAATCCCTCCCCAGTTAGGAAAATAAATCCCTGGCTCCACTGTCACTACCATACCTTTCTTTAGAATAGTTTCACTTTTAGGGCCTAGGCGAGGGTCTTCATGAATCTCTATCCCTACCCCGTGCCCTAAGCTATGAGTAAAATGTTCCTCAACTTTTTTTTCTTTAAAGAAATTTCTCACAACTTTGTCAACTTCTTCTGCTCTTATTCCTTCCTTTATAATAGTTTCGGCCAAACGTTGTGCTTCCTCTACCATTTGAAGAAGTTGATGGAAATGAGAATCAACTTTTCCTATAGTTACTACCCGGGTAAGGTCAGCGCAATAACCACCAACTCGTGCTCCCCAGTCCACAATTGCCCAATCATTATCCTTAAAAGAGTAAGAAGAAGGGCGAGCATGAGGAAGAGCGCTTCTCTTTCCTCCAGCTATAATGGTAGGAAAGGCTATCTCATCTCCTCCCAAAAGACGCATTTGATAATCTAACTCTAAAGCTGCATCTTTTTCCTTTACGCCCTCTCGAAAAAGAGGTATTATTTTTTTTAAGGCTTGTTCTGAAATCTCTACCGCCTTTTTTATTTCCTCGATTTCCTCTTCTTCTTTAATCATCCTCATTTGACGAGAAGGAGAAGAAATAGGAATAACTTCTAAACCCTGGTCTTTAAGACGCTCATAAAACCCTACTCTTAAACTATCTTCTATCAAGAGTTTTTGATAACCATTGCTTGATATTACTTCTTTTATGATTCTAGTAACTTCATTTTTAAATTCGTGGATTCCCACCTTTACTTTAATTTCTTCTTGAGCTTGAGTAGTATAGCGTCCATCACAGAAAAAAATTGGTGTGTCATCAGGAAAAACTAAAAGAAAACCCGTTGAGCCTTGAAAACCTAAAAGATAAAAAAGATCCCCTATCTCAGTAACTAGGAAAGGATGCTCTAAACTTTTTTTGAATTTGGTTATTCTCTCTTCATAATTCATTTTTCTTCCTCAAAAGGGCTTGCAAGGCCAAAATATATCCCCAATATCCTAAACCAGCTATTTGCCCCCAGCACACCGGGGCAATCACCGAATGATGACGAAACTCCTCTCGACTATAGATATTAGATAAATGCACCTCTATTATAGGAGCTTTAACTACTTTTAGAGCATCGCGAATAGCCAAACTATAATGAGTATAAGCTCCTGGATTTATAATTATACCATCAACATTTTCTCTGCTGTCCTGAATTTTATCAATAATATCTCCCTCATGGTTAGATTGAAAAATTTCCAGATTCACTCCCATTTTCTGAGCTTCTTTTTCTAAAAGAACATTTATTTCCCCAAAACTTTTTTCTCCATAAATTTCTTTTTCTCTTTCTCCCAAAAGATTTAAGTTGGGACCACAAATAAGAAGGATGTTCAATCTATTTTCACCTCTCCAAATAAGAAAGTGCTTCTCCAATTTTTTCCTCTTCTACCTCTACTCCCCAAATAGGCTGACCAAAATCTTTCAAAAAAACTAATCTCGCTTTCCCCTTTTCTTTCTTTTTATCTTGGCGAAGAGCAACAAAAAATTCTTCTCTATCTATTTTAAACTGTAATTGGGTAGGCAAATGAAAGTTAGTTAAAATCTCTCTTTGTTTTTCTACTACTTTTGAAGAAGTAATGCCTAATTTATGCCCTAAAATAGCTTCTCCCATCATTCCCAAAGCCACCGCTTCCCCATGTCTGAGTTTCCCATAACCTTCTACTCTTTCTAAAGCATGACCTATGGTATGTCCATAATTTAAAATACTCCGTAAACCTTTTTCTTTTTCATCCTCTTCTACTATCTTTTTTTTGAAGGAAAGAGATTGAAAAATTATTTCTTCTAAGATTTTTTCTTCCCGAGAAAGAATTTGCTCTTTTTTCTCTGAAAGAGAAAGAACTTCACCTCCTGCTAAAAAGAAGGTTTTGGCTACCTCTGCAAGACCCTCTTCATATTCTCGAGGAGGGAGGGTGTGAAGGAAAGAAAGGTCAATAAATACCCCGTGAGGAGGGTAAAAAGTCCCCACCAGATTCTTCCCCTGAGGCAGATTTACCCCGGTTTTTCCTCCTATAGAACTATCTACTTGCGCTAAAAGAGTGGTAGGAATGGAAAAATAGGTTATCCCTCGTAAAAAGGTAGAAGCTACAAAACCAGTAATATCAGTAATCACTCCTCCTCCTAAAGCCAAGAGAAAACTCTTCCGGTCTAAATCCAGACTCAGAAGCTGGTCATAGATAAACTCTACCAAGGAAAGATTTTTATATTCTTCCCCATCAGGTATGGTAACCGCCTGAATGTTAAATCCTTGCCGGGAGAAAAAAGAGGATACCTCCTCTTCATAAAGAGGTCCTACCCGAGAGTTAGTTATTATAACCCCCCGAGAAGAAGGAAACTGCACTTCTTTTAGCCAATCATCTCTTTCTAGTAAGTTGGGATCCAAAAAAACTGGATACTGTTTATGGTTTTCTCCATAAACTACTAATTTTCTCATGATGCAATATTTCCTCTATTATCTCCTTCTCATTTTTGTTTCCATCCATTATAACATCTGCTCGCTCATAGTAGGTAAGCCTTTTTTGATAAAGCTTTTCTAACTCTTGAAGAGTAGAATATTGAGATAAAAGTGGACGGCGAGAATCTCCTTTTATCCTCTGGTAAAGAATGGAAAGATTAACACGCAAAAAAATGGTTACAAAATGGTCTCTCAACACTTGCCAATTGTCTTCTTGAGCAGGAAGTCCTCCCCCTGTAGATAGAACTATATTTTTTTCTAAAGCCACTTCTTGTAATACTTTTTTTTCTAAAGAACGAAAATAGGTTTCCCCCCCCTTTTCAAAAATCAGAGCTATAGGCAAAGAAACTTTTTTCTCGATTAAATCATCGCTGTCTACAAAATGCCATCCTATTTCTCTAGCTAACTGACGCCCAATAGTCGTTTTCCCACTACCCATAAAGCCAAGAAGAGCAATATTTTTTTCTCTAGCTTTCTCTTCCTTCTGACTTGTATTTTTCAATCCCATACCTCCATAAATAAATTACTTAGAATAAGAAAGATTATACGTCGTTTCTACTCGGTCAATTTTCAACCCATCTTCTTCCCATCTAAAAGCAACCTCAGCTAAAGGTGATATATTCTTTCCCCCGTCTTCAATTTTATTAATAGTTAAATTAACTTCTCCCACCGAAAAGATATAAATAGGATTATAAGAAGAGGGAATAGCATCCCCTTGAAAAGTATTACCTTTATCTTTGAGCAATTGGATAGCCTCCACTAGTACTCCTTCTATCTGATATTCTTCTTCAAATTTATCAATATGTGCATCTACTACTTGATAATGAAGAGCTACGTTACTGAGAAACCAGGAAGAAATGGTAAGCAAAAAACCAACCGCTAATATAACAAAGATATCGGCCATACCAGATTCTGAATTAGTTTTGGTTAGTAACTCCTTCACTTTTCTGACCGTCTCTTTATTTCCTTTTTTGGTATACGCTTTCAGATTATAGCAGATATAAAGCCGTTATTTTATATAGCTTTACAACAAAAGCAAACGGGCTATAATATAAAGATAAAAAGCCACAAATTTCCTAAAGCCAAAAAGTGAGAAAACAAAAACCTACTTCACCAGAAGTTTCTAATAATAATTCTTTAGCTTCTAAGGCTTATTTTGCTAAATTAGAGGCATGGATTAGCATATTAATTAATTTTGCCCTTTTTGGGTTAAAACTCTATTATGGTAGTCTTTCTCAAAGTTTAGCTCTTACCGCCGATGCTTTCGAGACTTTATCTGATGTAGCTACTTCTTTGGCCATCTTTTTTGTTGCTCGAGAGCTAAATCGCGCTCCAGACCGAGAACATCCTTTTGGACATGGCCGATTAGAAGATACTACTACTCTTATTATATCTGTTCTTCTTTTTGTTATAGGTATTCAATTCTTAATCCAAGGTTATCAAAAAATTTTTCATCCTTCCCCTATCAAGTTTTCTCTACCAGCATTCTTCGCTATATTGATAGGTATGGGAGGAAAAGAAGTTTTAGCTCAAATAGCTTTTTTCCTGGGGAGAAAAACAGCAAATTCCTCACTCCTCATTGCTAAAGCCTGGCATCACCGCAGTGATGCCTTAGACTCTCTACCAGTTTTAGTAGTATTTTTATTCCCTAATTATCCCTGGTTAGATGCCGCTGGCAGCCTATTTACTTCTAGCGTCATTATTTGGATGGCTAGCAAACTTTTACGAGACTCGGTTTCTCGTCTCTTAGGGAGGGGTATTTCCTCTGAACAAAGAGAAAAAATTTTAAAGATTGCTTCCCAATTTAAGGAAGTAAATAACATTCATTCTATTTATCTTCATGATTACGGAGGTAGGGGAGTTATTACTATGCACATTGAAGTAGACGGGAACCTTTCAGTTAAAGAGGGGCATGATTTATCCGAAAAAATAGAAAACGAAATAAAAGACCAAACCGGTTTTGAAGGGATAGTGCATATAGAGCCTTCTTCTAAAGAGGAGTAAAACTACTCTACTGTCACACTTTTAGCTAAATTACGAGGTTGGTCTATATCGCATCCTCTCTCCAAAGCTACATAGTAAGCAAAAAGCTGCAAAGGAACAATGGCTACAAGGGGGCTAAGCGTTTCTTCTCCATCAGGAATAGAAATTACTCGGTCTGCTTTATCTTCTACTTCTCTATCTTTTCCCGAAACCAGAGCAATTATCTTTCCTTGGCGGGCTTTTATTTCCTCTATGTTACCAATAATTTTTGATCTGTTTACTCCCTTTCCTACCAAAACCAAACTTACCACGTCCGGGTCTATCAAAGCAATAGGACCATGCTTCATCTCTCCAGCGCTTAAACCTTCAGCCCGGAGATAAGATATCTCTTTTAATTTTAAAGCTCCTTCTAAAGCCAAAGGATAAAAAAATCCTCTTCCCAAATAAAGAAAATCTCGAAACAAGTAGAATTCTCGGGCTAATTGATGAATAAAATCGCTGTTTTCTAAAATAGACCGAATGTGACGAGGAATAGTGGTCATTTCTTGCAAAAGGGGTAGTAATTCCCTTTGAGAAATTACCCCTCTTTTCTCTCCTAAATAAAGAGCCAAAAGCAAAAGAACTGCTTCCTGACAGAGAAAAGCCTTGGTAGAGGCAACCCCAATTTCCACTCCTGCTCGAGTATAAATCACATTTTGAGATAAACGAGTAAGAGAACTACCCATTACATTACATATAGAGAGGAGTTGGGCACCTTTGTGACAAGCAAGGTCTATAGCTGCTAAAGTATCTGCTGTTTCTCCCGATTGGGAAATACCTACTACCAACGTGTTTTCATCTACTAGAGGGTCACGATAACGGAATTCAGAGGCATAATCTACTTCTACGGGAAGACGAGCAAATTTCTCTAAATAAATTTTACCCAATAAACCAGCATGATATGCTGTTCCACAAGCCACTATTGTTACTCGAGAAAAAGAAAGAGGCAAATTTTCTATTTCCTCTAAAACTACCTCTCCCTTTAAAAGATTAATTCTTCCTGCCAGAGTATCTTCTAAAACTTGAGGCTGCTCGTAAATTTCTTTGAGCATAAAATGCTTAAACCCACCCTTTTCTGCGCTCACTGGATCCCAGGGAATAGAAAAAATTTCTTTTTCTTTCTTTACTCCTGCAAAATCAAAAACTTCCCACTCCTCGGGAGTAATTCTTACTATTTCTTCATCTTCTAGAAAAACTGTACTTCGTGTATATTCTAAAAAAGCAGGAATATCAGAAGCTAAAAAATTATTTTTATTTCCTACTCCTAGAATTAAGGGGCTAGATTTTCTCACTCCATAAATCACCCCCGGCTCTTTCTTAAAAAGGATAGCTAAAGCATAAGAGCCCTGGATTTTTTTAACTACCTCTAAAATCCGTTGTAGGGGACTACCCTCTCCTTCTAAAAGATGGACAATAACCTCACTATCAGTTTCAGAAGAAAATTGGTGTCCTTCTTTTTCTAATTTCTCTCTGAGCTGGCGATAATTTTCAATTATGCCATTATGTACCAGAGCAATATTTCTCTGACAATCAACATGGGGATGAGCATTTCTTTCTGAGGGAATTCCGTGAGTAGCCCAACGGGTATGCCCTATTCCACAAGTGGCAGTGAACTTTTTTTCGTTTAGATCTTTTTCCAATTCGGTGATTTTACCTTTTTTCCTAAAAGTAAAGATATCTCCCTTCTCTAAAAGAGCGACTCCAGAAGAATCATAACCTCGATATTCTAATCTTTTAAGCCCCTGGAGAAGAAATGGTAAAGCAGGACTCTCCCCCACATAACCTATAATTCCACACAATCTATTCACCCCCTATGCTTTACAACAAATTATACTTAACGTTTTACTATTATCCAAGTGGTTTATAAGTATTCAGCAAAATCTTATTATAGTATCCCGCAAAACTGGTTGAACCGTTAAAATTTAAGAAGTAAATTACACTAGAAGTCAAAAAATGGGAAATCGCCATGTAGTATGGGATACTATAATCTTCCTTAGCCCAAGTTGCAGACTTTTACCAGAAAAATCTCCCCTTTTTTATAGTATAAAGCAGCTTACGGCGTAAACAAAAGGCAAAAACCACTGAGGAAAAAAGCTTCCCTCAGTGGAGGTAAGCTCCCTTGCCAATCCCAAAAGGCAAAAAACACAAAAGAACAAAGACTGCTGAGGAAGGGAAAGCACCTTTATCAGCCTACGGCGTAAGATAAAAAAGCAAATTAGATAAGAAAAAATCTTGATAATTACGCTAGGGTT